>Ga0210394_10000741_pt1 | contig 62051 bp, 64 predicted proteins | sample IncBWC12MmetaG_FD_160121 | JGI IMG/M metagenome (GOLD analysis project Ga0210394, IMG submission 160121) | Forest soil microbial communities from Barre Woods Harvard Forest LTER site, Petersham, Massachusetts, United States - Inc-BW-C-12-M | ecosystem: Environmental > Terrestrial > Soil >...
TCCGACACCGGTCGGGTTGGCGGCGACCCCTATGTCCGGCGCCTGCCATACGGGCATCGGTGGCGGCACGAGTGGCGAAGCGCAAGAGACCTGGTCCGCGGTCGAGTTCTGCACCCGGTCGACCGCTTCGACGTGCACGCACGCGGTCTCACCAGGCGCCATCCCGGCGAGGGTGACCGTGCGCGGCGCCGAGGTCGTCGCGAGCTGCAGCCGCACCGACTGGTCGCCCACCGTCAGCCACGAGACGTAGTGATCGAGGCCTGCGACAAAGTAGTCCTGACCCGCGCCGTCCCCGCGATCGGCCACAGGGTCCCACGTGAACGCGACGGAGTTGGATGTGATCGCGGCCACGTAAGGCTCGGGATCGAACGGCGGAACCGCGTCGACGTAGATGTCGACGACCGGGTATCCGTACTGGTCCGCCATGTAAGGTGGCGCGCTGTTGTTCCCGTACGCACCCAGCCCGCATTGGCCGCCGAAAGTCCAGTTGTAGTACGCGATGTACTCCTTCACGTGGCCATGGACGGCCCAACCGCTGGAGGCGAAATTCCAGAAGTCGTGTTGCGGATAGGTCTCGTGCAGCAGCCGCACCCAACCTGATGAGTCGCCCGGAATACCGCGAAAGTCGCCGTAGAAGTAGCCGTACCAGTCGTCGTATCCGGGGTTCGGATGAAATCCGTAGAAGGTGTCTCGTTCCGGGTTCGTGCCGACGAGCGGATCGTTGGTCACGACAGTCGCGGTCCACATGTCGGAGAACTTCGTGCACCAGGACGGCGGATCGCCGTAACCCGAGCTTCCCCAGCTCGAGCCCGCGGCCACATGAGCCGGCTGCAGCGCAAGGGTCAAGGCGATCGTGACGGCGAGCAGGCACCGCATGAAGGCAACCTAGCGGCCATAGATTCGATCGAAAACCCAGGTCATTAAGGAGTTGTGATTCAAAAGACGAGTGACCCCTCCGTCGGCTGAGCCAACTACTGCGAAAGTTGCGGATCTTGTTCTTCCCCTCGAACCATGCTGAGATCGTGCAGATCCTGTCCATGGCATCGGGCGCCCCGGCCGGGTCTCCCATCAGCGACGGCGCCAAGCAGTCTCAGGCGCGCAGGCTGGCAACCGCCGTTTTTGTTTCGAGGATCAGGTGGATCTTCGTACCACTGGGGATCGTCGAAGCTTTCGCGAGCACTCCGCCTCCGCTGAACCGTGCGGTGTTCGTTATGACATTCGTCTACCTCGCCCTCTATAACTCCGCGATCACGTTTCACCGCCGCCTGCCGGCGGGGCTGGTACAGCCCCTCATCGCCGTCGCCATGGCGAGCGACGTGTTGGTGGCTGCGGTGGTCATGGTGGAGTTCGCCCGTGTCCCAACCGACAGCGGGTGGGCAGCCCTCATGCTGGTGGGTCCGACCGCAGCGGTCCTCTACGGCTGGCGCGGGGTGTATTGGTTCGGACCGGCCTTGATCGGCGCGCTGGTCTGGCTGTACGTGGTCGGCGGTCTCTTCGCAACTCCGAACGGAGCCCTGGCCTTCATGCAAAAGGCCATCGAGATCATTGGGGTGACTGTGATCGTCGCGACGCTGGTGGCGGAGAGCGGGCGGGCCAGAGAGCGTGCTGAGTCGGAAAAGTTACACGCCGAAGCGGAGCAGAGTAGCGCCGAGGCCGAGCGCCGCAGCGCAGAAGCCTCTCGTAACCAGGCGATTGAGGCTCGGGAGCAGTTGGCGGCGGCCAACGAGGTGTTGAAACGGGTCAACCGCCTTGAGGAGGAAGGGCTCTCCAACGCGAGCCACGAATTCCGCAACGCCCTGATCGGCATCCAGGGATACAGCGAATTGCTCCTGGACGAGAAGGTCACCTCCGAAGACGTCCGCGAGTACGCCGCCGAGATTCAAAACGAAGCGCTCCGACTCAACCGGCTGATCACGAACATGCTCGATCTTGACCGGCTCGAGTCTCACCGAGCGACCTTGACCTTGAGCTTGACGGACCTCAACAGGATCCTGCGCGCGGCGGCAGATCGGGGCGCGGCGGCATCGGCCGGCCACACTTTCGCCCTCGATCTTGATGGGTCGCTGCATCCGTTCATGGCCGACTCGGACCGGCTGACGCAGGTGGCGGCCAACCTTGTTTCGAACGCGGTCAAATACTCGCCCAGCGGCAGTGAGGTGCGAATTGCCAGCCGTTTGAAGGATGGTGTGATCCGAGTCAGTGTTGGCGATCAGGGACACGGGATCAGGCCTGAAGACCTGGCTCGTGTCTTTTCGCGGTTCGAAAGGATCGCAACTGAGAAAGTGGGCGGGACCGGCCTGGGCATGCCGATCTCCAAGGAGATCATCGAGCTGCACCACGGCAAGATGTGGGTGGAGAGCACGTTCGGATTGGGTTCCACCTTCTTTTTCGAGCTCCCATTGAACGGGGGGAGCGAATCGCCACCGGCAGCCGGGGTCGAGCCTGCCTCGCTCACCGCGGTGTTACCCCTTGTCGGTTAAGCCGGGGTAGCAAGCCTCACGGGGGCTGCGCCCGTCACGAGACTTGACGAGACAAGACGTCTTGTCTAGTATCGTCTCGATGCCAGTCAAGACGAGGGACAGGATCCTGGGCGGGGCCCGCAGCCTGCTCCGGACGGGAGGCAACCCGACCGTCGCGCAGCTGGCGGCGGCGGCCGGCGTCTCGCGCACGAGCTTCTACCGCGAGTTCGACTCGCGCGACGCGCTGCTCGAAGCTCTCGACCTACAACCCGAGCCCGGCGCCCGCGAGCGCATCCTCGACGCAGCGCTCAAGCTCATCGGCGCTGACGGCCTGAACGCCCTCTCGATGGACGACCTGGCGACCCAGGCCGAGGTGTCGCGGGCGACCCTCTATCGCCTATTTCCCGGCAAGACCACCCTGTTCACGAGTCTCGTGCACGCGTTCTCGCCGCTCGACCCCGTGATCGAGCTGCTCAGGACGCGACAAGACGAGGCACCGGAGGTCCTCATGCCCGAGATCGCGCGCACCGTTTACCGCACCTTCTACGGCGCGGGCGAGAGTCGCGTGGGCGTGCTGCGCGCGCTTTTCTTCGAGATCAGCTCCTTGTCGCCCGACACGGCCGAGGGGGCGCAGGACGCGATTCGCGGATTGGTCGGATCGCTCGTCTTCTACCTGATGGGCCAGATGCGCGACGGCCACCTTCGCGAAATGCATCCACTCCTCGCCCTGCAGCTGTTCGTCGGTCCCATATTTTTCCACCTCCTGACGAGGCCGCTGGCCGTGCGGCTGCTTGGTCTCGACCTCGACGGAGAGCAGTCGGTGACCCTGCTGGCCGAAGGCTGGTTGCGGGCGATGACCCCGAAGGAGGCGACCTCGTGAGCGACTCGTGGGCAGTTGATGTGCAGGACGTCTCGAAGAATTTCGGCGACGTCAAGGCGCTCGATGCGGTGACGCTTCGAGTGCGGCCGGGCGAGATCTACGGTTTGCTAGGTCCGAACGGATCGGGCAAAACGACCCTCATCCGTATGTTCGTCGGCCTCGTGGCGCCCAATGCCGGGACCGTGACCGTGCTCGGAAAGCGCATGCCCAACGTGGCAATGCTGAGCCACGTCGGTTACATGACCCAGGCGGCCGCCCTGTACCCCGGGTTGTCGGTGGAGGAGAACGTGGACTTCTTCGCGACGATCAACGGCGCCGAGGGAGGCGTGAGGGCGGCGCTGGAGTTCGTCAAGCTCTACGACCGGCGCGATTCCGTCGTCTCCACACTGAGCGGCGGCATGCGCCAGCGGTTATCACTGGCCTGCGCGCTGGTGCATAAGCCGCAGCTGCTCCTGCTCGACGAACCGACGGTCGGTGTGGACCCTCAGCTCCGCGTCGAGCTCTGGGACGGCTTCAAGCAGATGGCCGACGCCGGCACCACGATCATCGTCTCGAGCCATGTCATGGACGAGGCGGAACGCTGCCAGCGGCTCGGGCTCATCCTCTTCGGCAAGCTCCTCACCGAGGGCAGCCCGGATGAGATTCGCGCCCAGGCGGGCAGACCCACTCTCGAGGAAGCATTCCTGAGCCTGTCGGAGAGACGGTCGTGAGCGCCAAACGCGTCGCTGCCATCACAAAACGATTGCTGCAGCAGTTTCGACGCGACCGCCGGACCCTCGCCCTCCTGTTCGTGGCGCCCATTGTCATCCTCGGCCTCCTCGGCTACCTCATGCGGGGCTCGTCGTCGGCCCCAGCGGTGGGCATCGCCAACGAGGACCAGGGCCCGCTCGGCGCAACGGTCACCGCCGCGCTCGAGAGCTCGGGCGGCATCACCACGTCCATCATCCGGGCTTCGGACGGAGATTCCAGCCTCAAGGATGGATCGCTCGTCGCCTACATCGTCTTCCCGTCCGATTTCAGCAGCCAGGCGCAGGCTGGGACGATCGCTCCCGAAGTCCACCTCGAAGGCTCGCAGCCCGGGACGATCGCGCCCGTGTTACAGGCGCTTCAGCAGGCTTTGATCGCGGTCGCCTCGTCGGCACCCGGACAGGGCCTGCACGTGCAGCCCCACGTCACCTACCTGTACGGCGGCCCCGGCTTCGACACTCTCGACTACTTCGGCGCGGCCTTCATCGGCCTGGTGGTTTTCTTCCTAGTCTTCGTGGTCACCATCGTCTCCTTCCTCAACGAGAGGTCGCAGGGCACGCTCGAGCGGTTGATGGCGAGCCCTCTGCGACGCGGCGAGATCGTGGTCGGCTACATGCTCGGGTTCACGGTGCTGGCGCTGATCCAGTCCGTGGAGGTGCTGATCTTCTCGCTGGCCGTGCTCAAGGTGCACAACAGCGGCAACGTCGCCCTTATCTTCGGGATCGAGGCGTTGATGGCGATCGCAGCCGTCAACCTCGGCATCTTCCTCAGCATGTTCGCGCGCACCGAGTTCCAGGCGGTGCAGTTCATACCGCTGGTGATCGTTCCCCAGGTCCTGCTCTCGGGAATCCTGTTCTCCATCAGCTCAGAGCCGAAACCCCTGCAGGTGCTCTCGGGCGTCCTCCCTCTTACCTACGCGGTCAACGGCCTGCGCGACGTGATGATCAAAGGCGCCGACCTCACCTGGGGCTCGCTGCAGCTGGACGTCGGAGTCGTGGCGGGCTTCATCGTTTTGCTCGTGGTCGCCGCGGTCGCTACCCTGCGCAGGCGGATCGCGTGAACGACGTAACCTGAAGCCGTGCTCCTGATCTGTCCCAACCGCTGCGGCGGCAGCCTCTTTCGCGCCCTCTTCGCCGAGGTCGATATCGATTCGGGCGGTGAGTATGTGGAGCATCGGGTGACGCAGCCCGCCTATGTTTGCCTCAACTGCGGCTCGCCCGCCGTCGACCTCGGTGAAGTGCCACGCGAGATGGCTGCCGAGGCCGAGGCGGACGAGCCCGCGACCGTGACCGACATCCTCTGCCCCGTCTGCGAGACGCTCGTCCAGGTCGAAGCGGACATGGAATGCCCTAACTGCGGCGCGCCCCTGGAGGTTGGTTAGACCAAAGAGGCGTTGCCGGCCAGGATGCTGAGCATCCAGCGCACGGCGGCGGCGTCGCGGCGGCGGATCGCCAGCCGCAGAGCCCTCACAGCGCGCGGCGTATCGAGGTCGTCTGCGAGCGCGGCGTTGAACTCCTTGATCAGGGCCGGTGACGCCTGACCATCGGGCTGCTTGAGCACCGTACGAGCCCTCTCGACCAGGCGCGCATATCTCGCCAGCGCCGCCCAGTCGAAGTCCCAGTCCCGCCCGTACCGATGCGACACGAGGTACAGGCGCACCGCCGCGGCCGGCGCCCGGGCGAGCGCCTGGCTCACCTTGACCAGGTTGCCGAGCGACTTGCTCATCTTTCGGCCCTCGTAGCGGACCAGCCCGGTATGCATCCAAGCCCGCGCGAACGGACGCTTGCCGGTCAGCGATTCGGACTGCGCGCGCTCCGACTCGTGGTGGCTGAACTTGAGGTCCCGCCCTCCCCCGTGGATGTCGATCTGGTCACCGAGGTAGCGCATCGCCATGGCCGAGCATTCGATGTGCCAACCGGGCCGACCCGGGCCGAACCTCGAGGGCCACGACGGCTCGCCGGGCGCAGAGGCTCGCCAGAGCGGGAAGTCGAGCGCGTCGCGCTTTGAATTCGGGCCCACCGTCCCGAGCAAACCCTCATCCCGCAGCTTGCGCAGCATGGACAGTCGCGTCCGGTGTGACAGCCGGCCGTAGCCGCGATACCGGCTGGCGTCGAAATAAAGCGCGTCCGTGCGGTACGCGTAACCCGACGCCTGCAGCTTCGTCGCGGCCGCCTTGATGCGGCCGATCTCCTCCGAGACCCGAGGCATCACGTCGGGCGGCCGCCACCCCAGGGCCGTCATGTCGCGGATGTGGACCTCGGTTTCGCGCTCGGCCAGCAGCCTCCAGTCTTCGCCGTCTCGACGCGCTCTCTCAAAAAGCGGGTCATCGATGTCGGTGACGTTCTGCACGTAGCGCACCCGCACACCGCCTGACTCGGCGAACCGGACCAGCACGTCGAACATCGAGAACGTGAAGGCATGGCCCATGTGCCCCGTGTCGTAAGGCGTGACACCGCACACGTAGAGGGTGAGCCTCGGTTTCCCGCGCGCGGCGCGCGGCGCGAGGCGGACCTTCCTCCCGGTCAGCGTGTCCCGCACACGCAGACGCAGCGCAGGCTCAGCCAAAGCGGCCGCCGTTGAGCGTTGGAGCTATTTCCCCGACCGGGCGACCACGGGTGCGTCCGCGCGCAGCGCATCGACGCGGTTGAGCAACTCCCAGGGCACTCCCAGGTCGTCGCGTCCGAAGTGCCCGTAGGCCGCGGTGGGCCTGTAGATGGGCCGCATCAACTTCATGTTCGAGATGATCGCGCCGGGGCGCAGGTCGAAATGGAGCCGCACCAGCTCTAGGAGCTCATCTTCTGTGGTAACACCGGTGCCGAACGTCTCGACCGCGATTGAAGTCGGGTGGGCGCGGCCGATGGCGTATGACACCTGCACCTCGCAGCGATCCGCCAGGCCCGCCGCAACAAGGTTCTTCGCCACGTGCCGAGCGGCGTATGCAGCCGAGCGGTCCACCTTGCTCGGGTCTTTGCCGCTGAAGGCGCCGCCGCCATGCCGCGCAATGCCGCCATACGTGTCGACGATGATCTTGCGGCCCGTGAGGCCGGCGTCCGCCGCGGGGCCACCGAGTAGGAAGTGACCACTCGGGTTGACCATGATCTTGGTCTGCTTGTCGACCACCATGCCTTCGAGGACGGGGTCGATGACCAACGCACGCACCCCCTCCGCCAGCTCCTTCTGGGTTACGGAGGCCGCGTGGTGTGTCGAGACGACAATGGCCTCGATCCGTTTGGGGCGGCCTCGCTCGTACTCCACAGTGACCTGCGTTTTGCCGTCCGGCCGGAGAAATGGAAGGGAACCGTCCTTGCGTACGTCGGCGAGCCGCCGCGCCAGCCGGTGCGCCAGCGAGATCGTCAGGGGCATCAGCTCCGGCGTCTCGTTGCAGGCGAAGCCGATCATCATCCCCTGGTCGCCGGCGCCCTGCAGCTCGAACGGGTCGTCCTCCAGGGTGCCTTCCCGCTCCTCGAGCGAGTGGTTGACGCCGGCGGCGATGTCCGGCGACTGCTCCTTGAGATAGACCTGGATCAGCGCGTGGTCTGAGTCGAATCCGATCTCTTCGTTGTTGTAGCCGATGTCGCCGATCGTGTCGCGGATGGTGCGCTGTATGTCGAGCTCGGCATGGGTGGTCACCTCACCGATCACCACGCAGAGGCCCTTGGTGATGGCGGTCTCGCAAGCGACCCGAGCGTTTGGATCCTGGGCCAGCATGCCATCGAGGACAGCGTCCGATACCTGGTCGCAGACCTTGTCGGGGTGCCCTTCGGTGACCGATTCAGACGTCAGGAGGAACGACTTCGAAGAGCTGAATGAAGTTGTCACAACGGCAGCCAATCATACCCGCGCAGCCTCCTGACACCCCGGGAGTGCGGTGCCGCTATGTCCCGTTGCGCTGGCGGCTGTCCTCGGGCGTTTGACCGAGCAGCTGCGCCTGCAGCGCAAAGATGTCGTCGAGCACCCGATCGATGCGCCTGCCCTCGAGGCGATGGTCGGCGATCACGCCCGCGCGCTCGAGATGCTTGCGCAGGGACGTTCCAAGCGGCCCGTCGATGCGCGCCTGCCCTCTCACCTGGGCCTCTTCGAGCAATTGAAGGCAGCGGTCGAGAGCAAGCTGCCGGGATCTATGGCTCCTGACCTGCATGTCAGTCCGTCCCGAGCACCTCGACACGCCCCGCCGGCGTGATCCTCACGTGAACAGTGTTCAAAGCCGGTAGCGGATACGTCTTGTCGGTCGAGATCCCTTGCGGGGTGAAAGAAGCCGGATGGCAGGGGCACTCGAGCAATCCGTGTCCGCCGTCCCACCACAGCTGGCACGGGAGGTGCGAGCAGATCGAGGACACCGCCGTCACGGAGTCGCCGCGGCGAAACACAAACGCACTGACGCTGCCGGCGGCGACTCGTTGACCCTGGCCTTCGACCAGGTCCGACATCGCGGCGACGTCCACCCACCTGCCCGGAATAGGGTCGATCGGATCGCCGCCGGCGACGCGGGTCGCGACAACGTCGGGTTCCATCACCCTGCTCAGCAGGCCGCCGGTGACCGCTCCCGCGGCCAGGCCAAAGCCCGCCACGAGCGCCGCCCGTCGCGTCAGCCACGGCGCTGTCGGCGCCGACTCGAGAGCCTGCTCCAGGCGCTTGCGGAATGCGGGGTTCATGCGCTGCGGTCCCTGGCGGGCGGCCACCAGCCGGGCGGCGGCCGTGATGGCCGCCTTCTCTTCGGCGTCCCCGCCGCGCAGCTTGAGACGTCGCCCGTGCAGGAGGTCGGAAACGATCTTATCGACGCGATTTTCGGGTTTGTTCATTCCATTTTCACTTTGGCCGCTGCACGCAGAGCGCGCAACTGCATGACCTTCACAGCTCCGACGGTCGAGTGCATTTCTGCGGCCACTTCCTTCAACGAATACCCGTGGAGGAAACGCAGCTCCAGCACCCGGCGATAGTTGTCCGAGAGCTCGGCCAGGATCCGCTGCACGGTGTCGGCCCGCTCCTCCGACGGCGGCGTCGGCGGGACCGCTAGCGCCAGGTCCTCGTGGAGCTCCGCCTCCGAAAGGCCGAGCCGGGTGCTCCAGAAGCCACCAAGTACGGAGCGGGCGGTGGCGAAGAGGTAGCCGCGGATGGCGCTCGCAGCGGCACCTTCGCGGAGTCGCGGGATCGCCTTGAGCGCAACCTGTTGGGTGAGGTCCTCGGCATCGGCACGGTTGCCGACACGGGCATAGATGAAGGCGTAAACGATTTCGAGCTCGTGGAGGGCGATGTCCGTCGCGCGGGGCGCCATCGGGAGCTGGAGCACATCACCCGACTCGTTCGATGACGACTCCTGCTCGCCAGGCGGATGGCTCGCGCTCATCTGGGCCTGTCAAGGCATATTGCTTCGTCCACCCACACCGTTCTTGGCACTACCGCTGCAGGTTACGGGACACCCTGGGCGGTCCAGACGATTTAGGCGCGGGCCGGGGTGCTTTCCCACGGCCCGCGTCTTGGTTGCTATGCGTGTCGGGGAAGCCAGCTGCTGCGGCGGCGCCACAGCAGGTAGCCAAGCCCGCCGAGGAGGATGAACGGTCCGAGGACTCCGAGCCCCACCACGATGTAGTTGATGGTGGCCACGAAGTTGTGGGCCGCGTCGCTGAGCGCGGCCTTGAAGCCCCAGCTGTCGGCCGGTGCCGGCGCCTGGGCCGTCGCCGCGGCTTCGGTCATCGTGATGGTCAGGGCGCTGAAAGAGGTGTGGTCGTCGAGATACTTGATCTGGCCCTCGAGCTGCTCGATCGTGCCCGTGATCTGCCCGATCTGGTTCTGGACCGCGATGATGTCGGAGATCGTCTTGGCCTGCGTCAGCAGGGTCAGCATCGCCGCGCGCTGGGCTTGGGCGTTTGCCAGACGGGCCTGCAGGTCGACGTACTGCCCGCTCACCTCGGTGCCGGTGATCTGCTCGTTCTGGACCTTTCCAATCTTGGAAATCTCGTCGATCGTGACGTCGAAGTTCGCCGCCGGGACCATGAAGTTAAGGACGCCGGTTCGAACCTCGGTGTCGGCGGGCGCGGTCTGCGCCTGCGTGCCCGCGATGTAGCCTCCTTCGCTCTCGACGATGCTGCGGGCAAGGCTGAGCTTGGAGTCGAACGTCCCTGCACCGACGCTCATCGTGAGCTGGGCCTCGCGGATCACCGGCGGACCCTGAAGCACTGGTACGGTCGTGCCGGTACCACCTGGGTTGGTCGTGTCGGAGCCGCTCGGGTTGGTCGTGCCGGGTTGCCCGTTGATGGTGGTCGGCGCGCCGCTCGACGAGGCGCCGCCCGCGGAGGGCGCTTTGAGCGCCGGCCCCGCAGCCGTGCTTGCACTGCCGGCGCCGCCGCAGGCGGCCGCCGCCACGAGGATCGCGATGACGACAAGGACTTTCTTCATTCGACGGCCTCCCAAATGGATTTCCGAACTGTCTGACCAAACGCTGCATCCGGCTGCACGTAACATCGCGTGTCGTGCTCCAGGTCAGAAACCTCGCCATCGACGTCGTCGCGCGCCGCGTGCTCTCGGACGCAAGCTTCACCGTGGCGCCCGGCGACAAGGTCGGACTGGTCGGCCGCAACGGCGCCGGCAAAACGAGCCTGCTCAAGGTGCTGGCGGGCGAGGACGACCCCGCCGCCGGGCTCGTGCTGAGGCAGGGCACGCTCGGCTACGTGCCCCAGAACCCACGCCCGCGAGCCGAAGCCTCGAAGACGGCTCTCGCGCACATCCTGTCGGGTCGCGGCCTGGATCGCGCTGCGATTCACCTCGCGGAGCTCCATACGCAGCTCGAGCACGACCACTCCCCCGCGGTCCTGGAGCGCTTTGCCGACGCCGAGGAGAAGTACCGGCTCGACGGGGGCTACTCGTCCGAATCGGACGCTCGGCGCATCGTCACCGGGCTAGGTCTGCGAGCTGATCGGGTGGACCTCCCGGTCAGCGTGCTGTCAGGCGGCGAAGGGCGCCGGGTCGAGCTAGCGCGCGTCCTGTTCGCAGAAGCCGACCTGCTGCTGCTCGACGAGCCAACCAACCACCTCGACAGCGACGCCAAGACGTGGCTGATGGATTTCCTGCGCGACTACCGCGGCTCGGTGATCGTCGTCAGCCACGACCTGGTTTTGCTGGACGCTTCGATCACCCGCGTGCTGCATCTGGATGCCGGAAAGATGCGCGAGTACCGCGGCACTTACTCGCAGTACCAGAAGGCCAGGGTGCTCGAGGAGAAGAGGCTGACGTCTTTAGCGCAGAGGCAGGAGTCGGAGATCCAGCGGCTGAGCGTGCTGGCGGAGGTCATGCGACGCCAGACACAAAAGCGGGCCAAAACTGCGAAATCCATCTTCAAGCGCGTCGACCGCATGAAGGCGGTCCAGGTCTCCGCGCCCAAGCGCGAGCGCAAAGTGAAGGTCACGTTTCCCGAGCCACCGCACAGCGGACGCGTCGTGCTGACTGCGACGGGCCTGAGCAAGGGCTATGGCGGCCCGCTGGTGTTTCGCGAAGTGACGTTCGAGGTGGAGCGCGGCCAGCGCATCGTGATCATGGGTCTGAACGGCGCCGGCAAGACGAGCCTGCTGCGCATCCTGGCGGGCCAGACCGAGCCGAACTCCGGCAGTTTCCGTTTGGGGCATGGGGTCTCGCTCGGCTATTACGCGCAGGAGCACGAAGGCATCCGCAAAGGTGTGCCGGTGCTGGCGCACATGCGCGAACAATCGGACGCCGACGAACGCGTGCTGCGCGCCCTTCTGGGCTCGTTCAACCTCACAGGCGACATCGCCCGGCAGGATGCCGGGACGCTGTCAGGCGGCGAGAAGACCAAGCTGGCGCTCGCCCAGCTGGTCGCGGGAAAGCACAACCTGTTGCTGCTCGATGAGCCGACCAACAACCTCGACCCGCCGTCCCGAACCGGGGTCGCTCGCGCGCTCGCGGAATGGCCCGGCACGATGGTGATCGTCAGCCACGACCCGGAGTTCGTCGAGTCGCTGCAGCCGCAGCGGGTCCTCTTCATGCCCGAAGGCCGAGTGGATTACTGGGAAGAAGACCTGCTCGATGTGGTTTCGCTCGCGTAATCACCTCACCGCCCGCCGGGGAGGTCGGGCCCGCCGAACCGTGGGGGCGGAAGGAAGTGACGAGTGCAGCAACCGCGAGACAGGGACAATGAGCGGGTGAGTATTGAGCTGCGCGAAGTGGTCATGCCGGAGCTCCAGGGCGCGGAGGAGATCACGGTAGGCGCATGGAGCAAACAGCGCGGCGAGCACGTGGCCGAGGGCGAGACCCTGATGGAGGCCCACACGGACAAGGTCAACGCCGAGATCCCCTCGCCCGTCACCGGGAAGGTCGAGGAGCTGCTGCTCAACGTCGGCGACCCCGTCACACCGGGCCAGCCGATCGCCAGGATCGCGCCCGAGTAGTTGGCGCCTCAGCGGGTGGCGGTCGTCGGGTGCGGCGCCATGGGATCCGCGGCCGCATGGCGGCTCGCTGCGCGCGGGGCCCAGGTCGTGTGTTTCGATCGCCACTCCCCACCCCACGCCTTCGGTTCGTCACATGGCGAATCGCGAATCACACGGACGGCCTATTTCGAGGGTCCGTGGTACGTACCTCTTTTGCAGGAGAGTTTTCCCCTCTGGCGGGAGCTCGAAAAAGCCGCAGGGACGGAGCTCCTGACTCTGACCGGAGCGCTCATGATCGGCGCGCCTTCCGCGGCCGCCGTGACCGGCGCTCTCGCCGCAGCCGCCGACTACGGGCTCGACGTGCGGCTGCTCAAGGCGGACGAGATCCGCAGGGCCTATCCCGGTCACATCGTCGGCAACCGAGACGTGGCCGTGCTCGACGCGCAGGCTGGATTCCTCCGCCCCGAGGCGGCGGTGGCCGCGATGATCGGGCGCGTGGACGCGCTTGGGGGAGAGATCAGGCGCGGCGTAGTCGTGTCCGCCGTCAACCCCCATCCGGCTGGAGTCGAAGTCGTGACGGACGAGTCGCGTGACACATTCGATGCGGTTGTCGTTGCCGCAGGTGCGTGGATGCACGACCTGGTCGACTGGCTTCCGCTCACCGTGGAGCGCCAGGTCATGGCCTGGTTCGCGATCGATCCGAACGTCGAGAACGCGCTGACACCGGATAGGTTTCCGGTCTACATCCGGCAGGCACACGACATCGGAGACGTGTACGGCTTTCCCACGCTGGACGGAGTGTCGGTGAAGATCGCTCGACACCACGCAGGGGCTGCGACCGACCCGCAGCACGTATCGCGCGACGTGGGCGATGGCGAGCTCGATCCGTTACGCCGGTATGTGAGGACGCGCCTGCATGGCGTCACCCAGCGCCTGGTCCGCACCGTCACGTGCCTGTACACCAACACTCCTGACGGACATTTCGCGATCGGCCTCCACCCCGAAGACGCCCGCATCACCGTGCTGAGCGCATGCTCCGGGCACGGTTTCAAATTCGCTCCCGTGGTCGGGGAAATCGCGGCCGACCTCGTGACCGACGGCCGGACCCGGCGAGACATCTCCCACTTCTCTTTGGAGAGATTCGCGAGGCCGGTCGCTACTTAGCCTGCCTCAACTCAGTTTCGACCGCCGTCTCCTCGTCTTCACCGAGCTTCCGGCCGAACCACCAGGCCACGGCGAGCAGGATCACCACAGCGATCGCGAACGGGATGACGAACGGGCCTATGGTCGCAGCGACTGTCTGATAGTGCTCGCCCAACTTAAGCCCGGCGAACGCGAGCGCAAGGTTCCAGGGGATGGCTCCCGCCAGCGTGGCCAGCGTGAACCTCACGTAACCGATCTTCGAAAGCCCCGCCGGAAATGAAATGTACGTGCGCACGATCGGCAGCAACCGGCCGACAAAAACCGCCCACAGTCCAAAACGGCCAAAGAACCTGTTCGCGAGACGGAGATGGCCCCGGCTCAACCCGGCCCACCGGCCCGCACGACTGAGGACCACCCGCTCCCCGTAGCGCCTGGTCAGCCAGAAGGCGATCAGCGATCCCGTCAGGTTGGCCACGCTCGCGGCCAGCACCACGAGGATGAAGTTGAGCTTGCCCTGCGACGCGAGCGCCCCGCCGAGCGGCACCACGATCTCGCTCGAAATAGGCAGGCCGGCGCTTTCCCCGACCATCGTCACGAAGATCGCGATGTAACCCCATGTCGCGACCAGGCTGATCAAGAACTGAGTCATGCATTGCTCCTCGGGGTGTTTTCAGCGCGAAAAGGCAGCGTGCGCACCTGCTGGTCGTCGACGAGGATCTCGAAGTTATAGAAGCCCTTCTCTGCGATGGCCACTCCGCTGAGGTTGATCACGATGTGCGCCGCCAGATCCCATCCATGGGGATGGTCGGAAGGAACCTGTCGTGCCGGAATCGTGAGGACGATCGGCTGCTGGAGCACGGGCCTTCCGTCCTCATCGCTGCAGTGAACCTCCACCGTGTGCGGCCTTTCCGATTCCAGACGGCTGGTCAGAAGTCGAAGCACCATCGCGCCCCCAAACGGCGCGGGGTATTGCTCGCGCCAGAGCGTGTCGATGCCTGCTCCGAGGATGTACACGAGCCCGTTCGGCGGACCCTCGGCGGCGCTGGCAAGCAGCGCCCAATCAAGCCTCATTCACAACGATTATCAACGCACGGCCGAACCGCTTGCCCGGGCTACGCCTCGGCTGCGTTCGGCCAGCGCGGCGCTCCCAGCTCGCGCGAGACCCCTCGGGCCGCCTCGCCAACCGACGCGGCAAGCCCTTTGGCTAGGCCCTTGGGAAATATTCGCTCGGTGGAATCGACCACCCCGATCGCGCCCACCGCGCTTCCCCCGTGATCGAAGATCGGTGCGGCGGCGCTCGACTCCCCGAGCACAGCCTCGTCGCGTTCGGTCGCGATGCCCTGGTCACGGATCGTCGCGAACTCACTGCGCAAGGCGGTCGCGTCCAGCGTTTGCTTGGTCAGGCGCGGCAGCGGTTCGTCAAGCAGGTCATCGATCACCTGGACCGGCGCGAACGCGAGGATCGCCTTTCCCAAAGAGCTGGCGTGGAGGGGCAGCTGCAGGCCGACCTCCAGCACGCCGAACGCCGTATCGGGGCGGAACACGTGGTGCACGACGACGACGCTCGAGCCATGCATGACGCCGACCCGGACCGCCGCGCTTGTGCGCACGGCGAGCCGATCCGCGTAGGCGATTGAACGCGCGCGCAGCTCGTTTAGGTCCAGGTAGGAATATCCGAGCTGGAGCAGGCCGGGACCGAGCTGGTACTTCTCGGAGTTCCTGTCCTGCTCGACGAACCCGTGGGACTGCAGCGTCTGGAGAAGCCCGTGCACCGTCGGGCGGGCCAACCCAAGGCGGTCCGCCAGTTCGCTGACGCCCAGCCGCCGGGGACCGCTGGCGAGCGCTTTCAGGATCGCGGTGGCGCGGTCGATGGACTGGATCGAGGACCGGCGTTCTTTCGGATCATTCGGCATTGCTGAATTCCTGTCGGTAGTGTAGACTACGGCCGTCGTTCGGAAACGCGAATGCGGGGCGCTTCTCACCTCGCCGGGGAAGATCAAATTTGGTCGGGATTGTACTTGTCTCCCACAGCCGGGAACTGGCCCGAGGCCTCGCCGACCTTGCCTCCCAGGTGGCCGGCACCGAGGTCAAGATCGAGCCGGCGGGCGGGGGTCCGGGCGGCTCGCTCGGCACCAGCGGAGATGCCGTGCGAGAGGCCATCGCTCGGGCCGACTGTGGCCAGGGTGTCGTCGTGCTCGCCGACCTCGGCAGCTCGATCCTCACCGTCCGCCACCTGCTCCAGGGCAAGGCCAACGGCCACGTCCGCCTGGTCGACGCTCCATTCGTCGAGGGAGCCGTGGCCGCCGCCGTCATGTCTTCGGCCGGCCAGTCGCTAGAAGACGTCGCAAAAGCGGCGGAGGAAGCTCGCGGTGCCAGCAAGTTCTGAGTCGACGGTCGCGCTGCCCGAGGGCGTGGCACTCCATGCCAGGCCGGCGGCCACTTTCGTCAAGACCGCCCTCCGTTTCAAGTCACGCACAACAGTTGCCCTCAACGGCAGGGTCGCCGACGCCAAAAGCATCCTCGCCGTGCTCGCGCTCGGAGCCGTGGGCGGAACGGTCCTGCACCTCACCGCGGACGGCGAGGACGCCCCCGACGCGCTAGCGGCCCTTTCGAGCTGCGTGAGTGGGCTGATCGAGTAGCCGCCTCTCAGCCTCGACTCGGAAGATCGCGAATTCCCCGTCTCGGATTCTCTGCCGCACCTCGCCGACGCGCGCCGCGGCGACGCTCAGCTCGCTCGCGCCCAGCCCGATCATGACCGGCATGGCCACCGCGTCCGAGGCTGCTTCGCCGCAGACGTCGACTGGAATGCCGGCAGCGCGGCCGGCCCGCATCGTGGCATCGATCAGCCGCAGCACCTTAACGTCGGTCACCGGCGCGGTCTTGGATTGCTCGCGGTCGAGGCCTAGCACGAGCTGAGTGAGGTCGTTGGTGCCGAGGCTGAGAAAGTCGGACACTCGCGCGATCTCGTTGGCTGTGTGAGCGGCCTCTGGCGTCTCGATCATCGATCCAACCTGAGGCTCCGGCCGGCCGTCGAGAACTTTCTGCAGCGCTTCTCGCACGGCGACCACCTGGTCGGCCCTCGTGACCATCGGAATCAGGATGCGCAGCCTGGCCTTGCCGCCCGCGACGAGAATCGCGGCCAGCTGGTTTGCCACCTGCGCCGGAGCTTCCAGCAGGAGCTCGATTCCGCGACCGGTCGCCCCGTGGAGAAACGGCGGGGTCTTGTCCCCCCCGAAATCGAGCAGGCGGATGGTCGCCACCTGGCCGGCAAGCCGCGTGAGGATCGGGGTCAAGAACGCAACCTGCTTTTCAAACGACGGCCATGTGTGGGCGTCGAGAAAGCCCAGCTCAGTGCGGAGCAGCCCCACGCCCTCGGCACCCTGTTCGGTCGCCTCGATCACCTCGGCCACGCTCGCGGCGTTGGCGAGCACGGTGATCCGGGTGCCGTCCCTGGTGATTGCGGGCTCGAGCCGTCGCGCCCGCGCCGTTTTCCTGGCAGCACGCGTTCGCTCACCGTGCGCGTGAGCCGCCTTCATACGGGCGGCATCCGGATGGCGCACGAGAAAGCCGGCGTCGCCATCCAGAATCACCCCCTCCCCATCTTCGACCTCAAGCGCGTCGTCGCCCAGTCCGACCACCATCGGGATCCCCAACGAACGAGCCACGATGGCCGCGTGAGCGGTCACGCCGCCGCCGACCAGCGCTATCGCGGATGGGCTGATCTCTGCCACGTCGGCCGGGCCGAGAGACCGCGCGATGAGCACGCCTCCTTTGACTGCGACTCTTCCCCCTCCTGCGTGGGCGGCGGCACGCCGTCCGAGGCTGCGTACGTCGTCGGCGCGCAGCGCGAGCGTCGGGTCGCCCAGATTCGCGAGATCGGTTGCGATCTGGTCGGCCGCCTTCGCCAGCGCGGCCTCAGCGTGCAAGCCCGATTCGAGCACAAGTGAGTCCACCAGCTTCATCAAGCTGGAGTCGGCAGCCATCAGCACGCCCGTCTCGACGATGTCGGCCTCGTCATCGCGACCGCTCTCTCGCAGGTGCGCCGCGATGGCATGCAGCTCAGCGCCGGAGGCCTCGAGCGCGGCCCTCGCGCGTTCGGCCTCGCGACCACGCGCCGCCTGCGCGACGGCCGCCCTCGCACGTTGTCGAGGTCGGTCAAGGGCCACGGCCGTGCCGCTCGCGATGCCCGGCGCGGCGCTGATTCCGCGCAGCGCGAGTTCCACTACGGCTTCGAGCTGACCGCCCGCTGAAGAGCTCGCAGGATGAGCGCGGTCGACGTGGCCCCAGGATCCTGATGGCCGACCGACCTCTCGCCAAGGTACGACGCGCGACCCTTCCTCGCCTGCAGTGGGATGGTCGCGCGCATGCCGGCTTCCGCGGCCGTGGCGGCCTCGTCAACCGCCTGCGCGACCGGCTCGCCGGCGGCGATCTTGGAGCGCAGAGTTTCCACAGCGGGCTCGAGCGCATCGACCATCGTTTTGTCGCCCAGCGATGCGGTGCCGAGATCCTTCACCGAAGCCAGGGCCGCGGCCAAGAGGTCGGCAAGCTGGGCGCCGTCAAACGTGGCCTCGTCGCCGAGCACTCGTCCAGCGGATCGCAGCGCGCTGCCCCAGAGCGGGCCGCTCGCTCCGCCGACTGTCGAGACGAGGGTTCGGCCGGCCACGACGAGCAGCCGGCCGGGTGGTGATCCGGTGTCCGCGTCGAGGGCCCGGACGACGGCCTCGAATCCCCTGACCATGTTGATGCCGTGGTCACCGTCGCCGATGGCCGCGTCGAGCTGGACGAGATGGTCCCGCTCGGCGCGCACCGACGTATCGATCCCGTGCATCCAGGAGGTGATTGTGGCTGCGTCCATGACCTGTTCGACGATCAACGTTAGTGTCAGGCGCCCCACCGCAGTGCTGCCGTGTGAACCGGCGTGTCCCACAAACGGATCAGCTCATCGTTCAGCTCGAGCACGGTCAGCGATGCGCCCGCCATCTCGAGGGAGGTTATGTAGCTGCCGACCAGGTTTCGCACCGGCTCCAACCCCGCCTCGCGGAGCTTCTTGTCGACCTCGCCATAGATAAGGTAGAGCTCGAGCAGCGGGGTGCCGCCCATGCCGTTGACAAACACGAGCACCTTCGCGCCGCGCTTCGCCTTGAGGTCGGACAGCACGGCCTCGACCATCACATCGACCACTTCGTTTGCCCGGCCGAGCTTCGCGCGCCGGCGGCCTGGCTCACCGTGGATGCCGATTCCAAACTCGATCTCACCCTCGGGCAGGTCGAAGATCGCTTTGCCCGCAGCGGGCGGTACGCAAGAGGACAACGCAACACCGAAAGTGCGCGCGCGGTCGTTGACGAGCTTGACCGTGTCGGTAACCTTGGCCAGGTCACCGCCGGTTTCAGCTGCCGCGCCGGCGATCTTTTCCGCGAGCACGGTCGCTCCGACGCCGCGCCGGCCAGCCGTGTAGAGCGAGTCCTGTACCGCCACGTCGTCATCGATGACGACCGAGGTGACCTTGATGCCCTCGTCGGCCGCGTCTTCAGCCGCGAGCTTGAAGTTGAGCACGTCGCCCGTGTAGTTCTTGACGATGTGCACGACACCGGCGCCGCCGTCCACGGCTTTGGTCGCCGCGAGCATCTGTCCCGGCACCGGTGAGGTGAACACCTCACCCGGGCATGCCGCGTCCAGCATGCCCCGGCCGACGAAGCCGCCGTGCAACGGTTCGTGTCCAGAGCCGCCGCCGGAGATCAACGCCACCTTGCCCTTCTTGGGCGCGTCCCTGCGCACGATGATCTGGTTCGCTACGTCGTAGCGAAGGAGGTCGGCGTGCGCCGCAGCCAGCCCGGCGAGCGACTCCTTCACGACCATCGCCGGATCGTTGAGGAACTTCCGCATCTGGGTTGTTTCGACTGCCATTGTGGTCTTCTCCCTGTGTGTTTAAGAGCTAGTTGGCGGCAGCGCGCGCGGGGTTGTCGTCGTGGCTGACGGCTTCCATGATTGGCCGTGCGACGAGTCGTGGGTTGGCTAGGAAGTCGTAGAGGAAGGCAGCCCCGGCTGCGCCGACGAAGCCAGAGACCAGGTAGACGGGAACGTACTGCGTCCAGAAGGTCGTCCCGCCAGCGATCGCCTGCACCAGCTCGGGGCCGAAGGCACGCGCCGGGTTGAGCGACGCGCCGGTGATGGGTCCAAAGATGAGGATGATCCCGACCACCGCGCCTCCGATCACTATGCCGGCGAGCTGGGACGGCGATTTCGAGTCGACGATGCCAAGGATTGCGAAGATGAGGAGCCCGGTGCCGAGCGCCTCCGCGAGCGCGGCCTGCATGTAAAAGCTGGTGGACGCGTCAGCCGCAAAGTGCGTCTGGCCCATCCCAAAAGTGACGGCGTTCTGGCCGAACACGCCCCAGATCGCGAACGCGCCGATGATCGCCCCGACATACTGGGCGCCCCAATAGACCGGCACTTCCTTCCACGGAAAGCGCTTGGTGACAGCGAGCGCGAACGTCACGGCCGGGTTGATGTGGCAGCCCGAGACCTTGCCGATCGCGTAGACGAGAGCCGTGATGATGAAACCGAACGCGAAGCTGATCGCCAGGAGGTCCGCCTCGGTGACCGCGGGCACGGCCTTGCCCGCCAGAGTGAGTGTCGCGATCACTGAACCCGGCCCTACGAGGACCAGTGCCGCCGTGCCGAACATCTCGGCAATCGCCCGCTGTGACATCGAGTGCATGGTGTGGGAACCCCCTTATCTCTGACTAGTGTTCGACAATGTCGAACTGATTTCACAAACCGTAGTCCTGCCTGGAAGGTTTGTCAACAGGTAATTTGGGTCCTGCTTCCAACCTCGGCCGGATGATCTTCGGTCTGGCCGGACGGTGACGTCACCCGCGATTGCCGTCGAGTGGGTGGAACCGCGGCGCGGCCCGTTTCCCTAACGACTGGAGTCAAATCACCGCTCTAGGGCGGATTGCGGAGGCAAGAATGGGACTGATCGTCTTCATCCTGGTTGGCGCGCTGGCCGGCTTTCTGGCCGGAAAGGTCATGACAGGTCACGGCCTTGGCGTGATCTGGGACATCGTCGTCGGGATCCTAGGCGCGTTCCTGGGCGGCTGGCTTGCCGGCCTGGTCGGAATCGGAGTTTCGAACATCGTCGTCGAGATCGTCGTTGCGTTCGTCGGTGCCTGCATCCTGCTGTTCTTGTTCCGGATGATCTTCCGTGGACGCGGGATGGTACGCACCTAAGAGTTCGCGGTTCTCAGGACGAGGCCTCGCGGGGAAAACCCGCGGGGCCGTCTTCTCTATTACGAAGCTCGACCAAACCGGCACCGGCCGGCCAGGTTGAAAACGACTCGACGTCGTCAATCCTTTGTCCCAGTTAGATGGCGGCTCGGTTCAGTAATCGATATTGAATGACGTCCGGGCCGGATCGGCCCAGGGAATGGGTGACTGCGCATTGACCGGATCGGCCAACTCGGCGATTAGCCGCAGGTCGTCCGCGTCTTCGAGGGCCTCGAGAGCTCGAGGTCCTCCGCCGATACGATGGCCGCGATCTTCTTGCCGCGCCGACCAAGGGCGATTCTCGTTATGGAAAGCCGGCCGAGTTGATGTGGGTCGTAGTTTCCGTAACGCGGACCATTACACCGCGACCGGGAAGAGGATCAGCCTCCGATGAGGCACCGAAGAGCTTCGGAGCGGCTTCACTCGGCCGACGGCCAGTCTGGTGGCGAACCCCACGCGCGGTGATTGAAATTGGCCTGCATTGGCTGACGATCGGCTCTGTCGATAACCTCAAGGACATAGAAGCGGTCCGCCAGAAGCTCCTTTCCGTAGCGCTGCAGGGCGTCGGAATCAGCAGCCAGAGCCCGCTCGATATCTCCCCGAGTCCGGGCCCTCGAACCTCGCGCTGCGCGCTCCGGGCGCTCCACATAGGCTTTCGGCGTCTATGCGCAGCTATCCGGGAACAGGCACAAGAGGTTTCGGCTGCTTCCTCGCGACTGCTAGAAGCAAGGCAGCCGCTGCGGTAGCTGTCCGGCTCTGATTCTTGGCATGATCTGCCCCATGGATAGTGACTGGGAAAGTTTCATCTCCCAGTGCCAGGACGCACTGGGTCACTTGGTGGAGGGTCGGGCAGAACCGTTCAAGGCCTTGTGGTCGCACGCCGACGACGTCGTGATCATGGGCGCCTTCGGCGGTTACGAGCGCGGCTGGGAGCAAGTCAGCCAGCGGCTTGACTGGGCTGCCGGGGGCATCAAAGCGACAGAACGGGTTCCCGAAAACGTCGTCACGGTCGTCGGGCATGACCTCGCATACACCGTCGACCTGGAGCACATGACCCGGCATGCGGGTGATCAGCCAGTGCCGAGGACACTGCGCTGCACCCAGGTCTATCGGCGCGAAAACGGAGCGTGGAAGGTGATACTGCGCCATGCCGATGAGCTTCCCGGAAAAGACGCGCAGCAGCGGTGACATAACCGCCACACGTTGGCGCCCCGGCTTGCCGTACTTGCACTCGTAGACCGCGACGAAACCTGAGGCCTGCAACTCGGCGAACTCAAGCGGGAAGGATCGACCGAAAGCAGTTGGGCACGATCTGAGAAGCGCCCGTCATCAGGTCAGTTCGAATTCAAACCCGTGGTCTGGGCGTGGTGGGCTGCGGTGGACTCGAACCACCCGGTTATACCTTCGCTATAACTTTAGCGACCATCAGCAAACCGCATTTAATTCAGATTGGCGTGGGCCCGGTTGGGATCGAACCAACGACCAGCCGATTATGAGTCGGCCGCTCTGACCAGCTGAGCTACGGGCCCTCCGGGTGGAGTCTATCCGCGCCCGCGGGCGGTCATGTTTCAAGTTCACGCCAGCCTGGGTAACGGAATGTCGAAGCTGTAGGGGAAGTAGCTACAAACGATGATGATCGCGCTTGGACTCTTGATTCTTCGACTCGGCATCGGCCTGATCCTGGCGGCCCATGGCGCCCAGAAGCTCTTCGGAGTCTGGGGCGGCCCCGGGATGGCGAAGTGGGCCCAGTCGGTCCAGAGGCTTCGCATCCGCCCGGCAACACCATGGGCTTGGGTGGCAGCGCTTTCGGAGTTCGGCGGCGGCCTCCTGCTTGCGTTTGGCCTCCTTTCACCTCTCGGCGGCCTGGCCATCATCGGTGCGATGTTGGTCGCGGTCGCCACCGTGCACCTGGCCAAGGGCTTCTGGGCATCCAAAGGCGGATTTGAATTCAACCTCTCCCTCATCGTTGGCGGCGCGGCACTCGCGTTCACCGGTCCAGGGCCTTACTCGCTCGACAGCGCGCTCGGCATTCACCTGCCCGAGCCGGTGAGCCTGATCATCGGCACGATCGCGCTGATCGTCGGCGTGAGCGCCACGCTCGCGTCGCGCAGCCCGCAGCCCGACACCCAGACGCAGACCGCTTAAGCATCAGGCTAGAGAGCGCTGGCCTCCTGATTCACCGCCGCCGCGACTCAGGCAGGAGAAATGACTTCGACCTCGTTGCCGTCGGGATCGTCGACGTAAAAGGTACGCGCCCCTTTGAGCACGGGATGCACCCCGGTGCGCGCCTCGACGCCCTCCGTCATGAAGTGAAGCTGCAGGTCGTCGTAAGCCCTCGGCTCCACCCTGAAGGCCATGTGGTGCAGGACTCGCCTCGGCTTCTCGCGTGGAAACTCAAACGATCGTTCTGGATGAGGTACGAGCACGATCATCTCAGGCACCCCGGCGCCTCCCTTGCTTGCGCGGAGGAACTTGTTCGGCAACTCCGGCGGCGAGATCAGCTCTAGGCCGAAACCGTCTCGATAGAAATGCAGGGCCGCGTCCATGTCGTGGACCCACAGCACGATCTCCGCGAGGCCCGCGACTCGCCTCATGCGGCCAGCGCCGAAATCATGGCGGCAAGGTTGACGTCCTTCGCCCGAGTCGGAACTGAGCAACCCGGCGCCAGAAGCAATCCGCGACCACCCGTTTCGGCGACCGCGCGTCGCGCCTCGGCCTCGACCTCGGGGGGAGGTCCGTAAAGGAGGCTCCCACGCTGCCCCAGCCCGCCCATCACGGCTCGGCCGCTTACCTTGCGGCCCTCGGCGAGCGACGGGTTGCCCTGGTTGTGGATGGACCAGCTCACCACCTGCGCCGGCATCTCGCGCGCCAGCTCGAAGTTGAGGTTCGACCCGCACAGGTGCACCACGTTGAACCACGACTCCGTCGGCAGGCGGCTCAACACGCTCACGTCGAGCGGCAGCACCATCTCGCGATATACGGTCTCGGGCATGACGCCCCTACCGGCGTAGCCCGAGATCGCGTAGAAGATTCCCGCGGCGCCCGCCTCCACGGAGCGACGGCTGAAATCCACCAGCGCCTCGGCAATTTTTTGAAGCGCGGGGCGGACCAGCTCGGGGTGCTTGCGCAGCTCTCGCACGACGCGCGACTGCGATTTCCCCACCAGGTAGCCGCCAATCGTGATTGGGCTGAACACCGTCTGGATCACCGGCACGTCAGGGCCGAGCTCTCGCGCCACGATCCCGATCGACTTCACCTGGTCGTCGAGAGCCTCGGGGTTGACCAGCTTCACGGTGCGCCACGCTTCGAGATCCGGCACCGCCTCGCTGACCAGCACCGGTCCTTTCAACCGATGGCCGGCGGGCTTGTAGACCGAACCGAACGCCTCGGCAAAGCTGCTCGCTCGCGGCTGGAACTTCACGAAGTCCCAACCAAACTGCCGGGCGCGCTCGACTGTGATGGCGGCGAGCGCTTCGGGTGACCATTCCTCGCGATACGTGTGTCCCCACGCGCCCACGGGCGGCCGGTCCGCCACCCCCATCTCGATTGCAGCCTGCACGCGTTCACGGCCTGTCATCTCATCGAGTTTAAGCTGGACCGGATGAGTGACATCGCAACGACTGCGGCGCGGCTGCGCGCAGCAGCCGAGGCCAGGCCGATGCGGTTGCCCGTGAACCGCCGTGTCGACGAGACGCACCACGTCATCACGCCCGACGGCCTTTCGGTCTGGTACACGATCCAGGTCTCTCCGCACAGCCACATCCAGGAGGCCATCTTCGAGCGCGCCGACCGAATGCCGTCCGACGAGGAATGCCGAGCCTGGCTCGACCTGCTCATCGCCGGCGCCGATGCGGTCGAGGCGCCCGGCATGCCCGGATCGACAACCCGCAGATTCGAAGCGTTCGAACGCAGCCCCGAACGCGAGGCGCCGCGCGCCTGATGACGCTCGCAACGTCGGTCGTGGAAGAGCTCCGGCGCATCGTCGGCCGTGAATCGGTGATCGATTCCGCCAACGACCTCCGCATCTTCGAGCGTGATGCGTCGATCGAGGGCGCTCTCCCCGATGCCGTGGTTCTCGCGTCGACGACAGCGGAGGTCGCGGGAGTGATCAAGGTGGCCGCGAAACACCACATCCCCGTGGTGCCGCGCGGCGCCGGCACTGGTCTTTCCGGCGGAGCTGTGACGATTCGGGGCGGAATCGCCCTGCAGGTCACACGCATGCGGCACATCGAGATCGATCCGGTCGCGCAGACAGCGTTGGTGGAACCGGGCGTCGTGAACCAGGAGCTCTCGCTGGTCGCCTCATCGCACGGACTCTTCTACGCACCCGACCCCTCGAGCCAGAAAGCGTGCACCATCGGAGGCAACGCCGCCGAGAACTCGGGCGGCCCACATTGCCTCTACTACGGTGTCACCACCAACCACGTGCTCGGCATGGAGGTCGTGCTCGCGGACGGCAGCGTCCACTGGGTCAGCGGTGATGCGCCCGACCGCCTCGGCCTCGACCTCTGCGGAGTTCTTGTCGGCTCGGAAGGAACCCTTTGTGCGATCACGAAGATCAAGGTCCGCCTGCTGCGCATTCCGCCGAGCGTCGCAACTTTGCTCGCCGCATTCCCGACCATCGAGACGGCGAGCCATGCCGTCTCCGCTGTCATCGCGCGGGGAATCGTCCCGGCCGCGCTCGAGATGATGGACCGCGTCACCGTCGGCGCCGTCGAAGCCCACTATCACGCTGGCTATCCCACCGACGCGGGTGCGGTCCTGCTCGTCGAGGTCGACGGCATCGCCGAATCGACGCGCGAGCTCATGGTCGCGATCCGCAAGGTGCTCGAGGAAAACGAGGGCTACGCGCTGCGCGAAGCGCAGACGCCGGCCGAACGAGATCTCCTCTGGGCAGGACGCAAAGGGGCCATCGGAGCGCTCGGCAGGATCAAGCCGAACTACTACCTGCATGACGGCGTCGTGCCGCGTTCCCGCCTGCCCCAGGTGCTCTCGTCGGTCGGCGAGATCGGTGAGCACTACAAGCTTCCGGTCGCCAACGTGTTCCACGCGGGCGACGGCAACCTGCACCCCAACATCCTGTTCGACCTGCGCGACCGCGAGGTGCTTCACCAAGTCGAGGACGCCGGCGAGGAGATGCTGCGGGCCGTCGTGGAGCTTGGGGGCGCGCTCTCCGGCGAGCACGGCATCGGGCTCGAGAAGAACGCCTTCATGCCCTGGGTCTACAGCCCTGACGACCTCGACGCCATGCAGCGCGTCAAGGACGTGTTCGACGTGGACGGCATTCTCAACCCCGGCAAGATCTTTCCCGACCCGACGCGCAAACGCGTCCACCTCGCCGGCCGGACCGGCCTCGCCGTCGAGGCGAAATGGTGGTGAGCGCCCCGGCGATCGAAAAACCGACGACCGCCGAAGAGCTCGCCCGGCGCCTCCACCAGGCCGCTGAGAGCGGATCGGCAGTCGTCCCCGTGGGAGGTGGCAAAGCCGCGGGCATGGGTGGTGCGCCGACTCGTTGTGACGTCGAGCTTCACACCACGCGACTCGACCGCGTGTTGGAGCACTCCCAGGCGGACATGGTGGTGAGCGTGGAGGCGGGGATCACGCTGGAGGCCCTACAGGCCGAGCTCGGAACGGCGGGCCAGTTTCTTCCCCTCGATCCGTTCAACTCGCCGGGCCACACCATCGGCGGACTGCTCGCGACAGGGTGGACCGGACCGCTGCGGCAGCGGTTTGGATCGGCGCGTGACTTCCTCATCGGCATCCGCGTCGCGCTTCCGGACGGCCATCTCGCCAGCGCGGGCGGTCGGGTGGTGAAGAACGTCAGCGGATACGACCTGATGAAGCTCCACTACGGCGGAATGGGCTCGCTCGGAGTGCTCGTGGCCGCCTCCTTCAAGGTGTTTCCCCGGCCGCTCCACGACGTCACCGTCGAGAAGCTGAACGGCTCGATCGAGGAGGCTTGGGATGCATCCTCGCGCGCGCTGGAGCTCCCGTTGCCGCCCGCCGCGCTGGAACTCTTCTCCGACGGACGCGTGCTGGCACGCTTTTTTGGCAGCCCTGATGCCGTGAACCGTATGGTGGCCGACCTGGGATGGCAACCAGCCGACTCTTCTGTTTGGGCCGAGCATTCCAGGCGCGCGCCGGAATCCTGGGCGCGCATCGCGGTGCCGCGCAACGCCTTGCACGAAGTCCTCTCGGCCCTGCCTGAGGGCGCGAGCTGGTGGGCTTCGCCCGGCATCGGGATCGCGTACTGGTCGTTCGACGGCGACTCTGAGAGAGTCCGCACCGCACGTATCGCAGCGGAAGCGGCGTACGGATCGCTGGTACTGATGGCGGCGCCGAGTGAGGTCACGGGTGCGCTGGGCGCCTGGGGCGCCCCGCCCGCGACCCTCGAGCTGATGCGCCGTGTGAAGCATGCCTTCGATCCGCACGGCATCTTGAATCCCGGAAGGTTCGTGGTGTGAAGCCCTTCGAGCTTCTGAGCGACGACGACCTCGCCACGTGCGTTCACTGCGGTCTCTGCCTGGACGCGTGCCCGACCTTTCGCGTCACGGGTCTCGAGACCGAGTCGCCTCGCGGCCGGATCTACCTGATGACGCAGTGGAAGCGCGAGACGCTTCCGTTCAACGAAGAGCAGGTGCGCCACATCGACCTTTGTCTCGGCTGTCGCACATGCGAGGCGGTGTGTCCTTCCGGCGTCCCGTATGGCCGGATCATCGAGGTGGGTCGCGCCGAGGTCGAGCGGCTGCGCCGCCCCACAGCGAAACGCACGCTGAGCCGAGTGGCGCTCCGACAGCTGCTCGGACATCCCACACGACTGCGCGTGGCGGGCGCGGTGACACGCGCCGCTCAGACGCTGAAGCTCACTTCGGTTGTGCGCTCCGGCCGACAGCTGCCGCGACTCAACCGCCAATTCCGCCAGCCCACGGGGAACACCGCGCCGGCGATCGGACCGCGCAAATATCGCGTCGCGTTTCTCGTCGGCTGCGTGATGCCGATTCTCTATCCGCAATCACATGACGCGGCGGTGAAGCTGCTGCAGCTTGCCGGCTGCGAGGTGTGGTTTCCGCCGGGCGAGCGCTGCTGTGGCGCGCTCTTCGCGCACAACGGAGACCTCGAGAGCGCCGAGATGCTCCGCGACGCAAACACTCGCACCTATCTCGCAGGAGAATTCGACGCGCTCGTCGTGGACTCCGCGGGTTGCGGCGCCCATCTGAAGGACTTCTATCCCGAGCTCAAGGGCCGGGTCAAGGACATCACCGAATGGCTCGCAGAAATCGGGTTGCCGGCTCCGAAAAAAGACGTCAAGCTCCGGGTCACCTACCAGGATGCATGCCACCTCGCGCACGCGCAGCGCATCAAGAAGCAGCCGCGCGACCTGATCCGCTCGCTGCCGGGCATCGAGTTCGTCGAGATGCGCCACCCAGACATCTGCTGCGGTGCCGCCGGCCTCTACAGCACCCTGGAGCCGAACATGTCAAACCGCATCCTCCAAGAGAAGCTGGCCGACCTTTCTGCCACTCGCGCCGAGGTGGTCGTGAGCGCCAACCCCGGGTGCCAGATGCAGCTAGGGGCCGGCTTGAGCGCATGCGGGTCGAGCATGAAAGTGCTGCACGTGACGGAGCTCCTGGCGAGCGCTTATTGAGTAAGTCAATTCCCCGCTCTCAGGGAAAGGTGGCGCGCAGCGCCGGATGGGGGCTGCGCTAAAGCTTCAGCTTCGGAAGCACAGCAGTCTTGGTCACGTCCACCTCGACTCGAGCAACTGCCAAAGTGACGTTGTCAGGCGCGCCCAGCTCCCGACAGCGCTCGATAACGCGCTCGGCCCCGCGGTCCAGGTTGCCGTCCTTCAACAGGAGCCGCCCCATCTCTTCGACGCTCACGCCCGCGGTCTCGACCCCGTCGCTGCACAGCACGACCGCGTCGCCTTCTTCGAGCTTGATCTTGTCCGTGAAAGGTTGGATCGCCTCCCACACGCCGACCGCGCGCGTCAGCCGGTGCTTGAGCGGATGCGTGGCCGCCTCCTCGGGCTTGATGAGACCGAGCCTCACCTGCTCCGCGGGCCAGGAGTGGTCCTGGGACACGAGCGTCGCGAGCCCATTGCGAAACAGGTAAGCCGGACTGTCGCCCACGTTGAGCACGGCCATCTCCCCTGCCCTGATGGCCGCGATGACCATCGTGCTGCCCATCCCGGCCCAGTCCGGGTTGTCACGAGCCGCCTCGAACACGGCCGTGTTCGCTTCCTTGGAAGCGCGCTTGAGCCGCTCGATGTCCGGCCCTTCTTGCCCGTCCTCCGCGAGGACCCTCGTCACCGTCTTCGAGGCGATCGAGCTGGCCGTCTGTCCGGCGGCGTGGCCACCCATCCCGTCGCAAACCACCAGCAGCGTGTCGAGGCCCGCCTTATTGCGCCAGACGACAACGGCGTCCTCGTTCTCCTCGCGCTCGAGACCGGGATCGGTCGCCCAGGCGATCCGAAGCCGCACTAGTGCACCTAGGGCTAGGAGCCGATCACTGAGAACTGCACTGCGTTCTGGCCGATGGTGATCCGATCGCCGTGGGTGAGCTCTTTCTCTTGGACCGGTTCACCGTTGACGAGCGTGCCGTTCGTGCTTCCGAGGTCGATGAGCCAGAACTGATCGCCCCGGCGCTCGAGCCGCGCGTGGTGGCCGCTGGTGGCCGGGTCTCTCAGGATCACGTCGTTGTCTGGCGAACGGCCGAGGCGCAACGCGTTATCTCCGGCGCGGTGGCTGTGACCGGCATCGGGACCAGTCTCGATCGTCAGCTCGGCCTGGCGACCCATCCCGGGCGAAGTGCCTGGCGCGGTACCGAACGCCGGCTGGGCATTGTGGTCGATGGCCATCGTCTCAGCCACATCGGGCGCCGCCGGCGGCGGCTGCCATGCCGGCATGAGGGTGGTGGACTCGCGCACCTCGCCTGCGGCCTCCGACATCATCATCGTCGCGGCGACGTCCGGGACCATGGTTTCGGCCAAGTCAGGTTGGGGCGGGCCGGGCGGCGGACCGGCAGGGGCTTCCCAGGGTAAGGTCGCCTCCGCTTCGGGCGCCGGCGCGGCCTCGGCGGGCGACGCGGCTCCCGCGGCTAGCACCGCGTCGGTCGAGCTCGGCTCGAGCTCAGGCGCGATCGGCTCGGGCTCGGGCGCGATCGGCTCGGGCTCGGGCGCGATCGGTTCCGGGGGTGACCACTGCGCAGGCGCGGAAGTAGCGGCCGCCGCCGGCGAGTTCCACGGTGGAGAGCCGCTGGGCGCGGCGGACGGCGCGGACCACGACGGTGCTGCCGGAGCGGCGGGCTCTTCGGTCTTGGGGACGTCCCAGGCCGCGGGCGCTGGCGCGTTCCACGACGGCGCCACAGTCGGCGGCGGGGCGGCGGACGCGGGCGGCGGCGCGCCCCAGTCTTGCGAAGAGGGGGCTGCCGGCGTTGAGGCGGCCGGCGCAGGCGCGTTCATGGCCGGAGCCGGAGGGTTCCAGGACGGCGCCGTGGGAATCGGTGAGTTAAGTGGCTCGGCGGGCGCGCCCCAGGCTGGCGCGGGAGCCGCCAGAGGTGCGTTCCAGGAAGGCGCCTCGGCCGGTGGAGCGGCTTGCGGCGCGGGCGGCGCGGGCACATTGGGCGCCGGTGAAGGAGGCGGCGCGGGTGGCGGAGGCGGAGGCGCAGCCGGAGGCGGCGCACCCCATGACGGTGCGGGCGCGGCCGGCCCGCCCCAGGCGGGCGCCGCCCCTGCGGGAGGGGGAGGCGGGGGCGGAGCTGCCGGCGCAGGTGCGCCCCAGCTCGGTCCGGGCGCGGAAGGCGCAGGGGCGGCGGAAGGTGGTGCAGGCGATCCCCAGGTCGGCGCAGGAGCACCGCCGGCTGGTGGCTGCGGCGATGCCGGCGAGCCCCAGGTCGGCGCGGGGGCCGCCGGTGGCGCCCCGGGAGCGCCCCACTGGCCGGGCTTCGCCGGCGATGCAGCGGGCTGATCCCAGCTTGGAGAGCCGGATGGGGGCACTACCACGGTCGGGGCGATCGGGCTTGGCGTGTGGGTTGCCATCGCCGGCGGCGCCCAGGTCGAAGCGACTCCCGCGGTTTGGGCTGCAGGCGATGCAGGGCGCACCGGTGGCGCTGATTTCTTTTTCCTGCGGCGCCTCCGGACCCGCATGTAGAGGATGCCGGCGATCAACGCCACCACCGCCAGGACTATGTAAAGGTATTCAGTCGGCATCCGGTGACGAGCCTCCCTTGGGCCGATTCCGGCCTGAAATCAGTGACGTAAAGCAGCAATCGCGTAGTGAGGAAGTATGGCATCCGGGTTACCTGAGTCAACCTCACATGAGCTAACTCCGCTCTCATAGCGATCGCTCCGAATCGACCAAACCCTCAATCACCAGACGCCCGGACGCAATCCCGGGCACAGTGATGTCGGCCTCCAGCGAATGCGCGCCGCCAGGCAGAGGTCCTCCGCCGAGGACGTGGACCACAACGCGCCTGCCAAGCGGCAGATCGAGCCGTCGTGGCAGAGGTGCGAGCGCGGCATGGGTCTCGATATGAAGTTGATGATGCGCGAGCACGACCCCATCGAGGCGTAGGCCCGTCAAGCCGACGAGCACCGCCGGCCTCGTCCTGTTCTCGAGTACGAAGCTCATCCCCTCCTTTTCAGCTCGCAGGCTCGATACATCGGCCAGCCTCTCCGCGAGATAACGCGGTATTTCGGGCCGGGGCCTTGGCGACGGAAGCGAGGAAGTGACGCTGAACAAGAGCTCAGTACGGTCGACCTCATTTCCGGCCACCGTCAGAGTCGCTTCGAGCCGGTAGTCGCCCTCGGCGCGCAGCGGGAGGCTCAGCGTCGTCGCACTCACCGCCGGCTCAAAGGCGGTGGGAATCTCGAAGTCGACAGAGCCTGCGTACGACTTTCTCTGGATCGCGTCGCGAAGACGCTTCACGCCCTTACCGCCTGCGGCGCGCTCGCGTGCCAGCGACCAGCGGATCGAGCCGCGTCCGGAAACCTCTGGGTCGTCGTTGACGACGACCATCCGAGCAGCGAAGGGCTGATCGGGCTTCTGCAGGATCCCGAATGGGCGATCGGGCTCGAAAGCGAGTGGCTCGATGATCACTCGGGTTGGCTGGAACGCTCGCGTCAGTGCCGCAAGAGCGAGCTTCGGCCGCCGCGCCGCGTCGATCAGCCCGAAGCCGATCCCTGGAAATGGATCTATGAGGTGATAGGCGAAGGCTCCCCAGCACGATTCGAATTTGCGCGTGCGCAGGTGCTCGGCGGCAAAGCGCACGACCTCGGCCTGGTATTGCTGGGACGCCACCGCGTAGGACTCGAGGCTCTGGTACGCGGACGGCAGTCCGGCGCCGCGCTCCGCCCAGTTCACCGGTTGAAAGCCGGCGTGGCGCCACGACGGTTCGTCGTCCGCCGCCGGCCATCGCGTTTCGATCTGTTCCCACACTGGAGAGTCCACGTCGGGCAGCGACTGCGCTCCGAACGCGCTGACCATCATCGGCTCGACCTGCGCGAGGTCGGCCCAAGAGCCCGCGGACCAGCCCAGCATCAGATGCAGGTCGACGTCGCCCGAGGCTGCGATGGCCGGGCGGCTCGGGTCAAGGCGCTCGAAGGACGTTTTGAGCTCCTGGTCGATCGAGTGGTTCTGCCGCACGGCATGCAATTCGCCCAGGTCGGAATTCGTCGCGAGCCACGGCGGATCGTCATGAGCCACCCAGACCGCGACCGAGGGCCGGTTGTAGAGCATCTCGACCATTTCGACCTGCTGCTCGCGCGCGGCCTGCTCGAAGAAGCGAGCGTCGCCGGCTGACGCGTGATAAACGTACGTGCCGGTCAGCGGCAGGTCCTGGATCACGAGCATCCCCATTGCATCAGCGCGCCGGTAGAACTCGTCGGGCAGGACGTTCGCGACCACCCGCAGCGCGTCGAGGTTCGCCGACCTCGCGATTGCGATGTCAGCGTCAAAGCGCTCGGCGGTCAGCTCATCGAGCCGGTACGACGGCGCGTAGCACGCCCCGTGGAGAAAGACGGGCCGTCCGTTCACAGACAGAGCCCACCGGCGCGGGCCGATGTCCCAGGTCAGCTCGCGAAACGCGAACGTGTCCTCGACACGCGACGACTCAGGCGTCCCGGAAGCCCGGGTGATCAGCTCGGCTTTGTAGATCGGCTGCTGTCCAAGCCACCACGGATCCCACCGGCGGGCGCCGGGAAACGCAAGCCTCATCGTCAGCGTCTGGTCGGCTCCGCCGGCGAGCCGCACCTCCCGCTTGAGCCTCAACGCCTCACGGCCCGGCACCGGCACGCTGAGCTCGACCTCGCCCTCCATCTGCCGCCCGTCGAGGTTGCGCAGCCGCGCCTCGACCTCGATCCGACCGTCGCCACCCTCGAAGTGAGGCTTGATGCGCATCCAGTCGATCGTGATCGGCCCGACGTACTCGAGCTCAACTGGACGCCAGAGTCCAACCGGCACCTCCCATTGGTAGCGGTCGGGCAGGCTCCCATAGGCGGACGCGGGATAGGGCCTCAAGTCGCCGTCGTTGAACAGCCCCATGATGTGGCGCTTCTTGTCCGGCTGGCTTTCGACCGGCGATTCGCAGCAGATCACCAGCAGGTTCTCGGGCTTGAGGTAAGGCGTGAGGTCGAAGCCGAACGGCGCGAAATACCCGTAGTGCGACCCGAGCAGTTTTCCGTTGAGCCAGACGTGAGTGGCGAGGAACGCACCGCCGATGCGCAGCACGACGCGACCGGAATGGTCCGGGCGCGGAAACTCGGTTCGATACCACACGGACTGACGTCCTTCTCGCGCGGACAGCTGGCGCGGAACCTCCACCGGCTTCCAGCCCGTGCTTCGACCGACCGTCAATCCTTCCGCCTCTCCCTCGCCGAGTGGCATCCACACCGCCTCCCATCCGCTGAGCTCGCGGGCGCCGCCCGAACGCTGCGGCATCGGCAAGAACAAGCAGTCACTCATCGCGGTACAACGTATGCGCCATCGGCGGTCGTGCAGATGAGGGCTGGTCTGCCAATCGACGTCACGAAGGTCTTGATCTGAGCGCGGTCTACAAGAGCGAGGACGCTGCCGCCAAAGCCGGCGCCCATGATGCGCGCGCCGTAGCAGCCATCGATGGTCCACGCCTTTTCGACCAGCGCGTCAACCGTCGGTGTCGACACTTCGAAATCGTCGCGCAGGCTCTCGTGCGATTGCTTCAACAGCCGCCCCAGCTCTTTGAAATCGCGACGGCCCAACGCATATACGAATGCGTGCACGCGCGCGATCTCGGAGTCGACGTGGCGGCGCCGCTTCGGGTCGAACGCCTCCGCCTCGCGGCGCCGCTCGTTATATGGCGTGTCGGCCAGCGAGCGGTGCTCGCCAGAGTCCACCACGGCGATTGCGAGCTCGTCAGGAAAGGGCACGGCTTGATATTCGAGCGTCGTGCAGTCGAGCAGCATCGCGTGCCCGCGCCGGCCGAGTGCCGAAGCGAACTGATCCATCACGCCCACTTGAACCCCCGTCGCCTTTTGCTCCGCGCGCTGACAGGTGAGCGCGGCCTCCATGCCATCCATCTCGGGACGGAGTCCGACCGCTGCCGCCACCAGCAATGCGGCCGACGAGCTGATCCCCGCTTTGGGTGGCACCTCCGAGGTGACCGTCATGTTCTGAGGTTCCACACCGAGCTCTTCGCCCAGGGCCTGCAGGTAGGCGAGGCCGCCGGGGACTTCGCTTTCAACCGCCCAGCCCTCGGACAGACGTCCGGTCACGGTCGTGTGCTTGTCGACAGCCGCCGGCAGCACGACGCCGCCGAGATAGTCGACGTGCTCACCGATCAGGTTCACCCGGCCAGGCGCCCGCCCTGCCCAGCGCTCCGAGGCCCGGCTAGATTCCACGCAGCTCCGCCGCGGTGTCCTCGGCACGAGCGTCGACGATGAACGCTCCAGCGCCAAGCTCGGACCCGGCGAGGTACTTCAGCTTGTCCTTCGTTCGGTTGGGCGGATAGAACTCGATGTGAAAGTGGTGATGCCTGCCGCCGCGACCGGGCGGCTTCTGATGCATCGCCATCACGTACGGGAGCGGTTGATTGAATAGGCGGTCGTACTTCTCCAGGAGTCCCTTGAGTGATCGCGCAAAGGATTCGTCATCCTCATCGTCGAGGTCGGCGAGGCCGCCTCGATGCTTGATCGGCGCGAGATGAACCTCGTAGGGCCAGCGCGCGAATGCCGGGACAAACGCGATCCACCGCTCGTCGCGGAGCACGGTTCGCTCGCCGCCGCGCTCGCCCTCGATCACGTCGCAATAAAGGCACCGCCCGGTCTTTCGCATATGCCGCCCCTCGGCCGCCAACTCGCGCTGGATGATCGGCGGCACAAATGGGTACGCGTACACCTGGCCGTGCGGATGGCTAAGGGTGACGCCGATCGCCTCGCCGCGGTTCTCGAACACGTACACGTACCGGACGTTGGGCAACCTGCCGAGCTCATTCGTGCGATCGCGCCAGACCTCGACGAGATCCTGGATGTGATCCACGCTTTGCGCGCCGAGCGACGAGTCGTGGTCAGGCGTATAGCAAATGACCTCGCACCGTCCCTGGTCGCCTGTGTACGAAGGAAATCGATTCTCGAAGACAGCAATGTGATAGTCCGGCTCGGGGATCTCGGTCTCTTCTTTTCCGGGACGCGTCGGGCAGAGAGGGCAGTGGTCCGCGGTCGGGTGATAGGTGCGGTCCTGCCGCCAGGGAGCCACCGTGACCCATTCTTCGAGCAGGGGATGCCAGCGAAGCTCGCTCAAACTCTCTCGTAATAGATCAGGTAACGACCATCGGCCTTGATGACCACCCGCTTGGTGAGGCGGTTAGTTTTCGAGGGCACGCTTCACAGCTTCTTCGGGAGTCGTCACACCATCTAGACCCTTGACCGACCAGCTGTCGAGCGCGGTCACCGACCGGCCGAGGCGGCGGGCGATGGCGATCTCGCTCAGAGTCCCCCATCCCTCGCCGATCGCGATCACACTCTCCGCGGCGGTCACGATGAGAACGTTTCTCGCCTGGCCCATCCCGGTCGGCAGCGATATGGTGAGGTGCGGATTGGCGCCCTCGCGATCGGTGTCGGGAAGAATGCCGACGACCGTGCCGCCGGCGCTCGCGGCGCCTTCGCTAGCCGCGCCGGAGACGCCGCCCAGCCCACCGTTGATGACGATCGCACCCGATTCTGCGAGCAGCCTTCCGACCTCGCGCGCCGCTTCGAGCTGGGTCCGCGTCGCATCAGAGGCGCCGCATACGGCGACATATCTGCGGTGCATCGAGCGAAGAGTCTAGTTGGGTTTGGGCGGCCGATCGGCTGCTACACTTCGGAGCGAAGTTCAACGCCCGTGGGGCAAAGGAGGTGAGGCGGAAGCTTGGATATACCGAATCGTGGTGCCAACCGCCTCGTTTGCCAGCCGGGAGCTCGGGAGGATGTGAGCCTCTAGGGCCCCCATTCCGAATCCGGCTCCTGGAGTCGGAGGCGGGAAGCACTGCGAACGTCGACCGGCGAGGGCCTGGGTCTCCCAGGCCCTCGTCTTATTTCAGGGTCCGTCGCAACTAGGATTGCTCGAGATGAGCGAGGACTTCTCGGCACAGATGAACGCGGTCCGCGGCGGGTGGCCCGAAACGATGGGAATCACCATCACCAGAGCGACCGCGGACGAGGTGAAGGGCGAGCTGACCATCGGCCCTCAACATCTGCAGCCTTACGGCGTCGTCCACGGTGGCGTTCACTGCGGCCTCATCGAAACCCTGGCATCAGTCGGAGCTGCACTGTTCGCGCTCCCACGCGGCCAGTCCGTCGTCGGTCTCGAAAACAGCACGAGCTTTGTACGCGCCGTGCGCTTGGGCGCGAAGCTCCACGCGGTCTCGACGCCAATCACGCGCGGCCGGACGACCCAGGTCTGGGAGGCCACCATCTTCGACGAGGAGGAACGCATCGTCGCCACCGGCCGCGTGCGCTTGCTGTGCCTGGACCAGGACCGCCCGCTCGCGGGCGAGCAGGTGCGCGTCCCGCTGCACCCGGGCACCTGAGAGTTACCGCTTCGAGTGAGGTGAGCCGGAGGGGCTACTTTCCGGTGAGGTAGCTGAAGATGATCTCGTCGATCAGCTGCTCGATCGGGGCCAGGTCGTCGGTGTAGACCTGCCCGTGATAGGGCGACATCCGGAGCCGGCCCACGTCCAGAGCGCTCTGCGCCGCGTCGCTCGCGAGCGGCGCTGACACCAAACCGAGGTTGTGCGTGACGTCGTCCACCGTGGTCGGCTCGGTCGATGCATAGACCACCGTGTTCGCGTAGTTGGGATCGTCGAGCAGCATCACGCTGGGAAAAACGGCGCCCATCGTGCTCGCAAGCGCATCCACCAGCCGATAGTCGGTCGCCGTACGTCCGACGTTGACTGCGATCACACCACCTGGATTGAGGTGCGCTTTCACCTGCTGGAAGAACTCTTTTGTAGTCAGATGGAACGGGATGTACGGCTGCGTGTAGGCGTCCAAAACGATGACGTCGTAGTGGCCGGCCTGCGTGTCGAGCCAGTAACGCGCGTCCGCCACGACCTCGTGTGCGTGGGCGTCGTCCAGATGGAAATAGCGGTGACCGACTGCAAGGATTTCAGGGTCGATCTCAACCCCGGTGATATCGATCTGATTGCCGAAGGCGAGCCGGTACTCCCGCGCCGCGGTGCCGGCAGCGAGGCCGAGGAAGGCAACCGAGTGCGGGGTCACCGGCGCGGCTTGCGCGGGACGGAACGAATCCGCGAGCAGAAGGTAGTCCCAGTAGCCGTGAGTCAGGTTGCTCTGCGAGTCGTAGATCGAGTGGATCGCCTGTCCCTCGTTGAGGATGAGCTCGGTCCTGGTGCCGTCCTGCACGACCTGGATGTAGTTGTAGGCGGACTCTTTCTCATAGATGAGAGTGCCGACTTCGGGCGGCTTGATCCCCGACGGGAGCAGGACCCACGCGAGGATCACAGCGATCCCGAACACCGCGAACAGCCGGCGTCGCGGCCACAACCCGGCGACCGAGATGACGACCAGCGCGAGGCCGAAGCCCACGAGCGTCGGCCGGGTGCCATAGGTGGGAATGAACCAGAAGACCGGCAGAAAGGTCCCGAGGATGCTGCCGGCCGTCGACAGCGCGTAGACGCGGCCTGCCGTGTTGCCGCCGGTTTCCACGTCTTTGAGAAGCAGCCGGATGGCGAAGGGGCTGACGCAACCGAGCAGGATGACCGGGACGGCAAACAGCAGGACGACCGCGAGCAGGGTCCCGGCCACCAGGCCGACGCTGACGTCCTTGAAACCCTGCTGCGACGCCAGCAGGATCGGGTAGCTGACGAGCGGGATGATCCCGATCCACAACCCGGCCCACGCGGTCAGCTGGTACAGGAGCTCGTCCCGCGGGTGACGGTCGGCGAGGCGGCCGCCGATGACGTAGCCGGCCGAGAGGTAGATGAGGATCAGCCCGATCAGGACGCCCCACACGTACAGGCTGGTGCCGAAATAAGGCGCGAGCAAGCGCGAGGCGCCGAACTCCACGGCCAACGAGCTCATGCCCGAGACGAACACCAGCGGTAACAGGAGCCGGCGCGCGCGCGAGCTGGGCAAAACGCCCTAGAGATTAACTACTCCCCGAGGGGTTGCTCCGACGCCCACTTGCGCGTGCGCTCGTCCATCGGCACCGGCAGCTGCACCCGGACGTCAGCGTAGAGGTCGCCGGTTGTGCCTCCTTTCGGGTCGGGCAGACCCAGGCCGCGCAGGCGGATCTTCGTGCCGTTCTGCGTCTCGGGCGGAACCTTGAACTGCACCTGCCCGCCCTTGAGCGAGGGAGCAGCGACCTCACCACCGCGCAGCGCGACGTGGAGGGGAACGGGCACCGTGACGCGCAGGTCCTTTCCCTCGCGGGTGAAAACGGGGTCCGGCGCGACCTGGACCTTGGCGCGCAGTCCGGGCACACGCAGGACGGTGCCTTCTTTGACGCCGGCCGGAACCTTGACCTCGACGCGGCGGCCGCCGGGCAGCTCGACCGTGCGGCTAGTGCCGCGATAGACCTCGGGCAGGCTCACCGTGATGGGCGCCTCGACGTCCATCTCGACCTGGCGCGAGCGCCCGCGGCTGCCGCCGAAGATCGAACCGAAGATGTCGCCAAACCCTCCCTGGTCGCCGAACATGTCTTGCATCTCTTCGGGGCTGACCGTGCGGTACTGCGCGCTCGGCCCGGCATCGGGGCGGAATCCACCCGCGCTGCCGCGCGCGCCAGGCTGAACACCGGCCGCCTGGGCACCGGCCCAATTCGCCCCGAACTCGTCATAGAGCTTCCGCTTCTTGGGGTCGTGCAGTACGTCGTGCGCCTCGGAGACCTCCTTGAAGCGTGCCTCGGCCTGCTTGTCCCCCGCGTTCAGGTCTGGATGGTGCTTGCGCGCCAGCTTGCGGAAAGCTGTCGAAATCTCCTTCTGGCTCGCCGTCCGCGGCACGCCCAGCACCTCGTAGTAGTCCTTGGTCTTAGGCATCGTGCTTCTTTGTTACCCGTTTGTGGTGCTCGACAAATCCAGGCCGTGGGTGGTAACCCAACCTCTCATTGATATGAAGCATCGGCGCATTCTCGGAGTCGTTGTCGGTGCAAACGAAGGGCACCCCCAGCCCGATCGCCTGGGCGAGGGTCTGGAGCTTGATCCCGCGGGCAAGGCCGCGCCCGCGATATTCCGGGTCCGTGCACGTGTAGCCCGTCCATACGTCTCCGCGAACGGGGGGGTACTTCAGGTAGGACATGGCAACCGGGCGGTCCCCGTCGAGCGCAATCCAGAAGCGGTCGCTCGGCCGGTCGGGCGTCTGGATTCGTTTTTCGAAATCCGCGAAAGCCTCGCCAACGATGGTCAGGGTGTGCGGGACGTCCTGGACCGTCCGCTCGCTCAGCTCGTAGAGCTTTCTCACGCGATCCGGCTCAGGCCAGGCGGCCAGGGTGCTCGACCTGATGCCGGCAGCCGCCAGTCGGTCCAGCGCTTGGGCGGCTTCGGCGACGAGGCGGCTCCCATGCATCTTCAGGTCGAGCTCCCAAACCTTCTCGGTGCGTTCGGGCCGGTAGTCCAGGGCGGCGAGCGCCGCGAGCATCTCCGGCTCGTCCTCTCCGCAGTACGCCAGGAGCAGACGCGCTCCTTCGGCTTCAGCCCGGTCGCCGATCCAATTGAACATCTCGACAAGTAGTTCGCGATCGAGCGCTGCCCGGTCGAGCCACACCTCGACCTCGCAGTGCCCGTCCTCCACCTTTTCCCACGGGCCGTGGACCAAGGTGAGGTAGGCGATCGGTGTTCTGTTCATCTCGGCGATGAACCTGCCGTATGTGAAACCGCGCCGCGCGTTTTCCCAGCGCAGGCGCGTGATCACGGGGTCCTGCGCCATCGACGGATAGGACGCCGTCATGAGGTCGGCAGCAAGCTCGGCGTCCTCGAGCTCGGCCGGTCGGTAGGTCAGCGCCGTCATGACGTGAATGTAGGGCTACAGCTCGATCACGCGCGCCACGATTCCGGAGTTGTCGACCTCGAGGATGCCGGCCGACGGGTGCTGATAACGGCGCAGGTGGCGCGCCACCTGCAGCCAGCACCATTCGAACCAGCCCGGTGATTTTCCTGGCGCGCCCTGCGCGCGCCCTGCTCTCAACCGCTTGCTCGCTGTGGCCGGGCTCCACTGGTGCACACCGCCGGGATTGAAGACCAGAACGCCTTCGATCGTCTCGGCTCGCGCACGGTGGGTATGGCCATAAACGATTGCGTCGGCGTATGGAAACCTGCGCCTCAACGCGCGCGGCAGACCGCGATGCGGCTGGAAATAACCAAGGCTCAACGTCCACAGCAGCGTGTTCGGCTCTTCGAGCCAACGGCTTCGCTGGCCGTGCACGACAACGATCCGCTTTCCCTCCACGGTGAGCTCGCGCGAAGGCGGGAGATTGCCAAGCGATCTGTCGTGGTCACCCCTCACGGCCTCGACCGGCGCCAGCCGCTCGAGCGCCTCGAGCGAGCCCTGGGAATTGATGTCGCCCGCGTGGAGGATGAGGTCGACGCCCGCCAGGATCTCGAAGAGTCGGTCCGGCAGCTTGTCGAGGAACTCGGGGCAGTGCGTGTCCGCCACGACGCCGACGCGCGTCGTCATGTGGGGCGTGTCACCTTCGATTCGCGAGGCATGGTCAGCAGGACGATCAGCGGAGCCAAGCTCAGGATGGCCGCGACGCCGAACACGACTCGCTGGCCTGCGCCGAAGGCCACGGCGCCGATGAGCGGGCCGACCACTCCGCCGAGGTAAAAGGGGAACAGGATCTGGCCGAGGACCGCGCCGCGACGCTCGGGGCTCACGGTTGCGGACATGACGGCCATGCTGGCGGTCAGGATCGCGGCGGTGAACACTCCATTGGCGAACAGCCCGAGGCCAAAGACGACGAGCGAGTGGCTGAAACCGGCCACGACGAGCGCGATCGCCGCGCCGATTGAGGTCATGTTCAAGACCGCGACGTGACCGAAACGTGGCATCAGGTAGCCCCACACCGGGGAGGCCACCGCCTGGCCGACACCGACTCCTGAGAGCACGACGCCGACTGCCGTGACCGTGTCGCCGGAGGCGAGCCGCGCGATGTAGATCGGGGTGTAGGGAAGCATCGTCCACATCCCGATCTGGGTGACGGCCATCGCGACAAAGAGCCGCCACACAAGTGGCCTGGAGGAGATCTCGTCAACCGCGCCGCGGAGCAGGCTGAGGACGCGCAGGTCGGCGGGCTTCACGCGCTCGCCCTCGCGGATGACGGCGGTCAGGATCACCGCCATCACCAGGGAAAGCGCGGCGTCGAAAAGCAGCATGCCTCGCACGTCCACGAGGTGAACGAGCAGCGCACCGAGGATTGGACCGACCGCCCTGCCCGCGGGCGACCCGGCCGCGACGATGCCTATGGCCAGACCCAGTCGCTGCTTCGGGGTGGTCGACGCCTGGACCGCGAGCATCACGCCGGTGTTGCCGAGCACAAATCCATTCAGCGAGCGGAAGGCAAGCGCCGTGAGCGGGTCGGTCGAGAGCGCCCAGCCCGCGAAGATGACCGCTTCGATGACGGCGCTCCGGACGATGACGGCCTTCCGGCTGTAGCGGTCGGCCAGCACCCCCCACAGCGGTGCGAGCGGAAGCGCAACGATCCAACCAAGGCTCGAGATGGCGGCGATCCAGGCGGGCACCTGTGCCGCGGGCACGCGCAGCTCCCGGAGGTACAGCGGCGTGTAGGCGCTCAGCTGGTTCCACGACATGCTCTCGACGCACGTGGTGGCGGCGAAGAGGACGGCGACCACGGCCCAGCCGCTGGCCGAGGAAGCGCGAGAGGTCGTCTGCATCGCTGGCTAAAGCTTATCCGCCAACCGCTACTCCTTATTTTGATCTCCTACTTGACAAATTAGCAAGTATTAGTTTCTAATTTGATGCATGAAAGACCTTCAACGCGAAATCTTGACCCAGGTTGCCGCGGGCAAGCTGTCTGCCGAGGAAGGCGCCGCCCGCCTGGACGCCCTCGAAACCGAGCCGGCGGTTCCCTTTTCGGCGCAACCGTCACCGACCTCCGACGCAAGCTCAGGGATCAAGCAGGTCCGGGTGTTCGCCCGATTGGGGAACACCGAGATCATTGGGGACTCCAGCGTGAGCTACGCGGTCGCGGAAGGGCCGCACAAGGCGCGCCAGGAGGGCGACACGATGGTCATCGAGCAGTCGCCCATGGACGGCGAAGCCAGCTTCGAGTTCAGCCGCCCGCAGGGCCGGATAAGAATCCCCCGCGTCGACATCGGCGACAAGCTGATCGTCCGCATGAACCCGGCACTGTCGCTGGCCGCCAGGACGCAAGCCGGCAACCTGCAAATCAATGGAGTGAAGGGCGCCGTTGCCGCCGAAGTCCAGGCGGGCAATTGCGACATCACGGACTTTCGCGGCCCGCTGAACCTCAAGGTGACGGCCGGAAACGTCACCGCAAGGGGCCGCCTCGACAGCGGTGCGAGCGTGTTCCGGTGCCAGATGGGAGAGGTTCGTGTTGTGCTCGACAAGGCCTCCAGTGTCCGCATCAGGACGCGCACCACGATGGGCGAGATCTCGTTTGAAAACGTCGAGTCGACCGGCAAGAGCGAGGTGACGATCGGGTCTGGCGCGGGAACCCTCGACTGCGACTGCACGATGGGCACCATCCGGATCGGGGTCGAATAGATGGCGAGATCCACAACTCGAAGGCCGCCGTCCAACTGCCCTGTGTGCAATCACCGTTTGGCGACGACGCGCCTGACGTGCCCGGAGTGCTCGACTGAGCTTTCCGGCGCGTTCACATCGTGCGAGTTCTGCGTGCTGACGGACGAGGATCGTGATGTTCTTCGAGTCTTTCTGGCCTCGCGCGGAAACATGAAGGAACTCGAGCGACACCTGGGAGTCAGCTACCCGACCGCGCGGGCAAGGTTCGACGCACTCCTCGCCAAGATCGGCATCGACCGGCCGTCGGCGGCTGCCTCCCCCACTCGAGTCGAGCTCATGGAGCAGGTCGCCCGCGGCGAGATTGACATCGACGAGGCGCTAAAGCGCCTCGACGCCAACTAGAGGAGGCTCGGACATGGACCACATGGAACGCGCCGACCGCGCGCCCGAAGAGTTCGCCCGCAATCTCGCAGAGCATCGCGCCCGCATGGAAGAAGCTAGCGCGCTCATCTACTACGCACACTCCCGCACCGGCCTTCTCGCACGCTTCTTGCAGCGGATGGCCGACCGCGTCGACCCGACCGGCGAAGCTCGCCGATCGGCGGGCTAAGAAGCGATGGAAGTGTTGGCCCCTTCTCCGGATGTTGCTGCACCCCGGGCCCGCCCATGGACCGTCTTCGCGTCGGGTTCGTTTCGCAAGCTCTGGGCGGCGACGACCCTTTCTTTGTTCGGCGACTTCTTCAGCTATATCGCCCTGGCCTGGCTCGTCCTGCAGCTGACCGGTTCGAGCCTCGCGCTGGGCACCGTGCTCGTGGTGCAGGCCCTGCCACGGGCGGTGCTGATGGCTGTCGGCGGCGCGCTTGCCGACCGCCTCTCGCCCCGCCTCACCATGCTCGGATCGATGGCGCTGCGAGCGACCGTGGTCGCCCCGCTCGCGCTGCTAGTGCTCACCGGCCGAGTGCAGATGTGGGAGGTCTACGCCATGGCCGTCGTGTTTGGCGTCGTCGACGCATTCTTCATGCCGGCTCGCCAGTCAATCCTCCCGAAGGTCGTCGCCGACCACGAGCTCGAGCCGGGCAACGCGGTCCTGAACGTGACCGCGCAGATCTCGGTCATCATTGGCCCGGTCCTCGGCGGCGTCATCGTGGCCGTCTTTGGAACCGGTTGGGCCTTCGCCGGTGACGCTGCGTGCTTTGCGCTCGGGTTTCTGCTCATCCTGTGGCTGCCCGCCGCGAGGCGCGCAACGGCCGGCGCGGCGCATCCGGACGGCGGACTGGGCGGCCAGATCGCGGCCGGGTTCCGCTACGCGTGGGCCGACGTCGGACTCCGCGTGACGTTGATCGTCATTGCAGTCGTCGACTTCGCCGCCAACGGGGCGCTCGGCGTGGGCCTTCCCACCCTCGCCCACGGACGATTCGCCGCTGGCGCCACCGGTTTCGGCATCCTGTTTGGAGCCTGGGGCGTGGGCGCGACCGCCGGCGCCCTGGGCGCGGGTTTCTTGCCCCCACCTAAGCGCTTTGGCTGGTTGATCGTCGGCCTCTGCGTGTGGCTCGGGATCGGCATCACCGGCGTTGGCCTGGTGCCTGCGCTGCTGCCCGCGGCCCTGCTCATGGGTTTTTCGGGCATCAGCACCGGCGTCGTGAACACCTACGCGATCAGCTGGCTCCAGCGCCGCACGGACCCCTCCATGCAGGGACGCGTGATGTCCCTTGTCATGCTCGCTTCGATGGGACTCACACCGGTGGCCTACGCGGCATCTGGCGCGATCGCGAACCTCAATCCGACGCTGCTGTTCGTGATCGCGGGGGGAATGATCCTGCTCTGTGCCGCAGGGACCGCGGCCAGCCGGACAGTCCGCTCGCTGCGCTAGGGGTTACTTGATACCAGCTGCGTGAAGTCCGGCGGCGTGGGCGCTGGCGGCGTCAGCGCCGGCGTCAAGCGCATGGACAGCGGCGGTCGCGAACGCGTGGGCTTTGTGCTGGTCCAGATTTAGGTCGATGTTCGCCAGCGAGAACCACGCGCAGTAAGACTGGCGATCTGCCGATACGGGAACCGGCGGTCGAGTCATGGCGGCCGTCGCCCACTGCACAGCGGTTGCGACATCCTTGCCGCTGGACAGCGCCTGGAAAGCGCCCTGCGCCGCCGCGTGGCATGCCCCGGCCGGAGCCCCGCCGCGCTTGGCCCAGGCGAACCACTCCGCGTACGAGCGGTCCTCGGGCGTGGGCACGACCTTTTTCGGGTCGACCTTCCGTCTCTGCTCCACGACTTCCCAGGACGACCGGCTGGCGGTCCCCGTCGGCTTTTGCGCCCCAGGCGATGAGCCAGGCTGCGAGGGGGCCGATGCGGGCACTGCGAAGGGCGGCGCGGTCGGAGGCTGCGAAGCCGCCGCTTGCGCGGACGGCGGAGGCTGTTGGGGCGGCGCGGCCGGAGGCGCGGCGGGAGACGCCGGCGCCGGCTGCTGGGCGGGTTGGGGCGGTTGGGATATCACGCGATGTTCAGTGGCGACGTGAATCTGAGGCGCCCACGAAGGGATCGACACCGGGGCGGGCCAGTCGATGCCAGGGTCCGCGCCCTGCTGGGCCGGCGCGGCCGCGCTCGCGGGTGGCGTTGATGGAGCTGAAGCTGGGACCGAAGCCGGGGGTGTTGAGGCTGCGACGGGCTGCGCCCGCGGCACCGTGGGCGTGGGCGCGGTTGGTGCGACTGGCGCCTCCGCTGCGGGCGTCACCGTAGGAACGATCGGTAGTGGCGTCGCCGCGGCGGGCGGCACAGTCGGTGCGGTAGGCGGCACCACGGGAGGCGCGGTCGCCGCAGGCGGAATCGTTGGTGCGATTGGACCTGGCGGCGCGGTCGCGGCGGGCGGCACCATCGGTGCAATTGGGCCGGGAGGCGCAGTCGCGGCGGGTGGCACCGTCGGTGCACTTGGGCCGGGTGGCGCGGTCGCGGCCCGTCGTTCGGTTGGGGCGGGCGCTGTGGTCGCCGCCGGTGGCTCGATCTTGGCCGGAGGCTTGGTCACCTCGGGCACCGAATCGAAGGTGTCCGGCCAGCTCGAGACCGGCTCCGATGTCGAGGCCGTCGTGGAATCCGATGAACCCTTGCTGATCGTCGAGGACGGCGGCCAGGCCGGCATCGTGTGCTCAGTCGGCGGTTCCGGGGGCCAGACGTCCGTCTCTTCGGGAATCGCTCCTTGCAGAGGTGCGACATCTTCTAGCGGCGCCGCAGCCGACTGTTCCTTCGTGCTTTCGGGCGCGGTCTGCGGACCGGCGGCGGGCGGCCACGTCCGTTTGGAGGTCGTGGCGGGAAGCTCTGTCTCGGCGACTGGCTCGCCGGGGGGCGCCGGTACGGTCTGCGCCCATTTCGGCGCCGGCTTTTGCATCGGCACGGCCTGTTTCGGATCGGTCGCGCGCTCGGGCTCGGCCGGCGTCTCGGTCTTGGCCCACTCAGGGTCTGAATCCTTCTGCATCGGCAGCGCGGGCAGGGGGTCAGCCTCGGCGGCGGTGTTGAGCGCGCCCTGGGTGCCGTTGTCGCTCACGGGTGGTGCGACAGGAACCGTCCTGGCCCAGACCGGAGTCGTCTCGTGCGTGGGCACGGCTGCGACCGGTTCTTCTGTGGGTGCGGTTTCCTGCGGCTTGTCGGACTGCGATTCCAAATCGATCGTCAGTCTAGCCGGGGGATACCGAGTTTGATCTGACCTTTAGCCGAATACGTTGGTCATCGCGTCTTCGGCGACCGGGTCCGGCTGCTGCTCCGCCCAGTCGGCGGCGTCCGAGGCTTCCGTGTTGTACTCGTCCTGGACCTTCGCCGCAGCCGCGGCCGTGATCCACCGGCGCTCCTCGAGCAGTGCCACGAAACGCGTGATCGGGTCGTGCTCAGACGCGTCGGCGATCTCTTCTTTGGTCCGGTACTTCAGGTGGTTGTCCTCGGAAGTGTGAGAGTTCATGCGCCAGACCTTGGCGTCGATGAGCGTCGGGCCCTCTCCGCTTCGGGCCCGGTCGACGGCCTCGCAGCACGCCGCGTAGGCGGCCGGAACGTCGGTCCCGTCCACGGTCACACCGGGGATGCCGTAACCCGCCGCCCGGTCGGCGATGTCGGCATTGGCGGTCTGGAGCCGGATCGGCACCGAGATGGCGTAGCTGTTGTTCTCGCAGACGAACACGACTGGCAGCCGGTGAACGGCCGCGAAGTTGACCCCTTCGTGGAAGTCCCCCTGGCTCGTCGCTCCGTCCCCGAACGTGCACAGCGTGACCGAGCCCTCGCCGGTGAGCTTGGCCGCGTAGGCGATTCCGGCCGCTTTTGGTATCCAGCTTGCGACCACCTGCGAGACCGGGGCGATCTTGAGGGCGTGGTAGCTGTAGCAGCCGCCCGGGATGTTGCGTCCGGCCGAAAGTGGGTCGGCCGCCTTGGCGAAGACGGCGAGCATCCACTCCTTCATCGTCAAGCCGCGCACGATCGAGTTCGCGAGCCCGCGGTAGTGCGGGACGAGCCAGTCCTCGGGCCCGAGCGTGGCCGTCGAGGCGACCTGGATCCCCTCGTGCCCGCGACTTGACCCGACGAACGGAGCGCGGCCCTGCTTGACCAGGATGTGCATCCTGTCGTCAAGCGCCTTCGCCATGCACATCCACCGGTGCAGCTGGAGGTATTCCTCGCGGGTCCCGGCGTCGGTGCGCGTCGTGGTCGCCATCAGCTGACGCCCTGGTCGACCAGCGCGCGCGCGATTTCCACGACTTCGTCAGCGCTCAAGCCCATGTGGTTCAGGTGATCGTAGTACCGGCGGTGAAAGTCCGAGAAGTCGCTTCGCTCTGCTCGCTCCTCGCGAATTCTCTTGACCTCCGCGAGCACGGCGGCGACCAGTTCCTTCTCTGGGTTGATCCCGGCATCGCGCAGCGCGTGCTCGATGACAAGCGCCCCGGAATGCTTGCCGTAGACGTAGGAGACCTCGGCGCCCAGGTCGGCCGGCGGGATGAACTGGTAGATCGCGGGGTGGATGAGCATGCCCGCGGTGTGAATCCCGGACTCGTGGCTGAAGACGTTGAGGCCGATGCCAGGCTCGGTGGGCTGCACGGGAATCCCGCTGATCACTTCGAGATGGCGCGCGAGGGCCCGCAGCTTCTCGTACTTGAAGCCTGGGATCTCGATCCCAAACAGGTACCGGAGCTGCATCAGCACCTGGTGCATCGGAGCGTTCCCGGTGCGCTCGCCGATTCCGTTCACGCTGGTCGTGAAGACCTCGGCGCCCGAACCGAGCGCCATCACCGTGTTCCAAGCGCCAAGGCCGAGGTCGTTGTGAAAGTGGACGACCAGGGGTGCGTCCGGCGCCGCGGCCTTGATGGCGGGAATGTACTCGCGCACAGCAAAAGGTGAGTAGCAGCCCACAGTGTCCGGAGTCGAGGGCCGCGTCCCCCCCGCTTTGAGGCCCTCGCGGTGGAGCTCGGCGATGTAGTCGACGTCCGCGCGGCTGCCGTCCTCGCCACCGAACTCGATGGACTTCGCGCCCTGCTCGCGGGCGTAGCGGATCGCATCGCACATCATTCGCAGGTTGGCCTCGCGATAGTGCGAGACCGGCAGCTCGAGCCATTCGGACTCGGGAATCCCATCGCGATGAAGCAGCGTCTTGCCCAGCTTGTATTTGACGTGCAGGTCGGACGCCGAGGTGAAGATGAAATACGTCACCTCATCCCGCCTGTAGCCCAAGCCGTCGATCACCTGCATGGTCGCGTCGATGTCGCCTTTGGTCGAGCGCATCATGCAGACGACCTCGAGATCTGCTCGGAGCTCTCCCCTCTTCCGACCTTCCAGGACCAGCCTCAGCGTTTCACGCTCGCCCTCCGAGACCGAGGGAAATCCGACGTCCATGATGTGGACGCCGATGTCGGAGAGCATTCGCGCGAGCTGGTACTTGTCCCTGGGTGTGATGGAGACTCCGGGCATCTGCTCCCCATCGCGCAGCGTGTCGTCGTAGACCCGAATTCTGTCCGAGGGCGGAAATTTCAGGTCGTGCGAGAAGCGGCTGGGGTCGCGGGCGAGCTCCGCGAGCGGCTCCTGCAGCTCTACGGGTTTTGATTCATCCACGCGCAGTCGCAAGACGCCTGCGTTCTTCGAGCCGTTTGCGCACCCACGGCACCAGGCCTCCCATGTGCAGAAGCTCGTTCATGAACGTTGGAAACGCGTCGCAGCGGTACTCATCGCCCTTGGTGAAGTTGCGGACGATCCCCTCTTCGAGGTCGACCTCCAGCTCGTCACCCTCATCCACACCTTGGGCCGCTTGTGGCGACTGCAGGATGGGGTAGCCCATGTTGATCGCGTTGCGAAAGAAGATGCGGGCGTAGGAGTCCGCGATGACGAGCGAGATGCCGGCGCCGCGAATCGCCACCGGTGCGATCTCGCGCGACGATCCGCATCCGAAGTTCGACCCGCCCACCAGGATGTCGCCCTGCGTCACGCCCGCCGACCAGCCCTCGCGGCCCGGCACGCCTTCCATGGCGTGCTTGCCGAGCTCCTTTTCGTCGAGCGAGTAGATGGCGTACTTGGCCGGGATGATCTGGTCGGTGTCGATGTTGGCGCCGAACTTCCACGCTCGACCCCGGATCACCTTCGGGAAGGTCATGCGATCCCTGCCGGCATCTTCTTGAGGACTTCTCTGGGATGGGTGATAACGCCTGTCACGGCGCTGGCCGCGGCCACCGCGGGGTTGGACAGGTAGACCAGCGCTTTCGGGTGGCCCATCCGCCCCGGGAAGTTGCGGTTGGTCGTGCTCAGGCAAACCTCTCCCTCACCGAGCACGCCCATGTGGCCGCCGAGGCAGGCGCCGCACGTTGCCGTCGTCCAAGCCGCTCCGCTCGCGAGGAAGATGCCGATCAGCCCCTCCTTCTCGGCCTGGATCGCGACCTGGTGCGAGGACGGTGTGATGATCAGCCGCACGCCCGGCGCCACCTTGTGCCCGTCGAGCACCGCGGCGGCCCTTCGCAGGTCGGTGATTCTCGAGTTGGTGCAGGAGCCGATGAAGACCTGGTCGAGCCGGGTGCCCGCCACTTCCGACAGCGGCGAGTAATTGTCCGGCGACATCGGTCGCGCGACCCCGAGCTCGACTGTCTCGGCGTCGAACTCGAAGACCTTCTCGTACTCCGCGTCAGGATCCGAAGTGACCGGCGTGTAGGGTCGCTTCGCGCGCCCGTCGAGATACTCCCTGGTCACCTCGTCGAACTCCATGATCCCGTTCTTGGCGCCGGCCTCGATGGCCATGTTCGTCATGGTCAGCCGCGCCTCCATGTCGATGTGCTTGAGCGCCTCGCCGGTGTGCTCCATCGCCTTCGAGCGCGCGCCGTCCACGCCGATCTGTCCGATGACATACAGGATCAGGTCCTTTGCCTCGACCCATTCCTTGAGGCGGTTGTGATAAACGAACTTGAGCGTCTCCGGCACACGAAACCAAAGCTCGCCAAGTGCGAAAACGCAGGCGAGGTCGGTCGACCCGATGCCTGTGGCGAAATTGTTGAGCGCGCCGTAAGTGCAGCTGTGCGAGTCGGCGCCGACGACCAGCTCTCCGGGCAGGACCAGACCGTTCTCCGGCAGCACGGTGTGGCAGATGCCGCCCTGGCCGACTTCGAAGTACCACTTGATCCCCATGTCGCGCGAGAACTCGCGGGTAAGCCGGCCGAGGGTCGCGCTGGCTGCGTCTTTGGCCGGCTGAAAGTGGTCCTGCGTGACCGCGACGCGCTCGGGGTCCCAGATCTTCTCGGCCCCCATCTGTTCCCTCATGATCTTGCCCGCGGGCGGGATGGTGAGGTCGTGGCCCATCGCGAAGTCGACCTTGGCCAGGACGAGGTCCCCGGGCCGCACGCTGTCGCGGCCCGCGCCCCGGGCCAGGATCTTCTCGGTCATCGTCATGCCCATTTATCTGCTAATCCTTCAGCCTTTTGGCGACTGCGTCACCACATTCACCAGTGGACAGGTTGCCGCCCAGATCGCGCGTGCACTCGCCCGCGCGAATGGCCGCTTCGACCGCACCCTCGATCGCTTCCGCCATGTCCGCATGACCCAGGTGTTTCACCATCATAGAAGCGCTGAGAATCGCCCCGATCGGGTTGACCAGCCCGCGGCCAGCGATGTCCGGGGCGGTGCCGTGCACAGGTTCGAAGAGCCCGCGCTTCGTCTCGGGGTTGACGTTGCCAGAGGGGGCTATCCCCATCCCGCCGATGAGCTCCGCGGTCAGGTCTGACAGGATGTCGCCGAACAGGTTGCCCGTGACGACGACGTCGAACTGGGTCGGATCCCGCACGAGCTGCATGGCCGCCGCGTCGACATACAGATGGCGCGTCTTGACCTTCGGGTGCTTCGCGGCCACCGCCTTCCATCGCTCCTGCCAGAGTGCGCCGGCGTAAGTCATGGCGTTCGACTTGTCGACCATCACGACCTCGCGCTCGGCCCGCCCGAAGGCGTAGTCGATGATCCGGGTCACCCCTTTGTAGGTGTTGAGGTCCTCCTGGATCGCGACCTCGTCATCGGTGCCGCGCTTGAAGCGACCACCCATGCCCACGTACAGGCCCTCGGTGTTCTCGCGCACGATCAGCAGGTCGATCTTTCGCCTCTGCTCGTGCCGCAGCGGTGAGAGGCGGTCATCGTAGAGCTTTGCCGGGCGCAGATTCACGTAAAGGTCAAGCTCGAAGCGCAGCCGCAACAGGACGCCGGCGAGGTAGCTGGCGTCGTTGACGCGCGGGTCCCCGACCGCCCCGAAGAGGATGGAGTCGGCCTTTTCGAGCTCCTTCCAGGTGTCGGCCGGTATCGGCTCGCCGCTGCGCATGTACTGGTCGGCGTTGACGTCGTACTCCTCGAACTCGAAATCGGCGCCCGCGGCGCGCAGCACCTTGATTGCTTCGGGGACGACCTCTTTTCCCGCGCCGTCGCAGGGCAGGACCGCGATCTTCTGAGTCATGACGCGGTCGCCGTCTCACGAGCCTGGTCGCGCAATTTGTAGCGCTGGATCTTGCCCGTGACGGTCTTGGGCAGCTCGGCGACGAACTCTATGACGTGTGGGTACTGGAAACGCTGGAGACGCGACTTGCAGTGCTCCTGGAGCTCACTCGCCAGCGCGTCGCCCGCAACCGCGTCGCCTTTGACGATCACGAATGCCTTGACCTTGGTAAGGCCATCAATCGACACACCGACCACCGCGCCTTCGGCCACCGCCGCGTGCTCCAGCAGCACCGCCTCTATCTCGATCGGAGAGACCCAGAGTCCACCGACCTTGATCATGTCGTCGGAGCGGCCTTCATACCAGTAGAAGCCGTCCCCGTCGACTCGATAGCGATCGCCGCTGAAAAACCACTCGCCGAGGATCGAGCGCTTGGATTTCTCGTGCTGCGCCCAGTAGAGCGCGAGCGCGCTGTCGCCTTTCACGTAGAGATCGCCGGCTTCGCCTTGCGTGACCGGTTCGCCGCTTTCGTCGAGGATCTTCAGCTCGTAGCCGGGGACTGCCTTCCCGCTGGAGCCCGGCCGCACGTCGTCGAGCCGGTTCGAGCAGTAGATGTGCAGCATCTCGGTCGACCCGACGCCGTCGAGGATGGTGAGGCCGTACGCATCCTTCCAGCGGCGCCAGACCTCGGCCGGGAGCGCTTCGGCGGCGGCGACGCAGTGCCGGACCGACGAGAGGTTGCGACTCTTCGCGCCCTCGAAGTTGAGGATCGCGTTGTACAGGGTCGGCGCGGAAAAGAAGAGGGTCGGCCGCCGCTTCTCGATCGTGTCCAGGACAGTCGCCGGCGTATTACGCCCGGCGTGCAGCACCGTCGAGGCGCCGACCCAATAGGGAAACGTGAGGTTGTTGCCGAACCCGTACGCGTGAAAGAGGCCGGTGGTCGAGAAGGTGATGTCCTGCTCTTTGATCCCGAGCACCTGCTCGGCGTAGGTGACGCACGTGTAGGGGATGTCGTGCTGGAGGTGCACGACTGCCTTCGGCTTGCCGGTCGATCCTGAGCTGTAGAGCCAGAACGCCATGTCGTCCTTTCGAGTGGGTGCGGGCGCCGCTTCGGATCCGGGCGTGATGTGGTCGGCGCGGAGGAGGCGCGGCGCGCTGTCCGAGCGGGCGGCTGCGGGCTTGAGCTTCTCCTCGGTGTTGGGGTCGACGACCACGACGGCGGCCCACGAGTCCTCGATGAAGTGGTCGTAGTCCTCGCTGCGCTGGAGCAGGGGGTTGACCGGGACGGGGACAGCGCCGAGGCGGATCGCGCCCAGGAACGCGGCGACCCAGCCGGGGCTGTCATAGGCGGCGATAAGGACGCGCTCTTCGCGCCGGACCCCGAGGTCGTGAAGCGCAAGGGCCGCGCCGCAGGACAGCCCGAACAGGTCGAGGTAGGTGAGGTCGCCGGCGGCGGAGAAGATCGCGATCTTGTTCTCGCGGCCGGCCCCCAGGTTCCGTTCGAGGAGGTCGGCGCCGACGTTGTAGCGGTCCGGCAACTCCAGCCTCCCCATCTCTGTTTGTCAGTGTAGTTTCGGTCCACGTCCCGGAGGCGGGCGCGGGTTGGTCCTACTGCCTGACTACGGCCGCGGCTCCCTTCCTCAACACGTACTTCTGGATCTTGCCGGTTGCCGTCTTCGGCAGCTCTGGCACGAAGGTCACGCTGTGCGGAGCCTTGAAATGGGCCAGACGCTCCCGTGTGTACGCGATCAGCTCTGGCTCGGTCGCGGCGGCGCCCTCTTTCAAAACCACGTAGGCATGCGGGGCCTCGCCCCACTTCTCGTGAGGCAACCCCACGATCGCCGCCTCCTGTACCGCGGGGTGCCGCAACATCACGCCTTCCACCTCCAGCGACGAGATGTTCTCTCCCCCGCTGATGATCACGTCCTTGATCCGATCTCGGATCTCGACATAACCGTCTGGGTGCATCACCGCGGCGTCGCCGGTGTGGAACCAGCCGTCGCCCATCACCTTATTCGTGGCATCGGGGTCGTTGTAGTAACCCTGCATGATCACGTTTCCGCGCGCGACGATCTCGCCAAGCGTCGCGCTGTCCGCCGGCACATCGTGGCCGTCGCCGTCCACCACGCGCAGCTCGCCGGATGTGATCAGCTCAACTCCAGTCAAGGCCTTGACCATCGCGAGCTCGGTGACGCCGAGCTTTTTGTGCTCGGGCCGGGGCTCACAGATTGTGATGAAGGGCGCGGTCTCGGTCAGCCCGTACACCTGGGTCACCTCCCAACCTAGATCCCCCTCCATGCGCTCGATGGTCGCGGCGGCGGGCGCCGCTCCTGCGGTGATCACATGCACGCCTTTCGGCACATCGCCTCGCACAGCGGCCGGTGCATTCGCCAGCGCGATTAGGATGGTCGGCGCCGCGCACATCCAGCCGACCTTCTCGGTTCGCACCAGCTCGAAGACTCGAGCCGGTTCGACTTTCGGCAGGCAGATGTGCGTGCCTCCGACCGCGGTGATGATCCAGACGAACGTCCAGCCGTTCGCATGGAACATCGGCAGCGTCCACAGGTAACGGTCGCCGACCGTGATGTGGAAGTGAACGAGCGTGCCGACGATGTTGGCCCACGCGTTGCGGTGCGTGATCATGACGCCCTTGGGCTTGGCGGTCGTGCCGCTGGTGTAATTGATCGTGAGGAGATCGCTCTCGGCGATTTCCGGGCGCTCGAACGCCGGCGCGGCCGACGCGAGGGCGGCCTCGTACTCGGTCCAGCCCTTCCGGCCGCCGGCGCTCCCGAGGCTCACGAAGTGCTCCACGCCGCGCAGCTGGTCGCGGACACCGTCGATCGCGTCAAGGTAATCCGGGTAGACGCACAGGACCTTGGCGCCCGAGTGGGACGTGATGTAGACGAAATCCTCAGCGGTCAACCGATAGTTGATCGGCACGAGTACCGCACCGATCTGCGGCACGGCGTAGAAGGATTCGAGCTGCTCGTGAACATTGGGGGCGATATAGGCGACACGATCGCCCTTCTTGACCCCCATCCCCTGCAGGGCCGCCGACCAGCGGTCGCTGCGCTCGAAGAACTGCTCGTAGGTGAGGCGGAGGTTTCCGTCGACGACCCCCTCCCGATCGCCATAAAGCTTCCGCGAGCGTCGCGCGAACTCCAGCGGTGTCAGCGGGGTCTCCATGCCGGCCTCCTTCCTTACGGGTTGAGCATCAGGGCGAAATCCGCGGCCTTGATGCCCCCGACGAAAGCGCTGTGTGCCCTTGGTTCCAGCTCCACGGACCGTTCGTAGACAAACGCGTACACATTATCGATCGTCCAATCGCCATAGCCCTGGATGCGCAGGCCGTACCGTAAACCCTCGTCCTTCAGGCCGCGCCCGTATAGGTCCAGGGCGCGGGCGTAGATCGCCTTCAAGATCTCGAGCTGCATCGTCAGCTCGGCGATGGTCCGGGCGTCGCCCTCCCCCTCGACGAGCCGCTCGACCTGCGTTTCGAGGTCGGCGATCTCCTTCTGGTAGTCGTCCACCCCAAGGACGAGTCTACCGCCGCTCCGGCTAGTGGATCAGGTAGTGCGTCGCGACCGTGCCGGCGATCAGGATCGCGATGATGTTGACCACCTTGATCATCGGGTTGATGGCCGGCCCGGCGGTGTCCTTGTTGGGGTCGCCGACCGTGTCACCGGTGACCGCCGCCTTGTGCGCCTCCGATCCCTTGCCGCCGAGGTGGCCCTCCTCGATGTACTTCTTGGCGTTGTCCCACGCCGCGCCACCGCTGGTCATTTGAATGGCGAGAAACAGGCCGGTCACGATCGCCCCGAGCAGCATTCCGCCGAGGGCTCGCGGGCCGAGGATGAAGCCGACCGCGAGCGGCGCGATCACCGGGATGATGCCCGGCAGGATCATCTCGCGCTGGGCGGCGGCGGTCACGATCCGCACCGCTGTGCCGTATTCCGGCTTACCGGTGCCTTCCATGATCCCCTTGATCTCACGGAACTGGCGCCGCACCTCCTCGACCACCAGGCCCCCCGCCCGCCCGACCGCGAGCATGGCGAGCGAGCCGAACAGGAAGGGCAGGATGCCGCCGAGGAACAGGCCGACGATCACCAGTGGGTCGGAGAGCTCGAACTGCGTCGAGTGACCGGCGCGCGCCAGCTCCTGCGTGTACGAGGAGAATAGGACCAGCGCCGCCAGGCCGGCCGATCCGATCGCGTATCCCTTGGTCACGGCCTTCGTCGTGTTGCCCACCGCGTCCAATCGGTCGGTCACGGTGCGTACCTCGGGCGGGAGGTTGGCCATCTCGGCGATGCCACCGGCGTTGTCGGTGATCGGGCCGTAGGAATCGATGGCGACGATGATCCCGGTCATCGAGAGCATTGCCACTGCGGCGGTCGCGATGCCGTACAGGCCGCCGAGCGCGTAGGCCGACAGGATGCTGATCCCGATCACCAGCACCGGCAGGGCGGTGGCCATCATGCCTATCGCCTGCCCCGCGATGATGTTGGTCGCGTGCCCGGTCACGGACGCCTTGGCGATGAGGTGGACCGGCCAGTAGGCGGTCTCGGTGAAGAACTCGGTGATGGCCACGATCAGCACCGTTGTCACGACGCCGATCAAGGCGGCGAAGAACAGGTTGTTGGCGTCGCTCACACCACCGCCGGCCGGCAGGTACCCGTTGCCCTTCATGTACTGCGTCACGATGTAGAAGCCCACCACGGCGATGCCGACCGCGACGAGCAGTCCCGCGTACAGCGCGCCCATGATCCAGTTCGGGTTGAAGATGCGGACGAAGAAAGCGCCCGCGATCGAGCCGACCACGCTCACCGCGCCGAGCAGGAGCGGGTAGATCACCCAGCCGATCTGGTTCTTGAAGAGCAGCGAGCCAAGCAGCATCGCGGCGATCATGGTCACGGCGTAGGTCTCGAACAGGTCGGCGGCCATGCCTGCGCAGTCGCCGACGTTGTCGCCCACGTTGTCCGCGATCACCGCGGGGTTGCGTGGATCGTCCTCGGGAATGCCGGCCTCGACCTTGCCCACGAGGTCGGCGCCGACGTCTGCCGCCTTCGTGTAGATGCCACCGCCCAAGCGCGCGAAAACCGAGACGAGGCTGGCGCCGAACGCGAGGCCGACGAGGTCATCGGGGTTCTTGAAGACGAGGTAGGCGGCGGAAACGCCGAGCAGGCCCAGCCCGACCACCATGAACCCGGTCACAGCGCCGCCGCGGAACGCGACCTCGAGCGCCTGGTTGAGTCCGCTGCGCGCTGCCTCGGCTGTGCGCAGGTTGGAGCGCACCGCGATGTTCATGCCCACGTAGCCCGCTGACGCGGAGAGGACGGCGCCGACGATGAACAGCCCGGCTGTGGACCAGTTGATGAACAGGCCGATGACCACGGCGATGATCACTCCGATGATCGCGATCACCGTGTACTGGCGGTTCAGGTAAGCCGAGGCGCCTTCCTGGATCGCAGCCGCGATCTCCCGCATGCGCTCGTTCCCCGGCGGCATGCGGAGGACGAGAAAAATCAGAACGACCGCAAAAAGTACCGCGGCGAGCCCACCGGCCACGCCGAACCAGACGGTATTAGGATCCACTAGCCCTCCATGAAATGTCGCGTCGCCCTTCCGCCGCGCGGCCTTCATGCCGCGGAGCGTTAGGTTAATCGAACTGGGATTTTGCTATCGAAGCAGGCGCCGGCGCCACCACACCAGCACCCCGCAGAAAACGATCAGGCCCGGCATCAGGAAGATGGTGATGAAGATGAGGGTGCTCTGGTCCTGCTGGGTCAGGCTGAGCGGCAGCGCACGCGGCGGCTTGGGCGGGAGCGAGATCAGGGCGTCCTGCCGGGCCAGCCACTGGAACGTACCGAGGGCAAGCTCCTCGTTTGCGGTATCGCTGCTCGGCGGCAGCACCTTGTTCTCCGCGAAGGCCGTGGTGCCGACCATCACGACCCGGGCTGTTTCCTGGCCGGCCGGAACTTCCAGCGTCTCCATGATCGTGAACGGCCCAGCGGTGTCCGCAGCCTGACGCGTTAGGTCTTGCCTTGGCGTCGTGATCGAGTACGACAGGTTGGTCGTCCCCCCGATCACCACCGGCACCGCGTTGCCGGTGCCGGTGCCGGTGATGGCCGTCGTCTGCGGGAACACTGAGGCAATCCCCTGGATGTCCCGGGTGATCGGGGATTGTCCATAGGCGACGGTGGCCGGCGTTATGACGTCGAAGGCCCGCGACGCGTCGGGCTCGACGACGAGCGCGCCCGAGAACGCCAGACCGTATCGCGCCAACACATCGTTCAAGGAGGCTGCGGCAGCCGGGGACGGGCCCCAGGGATCTGCGGCGATGAGCAGGCTGCCGCCGGCGCTCAGGTAATCGACCACCGCCTTGACGGCGGCCGTCGAGAGCGCAACCGCGGGGGCGATCAGCACCACTTCATCGCAGTCGGCGGGGACGGCGGTCAGATCCGCCATCAGCATGTCCTTGGTGTCGAAGTTGTTGCGGGCCAGCACGTCCGCCACGCTCGAGTAGCCGTTCTGGCTCGTATCCGTGAGACTGCGCCCCCCCACCCCCGCCGCCCAGCACACGACCGGCGTGCGGTCCGACTCCAGCTTCAGGAGCGCCGAAGTGAAGTCTTGCTCGGTCTGCAGTGCCGGCGTCAGCAGTTGCGTCTTGCCCTGATAGTCCAGCACCAGGGTGCCAGCCTCCGTGACCGAGTACTTCTTAACGTCCGCGACGTCGGTGTCAAAGCTCGCGCTGCGGTAGACGACGCGAGGGCTCGCGGCCTGGTACAGGGCGACGAGGGCCTCGGCCTGGGCCTGCCCGTTTCCGGGAGCGGATTGGAACAGCCCGATCACATTCAGGTCCGAGCTGAGGCGCTTGGCGACGAGCACCGACTGCGGCGCCAGCGTGTTGAGGCCGCTGCGAGTGAGGTCCCACGATTGCGTGCCGCGCGACGCGAGCACGTTCAACGCGACCAGCACGACGAGCGCGAGCAAGCTCATCAGCAGTGCGGCCGACCCCGAACGGACGCGCCCCTTCAACGCCAGCGCCTCGCACCGAGCAGCCGCGTCATGAGGAACAGCGCGCCAATGCCCAGGCTCAGGAAGTACACGCTGTCCTTGAGCGTCACCTGGCCGAGGCTGAACGACTGAAAGCGGTTCGACGCGCCGGCGTACTGGAACACTGCGTTGGCCGGAGGGGCGGTGAAGAATCCGAGCAGCGTGCCGGCGTACCAGGTGAGCAGCAGGATCGCGAGGGTGACGAAGAACGAGACGATCTGGTTCTGCGTGAGACCTGACGCGAGGACTCCGATGGCGGCGGCGGCGCCACCGGCGAGCAGCAGGCCGATGTAGGTGGCGGCGATGAGGCCCAGATCAAGCGTCTCCAGGTGTCCCGGCACGTAGACCGCGAGCAGCACGACGTAGACGAGCGTCGCAACCAGCACCAGCACGTAGAAGGCAAAGGCGCCGAGCCACTTACCGGTCGCGACCTCCCAATCGCGCACTGGCGACGTCAGGAGCAGCTCGAGGGTTCCTTCGCTGCGCTCCTCGGCGAACGATCTCATCGTCATGACCGGGATCAGAACGGGCAGCAGGAAGCTGGTGATGACGCCGAAAACGCCGTCCATGGTGGCGGCCTGCCCGCCGAGCACCGGGACCACGAAACCGAACGCCGAGGTCAACAGGATGAACAGCGCCGCGACGACCCAGCCGGCAGGCGAGACGAAAAGGGCGGTCAAATCGCGGCGCGCGATCGCCGCGGCCCGAATCACGACGGCTCTTCGGTGGTCAGGTGCATGAACACGTCTTCCAGGCTCAGGGTTCTTGCCGATAGCTCGCGCAAGGCCAAGCCCGCCTGGACGACAGCGCGCGCGAGCTCGTCGCGCATGTCGGCCTTCGAGGTCTTGACCACCACCCGCCAGTCCCCCTCGCCCGCCGGGCTGATCGCCATCTGGTCCACTCCGGGCAGCGCCTTGACAACATGCTCGATCTCATCCCGGTCGCCGTGGAGGACCATCTCGATCTCGGCGCCCTCCGCTCCCGCGACGGTGCGGGCGAGGTTTGCGGGGGTGTCGTCCGCGACCAGGCGCCCCTGGTTGATGATCAGCACCCGCTCACACGTCGCTGAGACTTCGGGAAGGATGTGGCTCGAGAGCACCACCGTGTGCTCGCGCCCGAGCGCCTTAATGAGCTCGCGCGTTTCGCGCGTCTGGGCCGGGTCGAGGCCTGCTGTCGGCTCGTCGAGAATCAGCACCTGGGGGTCATGCACGATCGCCTGCGCGAGGCCGACACGCTGGCGAAGGCCGCGTGAGAGCCGGCCGATCACCTCGTGCCGCCGGTCGGTCAGTCCGCAGACCTCGACCGCCTCGTCCACCCGGGCGCGCCGTTTCGATGCAGGCACGCCCCGCAGCCGGCACATCATGTCGAGGAAGCTCGCGACGCGCATCTCCTTGTATAGAGGCGTCGTCTCGGGCAGGTAGCCGATGTGGCGTCGCGCCTCCAGGGAATGGTCGACGAGGTCGAAACCCGCCACGCTGGCAGTTCCTGAACTGGGGCCCAGATAACCGGTGAGGATCCGCATCGTGGTCGACTTGCCCGCGCCATTCGGCCCCAAAAAGCCGAGCACCTGGCCGCGCGGGACGGAGAAGGTCAGGTCCTGGATCGCGGGGCGGTCGGCGTAATACCGCGTCAACCCCTGGACTTCGATCAAAGCCAGAGGAATTGTAGGGAGGGTGACCCGCTGCTCTAGCCGGTCAAATCGAAGCTGTCGAGGTTCCCCGCGGCGGCAGACCACTGGGCGTCAACTCTGTCCACGTGCGCCATCTGCGGGCCACGCTGGGCGGATTGCTCGAGCCGTTCCAGGTCCGCCCGGCCGCCTTCGGCCACGAACTCCACGGTCCCGTCGTCGCGGTTGCGCACCCAACCCCTGAGGCCCAGGCGCCGTGCCTCCCGCATCAGGAAATACCGAAACCCGACTCCCTGCACACCGCCATGCACCACGCCCTGCAAGCGTTCCACACTCCCGAGGTTATATGTTGCCCGCATGCCAATATCCAGCATCGTGGCCATCGGCGACGAGCTCGTCGGCGGGTTTACGCTGGATACCAACTCCCACTGGCTCGCCGAACGCTTGCGCCTGCTCGGCTTCCCGCTCAAGCGCATCACCGCGATCCGCGACCGCCCGCATGAGATCGTGGAACAGGTCCGCCGTGAGCTGGGCGACGAAGAGGTGACGCACGTTTTCTGCTCCGGCGGGCTGGGCCCAACGCCCGACGATCGCACGTTCGCAGCGCTGGCCGAGGCCCTCGGCCGCGAGCTCGTCGTGTGGGAAGAGACGCGTGCCCGTATCGAACGCCGTGTGGAGCGCATGCACGCGGCGGGCCTCCTGGATTCGCCCGTTGTCACAGAGGGGAATCTCCGTATGGCTCGCATTCCCGCAGAGCCCGCCCACGTGTTCAAGAACCGCAGGGGCATGGCCCCTGGAGTCGTCTACGCAGCAAGCGGAAAACAGATCTTCGTGCTCCCGGGTGTCCCGCTGGAGCTGATGTCCATCTTCACCGAGGAGCTGGAACCCCAGTTTCTTTCGGCCGGTTCTGCCGCGACCGTTCGTGAGCTTCGCTACACGTTTGCCGTCGAGGCACGCTTTTACCCGCTGATGAAAGAGCTCGAGCAGACTTACCCGGACGTCTCTGTCGGCTCGTATCCGAACTTCGAGACCAAGGAGCTGGTCATCCGCTGCCTCGGCGCCGATCCCAAGCGGGTCGATGCCGTGATCGATCTCGTGCGCCGCCGCTCGGCCGCGCTCGGGATGGTCGCTTCGATCTAAGTCCGGAGCTTGCGCTCGAGGAGCGAGCGCTCTGCTGGGTTCTGGCAAAGGTCGAGGGCGCGCAGGCGAGCCGCGCGGGCAAGGACGTTTTCGCCGACCCGATCCAGTAGGTCGGCTCGCGCCGCATGGAACAGGTGGTAGCCCTCGAGCGAGATGGCCAGGTCGTTGACCTCACCCAGGGCGACCTCTGGGCCGGCGAAATGGCTGAGCGCGACCGCACGATTCAGCCTCACCACGGGGCTGTCCGCCATCCGGACCAGGGAGTCG
>Ga0210394_10000742_pt1 | contig 61901 bp, 55 predicted proteins | sample IncBWC12MmetaG_FD_160121 | JGI IMG/M metagenome (GOLD analysis project Ga0210394, IMG submission 160121) | Forest soil microbial communities from Barre Woods Harvard Forest LTER site, Petersham, Massachusetts, United States - Inc-BW-C-12-M | ecosystem: Environmental > Terrestrial > Soil >...
ACCACCATGGGCACCAGCACGACCTTGCGTCCGATACGGTCGGACAGCGCGCCGAACACCAGCGCTGATACCGCCCAGCAGATAGACATCATTGCCACGAGCTTTCCGATTTGCGAGCCGGTCAGCTTCAAATCGGGAGCTATGTAGGGAGCGAGGTAAAGCAAAGCCATGCGATCCAGGAAGACGACGCCCCAGGTAACGAACATAATCGCTACCAGGGCTCGTTCGCCGGCGTTTGTCCCTTGGTTCATGGCTCATGGAGACATGGGTAATGGTCGCAAATGTCCGCTCTGCCCTACTTCCCGTTCACGGTTCATGCACCGTCATCAGGGATACAGGTAAAGCACAAAGCTGTGGCGATCAGGGGATCGTTACCGCTTGGATTTCCCCACCGCCGGGATCGAGGCCGCGATCACCCACGCAGAGCCGATCAAGGCGAAGTTAATCGCATTCTCCGCCCAGTTGAAGTGAGTGTGGGGGTCGATGAAGATCGTGGGAGCATGCACCAGAATGCCGAACACGACGAACATTGCCGTCAGCAACATGGCGGCCGTGCGCGCGTAGATACCGGAAAGAATTGCGATGCCGGCCGCAAAATGCCCCGCCGCCGTAGCGTACGCCCAAAAAGTCTGACCCGGCGGCAGCCACGCGGGAACCAGCTCGGCCGTGTGGGCAAGATAGAAGAGGTGAGCCAAGCCAAACACGATGAGACACAGGCCAAACATTAGGCGGCCGATCTTGGATAGGCGCTCCGCGGTTGCCGGTTCGAGTGGCGCGCGGTACGCGTAAACGACCAATCCCCCTGCCACGAGCGCCAGCGTTTCGGCGACTCCGTACCAAGTGACGAACACGGATGGCTGCGCGATGACACGAGGAACGTCAAGCAGTATGACCCCCAGACTGTAAAGCACGGTAAGCGCCAAAGCGCCGGGTCCAGCGGCGCGTTGCCATTGGATTGCCAGGCCCGCCAGCAACACAGCAACGGCCACGGCATACGCTAAGGCGGTCCGTTCGGGAACGTCATTCGGCTCCGGTTGCCACAACACCGCGAAATCTCCCCAGGCGAGGCCCACAAGTCCCAGCGCCACTGCTGCCAGGCCGTAGATGCGGACACTGACGTGCCGTGCGGATAACGCGTGCAGAATGGATGTCACTCGATTCCCCCAAGAAATATTCCAAGTCGTGCTCCGCGCAACCAGCCCAAACGCGACTTGCAGGATTTCCCAGCTGCGGACCGCCTGACTTCCTGAGCTGGGTACCACTGTGACGGGCTCGCCGGTCATCTACTCTTTGGCGGCGAATGGCTTAAGGAACTCGCGCAGATCGACCATGACATCGCGAATTTTGGTGGCTTCAGCAACAGCAGCCGGTGCCGCAACGTTACCAAGGTTCTCATTGACTCTGGAGAGCTCCTCATCGGCGGTCGCGACGAAGGAACCCACAACCGAGCCGAACTGTTGCTGTGAAAAACGGACATCATTGGGACACTGCATGCCCGTAACGAAGAAAGCGACCGTGAACACCTTGACCGCGGCGGCAAAAACGACAACGTCGGCGTCTGTTATCTCTCGCACCGCGCCGGCTTCATGATCGTCACGGTAGTGCCCGATATGCTGCAGGTTCCTGCGGGCCGTATTGAGAGCTCTCATCCGCAGATCCATCGCCTGCATGGCGTGATCTGCATCCGCGACGCTCTGGGCGCGCGCGGCGGTTGCAGTGGCAAGGTCAAGCGCGATAGCTAGAAATATTGCAACGATCATCCTATATGGCATGGATAGCACCCCGGCGAATCAATGGTCGAGAACGAGTAATTTAAGCTATTGAATTACAAAGCGCCCTGCTTTCCATTTCCAAATCGGCCGGCTGGTAGCGAAGTACCGCAGAGGAAAAAGCGCCGGCAGACTTAATTCCGCCGGCGCCTCGATAGCTACAAGAACATTGAGGCCAGGATCGCCTCAGCCGCCGCCGCTAATGTTGCGGCCCATGATCGAAGTCGAACAGGTCGAACAGGTCACCAATCGCCGGCATGTTGCGCGGCACATAGATATTGTCGTCGTCGTCCTGTACCGGGTTGGGCAGGTTGTCGCGGCTGCGATCGCTGAGCGTGCCGTGCAGCTTCCAGTTCCGTTCGATGAACTTCACGACCGACGAATGTTCCTCGTAGACGTGGCTGACATGGCCACCCGTCGAGAACGGCGACACGGCGATCATCGGAATGCGCGGGCCGGTGCCGAAGAAATCCACCGGTTGGATGAACCCTGAATCGTAGAAGCCGCCGCCTTCATCCACCGTGACGAATATGGCGGTCTCGGCCCATTGCTCGGGATTGCTTTGAGCAAGCTCGATGATGTTCTTGGCGAACACCTCGAACAGGCTCCATTTCGAGGAGGCCGGGTGGCCGTCCATCGTGCCGTCCGGCTTCACATAGGACACCGCTGGTAGGGTGCCATTCGCAAGATCGGTGAACAGATCAGTGACATCGCGCATATGGTCGTTGACCATCGCGGGATAATCCGACTCATATTCAAACGGATTACAGATGTTGCAGTAGCTGCCGTTGAACGGGCTGGTCGTCCCGTCAGCATCAAATCCGCCGCCGTAGTACTTCCAGGGAATGTGCTGCGCCGTTAGTACGTCGCCGATGCTGCGTTGCATGGTCGGCGGCACCACGAGCCCCGTCTGAACCAGGCCCTTGGGCGTGAATGCCGGGTTCACGTTGACCGCCTGCCAGTATTCACCCGCACCGCACTTGGTTTGTACGGAGTACGGCAGCGCTTTCAGGTAGTTCGTGATCGCCGCGATGCCCGGCAGCGTGTCGTCTGCGCAGTTGAACCACTGCGCGCGCTGCGTATAGAGGTTGAGCGTGCCCGACTGCGGATCCGGGTTGTAGATGTTGGCAGCCGCGGGTGTTGCCGGATGGCCGCTGCCATCGCTGAAGAACACCTGATCGGCAAAGCCGAGCGGCTGGCTGTCCGGCCCAGTCCCGCCCAGCACCGGCTGGTGATAGTTGTCGCTCATCGTGTACTGGTCGGCAAGGGATTTGAAGAATGGAGCGTCGCCGTGCTGCATATTGAAGAATGCCATCGTCTGGCCGGTGTCGTGCGGCGTGCCCGTCGGCGGCGTACTGTAGGTGGTCGTGACGGCCGATTGCAGGTCGTGCAGACAGCCGGTCGGATTGCTCGGGGAGACGTGTTCGGCATCGATCGCGCAATCTACCTGCTGCACCATCTGGAAATACTGATGGATCGTATCGCCGGTAAAGGCATCGAACGGCATCGCCGGCCCGGTCAACTGAAACGGCCCGGGCGGCAAATCGGTGACGTTGGTGATGCGCGTATCCGGCCCCAGCGTGAACGCAAGCCCGGTGCCGCCGGTCCCAAACAGGAACTGGTCCGGCGGCGGCAAGCCCGGATCGCCGCCCGGGATGGTCAGAATAGCGGCATAGGGGGAAACCGCGCCGATGCCGCCGACGTCGGGTGGCGGCAACACTCCGTAGAGCGTCTTTTGATTCAGATCCGCACTGCTGAAGTACTTCCCGCCATTCGGCGCGGAGGTGATCTGGAACTGATGCGCCTTGGAGAAGTTCCACCCCGGCGTGCCGTCGGCACGGATGATCTTCTCGGACAGGAGGTTATGTACTCGCTCATCCTCGCGCTTTGGCACATAGGTGGCGAACAGGTGATCGAAGCTGCGATTCTCGCCGACGATGATAATAAGGTGCTTGATCGGCGTGGCCGTAGTGAGCGCGTCGACCGTCGCGTCCGGATCGGCGGCGTGCACCGGTGCAGCCATGGCGATGGCAGACAATGCCGTTGCCGACGCGAACGATGTGATTTTTTTCCACCGACTTCTCATTCCATGTGGAAGCATGTCTTCTCTCCAGGTAGTTGCTGTGGATATCAGCCCGGAGAAAATTAGCCGTGGAAGATTGCACGACGGTATCTGGCTCATCTACAACGCGTGAATATTCCGTGACACCGCCGTGTCGCGAGTTTCGCGTCGACCGCATGGTTGGCGCTGCACTGATCTTTTTTTATTCGAACGTATCGTTAGCGTTGAAAGGAAATATTCACACGATGACCCTATCCTTGGTCGGCACGCCGATCTGACCGGCGCAATGGCGTGCCGTCGGCGGGCACTCAGGGTGTGCGCATCGCAAATGCGACGCAGTCTCAACGCCGACGCGCCACCCTCCTTAAATATTCTTTAGACTCATCCAGGCGGCGCTGCGCGGCTCCCACGGCATGCTAACCTCAGTTTCATGAGGCGGCTCGCGGTACTTGCGGCACTGTGGCTCGTCTGGTCAGAAGCCGCACGCGCGCAAACCGATGAGATTCAGATCTACGATGCACAAATCGCCGCGCCGGGGATCTTCAACCTGACCTGGCACGACAATTACACTCCTGACGGCCGCACCAGCGCTGATTACCCCGGCGGCGTCGTTCCAAACCACACGCTCAACGGCGTCCCGGAGTGGGCGTACGGCGTGACCCCGTGGTTTGAGGCGGGATTCTATATGCCCCTTTACAGTCTCGCCGGCAACGGCGCGCTGACATTCAACGGTTTCAAGCTGCGTGCACTGTTTGTCGAACCGGACGCTGTCAACCAGCGCTTTATCTACGGCGTGAATTTCGAGTTCAGCTACAACACCGCGCACTGGAATCAGGACCGCTACACGCAGGAAGTGCGCCCGATCATCGGCTGGCATCTGGGCCGACTGGACGTCATCGTCAATCCGATCCTGGATAACTCGTACAAAGGATTCTCGCAGCTCGATTTCGCCCCCGCCACGCGCGTCGCCTACAACTTCAACAAGACCTGGGCCGTTGCGGCCGAGGAATACGCCGACCTCGGTCCGCTGCGTGGGTTGTACGCGCCCAGGCGGCAGCAGCATCAGTTGTTCGGGGTCCTGGATTACAGCGGCAAGCCATGGTTGCTCGAAGGCGGCGTCGGACTGGGTTTGACGGGCGCCACCGACAACGTGGTGCTCAAGCTCATCCTGTCGCGCGACCTGAACTGATCGGCAGCAGCAAGCAGTGCGCAATCCCACGATGATCACGAATGCTGGACAAACGGCCTATCCTCTGGCCGCCACGGAACGCTATGGAACCCCGGCGATTGCCTTCCACTGGATTTCAGTGGTGCTGGTGGTCGCGGTCGGTGTTCTGGGTCTGCTACACGACTCCTGGTCGAAACAAACCCAGGCTTTCTGGATCAATATCCATGCACTGATCGGTTTACTCGTTTGGGTGCTGGTCATGGTGCGGTTCGGGTGGCGCCGTCGGCACGCGCCGCCCCCATTGCGGGCAGATATCGGCAATTTCTCGCGCCGCCTGTCCGGCCTGGTTCACGGGTCGCTGTACGCGCTGCTGTTCATCACACCGATCATCGGCATCGTGACGTTCATATGGCACGGCCGCGTTTTCGACTTTGGCCTGTTCCGGCTGAACTTTGGCGTCCGATCCAACCGGGCGATATTTCATCCCACCGAGGACATCCACGGCTACCTGGCCTACGGCTTGTTCGCGTTGGTGGGAATCCACGTCCTCGCTGCCCTGTGGCACCAATTCATTCGACACGATGGCGTGCTGCGGCGGATGTGGCACTCCCGCTCGTCGTAACTGGCTAATTGTCGCTCGCCAGTACGCCGTGCTTGATCAGCATACGGGCTCCGCTCGCCCAGCCGTCTTCGCCGCCGGCGAAGTTAGCCACCTGCTGGTCCAGAACTTTGCCCGTCCGGCAGTCGCTGATCTGAATCATCACGTAATAATCCGTCATGCTTACCCTTCTCACGACTCCGACCAGGGCCTGTTCGGCACCTAACTGCAATGCGATGCCGGTCTCGCAGCCGTCGCAGTTTCGCAGCGACTTCTCCGTCACTGGCTTTGCCTCGACTCTAGTCACATCGACGAGGCGGTAGCGTCCCGACTGCGACAACATCCGACGCGCCTCGCTGCTGACTTTCTCCATCGTGGCTGCAGCACTGGCACTCGCCCCCGGTAGCGAGGCTGCCGGGCTGACATCTTCCAGCTCGAAATCAAACACCGCGATCTTGACGGGCGGTACGTTTCCGCCGTCCGCGGCAACGGCTGGAAAGCAGGCGACACTAGCCAGCAGGGCGCCGAGAAATCCGATGGCCGGCCACGCGCGACTACTGTGGCCTGCTCTGGCTGTGCTCGCGTTGTTAGCGATGTACAGGGTCATGAACCCAAGGCTCGGGATGGCGGCATACGCCCAGGTGCCGACGTTGCCATCATTTTCACCATTTATCAAAGAGCGTCGGTGAAGGTCCGTGGACGACTCCCCAGCCGGTCAGGGGGACTTGCCCCTGATGAGCTCGAACAGTCGCGCTCGCAGCGTCGGGGCCAGCGTTGCTGCAAACGTGCCGGTCAGATGATTCTCGTCGCGATAGACGGGCAGCTCGTGCTGCGTGGCCGCACAGAGTCTGCCCGGACAAATCAGGTCGTTCATGTCCAGGAAGTAGACATTCGCCAGCCCGGCCGCGGCCGAACGCTCTGCGGAAAACGCCGCCTCGTTGAGCGCTGCCGATGCGTCGAAGTCACAGGATTGCCCGCTCACGACACTGCGTGCCACGCAGGCGGGAATGTTGAACGGTGGCAGTGGCGTATCCCTTAGCACCACGATTGGCACGCCGGCACGCGAGAACTTTTCCAGCGTGCGTCGCGTCCCCACACGCACCTGTTCCGCAGACATAAGCGTCGCTGTGACCATATCGCCGCGCAGCGTCGCCCCGTTGTAACTCGCCATCACGACTGCCGCGGGATGGATCGCAATGATCCGGTCGATCGCGCTGGCACGCCATTCCTGGCAATGATCGGCCGCTGCCGACAGGTTGTGTGGATTGATGTCGCTCGCTGCGCAGCCCGGTCTGAGCACCGTGACGAGCCGCCAGCCCTCGCTATTGGCGGCAGTGCGCATCGGGTTGACCCACTGTATCGCGTGCGAATCGCCAAACAGAACGACTGCCTGCGCTGCGCCTGACGCCCCGAATTCGCACACCCTGACGTCAAACGTGCGCCCCTCGCTCCAGCAGTCCTTCGGCGATATGTCGGCGATATCGATCGAGGCCGCGCCGATCGCCTGGAACCTCTTGTCCTGCGCCAGCTGCCGGCCTCCATACGACAACAGCGCCCAGGACCCCGACACGCTCAGCACGGTCGCGCCGGCGGCGGCGGCCAGCGACAATCCTGAGCGCGCGCCGAGGTATGAATTCCTTCGAACCGGCCGCTCCACGACGCTGTAGGTCAACGATGCTGCCAGCAAGGATGCGATGGCCGACGCGATCCTGCCGCCGACGCCAAGGCCGGGAACTAACATCCCGGCGAACACCACAAACGGCCAGTGCCACAGATACCAGGAGTACGATCGCGCTCCGACAAATTGCAGCGCTGTGGCGCCGAGCGCCGCGCTGATCCCGCGCTGCGGCGCTCTGGCTCCCGCGTACAGCGTCGCAAGCGTGCCGGCAACGGGAAACAGCGCGATCCCGCCAGGGAAACCTGCACCTCCTTTGAGCAGCAGCGCCGTTCCAAATATCGTCGCAATGCCGAGAATTCCACAGGCAACGGCCCAGCCGCTGCCTGCCGAAGCTCTGGAAGCGGGCAGCAGCGCCAGCAGTCCTCCGGCAGCGAATTCCCAAGCACGCGCGGGTAGCTCATAAAACGCGACCGTTGGTGCCAGCCGCGTCGCGTAGATGCAGAACAGGAACGAGACAGCTGTGACGGCGCTGAGAATCCAGATTGGCCGCCGCACGCCGTCTGCTCTGCGATTGATCAGCAGGATCAGCGGCGGCCACACCAGATAGAACTGCTCCTCCAGGCCGAGTGACCAGGTATGCAGTAGCGGATTGCCTTCCACGCTCGCTGAAAAATAGTCGGAAGCGCTGTGGTCGAAGAACACATTGCTTACATACAGCGCCGCCGCACGTGCGGCCCGCCCAGTGAATGCAATGTCCTGCGGCGCGAAGATGGCGGCGGCCGCTAACGTGGTCGCCAACAGCACGACGGTGCCCGCGGGCAGGAGCCTGCGCGCACGACGTGCGAAGAATCTGGGCAGGTCGATGCGCGAGCTGGCGCGATATTCCGACTCCAGCAGCCCGGTAATCAGGTATCCGGAGAGAACAAAAAACACATCGACGCCGATAAAGCCGCCGGCACACCACGAAATGCCGCAATGGCAACCGACCACGAGCAGGATGGCCACCGCCCGCAAGCCCTCGATATCGGGCCGAAACGCATCACCGGGCTGGCGGGCGCTCATGTCTGCATCAATCGGGTCACCTCGACGAAAACTTAGCACTTAACCCCGGTTGCATTGCGTGAACTGCAACACCGGCCTGGCAGGCCCTCCTCGCCAAGGACACCCCCCGGCGCTCGATTGCCGGGGCGCCGCGGCCGCGCCTTGAGGCCCCTTCAGGCGTCTGCTGCCGCGGCTGCGTCGCTGCACAGGTTGCACGTTGGCCGAGCGTTGGTACCGTCGATTCGTACCCCGGGAATACCGCTCTTCCTGCATGACCGGGCTGGCATACGACCGGAAGTCCTATACCGCGACCAGACCGACTGTGCGATAACTGCCGCCGGCGCTGACCGGAGTGCTGAATCGCGACCGCTGCACGTGATTGATTGTAAAAAAGAATGCGTCGTCTCGGTGTTCCTGATCGCCGCTTCGATCTTACCCTCCGCGCCCATCAATTCCTGAGTCAAAAGCCATGAATACTGTCCTTCTACTGACGATGTCGAACATCTTCATGACCTTTGCATGGTACGGGCACTTGAAGTATGGCCACACCTGGCCACTGTGGAAGGCGATCCTGGTGTCGTGGCTGATCGCGCTGCTGGAATACTGTCTGGCGGTGCCGGCGAATCGTCTCGGTTACGTGGAATTCTCCGGCTTGCAGCTCAAGATCATTCAGGAGGTGGTCACCATCGTGGTCTTCATTGCCTTCGCGGTCCTGTTCCTGAAGGAAAGACTCGCATGGAACCACCTGGTGGCGTTCGGCTGTCTCGGCGTGGCCGCGTTCTTCGCGTTTGCGTTCAGGGTGCCTGCGCCGATCCCCTGAACATCGATCACGAGCGCTGCCAGAAGGTAACGATGCCGCCGCCGGCGAGAATGAGCGCGCCCCCGACCAGGATCGGCAGTGTCGGCAACGACCGAAAGGCCACGAAATTGATGATCTGCCAGACGACAAACAGCAGGGCGATATACAGACCGACGACCCGTCCAAAGGCGAGCGGGGCGAGATTCAGCGACAGGCCGTAGCCGAACAGCAGCGCTGTGCCGGCAAGGAACAGCAGTACCCGCAGCGACAGGCTGTGCTGATAAAGCCCCATCCGCACGATCGCATCGCCCGAGGCCTCCAGGACGGTGGCGGACACGAGTAACCCAACTACGACAAGTTTATCCACGACGGGCTCCGACATGATTTTATTCCGGCGAGTGGGTTGGTTATCTTACCGGCTCGAGCCGACCGGCGTGCGAAATGCCGTTGCTTGCGCCGCCGGAAACCCGGGTTGTGCCCCGGGCGCGTATAATTGCCGGCAAAATCGATCGGGTCGATGTGCAAAGGTCGCCGATGTCCGCCACCAATGAAGAACTCTGGCCAGCGTTGCCGTACCAGGCGTGGAAGGACACCTACGCGACGCTGCATATGTGGTCGCAGATCGTGGGCAAGATCACGGTGGCGCTGGCACCGCCGATCAATCATTCCTGGGGCACTACACTGCACCTGACGGCGCGCGGGCTCGCGACCCGCAATCTGCCGCACGGCAGGCGCTCGTTCACGATGGAGTTCGATTTCATCGATCACCGGCTGCTTATTCGGACCACGGATGGCGATCAGCGCGCGCTGGCGCTCAGTGCGCGATCGGTCGCCGATTTCTACCGGGAAGTGATGAACACGCTCAGCGCGATGGCATTGCCGGTGAAAATCTGGTCGATGCCGGTCGAAGTACCCGCGCCGATCCGCTTCGAGGACGACACCGTGCATCATTCGTACGACCCGGAGTTTGCGCATCGATTCTGGCGCATCCTGGTCCAGGTCGAACGGGTCTTTACCGCGTGCCGTTGTCGGTTCATCGGCAAGGCCAGCCCGGTACAGTTCTTCTGGGGGAGTTTCGATCTTGCGGTGTCGCGATTCTCCGGCAAGCCGGCGCCTGCGCGCGATGGCCCGGGATGGATGCAGGATGCGTATTCGCACGAAGTGATCAGTCACGGCTTCTGGCCGGGGAGCGGCCCGGTGCTGGAACCGACGTTCTACGCCTATTGCGTCCCGGAGCCGAGCGGTTTCAAGGGCGCACGGATACGGCCAGCCGAGGCGTTTTATCACAAGGACCTGAACGAATTCGTTCTTACTTACGATGCGGCACGAACCGCCACATCGCCCGAGCAGGCCATCCAGGCGTTCATCGACAGCACCTACGAGCAGGCCGCCACGCTGGCGAATTGGGATCGCCCAGCGCTCGAGCGCGGCTAGTCGCCCTCCACGCCAAGCTCACGCAGAATCGCCTCCCTTAGCTCCTGCACCTGGGAGCTCGACAGCCGACGCGGATGCGCCATCGGAACATCGAATCGGGCCTGTATCCGCCCCGGACGGGCCGACATCACCAGGATGCGATCGGCAAGATGGATGGCCTCTTCGACGTCGTGGGTAATCAGCAACACGGTGTGATGCTCTTCGGTCAGCACACGCAGCAGTTCGTTACGCATGCGCAGATTCATCAGCGCATCTAGCGCGGAGAACGGCTCATCCATGTAGAGGATCTCGGGCTTTACCACCAACGCGCGTGCCAGCTCGGCCCGCTTGAGCATGCCGCCCGACAGCTCGTGCGGATAGCTCGCCTCGAAACCCTTCAGTCCCACCATCTCGGCATAGTGATCCGCCAGTGCCTCCTTTTCCTCGTGTGGGTGGCCATTGAGGCCGAACATCAGGTTCTGCTGCACCGTCAGCCACGGAAATACCGAGCCATGCTGGGAGATCAGGATGCCCCTGGAACTGGGTTCGGTGCGTAGCACCCCGTCGGTACTGACGCAGCCCTGATCGGGCCGATCGAAACCGGCAATGATATTCATCAGCGTCGACTTGCCGCAGCCGGAAGGCCCGACAATCGCAACCAGCTCGCCGTCGCCGACTTCAAAGCTGATGCTGTCTACGACGTGCAGCGGACCTTTGTCTGAAGCATAGGATTTGCTGACGTCCTTGACAGCGATCTTAGCGGGCATAGCGCCACCTCACCAGCTTGTGCCCTTCGAGCAGGCGCATTGCGCGGTCGAGCATCAGGCCTATCAAGCCGATGACAATCATGCCCGCGATCACCAGATCGTAGCGATTTCCGGCGTTTCTAGAATCGATGATCAGATAGCCCAGACCCGAGTGCAGCGCGATCATCTCGGCCGCGACCACCACCAGCCACGCGACCCCGAGTCCGACTCGCATGCCGACGATGATCTGCGGCAGCACCGCGGGGATCACGACCTGTTTGAACAGCGTGTAGCGCGATACGCCGAAATTCGCCGCCGCGCGCAGGTAGCGCCGCTCGATGGCGTGCACGCCGGCGGTGGTCTGCACGACCATCGGAAATACCGACGAGATGAAAATAAGAAAGATCGGCGACAGATTGCCCACCCCGAACCATAGGATCGCGATCGGAATCCAGGCGATCGGGGATATCGGCCGCAGCATCTGGAAGATCGGATTCAGTGTCGCGTAGGCGCCTCGCACCCATCCCATCCATAGCCCGAGCGGAATCGCGAAGGCAACCGCGAGCAGAAATCCCGCGCCCACCCGGTACAACGACGCGCCGATGTCTGCCCAGAGCGATCCGTCGCGGGACAGCTCCCAGATTCCGGTGACCACCTGCAGAGGGGTGGGAAAAATAACGCTCCCGGTGACGACAACCAGCATCCACCACACGACAATCAACAGGCACCCGATGGCGACGGACGGAAGGATTTTTTCCATTGCCACGGAGTTATTTCCACGCGCCCGAGCGCCACAGATTGGCGGCACGCCAATTGAGGCGAGCCCAGGGCGAGAGCGGGTTCGGTTCGACGATGATGCTCATCTGTCCGCTCAGATGCGCGCTGCAGGAAAACTGATAACTGGCGGCCATCGCAAACGGCAGCCGGAAACTTTGCCCCGGCATCATCAGAATCGATCCGAACACCTGCGGCACGTCGTCAAGATTCTTCAGCACCAGGATATCCCTGACGCCCAGCGTCAGGCGGATCTCGGCCGGCAGGATCTCCACCTTGTTTCCTGCCATACGGCGCGCCCAGGTCCCCTTTGGAATTTCAAACAACCTGTCCCTCGACTCGGTCCGTATGGGGGTCAATGCGGCCCAGCCGATGGTGCCGATCGCCACAACCGCCAGCGGCAGCAGTAGCCGGTTGCGCCGCAGGTAGCCCGACAGGCGGGTGGCGCTCATTGCATGCGCTCACTTACGCAGCAATTCGCTGACGTCGTGGACGTAGTCATCGGCGACGTGCCCGAACGGCATCAGTGCGCACAGGTAGCCGGCGCGGTCGATCAGATAGACATATGAGCTGTGCGACATCACATAGCCGTCGGCGGTCGGTATTTTTGTCGCCGCGATGCCGTAATCCTGGCGCACGGCGGCAAGCTGCGCCGCCGTGCCGGTACCGCCGATGAAGCTTGGATCAAAGGTGGTCAGGTACTTGCGCATGCGCTCGGCGTCGTCTCGCTCCGGGTCTACCGTGAGGTAAACCACCTGTAGATTCTCGCCCAGGGCGCCCAGCTTCCTGTGCGCCTGGGCCAGCACCGCCAGTGTCACCGGGCATACCGCGCTACACGCGGTGTAGCCAAACGACAGCAGAACGACCTTGCCCCGGTACCGACTCAGTTTCAATTCGCCGCCGTCCGATGCGCGGATCGAAAAATCCGGTGCCAGCCGCTGTGGACTGAACATCCCTGCGATCAGAGGGCTACTGTCGTCGGCACCGGCGGCAACGGCGCAGCACAACAGCGGCAACAGCAGTGTAACGAGGCGTTTCATCGGCGTGACACGCGGCATTTTAGAGCGCGATGGTCGCGGCTTTGGCGTTCGCGACAAAACTGTCGTCGACATACTGTTGGTAGGCAATTTCATGCTTGATCGTGCCGGCCGCGCGCGACAGCTGCATCAGCTCCTCGAATTCCGATCTGATCATGCGCAGGTCGCCGTAGGTCACCCGATCGGTCGGGTTCTCCATCACGTACTGCAGCACGTTCGGATCCTGATTGAAGTACTCGCGCCGGCAGGCGATGGCGACCGCCTTGTTGCGATTGTCCTGCTTGGTGTCGAGCCACAAGCCGGCGCCCAGTATCTGGTCAACCAGATCCTGCACCATCGCACGATTGTCCCTGATCAACTCCTCGCGCACCGTCAGCACACAGCAGATGTAGTTGCGCCATTCATCGCGCGTCATGCGCAGTGGGCGCGCGTAGCCGGCGCGCTGCGCCACCGCGCCGAACGGTTCGCCGGTGCAGTAGGCATCGACCGCGTTGGCGTACAGCGCGGCCGGCATGTCCGGAGGCGCCATCTCGATGATCTGTATATCGGCCGGGGTCATGTCTTCCTGTGCCAGCATCTTTCTCAGGAACAGAAAGTCGACCGCGAAGCGGCTGGGGACGGCGATACGCTTGCCTGCGAGTTGCCTGAAATGCTGGTAAGCAGAATCGGTGCGCACCATGATCACGGCCCCGGAACGGTGCCCCAGCGAGACAATCTTGACCGGAATCTTCCGGTCGGCCAGATCCATCACCAGCGGCGCTAGCATATAGGCCGCTTCGATCCTGCCGCCCATCAGCGATTCCTTGATCTCCGGCCAGCCGTTGTACTTGCTGTACTCGTATTCAAAGTGGGGGCCGCCGGTTTTGTCGGCGGCGTTGCTGGCCGCCCTGGCCACGCAGGCTACCGGCAGCGTAAGGTTGCAGGTAACCGGCAGGCCGCCGACGGCCAGCGAGTTTTGCCGCTGCCCTTTGTTGGAACAGGACAGTGCGCCGATCGGTAGCGTCGCTGCGAGCGCGCCCTGGAGCACCAGTCTGCGGTCAACCAACTGCGCCATCCCAGAAAGTCTCCGATAGTCGCCACCACCTGCCCCTGCGCGGCTGGCCAGTCTATCGAAACAGTGGGTTGGCCGCAGCCCGGGGCCCCCGGGCAGTATCCGCGCGCGCGCTGCAGTGCCGGTTGAAAAGAAACGATCATACCGGCTTCGCAAAAACGTCATACCCTGGCGTCAGTCTCGTTAAGCGAACCTCGACTGGAGTCTTATCCCATGCCCTTCGGTCTGCACCCCCAGGACGAATTCACCCAGCGCCGTCTGCAGCGCCTGGAACTGCGCTATCGCCGTGCGCAGTTTGTCCTCGCCGGGGCCCAGACGGTGTACGAGTCGATGCGCACGAGGCCGCATGCCGACCCGCTGAGGCTGGATCAGGCGCGCCAGCGCATCGAGCGGGCGCAGGAGTCGCTACTGGATATCCAGAGCATCATCGAATACCTGGAAGACGGCGAGCAGGTCGCGCCGGCGGCAGCGTGGCCGACTACGCCGGAACCGGCGGGTGCGACACCGCCCGACGCAGCGCCGCACGCGCCAGCAGGCGCGTCGAATCGAGCGTCGCCAGCCTGGAATTGGCGTCGCTGAGGATCAGGGGGATCTCAGTGCAGCCGAGTACGACGGCATCGCAGCCTTGCTGCTGCATTCGTCCGATCACGCGCTGAAAGTAACTGACGGCCTCGGGCTTGAACACGCCATAGACCAGCTCATCCAGGATGATGCGGTTCATTTCCGCGCGCTCCTCTTGGTCCGGCCTCAGGTACTCGAGGCCGCGGGCCATGAGCTTTTGCGGATAAACCTCGCTGTCGACCAGATAACGCGTCCCGGTCAGGCCCAGGCGCCGAAACCCCCGCTCCACCGCGTGGGCGGCCACCACCTCGGCGATGTGCAGCCACGGAAGCGGCGATCGCGCTTCGACGTAAGGCAGCGCCTGATGAATCGTATTGTCGGGGCAGATCAGGAAGTCGGCGCCGCAGCGGGCAAGCTTGTCGGCCGAGGACAGCATCAGGTCGCCCACGCCCTGCCAATCGCCTCGATAGATGCACTTCATGTACTGGCCGAGCGAGTGCGTGTGCATCGAGACGTCAGGATGATCGTGCGGGCCGAGCAGCGGCGCGCCCTCGATGCAGACCGTCCGATAACAAAGCGCCGCACCTTCGGCGGAGCAGGCGACGATACCGATATGTTGCGGCATGCTGTGAGTGTACGAATGCGGCGCCGATCTGGAAATAGCCAACGCAGTCGCCATCGGCCGGGTGATCGCGTTTCTGGAAACGCTGGCCGGATTGGGTGATCATGGTGCATGCGAATGTTCCCGGCCGCAGGCACCGGATTCATCGGTTAGTGCCTTGGATATCCAGCGATTGCGTTCCGATACGCCCGGATGCCAGGAGCGCGTTCATCTGAACAACGCCGGCTCGGGACTGATGCCGGGTCCGGTGGTGCGCGCGATTCAGGATCACATCACGCTCGAGAGCCGTATCGGTGGCTATGAGGCGGCAGAGGCGCGCCAGGACGCCGTGCAGGACGCCTATCGCTCGCTCGCGCATCTGATCGGCGCGCAACCCCGGAACATCGCCTTCACCGAGAATGCAACGGCCTCGTTCATCCAGGCGCTGTCCTCGGTGCGGCTGCAACGAGGCGATGTGATCCTGACGACGCGCAACGACTACGCTTCCAACCAGATACAGTTCCTGTCGCTACAGGCACGGCTGGGGGTAAGGATCGTGCGGGCGCCCGATCACAGCCAGGGCGGCGTGGATGTGCAGGCGATGGACGAGCTGATCCGGCGCCTTAGCCCTAAGCTCGTCTGTGTAACCCACGTCCCGACCAATTCCGGCCTTATCCAGGATGTGACTGCGATCGGCTCGCTGTGCCGCAACGCCGGCGTGCTCTACCTCGTGGACGCCTGCCAATCCATCGGCCAGTTGCCGATCGACGTCGCCGGGCTGGGATGCGATTTCCTGTCGGCCAGTGCGCGCAAGTACCTGCGCGGCCCCCGCGGCGCCGGCTTCCTGTACGTATCGGACCGGGTGCTGGATCTGGGCCTGGAGCCGCTGTTTATCGACATGAGAGGCGCGGACTGGATTGCCGAGGACCGCTATCGCGCGCTGCCGGATGCCAGACGATTCGAGAACTGGGAGTTCGCCTGGGCGCTGGTGCTCGCAACCGGGGAAGCCGCCCGGTATGCAACGGCACTGGGGATCGAGCCGATCCGCTGGCGCATAGCAGCCCTCGCCACGCGGCTGCGCGAACGACTCGGCAGCATCGGCCAGGTGCGGCTGCTCGATCGCGGTAGCGACCTGTGCGGGATCGTCTCCGTGGCCATAGCGGGCCACGATCCGGGCGAACTGGTAAGCGCACTGCGCGCTCGCGGCATTAACACCTCGGCGCAGATCCGCGAGTACGCAGTGATCGATTACGACGACAAGCGCGTGAGCTCGTCGCTGCGTATTTCGCCGCACTATTACAACACCGAGGAGGAGATCGACCTGGCGGTGTCTGCGATTCGGGAATTGCTGGCTGCAAGGTCATAGCTTCAAGGCGGCTCGAGCCTACAGCGGCGGGTCGGCGGGCAGCGCGGTCGGCACGTTATCGGTGACGCCCTGCCCGGTTCGGTGGGCACGTAGCATGATGTACAGCCCGCTGGCCACGATCAGCGCGGCACCGACGAAGGTAGCGATCGGCGCACGCGCAGACCAGATCAACCAGTCGAACATCGCTCCCCAGAGCAGTGCCGTGTAATCGAACGGCGCAACCACGGATGCCGGCGCCAGTACAAACGCCTTGACGATAAGAAACTGCCCGATGGCCCCTGACAGTCCCAGGCCGAAGATCAGCGCCCAGTCGCTGCGCGCGATCGGTTGCCATCCAGGCGCCGCCATCAGACCGCAGCCGAGGGCCAGCAGCGCGAGAAACCAGAACACCATGCTCTCGGGCGTCTCGGTTGCCGCCATGAAGCGGGCCAGCACATAGTTGACGGCGTAACAGGCCGCCGATCCGAGCGCGGCCAGTGCCGCGACCATCGGCAGGCCATTGGAAGACGGGCGCAATACGCACACCGCTCCCATCAGTCCCACACTCACGGCGATCCAGCCACCCGCCGTCACCTGTTCTTTCAACGCCAGCACCGACAGCACGGTCACCAGCAGCGGCGCCACCATGTACAGCGTGTACACGTTGGACAGCGAGGTACCGCGAATGGCGTAGGTGAACCCCAGCATCATCGCAACGGCCAAAGCGCCGCGGATCAGATGCAGCTCCCAGCGTCGGATCTTCAGTGTGCCAAGACGCCCGCGAACGATCAGTGGTGCCAGCAGAAACGGTATCGAGGCGAGACCGCGCAGCGTACTCACCTGTAGCGCCGGGTAATGAGCCGTCAGCAGCTTCAGCAGCACGTCCAACACCGACAGGAAGCCCACCGCCATCAGCATGTGGGTAATTGCGCGCGCGTGATTTGCTGCCATGCCGGGGAGCTTAACCTGCGCCAGTGCGCCGTGGCAGCTCGCTATACTCGTTGCATGCCACGACCCGTTTGCGCCTCGTTGCCGGTCGCGCTCGCCGCATGCAGCGCACTGCTGGTGGCGTGCAGCGGCGCGCCGGCGCGACTGGCGCTCCGCCCGCCGAACAGCTCGCCGGATTCGTCCACCATCATCTACGTGATCAAGCGCAGCTGGCATGTCGATATTGGATTTGCGACTGCGGATCTGCAGCCGCCGCTGGCGTCGCTGCGCACAGACTTTCCGGACTCACGCATTGTGCTGTTTGGATTCGGCGACCGCCGTTATCTGCTGGATAATGACCGCGGATTCGGCATGCTCGCGGCACTGTGGCCGGGGGCGGGGTTGATGCTGGTGAGCGGCCTGGGCAGCAGCGCCCAAGCCGCCTTTGGCGAGGACAACGTGATTGAGATTCCGGTCAGCGCAGCCCAGGCCCGAATGGCGCAGCAGTTCGTGTGGCAGAGTCTTGCCGCCGATCGCGCTGCGGTTGCACCGCTGCGCGCGGGGCCCTATGAGGGCAGCTTGTATTACGAAGCCTCGGAACGGTACTCCGGCTGGCACACCTGCAATACGTGGGCAGCGGAGGCATTGCGCGCCACCGCTCTTCCCGTCCATAGCTTCGGCGTCTTATTCGCCGGGCAGCTCTGGATCCAGGCACAACGACTGGACGGCCACCACTGATCGCGCCGAGAGGCGCGGGGTTGCCAGCATCGCCGCAACTGCAAGGCGAGCCTCAGCTGCAAGGCGGGTGGGTACCATCCGAGCACACGACCGTCGTGCCAGAGTTAGCCGGCACGATGACGGTGGTGCTGCTCTTTTGCGGCGCAGGCGGGCTGCTGCTGCTGATGCACCCCGACAGAGCGGCGAGCACCGCGAGCGAAGCCAGTACAGTTTTCATGTTGAATCCTCTTACTTCCTTGAACAGATTTGCTAGGTAGTCAGCATGAAGCTAATGGCACTGGCATTGAACTCGTCCGCGCCCGGGACCCACCGTCGGTGACCTCCTACAGTCGCGCTATTAACGGGGCTTAAGCGCCACGGGCGCGCTCAATCCCGAGCACAATCATGAACGTGCGCTGAATAAGCGCTGGATGAGCGCGTGCTGAGCTGTGCTTGTCGCCTGTCGGATTGATCAGTAGCATTCGCGCGTCGGCGAACAGTGAGACACGAATGCCAAAAATAGACCCGAGCGTCGCGCCCGAAAGCTCCGGCACGCGTTACCCAGCCCCTTTCGATCAGCCCTGCCGCAACCGCAGCTGGCGACGTCTCGGTGAGGCCGCCGGCCTGACGCAATTCGGGGTCAACCTGCTGCGTCTGGCAGCGGGGGCCTGGTCCAGCCAGCGCCACTGGCACAGCCACGAAGATGAATTCGTCTACGTGCTGCAGGGAGAAGTCGTGCTGGTATCGGATGACGGCGAGCAGACATTGCGGGCCGGAGACTGTGCGGGCTTCAAGGCTGCAGAGCGCAATGGCCATTGCTTCCAGAACCGCACGGCCGCGCCCGCCGAACTTCTGATCGTGGGTTCACGCAACGACGAGGACCATTGTGAATATTCGGATATCGACATGATGTTCACCGCCGGCCGCTACTCGGGCAAGGCAAGCTTCCGGCACAAGGACGGCTCCCCCTACTAGCAGGAAGCCGCAGCCGCTTGAGTACCGATTGAATGCGCTCGGCGCGATTTTTCCTGGCTTCCCATCGGTGCACGACGAGCCTTGAGCGTACTGGACCGCGAATCAACTTGGCCCGGGGAGCGCCCCGGCACTAAGATAGCGCTCCGACTACTTACCCCAGGACCGAATTGGTATGAAAGCGCTTATTGCCGCTGCGGCGCTCGCCGCCCTGATGGCAGGACCTGTCCACGCCGACTGTCCGTATCCGGCGCCGCCGGAAAAGATCCCGGATGGCAATACCGCCTCCCTTAGCGAAATGGTCGCTGTGAAGAAACAGATCGCGGACTATGACGCTGCGATCGGCGGCTACCTCGATTGCATCAAGAAAGAACATGAGGACGCGGTAGCCAAGGCCGGCGACAAGCTGACCGACAAGCAAAGAGACGACCTGGAGCATATGGAGACCTCAAGGCACAATGCCGCGGTCGTTCAATTGCAGTCGGTCGCCGACCGCTTCAACGAGCAGGTTCGGGCCTACAAGGCGAAAAACCCCAAGAAAGAGTAGCTGTCTCGCCTTATGGCAAGCCGGCCACGGGGCGCGCGGAATCTGTGACCGCCATGCCTGGTTGACGCTCGCCGATCATCTACGATGGCACGGTGAAAAACCCTGCGACGCCCAAAGGCATTCTGGTCACAGTGGCATTCCTGGCGCTGTACTGCGCGGTCGCGATCTGGTTCGGCTGGATGCACCGCCTCTGGCTGATGGTCGCAGTCGGTGTCGTGGCCGGGGTCGGCTGCGTTGGCGCAGCCACGATGCGGCGCTGGTCGCGCTTTCTGGTCTACGCGCTGAGCGTGGGTTTGGCGATCAGCTGGCTCTGCTCGATCTACACGTCGGCGCGCGTGGGCTACTTCAGCCCGCTTTCCTGGCAGAGCATTATCCTGTCGCAGATTCCGGGCTTTCTGTTGCTGGCAATCGGCTATTTCTGCAGCCAGATGGCACACCGGCACCTGGGCAACGGCGGCGCCATCGCCGCGCCGGCGCCGGGCGCCTAACTGCCCGCCAGCACCATCGCCTTGGTGTTGGGCACTGCCGCCCCGCCCTTCTGTTCGATCGTAACGGCGAACTGGTTCGCGGCCTGGATCGGCATTTTTGCGCGGAAATCCCGGCGCACGCTGCCCTTGGCATCGACCTGGAACACGCCGGCGTCCACCGGCGACGGATACTTCGGATCGATGATCCAGAGCTGGTAGTCCTTGTCGTCCGGGAGCGGCTCGAGATTACGTACAATGAACACGCCGTCCTGGCGCTCGTTATCCCAGACGCTGACCGCAATCGTCTTCGGCGACGCGGCCAGCAACGAGTCGAGCAGCGCAATGCGGAAACTGGCCAGGCGATTGCTTTCGCGCAGCTTTGCCACTGCCTGGCGCAGATTGGCAGTCTCGGAACGCGCCAGTTCAGCGCTCGCCGTCAGTTCATTGATTCGGTTCGCCTGCGCGGCCAGCTGCGAGCGCAGGCCGGCGCCCTGCCACAGAAACGCCAGCGACACCAGCGCCAGCGCAGCCGCCAGCGCCCAGGGAATCCACAGGTTGGCAGGCCGCCTGAGCGGCACGCCGATCGGTGCGCCAGCCGGCGCGCTCGCCGGAGCACTCGCCGGAGTACTCGCCGGAGCGCTGATGGGGCGCTCGGGTGTCGTCTTCGGAGCTGACGGCTGCTGCGGCTCGATCTCGAGCAGCAGCCGCGCCTTGACGGCCGCCGGCGGCTCGAGCGCCGGCGCGGTCCCGGCCAGCGCCTCGGTCACCGAACGCAGCTCGCGCACCAGGGCACGAAGTTCCGGATCCACACGCAGCGACACCTCGAACGCTCTGGTCTCGTCCGCGTCCAGCGCCCCGAGTGCATAGGCGGCCGCCTGCTCCTGCATGCCCTCGTCGATCACAGCGCACCTCCGAGCTGCTCACGCAGGCGTAGCATGCCGCGCCGGATCCGCGCTTTGATGGTACCCAGCGGCTGTTGCAGCCGCGTCGCGATGTCGCTCTGGCTCAGTCCGGTAAAGAAGGCCAGCTCGATCGCCATGCGCTGGTCCGCCGGCAGCTCTTTCATGGCATCGCGCAGCAATTCGGCCCGCTCGCGCCCGTGCACGATTTCATTCGCCGAAGGATAGGACGTGGCGTCGGAATTCTCGGCCAGGATCGCAGCTTCCTCGATCAGGCGCAGCCGTCGCGTGCGCGCGCGCAGCCGATCGAGTGCCTTGTTGCGAGTGACTGCGACGGCCCAACTGGAGAGCGTACCGAGTTGCGGGTCGTAGTCGCCGGACTTATTCCAGATCACCAGCATGACTTCCTGCAACACGTCCTCGGCTTCCTTGCGCTCGCCGAGTACCCTCGCGGCCACGGAGAACAGCAGCGGAGAATAGCGATCGTAGAAAGCGATGAAGGCCGCGCGCTCGCCGCCGCGAATCCGCTCGATCAGTGCCACGTCCTGGTTTTGTTCCACTACGTTTCTGTCCGCGTCCGCCATAATTGCCAGCCGTCGCGCAGCTCGCGGCCAAAACCGCGGGACGCGCGCAAACGCTGCTGTATGAGTATAGCCGTTGATTCATAACAGACCGCCATCGCAGTAACAAGTCGCATTCAGTACTGTAATAACGATCCCCGGGTCCGGATGGATGCCTGGGGGGGATGCATCCGGCAGCCCCCCGGCAAGCGATATATGCCACGATAGTGCTCAAGACGGGGCGGATTTCACCACAATTGCATGGAAACGATTGCCATCATTGGTACCGGCATCTCCGGTCTCGGCTGTGCGCATTTTTTGCAGCACCGCTACCAGCTCACCCTGTACGAAAAGAGCGACTACGTCGGTGGTCATTCCAATACGGTCAGCGTCGAAGACGAGCGTGGCCCGGTATCGATCGATACCGGGTTCATGACCTATAACGAGGTCACTTATCCGAACCTCACCCGCCTGTTTCGCGAGCTCGGCGTGCCCACGCGTGCAAGCTCCATGTCGTTCAGCGTGCAGCACCTGCCCGGCAGGCTCGAATTCTGCGGCTCGAGCCTGAATCATCTGTTTGGACAGCGACGCAATCTGTTCAAGCCGCAGTTCTGGAAGATGCTGCTGCAGATCAACCGCTTCAACCGGGAAGCCGCCGGAGCACTGCAGTCGTCGGCCGATCCGCGCCTGACCCTGGGCGAGTACGTCAGCGAGCGTAACTACGGCGAGCAGTTCCTGAACTACTACCTGCTGCCGATGAGCTGCGCCGTCTGGTCCTCGCCGCCGGAGCGGATGCTGCAGTTTCCGGCGCTGACGCTGCTGCGCTTTTTCCACAATCACGGCTTTCTCGGACTGCATACCCAGCATCCCTGGCGCAGCGTGCTGGGAGGCGCCAGGAGCTACGTCGACAAGCTCATCGCTCCGTTTCGCGACCGGATATACCTCAGGCGCGGCGCCGTTGCCGTGCGCCGCCGCGCCGATCGGGTCCAGGTCACCGACGAATCGGGCCACACGGCGCACTACCATCACGCGATACTGGCCTGCCACGCGGACCAGACACTGCAGATGCTCAGCGACGCCGACGCCGAGGAGCAGGCGGTGCTCGGGCAGTTCAAATACCAGCCCAATAGCGCGCTGCTGCACACCGACGCGCAGGTGATGCCGCGCACCGAGCGCTGCTGGTCATCGTGGAACTACCGTGTCAGCTACGATGCCGATGGCCGCGTGGCGCCCTCGACCGTCTACTGGATCAATCGGCTGCAGGGCATCGATTCGTCGCGCAATTACTTTGTGTCGATCAACGGCGAGGACACGCTGCAACCGCAGCGCGTACTGCAGCGCATTGACTACGAGCATCCACTGTTCGACGACGGCGCCATTCGTGCGCAGCAGCGCCTGCCGGGCCTCAACCAGCGACGCCGCGGCGTGTACCTGTGCGGCAGCTATTTCCGCTACGGCTTTCATGAGGACGCGTTCAGCTCGGCGCTGCAGCTCAGCCGGCTGCTGGTGGAGGATGCGTGGAGCTGAATTCCTGCCTGTATGAATGCGTGATCGTCCACCGGCGCTCGCGCCCCAAGCGCTACGCCTTCGAGCATCGGATGATGATGCTGTACGTCGATCTCGACGAACTCGACGCCATCGACCGCAACACGCAGCTGCTAAGCCGGGAGCGGCCGAACCTCTACAGTTTTCGCGACGCCGATTATTTTCCCACCGGTACCGCGGGCGGGCTCAAGTCACGGGTAAGCGCGTACCTGCAGCAGCACGGAATCGACACTGCCGCCGCGCTGCGCATCCGGCTGCTGACGCTGCCGCGCATCCTTGGCTATATCTTCAATCCGATTTCGATCTATTTCTGCTCGGATGGCCAGGACACACCGCTGTGTGCGATCGCCGAGGTCGGCAACACATTTCGCGAGAGCAAGCTGTTCCTGCTGCCCAGGCTGGCGGGGCAGCCGCAATCCGCGCGTCCACGCTATCGCCTGCGGGTGCCGAAGCATTACTACGTGTCGCCGTTCTCCGATCTCGACCTGTGCTTCGACTTCGACGCCTGCCTGCCCGGCCAGAGCCTGCAGCTGCATATCGAGGATTGGGACGCGAACGGTAAAATGCTCGACAGCCACCTGCGTGGCGCCCGGGTACCGCTGTCGGACTATCAGTTACTGCGTTTCGCGGTCAAATTTCCGGCACTCACGCTGAAGGTGATCGCATTGATCCATTGGCACGCGCTATGGCTTGCGGTCAGGCGCGTGCGCTGGCATCGCAAGGCCGATCGCCCCGACCTGCAGCGCGAGGTACTCAATCCAGCGCACTCGCCGCGAGGTCGTAGCCATGTCCACTGATATTCAGGCCGCGATCGCCCCGCAAGCCGGCAGCGCGCCGCGAACCATGAGCATCGATAATCTGATCGCCAGGGGCCTGTTGCCCGACTGGGTGATTCGGCACGGCATCCGCCGGCTGCTGCGCAGCCGGCTGCGCGAGCAGCGGCGCGGCAGCGCTGAAGCGCGCGCGCATGCACGGCAAGTCTTCATCGAACAACTAAAGGCGAGCCCGATCGCGATCGACACCGCGGCGGCCAACCAGCAGCACTACGAGCTGCCGACCGAGTTCTATCAGCTGTGCCTCGGCGCGCGGCTCAAATACAGCAGTGGGTTGTGGCCTGAAGGCATCGCGACGCTCGATGATGCCGAGCAGGCGATGCTGCGGCTGACCTGCGAGCGCGCCCGGATCGAGGATGGACAGCAGATCCTGGAGCTGGGCTGCGGCTGGGGCGCGCTATCGCTGTGGCTGGCCGAGCACTATCCGCGTGCGCGCATCACCGGCGTGTCCAATTCCGCGACCCAGCGTCTGTATATCGAGGCCGAATGCGCTCGCCGGGGGCTGAGTAATCTGCAGATCATCACCTGCGACATGAACCGCTTTGAAACCCCGGCGCGCTTCGACCGGGTGGTGTCGGTCGAGATGTTCGAGCATATGAAAAACTACCAGCAGCTCATGACGAACATCGCCCGCTGGCTGAAGGACCAAGGCCTGCTGTTCGTCCATATCTTCAGCCACCGCGAGTTCGCCTATCACTTCGTCGCCCGCGACCCATCGGACTGGATGGCGCGATATTTCTTCACCGGCGGCATCATGCCCAGTGAGGACCTGCTGTTGCATTTTCAGCGTGACCTGAAGCTGGCGGCGCGCTGGCGGGTGAGCGGCGAGCACTACCGGCGCACTGCGGAAGCCTGGCTCGCCAATCTCGATCGCAATACGCAGCTGGCGCGGCCGGTGCTCGCGGCGACCTATGGGGCCGAGCAGGCGCAGCGCTGGTTGTCGTACTGGCGGGTATTCTTCATGGCCTGCGCCGAGCTTTGGGGCTATCGCGGTGGCAGCGAATGGCAGGTCTCGCACTACCTGTTTCGTCGCACCAGCTTGCCAGTGTGATCCAGACACTATCGTTGAGCAGCGCTCGCGGCTAGACTTGCGGCGGCTGCAGACGGAGTGACGGATGATTTGCTGCTCTACCTTGCGGTGAGGATCGTGGGCATACTGCCGCGCGTGCTCCTGACCGTGTTGCTTCTGGGCGCCTTCGGCACCGCCGGCGCTCATTCGCGCACCGACAGCCATGACCCCTATCATCGATCGGCGTCTGCATACGCCGCCGTGCTCGACGGGGAGCTGCTCTGGGCCAGCAATATCGACGTGCGCCGTGCCCCGGCCTCATTGACCAAGCTGCTGACCGCGCTGGTGGTGCTCGACTCGAACTGGCAGCCCGATGCGCTGCTGAGCGTCAGCCACGACGCCGCCCACACCAAGCATCCACGGGTCGGCCTGCGCACCGGCGAGAGCATACGCGCGGACGACGCCCTGACGGCGATGCTGATGCACTCCGCCAATGATGCCTGCCTGGTCCTGGCCGAACATGTGGCCGGCTCAGTCGATGCGTTTGCGGCGCGCATGAATGCCCGCGCCGCAGCGCTCGGCATGCAGGATTCGCACTTCGTACATCCCTGTGGCTTCGACGCCGACGGCCAGTATTCGACCGTCACCGACCTGCTGCGCCTGGCCAAGGCCGCGCACGCCGACCCTCGCATCGCCCTGATCGCCGCCCAGGAGCGGGCGACGATCAGCACGGCCACGGGCCGATCGCTGGCATTCCGGAACACCAACCAGCTGCTCGGGCGCCTGGATGGGGTGGTCGGACTGAAGACCGGCTATACCCAGCATGCCGGGCACTGCCTCATCGTGGTGGCCGAACAATCCGGGCACCGCGTCTGGCTGGTGCTGCTCGACTCGCAGCGCCGCTGGTGGACCGCCCACCGCATCATCACCGACGCGTTCGCGGCCGCCGTACACGCGGAACGCAGCCACGAGGCCACGTTCGCCGGCACCTGAAGGCCGCGCCGCAATCCGTCGGCCATATCAGCCGGCCGGTGCCGTCAGCCGAATGTCGCGCGACGAGCCGCCCACCTGAATCGATCGCGCACCGCCAGCGCGCTGCCAGCGCCGGTCCGCTTCCGACCAGTACTGCAGCCGGCGTCGCGGCAGGTGCAGCCGCACGCGCCGGGATTGTCCGGCGGCGAGCGACACCCGATCGAACGCCACCAGCGAGCGTGGCGCAAATTGCGCACCCGGGAGCGCGGTATCGGGGGCGCTCAGGTAGACCTGCGGCACTTCATCCGCGCGCATCGGACCGACATTCTTCAGCGTGAACGCCACGTCCAGCCCGCCGTCCACGGCCGGCCTGACCGTCAATGATCGGTACGCAAAGCGCGTATAGGAAAGCCCGTAGCCAAAGGCAAACAGCGGTTCGATGCCCTGCTGGTCGAACCAGCGATAGCCGACGAACAGGCCCTCGGAATAGACCGTTCTGCCGTCGACTCCGCTGGAGGAACGCTCCGGATGCGAGGCGTCGTGTGCCACCGTATCCTGCAGCCGCCGTGGCCAGGTGAACGGCAGCCGGCCCGCAGGACTTGTGCGGCCGGTGAGCACATTGGCGGCGGCCGATCCGCCTTCATCGCCGGTGTACCACATCTGGAGGACCGCTTTGACCTTGCCGAGCCATGGCATCGCGATCGGATCACCGGTATTGAGTACCACGATGGTGTTGGGGTTCGCGTCGGCGAGGTCGGCGATCAGCCGGTCCTGATCCCCAGGCAGCGCCATCACCGGCTCATTGCGTGACCAGGCAAACACCACCACCGTGCGCGCGCCCCCGCCCGCGGCGATAGCGGCCGCATAGTCGGCTCGCTTCTGATCCGGCGTCGCCCAGTTCAGACGTACCTGCAGCGGCTGGCCGGAATCATCGCCGCTCGCGCTCACCTCCAGCCGATGGCTGCCGCCGCTCAGTTCGATTCGGCGCCGCAGGTTGTCCAGGCCATCGGGGGTCGGCAGCACGTTGTCGTGCCCCGCCTGCAGCACGTCTCCATGTTGCGGCGGTATCGCGATCTGCCCGAGCTGCTGATCGTCGAGGCGGATCGCACCGGTTCCCCCCAGCATCTGCAGATTGAATTCGTAGGCGCCAGCGGCAGGCACCGTGATGCTGCCGGACCAGCGGTGCGCGGAACGCGCCGGCAAAGCCCGCCCATTCGCGAGCGTGAAATCGATGTTGGCATCGATCGACTGCCGATGGCTGTTGGCGTCCTCATTAATCAGGCCCGGCAGGCCGTCGTGACCGAAAGCGGTGGCAGGTACCGGCTGCCCGGTCATGTCGTTGCCGGGACAGTAGTCGATCCGCACCGATCGGTCGCGCTGGAACAGGCGGCGCAGCGCCTGGAGGGCGCCGATCTGCCGCCCGGGTCGCCCCAGCGCCTGTTCATTGGCCCTGGCGACGGCCACCGTCTGCAGCGCACCCGGCCCCACCAGCAGCAACGACCGCAGATCGCGCCTGCTGAGGGGCAGCGCTGCCTCGTTCTTCAGCAACACCGCGCCATCCTCGGCGGTGCGCAACACCACGCGCGCATCCTTCTCAATCGGCTCGGCAGTCACTGATCGTTCGGAGTGGCGCTGCAGCAGGCCAAAGCGCTGCATCTGCTGCAGTAGGCGGCGCGCTGCCTGCGTGATCGTGGCCGTGGTGACACTGCCGGCCTGCAGGGCGGCCCGCAGATTGAGCGGGGCATCGATCTTTGGCGGCGCCACCTGCGCCTCGCCGCCAGCAGCCGACGTCGGACGCTCTGGAATGTACTCTTCCGGAATCGTGCCGCGCGGACCAAACCCCATCGCAGCCGGGCTCTTCGACGGCACCCACGTCACCGCGGTGCCGGAGAAATAGGAGGTCATCAGTTGCTCGCGCCGGGGACCCACCTGAAGTTCGCCCGGCATCTCCAGGTCGAGACCCGCATTGATGAACTCGGCCGCGTGAGTGGCGCCCCAATCGGAAGTCACGAAGCCCGCGAACCCCATCTCCTGGCGCAGCAGGCCATTCAGCAACGCGTCGTTGCCGCAGGCAAACTGGCCATTGATCCGGTTGTAGGCACACATGATCGATGCCACGCCGGCGTCTACCGCGTCCGCAAACGGCGCGGCATAGATTTCGCGCAGCGTCTGCGGATCCACCTGCACGTCATTCGCGCCGTCATATGCAATATAGTGCTTGGCCTGGGCCATGACGCCCTGGCTCTGGATGCCGCGCACCAGCGCGGCACCGATCTGCCCGGTCAGCAGCGGATCCTCGCCATAGGTGTTGTAGCTGCGGCTGAAGCCAGGATCGCGATAGATGTTGATGAACGGCTCGAGCACCAGGTCGATGCCCAGGGCGCGCGCATCGCGTCCGATCACGACGCCGTTGGCCTGCGCATCCGCGCGGCTGAAGGTCGCTGCCAGCGCCATGGTCGATGGCAGCGCGGTCGACACCTCGCGCGTCAGCACGCCGGGCGGCCCATCGGCCAGCCGCAGCGGGACAATCCCCAACCGCGCGACCCCCGGCAGGTAGCCGGCCTGTCCCTGGTAGCTCGACGCCCGCTCGGTGGCGCCATGAATCAACGCAATCTTCTCATCCGTGGTCATCGCGGCAAGCAGCCGATCCACTGCGGCCGCGTCCCCCGCCCTGCAGCCTGCGGGTGGCGTGAGCAACGCGAGCAGCGCGATCAGCGCGATCAGTGCGATCGGCGCGCTGGCCGTTGCCAGCCGATGTCGCGACCGATCAGCCGCCGGCGTAGCCGCCGATGATCGGCAGGATCTGTCCGGTGATGTCGCTCGAACATTGCGCGGAGGCGAGGAAAACATAGGCAGGCGCGATTTCCTCTGGCTGTGCGGGACGCTTCATCGGCGTTTGGGCACCAAATTGCGTAATGTGCTTCGAGCTTTTATCGGAACGACTGAGCGGTGTCCAGACCGGAGCGGGCGCCACGGCGTTGACGCGCACGCCGCGCGCGATCCGGCCACGCGCCCGACACGAACGCCGTGCTTTGCGACGCCGGTGCTGCTAGCTGCGGCTGTGCAAGGCCTTCTTGCCGGCGGATTTGCCTGGCACCTTGGCCCCCGATCGCCGCGCTTCCGACAGGCCGATGGCAATGGCCTGCTTTCGGCTTCTGACCTTCGCGCCCGAGCTGCCGGAGCGCAGCTTGCCCTGCTTCATCTCGTGCATCGCCCGTTCGACTTTCCTGCCGCTCGATGCGCTGTATTTTCCTGCCATCAGTGCGCTCCGTCTTCCACCGCCGCGCTAGTGCGACGGCCGCTAGTGCGACAGCCGCTAGTGCGACAGCAGTGCGATCAGAATGATGATCGGAATCGGTACCCCTAACAGCCAGAGCAGAATTGAACGTCCCATGTGTATCTTCCTTGTAGCGTTGGTAGTTTGATGTGCCGGCAGACGCTTTAGACCTGGTATTTCCAAGTGCCGTCTCGCAGGCCGCCGCCTTCGATCGCCGCCAGGCTGGCGGCAAACGCGCCGACCAGCAGCGACGCGGTCAGCCACAGCGAGAGTTGCGCGGCCGCCTTGCGTGCGGCGTCGACAGCCGCTTTAGCCCGCTCGATGGTCGCCGACACGCGCTCTTCGGCCTGCACCGGGGTGATGCCGGTGCGAGCCGCAACCAGCTCGGCGAGGTAGGCGCGGTCCAGTGCCTGGAAATCGCCGCCATTCTGGAAAGCAGCCGCGAATATGCGTCCGGCTTCGGCACGTGCCGCCGACATGTCGGCACTGGCCGTGTTGGAGCCCGGATCACCTCGCACCAATGAGTCCACATAGCCGTCCAGCAGTCCGGCGGACTGCCCGGCGACGTGCGTGATAGCCGACGTCGCGCCGCCTACCAGGGCACTGCCGGCCGAGGCCAGCACGCCTGCGCTGAGCAGTGTCGCAAAACCCCAGGCCAGGAAACCATGCGCCGTGTCGCGAAAGAACACCTCGCGCGTATGTGCGCCGCTCCATCGCGTGCGCAACCGACCCGTGAGATAGCCCCCGACTCCGGATGCGATCATCGCCGTGACGATGAAGTACAGCCCGGCGGCGATGTGGAAAGTGGTCGTCCCTGTGGTCGTGGACCAGGGCGAGATCGATGAGAATCCGACCCCGGCCCCGAAGGCCAGCAGGATCAGCGTCAGCGCGGCCGCGGCCACGCCGCCGGCCAGGATGGCGCCCCACGAGACCGCCGACATGGCCGCCTCCGGAGCAGTCGAATCAACATCTAAACCCGGTGACATGGTCGATTCGCGAAGCATGACGCTATCCCCTGGCCTTTACAGCCGCGTATATGTTCTTAAATAGTGAAAGTGAATCGCTGTGACGGCTAACCCGCAGCGGCGATGAGCAGCACAATGGTGTGCGCGGCGCAGTTGCACTGTCGTACCTCGCCCTTGCGTGGCGTAGGAGTCGGCTGATTCTGCTGCGCCGTAAGTCGATACCTACCCCGGACCGATCGCCGCTCCGATCCCCGCGCCGCCGCCGCCTGGCTAGCATCGCTGCAACTCCTATTTGGTCGGGCGCTTCAGTCGGGGGGAGCAGTAGCGTATGGAGACCAACGCGCGCAGGCTGGCCGTGATCACGGGCGCATCCAGCGGCTTAGGCCTTGAACTTGCCCGACAATGCGCCCAGCACGGCTACGACCTGATCATTGCGGCCGACGAGGTGTTGATTCTTGACGCGGCCGAGGAACTCGCCTCCGGTGGCATCACCGTCAGGCCGGTGCAGTGTGACCTGTCCACCCTGGAAGGCGTCGACGCGCTGCGCGACGCGATCACGGCCGGCGGCAGAGCGGCCGACATATTGATCGCGAATGCCGGTCGCGAACCCCGTGGCTGCACTGTCGATGCGCGCCTCATCGACGCGCGTGCGTATATCGATGGGACGATCTACCTGATCGACCAGGTTTCCCGCTCGATGCGGGGACGCGGTCACGGCCGGATTCTGATTACCTATTCGATCGCCGGCCTGGTACAGGAAACCCCGCACCCAGCCCACGACGGCCACAAGGCGTTTCTGAGCTCCTTCGCCGCAGCGCTTGGCAGGGAATTGAAGCACACCGCCGTCACTGTCGCCTGCCTGATGCCGGGGATGAACGGATCGACTGTTTTCAAGCGCGGTGCCAGGACCGGCTACGACTCGATGATGAAGGGCGAGCTAAGCCGCTCGCGACCTCGGCAATCCCCTGCGGCGCTCTGCCGCGATCATTGATCCTGGCTTCCTGTGACCGCGACGAAGCTGGGGGAGCCATTACGAACCACACGCAGCAGCAAGGGCAGCTCGGATGTCGGTTTGCGGACCGCCGCAAGGTCCGCGACGTCCTCCAGGCGCTTGGTTCCGGCATGGGTGATCAGATCGCCAATTTTCAAACCAGCGAGCGCTCCGGCGCCATCCGGGCGCAGCTGTGTCACGATCAGGCCGCCGCCCTCGTCCTGCGCCTTGAGCGCCTTGCGAATCTCGGTCGTTGTGTTGGCTACCCCGAATTCAAGGTTCGCCACCCAGGTGTCCGGGCCGCCGGATTGCTGCGGACTGTCGGGTGGATCCGGTAGTTGACCGATCGTCAGCGCAATTGACAGCTCCATTCCCTCCCGCATCACGGCCGCGTCCACCGTAGCGCCGGGCGCCAGGCGCACGGTGATCTTTCCCAAACCGGCGAAGGTCACTGGGGTTGAACCGATTCGCAGCAGTACATCTCCGACCAGCAGCTCTCCGGCACTGGGCCCCTTCGGCTCCACGGCGGTGATCAGCGCACCGGCGGGCGAGTCCCGCCCTAGCAGCGCGCGCGCCAGTGCCGGTGTCATCGCCTGCACTTCGATGCCCAGGTAACCCCGGTTCACCCGCCCATGTGCCTCGAGTTCGGCGACCACAGCGGCGACGGTTTCCGCTGGAATTGCAAACCCAAGTCCGACTGAGCCACCACTCGGCGAGATGATCGCCGTAGTGACACCCACCACCGCTCCATCTGTCGATATCAGTGGGCCACCTGAATTCCCAAGATTGATCGCGGCATCAGTCTGCAGGAAATCGATGTACGGGTCTTCATCGAGCACGCGGGCGCGCGCGGAGAGAATACCGGCCGTGACCGATCGACCGAGACCGAAGGGGTTACCGATGGCGATGACGGGATCTCCCACCGACACCTTGTCGGAGGATCCCAGGCGAAGCGCCGGTAATCGGCCTGCGCTCACTTTCAGCAGCGCAATGTCGGTGGTCGCATCGCTGCCAACGACCTGGGCGGGGATCTCGCGGCCGTCCTCCAGCTTGACGCGCACCGAACGGGCTCCCACAACAACGTGGCGATTGGTAATGATAAGCCCATCTGCACCGATGATGAATCCTGAGGCCAGCACGGAGCTTTCGGTGCTGAGCACCGGATTGCTGCTGCCCGGCCCGGGCAGCATGCGGCGCAGGAACAGGCGCATGTCGCTGTTTTGGGTGTCGCCGGTCGCTCGGTCGACGGCGCGCTGGCCGGCGCCTTCCGCGCGCTGCATAACCAGGACGGTGACGACGCTGGGCGCCACCTGCCTGACCAGCGCCGCGTAGCCACCAGTGGCCGCCCCGGCCACAGCGTTGAACAACAGAACGGCGACTGCGGCCACAGCCGAGTTCCGCGATGCGGTTCCATTCCAACTTGACATCGGCGTGCAACCTTATCGGCAGAGTCTGCGAGATTCGAAACTGTGGATGAATTTCAGGGGATGGTTCGCGCTCGAGATGTCCATCATGCCACTTCAGCTGTCCAGCTTCGCGGCGCATGATGGATCCGGCGCGCTCAGGGTCGCCTTTGATTTCCAAATCGGCGCAGAGAGCGATTCGATTCCGGCCAAATCGTCAGTGAATTCAGTAAGTTTCTGATAAATCACCGGGGCTGTCCGGTGGCAGCCCCGCTATACCCCCGCGGTCGGCGATGGCTTGCGCATCGGGCAACAGGCGGCCACTAGCGCGTGTCCGCACTTTGCGCAGATGCCCAACTGGAAAGTCCACCGAGAATCGCTCCAGCAACGGCTGACACACTAGGCGCGAATGGTGGAAGGAAACACTGCTGAACCAGTAACGCTAGTAGTTCACATCATTGGCGGGTGGTCGGCTGTCATTGTCCGGTGTGAGTTTCCCCACGCGATTCCACCAACCCCCGCCGAGCGCCTGGAATAGTGCTGCCGTGTCGCCCAATCGGCTGGCTTGCGCTTGAATCAACGTGATTTCGGCCTGTTGATAGGTTTGCTGGGCGTTGAGCAGTGCGAGGTAGTTCACGTACCCCGCCTGGAGCTGCCTTTGGGTCAACTCGAGCGTCACGCGCGCGGCCTGCTGCGCGGCAAGCGCTGCTTTCAGGGCATCCGCGTCCGAATACAAGGCATGTAAGGTGTCGGCGACATTCTGGAATGCCGCGAGTACCGTGGTGCGATATTGCGCGGCCGCCTGGACCAGTGCTTGCTCGGCGGCATGCTGGCGGTGCCGCAGGGTGCCGCCATCAAAAATGGTCTGCGACACATTGCCGATGACATCCCAGAAGGTTCCCGAGCTCCAGAACATCTGGCTGAAGTGCGAGGCATCGCCACCCAGATCGCCGCTGATTGAGAATTGTGGCAAACGGTTTGCGACCGCAACCCCGATCTGGGCACTGGCAGCGTGGACTTGTTCCTCCGCAGACAGGACGTCCGGACGCTGCTCGACGAGTTTCGAGGGTAGCGTCAAGGGCAGATCTTCAGGCAAATGCAGCGAGCTCAGCTCGAAATTCTCCGGAACGTCGTGATCCGGGGCATTGCCGACTAGGACGCGCAGCAGGTCGCGCGTCTGCTCGAGTTGCCGCTCGAGTGGCGCCAACAACTGCTGCGATTGCGCGAGGGCCGACTCCTGCGCCGCGACATCCAGCCCCATTGCGTAACCCAGGCGCAACTGTTCCTGCAGGATATCGAGTGAGTGAGAATTGGATTCAATGATCGCCTTAGCCGCGGTGATCTGGGCGCGCACCGAGGCTTCCTGGATCGCCGCAGCAACGACATTGGAGGCCAGCGTTATGTAAGCGGCCTCCAGTTGATAGCGCGCGGCATCGGCCTGTGCCTGCAGGGATTCCACCTGCCGACGGTTACCACCGAACACATCTGGTGTGAAGCCGACGGTGACCTCGGCGGTATGAAAATTGTACGTCACCGGTAGAGCGGGCCCACTCTGAGTAATATTCTCACCATCCCCCTGTATGCCAGGTTCCGAGGCCTGCGCAGTATTGCCGGACAGCTTGCTACGTTGCCGCGTATAGCTCGCCTGGATGGTTGGATAGAAAAACCCGCGCTGCGCGTACACGTTCTCCTGCGCTTGCTTTAGAGTCGCGAGCGCGGCATCGATCGTGGGGTTGGCGGCGTAAGCGCGCTGGATCAGTGCGTTGAGCTCGGGGGATTGAAACAGTGCCCACCACTGCGCCGAAATGTCGCGCGCGGTGCTGAACTCCTGCGCTTGCCCGTCAGCGGCCGGTGCCGAAGCCGTAACCTGTGGTAGCGGCGAGGGCGCGTAGCTATCGCCAGCCGGGAGCGCTGGGCGCTTGTAGTTCGGTCCCACGGCACAGCCGGCCGCAGCTGCTGACAGCAGCATGCCGAAGCCAAGCGACCGCGCTTTGGCACGCCTGATGCGAGTTCCTTGGCGGCTCATGATCTTGGCCGCCGCCGCGTGACACCATTGATGAGCGCGGGGGCCGACCGCGGGCGCATCGTCGAGCCATTGATTGTTGCGCCAGCGTTGCCGGCAAGTCGCGCCGACGGCAGGCGCAGGGGGCGTGCGTAAGTTTCTTTGACCGATTGACCTGAGCTCAACGGCTTTGCTGCTGCGGCTGACCAGGTCACCATGGCTGTCAAGGCTACGGCGAGGATCTTAGAGGCTGTCATCGACGTTCTCCGCGGTCGCCGTCTTGAGGCGCTGTTTGCCCAAAAACATCATTTGCAGCGGCGGCGCTACGACCAGCAGCATGATTGGACCGAGGAGCATTCCGCCCACGACGACGGTCGCAAGGGGTCGCTGCACCTGACTACCGATCCCGGTCGAGACAGCCGCTGGAAGCAGGCCAATGCACGCCGACAGCGCCGTCATCAACATCGGCCGCATACGTTGCTCGGCGGCGTTGAACATGGCCTCAAGCGCGCTCTGGCCTTCGTTACATAACTGCGAGAAATAGGTGATTACAAGGATGCCGTTCATGACTGAAACCCCGAACAGGGAGACAAAGCCGATCTCCGCCGAGACACTCAGATTTTGACCCGTCACATAGAGCGCCACGACGCCACCCGCAATCGAGAACGGGATGCCCACCAGCGTCAACAAGCTGTTGCGCAGCGAATTGAACAAGCCGTAAAGCAATACCATGATGATCACCACGGCAATCGGCACGACAATCAGCAAGCGGTCCTTGGCCTGTTGCAGCTCTTCGAATTCGCCGGCCCACTCCAGGCGGTAGCCTTCCGGGATCTTGACGCTCTGCGCGATGCGGGCCTGCGCTTGAGCCACGGTGCCGCCCAGGTCGCGCCCGCGGACGCTGAACTTGACGGGAATAAAACGTTCATTGCGCTCGTGATAGATATAGGATGCGCCGGTATCCATCGAGATTGTTGCCAGGTTAGCGAGCGGAATATAGGAAGTTCCGCCGGCCGGGTTCTGATAGCCGACCGTGAGGTGTCGCACGGCATCCGGGCCGTCGCGGTATTCGGGTGCAAAGCGCACGGTCAGCGCGAACTGCCGGTCTCCTTCGAGCACGGTGGTCGCCTGGGTGCCGGCCATGGCTGCCTGAACCAGCGTGGTCACGTCGCCCGAGTTCAAGCCGTAGCGTGCCGCCTGCGCGCGATCCACCGTGACATTGAGATTGGGCTGCCCGAGGACGCGGAAGATGCCGAGATCCTCCACGCCCGGCACCTCTCGCATTTGGGTATACACCTGGTCCGCGAGGCGCTCGAGCACGGTGAGGTCAGGCCCGATGATCTTGACCGAGTTGGCGCCCTTGATGCCCGACAGGCCCTCCTCGACATTGTCCTGGATGTACTGAGAGAAGTTGAATGCGGTGCCGACGAATTCGTCGCCAAGCTGCTTTTGCAGCTTGGCAACCAGTCTTTCCTTATCGCTGCCCGCGGGCCATTTATCAAAGGGCTTCAGGGGACAGAAGAGTTCCACATTGTTGAATCCCGACGCGTCGCTGCCATCGTCGGGCCGGCCGTGCTGGGAGGTGACCGTGATCACCTCAGGATGCGACTCGATGATCTGACGCATTCGGGTGACCGCGGCATTGCCGGCCTCGAGCGAAATGGTGGGCGGCAATGTCGCACGAATCCAGAGGTTGCCTTCCTCGAGTGCCGGCAGGAATTCACTGCCCAGACGTGTCAGCAGAATGAGTCCGAGGAGCAAAAACGCCGCGCCCATTCCCACCGTGGCGCGTCGATGCGCGAGCCCCCAACGCAGCGCCGGGGTGTACAGCGAGCGCAGCTGCCGGACCAGCCAGGTCTCCGTCTCGGTCACATGCCGGGGAAGCAGCACGGAGCACAGTGCGGGGGTTACGGTGAAAGTGGCGATCAGCGCACCAGCCAAGGCGTAGCCATAAGTGCGCGCCATGGGACCGAAGATCTGGCCCTCGACGCCCTCCATGGTGAACAAGGGGATGAAAGCGGCCACTGTAATGAGGCTCGAGAACAGCACGGCACGATCTACCTGCATCGCGCTGATGAAGATCAGCCGCAGCCGGTTGTTCCAGCCCGAGGTGCTGTCCATGGTCCAGCCCAACTGGCTCTGCACGTAGTGCTGGATGACGGCGTGTCGGTCTGCAGCCGGCTTCTGGTAGTTGCGAAAAATGTTTTCTACGAGGATTACGGCTGAATCGACGATGATACCGAAGTCAACGGCACCGACCGATAACAGATTGGCCGACTCGCCGGTGATCACGAGCAGGATGATGCTGAAGAACAGCGCAAAAGGAATGTTGGTGGCCACGATCACCGCGCTGCGCAGGTCGCCGAGAAAGAGCCACTGGATCAGGAATACCAGCATGCAGCCAAAGATCAGGTTGTGCAGAACCGTATGCGTGGTGACATTGACCAGCGTCGAGCGATCGTAGTACGGCACGATCTTGACGCCCGGCGGCAGAGTGCCGTCGCTGTTGATCTTGGCGACCTCGCGTTTGACCCTAGCGAGCACGTCATTGGTATGCAATGTTCGGTTCATGACCAGGATCGAGAGCACCACATCGTCGTCGTTATCACGCCCGGCCTGGCCGAGTCGCGGGACGTAGCCGACGCGAACCTGCGCAACATCCTTGACCAGTACCGGAGTGCCGTTGTCCTGGGCCAAGGCCACGTTCTCGATGTCCTCGACCTTGCTGATCAGGCCGACGCCGCGAACATTGACCGATTGCTGCCCGAGGTTCACCGTGCGGCCACCGACATTGATGTTGGCGTTGCCAAGCGCCTGGATGAGCTGCGGCACGGTGATGTGGTAGGCCTCCAGCCTGTGAGCGTCTGCTTCGACCTGGTACTCCTTGGTCGTGCCGCCCCAGGCGACGACCTGGACGACGCCAGGCACGGTCAGGAATCGCCGCTGCAGCACCCAATCCTGTAGCGTGCGCAGGTTGGTCAAGCCGAAGTGCGGTGGTCCGACGAGCTGATAGCGATAGATCTCACCGACCAGGCTCGAGGCCTGGATCTGTGGGGTAACTCCGTTTGGCAGCGAGACGTTCTGCTGCAGGCTCAGCGCTGCTTGCGTATCAGCAAAGTAATAGTCGACACCGTAGTTGAAGGTAACGCGCACGAACGACAGGCCATAGAAGGAGGTCGAGCGGATATTGTTGACGCCCGGGGTCGTCGCGAGACCGACCTCCATGGGTACGGTGTAGTAGCGTTCCATCTCCTCGGCTGATAATCCTGGGGCCTGCGCGGTGATTTCGAGAATCACTGGCGCCGGATTCGGATACGCCTCGATATTGAGCCTGGAGAACGCAGCCACGCCGGCACCGAAAAATGCCAGCAGGCCCAGCAGAACGATCGGCCGACGCAGCAATGCGGTAGAGATTAATGCCCTTAACATGGCGCAGCTTCAGCGATGGCCTACTGCGCCGCGCCCTGGATCGAAGCATTGCTGATGAACAGTGCCCCGGAAGTCGCAATCAATTCGCCGGTCTTGAGCCCGTCGAGAATCTGATCGTAGCCATCCTGCTTGACGCCGAGCTGGACCGTGCGCCGCACGAATCGCCGCTGATCGGTCGTGACCCACACGCTCATCGTGCCGTCGCCTTCGCGCACAACCGCGTCGTACGGGACTGCAACCGAGCGCGCTGCGCCGCCCAGGTGCACGGTGAAAGTCGCGAACATCTGTGGACGCAGCTCGTTCATCGAATCTCGCACGTCCGAACGTACCGTCACACGATGAGTATTCGGATCGACCGCCTCGGCGATATTGTCAATCCGGCCGTGAAAGATCCGATCGGGATAGGCCGGGAGCTTGACATCCACATCCTGTCCTAGGTGCAAGGCGGGCAGATCCGCCTCCGGCACATTCGCGAGCATCCATTTGGTCGATACATCGGCAACCGTATAGGGGGCGGGACTACCGCCCGGCTGCACCAAGGTGCCCGGTGCCGCGTTGCGCGCTGTGACTACACCGTCGAGCGGGCTCGGCACCGGCATTTGCGACTCGATGCGACGTTGATCGACGATCCGATCCATCTCAGCATCCCCTTTACCGAAGATGCGTACGGCATCGCGCGCGGCTTTGTGCGCGCCTTCCGCCGCCTGCTGATCCGAGACCGCCTGCTCATAGTCCTTCTGGGCGACGCCCTGGATCGGCAACAGCTCCTTGGCGCGCTGCAGAACCTTGGTCGTGAGTTCCAGCACGCCGGCTGATGAAACAAGCGCGGACTCGGCCTGCAGCAAGTCCGGGCTGTCGATCGTGAACAAAACCTCGCCTTTGTGGACTCGATCACCGGCTTTCGCCAGCAGTTGCACGATCCGTCCCTGATACGGCGGGGAGACCTGAACCGTCATATCCTCGTTGAAATCGATGGCACCCACCGCGGTGCGTTCAACCGTGAAGGTACGTTCGTTCGCGGGCATGATCGATACGGACCGAAGCTGTGCTCCGGTCAGCTCCACGCTCTCATTGGGGGAGGCTGCTGATGAGGGCGTCGGCTTGCCCATCGGCGCAGTTTCAGCGCTGCTGGCGGCGTGGGAGCTACACCCAACCAGCCACCACGGCAGGAGCAATAGCAGTACGGGCACCATCCACCTGAACGGCGCCAAAAAAGGGCAGTGCATCACTCGTCCTGACAGCCGTTCAGTCGTTTGAACCGGCTTATGCTGCGCGAGCCGACCTTATCGGCGCATTTCGCGAGTATTACGGATTGGAAAGGTGAGCGACCTGCTGCGGCAGCACGCCTGCCACTGCCTCGACCCCGGCTTCGCCTGTCGGTGGCCGCCCTGGCGGAAGCAGGATCGAGGCCCGCAAACCGCGCGCGCCGTTCGCCAGCAGCAACTTTCCACGGTGCAGGGTAGCGATCGCCGACACGATGGCGAGCCCCAGACCATTGCCTGGCTGACTACGGGCACGGTCCAGTCGGTAGAATCTTTGCACCAACTTCGGTAAGTCTGCCTCCGGAACGCCCGGTCCGTCGTCCTGCACCACTATCGATGCCCCCGCCGCTACCGAGTAGGCACCCAACTCGACGCGGCAACCCGGCCCCGAATACTTGATGGCATTGTCGATCAGGCTTGCGACGGCACTTACCAGCAGGTCGCGATCGCCGCGGGCCCACACCGCCCCATGGCTCGCGATGTACAGCTCCACGCGCCGCTCCTCCGCCGCCGCGTCGTACAACTCAACCATGTCCTGAATAATGCGATGGAGGTCCACGGTTTCGAACGACTCGGTCCGAAGTCCGGACTCTGCTTCGGCAATCTGCAGCAGCTTGTTGAACACGAGTATCAGATCATCGATGCCGTCGATCGCAGTGCGCGCTGCGTCGGTCAATGCGCCGACGGTCGAGTCGCGCCTGAGCGCATCGTCCAGCCGGCTGCGTACGCGGCTGAGCGGTGTGCGCAGGTCATGGGCGATGGCGTTAGAGACATGACGCACGCCGCTCATCAACTGTTCGATGCGATCGAGCATGCGGTTAATGTCGACACTGAGCCGCGCAAATTCATCATCGCCCGAGATCGCGATCCGGGACTTCAGGTCGCCGGCCTCGATGTCGCCGGCGGTATGCCGAATCTCCCCGATACGGCCCTCAATCTGGCGGCGAAAAATGTACGCGCCGACAACCACCAGCACCAATGCGATTACCGCAGCGGCATTCAGCGCGCGCAGCACTAGATCGCGAATAGAACGCTGTTCGCTCAGGTCGCGCCCAACGTAGAGCATGCCGCCATTGGGCAGCTCACGGACGATCATGCGTGCTGATGAGGGCCTACCTTCGCGTGTAACCTCGCGATTGACCAACTGCCCCTTCGGTGTAGAGCTATCTGGTATTCCCGACAGATTGCCGACGATGTGTTCTCCGGTCGAGGAGATCAGCAGGAATATTTCGGTATCGCTGTCGATGCCGTCGGTGAGTTCCTGGTTGATCTCCTGCGACAGGACTGTAAGCGGGCGCGTGCCATAAGTACTGACCAGACGATTCGAGATGGCGACGATCTTGCCGTCGATGCTTCGATCGAGCACGCCGACGGTCCCAAAGTAGAATACCGCCGAGATCACCAGGATCGTCGCCGCCAGCATCACGCCGTTTCCGATCGCCAGTCGGGTCCCAATCGAGCGCGTGGGTTTCAGGCTAAACACGTGTACCTAGCACATAACCCACGCCACGAATGGTGTGAATCAACGGCGGCGAGAATCCGCGATCGATCTTGCTGCGCAATCGGCTGATCTGCACGTCGATAACATTCGTTTGTGGATCGAAGTGGCAATCCCAGACGGCCTCGAGCAGCATGGTTCGTGTAACCACCTGGCTTTCGTGTCGCATCAAATACGTCAGCAGCCGCAACTCTCGCGGCTGCAGCAGCAGCGGCGTCGAACCGCGAGTGACCCGGAACGTGCGCGTATCCAAACTCAGATCGGCAACTTGCAGCAGGGCGGATTCATGCATGGAGGTTGCACGGCGGAGCAAGGCTTCCACGCGTGCGAGCAGCTCGGAGAAAGCGAAGGGTTTGGATATATAGTCGTCCCCACCGCTTCGCAGGCCGCGCACACGGTCATCGGTACTGGTCAAGGCGCTCACGATCAATACGGGCGTCTTCTTGCCCAGGTCACGCAGCTTACTGACAATCGACAAACCGTCGACGCCGCCGGGAAGCATCCGGTCGATGATCACCAGGTCCCAGGTCTCGTTGACCGCGTAATGCAGACCGTCCAGGCTGTTGTCGCAAGCCAGCACGGAGTATCCGGATTCCTGGAGACCGTTGCGGATATACCGCGACGTATCCGGCTCATCTTCGATCAGAAGGCATCTCATGGTGCAAGCAAGCTTAACCGTAAGCTCGCGCAAATCATCCAGGCGCGACCCTCCATGCAAGTCAGGCAGCGTGATCGTGAAGGGAAAGCTTGGGGGTAGCCTCTCGCCCGTTCGAGTTTTTGTTTTTAAGACAATAGGTTAGCCAGGAAATTGGCCGCACAGCTAGAGCCCCGATCTCGACCCCAGCATTATGGGAGCGGGTCGTTCGAAGTCAGTCTGAGTATTTTGAGCAGTGAAAGTTGAGTCCGTCGCTCGGCTTGTGGTGGGCTGGGTGCAGTTCTACACTCTTGGCTCTGCCTGCAACGGACCTGCGGTCGTCGCACGAGGGTAGTAGTCATGTCTGAACTGACAAGACGCCAATTCTTGAAGGTTACCGGTGTGTCGCTGGTCGGCTCGAGTTTGGCACTCATGGGCTTCTCGCCCGGCAAGGCGCTCGCGGAGGTGCGTGAGTACAAACTCACACGGGCCACCGAAACGCGCAATACCTGTCCATATTGCTCCGTGGCCTGCGGCATTCTGATGTACGGGCTGGGCGATGGTGCGAAGAACGCTCAGCCGAGTATCTTTCACATCGAAGGGGATCCGGATCATCCGGTCAATCGCGGCACCTTGTGCCCGAAAGGCGCCGGACTGATCGACTTCGTGCACAGCGCGAGCCGCCTCAAGTATCCGGAGTATCGGGCTCCGGGATCCGACAGATGGCAAAGGATCAGCTGGGACGATGCGCTGGAGCGTATCAGCGCGCTGCTGAAACAGGATCGGGACGCCAATTTTGTGGCCAAGACGCCCGATGGACTGACCGTCAACCGATGGCTCACCACCGGTATGCTGGCCGCGTCCGCATCGAGCAACGAAGCCGGGTATATCACTCACAAGGTGGCGCGATCCTTCGGCCTACTGGGGTTCGATAACCAAGCTCGTGTGTGACACGGCCCGACGGTGGCAGGTCTTGCCCCGACGTTTGGCCGTGGAGCGATGACGAATCACTGGGTCGACATCAAGAATGCCGACGTAGTCCTCATCATGGGCGGCAATGCCGCCGAAGCTCATCCCTGCGGCTTCAAATGGGTGACGGAGGCAAAGGCGCACAATAAGGCCAAGCTCATCGTCGTCGACCCGCGCTTCACGCGCTCGGCGTCGGTGGCCGATTACTACGCCCCGATACGGCCGGGCACCGACATCGTATTCCTCGGCGGCTTGATCAACTATCTGCTGACGAACGACAGGATCCAGCACGATTATGTGGTGCATCACACCGACCTGTCGTTCATCGTCAAGCAGGAGTTCGCCTTCACCGAGGGCATTTATTCCGGCTACGACGCCGAAAAGCACGTCTACGACAAGTCCAGCTGGGATTACGAGATAGGCCCGGACGGATTCGCCAAAGTCGATCCCACCCTGTCGCACCCGCGCTGCGTCTACACGCTGCTGAAACAGCACTACGCGCGCTATGTGCCGGAAATGGTGGAGCGCGTCTGCGGTACTCCCAGGGACAAGATGCTGTTTATCTGGGACCTGATTGCATCCACGGCGACCCCGACGCGGGCGATGACCATCATGTACGCGCTTGGCTGGACCCAGCATTCGACCGGTTCGCAGATGATTCGCACCGGCGCGATGGTGCAACTGCTGCTCGGCAATGTTGGCGTGTCCGGCGGCGGCATGAATGCACTGCGCGGACATTCAAACATTCAGGGGCTCACCGATCTGGGCCTGCTGTCGAATCAACTGCCGGCCTACATTGCCCTGCCGTTGCAAAGTGAACAGGACTATGGAAAGTTCATCGCGGCCCGGGCACTGAAGCCGCTGCGGCCGAATCAACTCAGTTACTGGCAGAACGCGGCAAAATTTCATGTCAGTTTCATGAAGGCGTGGTGGGGCGATGCAGCGACGGCGCAGAACAATTGGGCCTACGACTACCTGCCCAAGGTCGACAAACTCTATGACATGCTGCAGATGTACGAGTTGATGCATCAGGGCAAAGTCAATGGCTACCTGGCGCAGGGCTTCAATCCGTTGGCGGCGGCGCCGAACAAAGCCAAGATGACGGCCGCCCTGTCGAAGCTAAAATTCCTCGTCATCATGGATCCGCTGGCGACCGAGACGTCGGAGTTCTGGCGCAATTACGGTGCACACAACGACGTCGATCCGAGCAAGATCCAGACCGAGGTGTTTCGCCTGCCGACGACCTGTTTCGCGGAAGAAGACGGGGCGCTGGTGAATTCGGCACGCTGGCTGCAGTGGCATTGGAAGGGCGCAGCACCCCCCGGCGAGGCGCGCAGCGATATCGAGATCATGGCCGGCCTGTTCACGCGCATACGTGCCCTGTATGCCAAGGACGGCGGCGCTTTTCCGGATCCGATCCTGAACCTGAAGTGGAAGTACGCCCAACCCGAGAGTCCGCGGCCGGAAGAACTGGCGCGCGAATACTCCGGTAATGCGCTCAAGGATCTTGCCGATCCGAAGGACCCGAGCAAGATTACCCGCAAGGCCGGTGAGCAGCTCGCCGGATTCGCGGAACTACGCGACGATGGCAGCACGCAGTGCGGCTGCTGGATTTTCTGCGGCGCCTGGGGTCCTAGCGGCAATCTGATGGCACGGCGCGACAATTCCGATCCGAGCGGTATTGGGCAGACGCTGAACTGGGCGTGGGCCTGGCCCGCCAACCGCCGTGTGCTGTACAACCGGGCGTCCTGCGACCCGAGCGGCAAACCCTACAATCCAGCCCGCGCACTGATCAGCTGGAACGGTGCGGCGTGGAGCGGCGTGGACGTGCCGGATTTCAAGGTCGATGAAAATCCGGCCGGTGGCATGGGTCCGTTCATCATGAACCCCGAGGGCGTGGCACGTTTCTTTGCCCGCGGCGGCATGGCCGAAGGGCCGTTTCCGGAGCACTATGAGCCGTTCGAGACGCCGCTGGGCTACAACCCGTTGAATCCGAATCAGCCGCAGGCGACCAACAATCCGGCCGCGCGGGTATTTCCGGATGATCGCGAGCAATTCGGGAAAGCCGCGCAGTTCCCGCATGTCGCGACGACCTATCGGCTTACCGAGCATTTTCATTTCTGGACCAAGCATGCGCGCCTGAACGCCATCATCCAGCCACAACAGTTTGTCGAGATCGGCGAAGCGCTGGCGAAGGAAATCGGCGTGGTCACGGGTGGGCAGATCAAGGTGAGTTCCAACCGCGGCTTCATCCAGGCGGTGGCCATGGTGACCAAGCGCATCCGCCCCTTGAACGTCGACGGCAGGGTCGTGCACACGGTCGGAGTGCCGATCCACTGGGGTTTCATGGGACTTGCGAAGCCGGGATTTCTGGCCAATACCCTGACGCCTTCCGTTGGCGACGCCAACTCGCAGACGCCTGAATTCAAAGCGTTTCTGGTCAAGGTTGAGAAGGTCTAGGAGCACCCATGCCGTTACAGTCCCTTGACGTGGTCCGCCGCTCGGCCACTACGCTTCCGTCGCCAGAAGTGCGCGGCGCGCATACCGGCCAGGTCGCGAAGCTGATCGACACCACCAAGTGCATCGGCTGCAAAGCCTGCCAGGTCGCCTGCATGGAGTGGAACGATCTGCGCGACGAGATCGGCACCTGCACCGGTCATTACGACAATCCGGCCGATCTCTCGGAACACTCCTGGACGCTGATGCGCTACGCCGAGTACGAGAATCCCAAGGGCGATCTTGAGTGGCTGATCCGCAAGGATGGCTGCATGCACTGCGAAGATCCCGGCTGCCTGAAGGCCTGCCCCTCGCCAGGCGCGATCGTGCAGTACGCCAACGGCATCGTCGATTTTCAGGAAGAGAATTGCATCGGCTGCGGCTATTGCATCGCCGGCTGTCCGTTCGACATTCCGCGCATCTCGAAGAAGGACAAGAAGGTCTACAAGTGCACGCTGTGTTCGGATCGCGTGGCGGTCGGCCTGGAACCAGCCTGCGTGAAAGCCTGTCCAACGGGTGCCATCGTCTTCGGTACCAAGGAGGACATGACTCAGCATGCGCAGGAGCGCATCGTAGATCTGAAGTCGCGCGGTTTCGACCAGGCCGGTCTGTACGATCCCGCAGGCGTGGGCGGCACGCACGTGATGTACGTTCTGCACCACGCGGATCAGCCGCTGTTGTACAGCGGGCTGCCCGAAAAGCCGAGAATCAGTCCTACGGTGGGCCTGTGGAAGGGCGTTACCAAGCCGCTGGCGCTGTTCGCCATCGCGGCGACCGCGGCCATTGGTTTCCTGCACTACATCGGCATAGGGCCGAATGAGACCGACGAGCAGGACGAGGACGCCGCGCGCCGTGAACAGGAGAAAACGCCATGAATGCGCGCGATCCAGAACGGATTGAGCGCTACGGCGCCGCCACCCGAATTAATCACTGGATTGTAGCGATCAGCTTCGTGCTGCTGGCATTGTCCGGGCTCGCGCTATTTCATCCGGCGCTGTTCTGGCTGACCAATCTGTTCGGCGGCGGCCCGTGGACGCGAATCCTGCATCCCTTCATCGGCTGCTTCATGGTCGCCGCGTTCCTGCTGTTGAGCGTGAAACTGTGGCGCGACAACATGCTGCAGCAGCGCGACTGGATATGGCTGCGCAAGATCGGCGACGTCGTGAATAACCGCGAGCAGAACCTGCCGGAAGTCGGCCGCTACAATGGCGGTCAGAAGATCCTGTTTTTTACCATCATCGTGTGCCTTGCGTGCCTGTTGCTGTCAGGCATTCTCATCTGGCGCCAGTACTTCTCCGGCTATTTCTCCGTCGACCTGGTACGCCTCGGTGCGCTGGCGCATGCGTTCTTCGGCTTTGTACTCATCTGTGCGATCATCGTGCACATCTACGCGGGGATCTGGGTCAAAGGGTCGATTCGCGCGATGACGCGTGGCTGGGTCACGCCCGGCTGGGCCTGGAAACATCACCGCGCCTGGTTCCGCGAGGTGACCCGGGGAATCCAACAGAGGTAGAGTTGCGCCTATCATGGCGCAGCGCATCCTGGAACCCGGAGAAATCGAGACCCTCGCGCAGCGATCCATTCCCCGGGTTCGATTGCCGGCTCGCGCGACGGTATTTGCACGACGTGCGAGCCGCCTGCGCGATCTCAGCACCAGCATCGGCATCGGCGATTACCTGCGCTTTCTCGCGGTGCTGGTGGATGCGCAGCACTCGTTGCTGGCGGACCTATCCGTGTGCATTCCAACGCCGGCACATCTCAAGGCGTCGGCCGGGCACGGTATGCCGCCGATCCAACCCGCCGCGTGGCCGCGCACCGATGCGTGGTTTGAAACGCTCAAAGGTATTTGCGATGCGCTGGCCGCGCACCCGGAATTTCCATTGGGCGTCAGCGAGACGGTTTCCAGACTTCGACGCGCACCGCGCGAGTGGATCGAGGCACAGGCGGACGCATTGCTGCAGTGTGGCGATCAGGCGATAGACGGCGCGGCGGCACCGCTGGTCATGGCAGCGCTGCAGGTGCATTGGGCCGCGTTGGCCGCCTCTTTCACCGCCGATGCGGTGCGAGCACTGGATGTCCCGGGCCTGTGTCCGCTGTGCGGCAGCCAGCCGGTGGCAAGCGTGGTCTACGCGCAGTCGCCCTATCAGGGGTATCGTTATCTGCATTGCGCCCTGTGCGCCACGGAGTGGCACATGGTGCGCGTGCTGTGCAGCCGATGCGGCGCCTCGGGCAAGAGCATCGCCTACCAGTCTGCCATGGTGGGTGCGAAGCAGGAGAACGACGGCAGCGCGGCCGAGGCAGCGGTGCGCGCGGAAACCTGCGAGCAATGCCGTTGCTACCGCAAGATTCTTTATCAGGAGAAGGATCCGCAGGTCGAACCGGTGGCCGATGACCTGGCCAGCCTCAACCTCGATCTGCTGCTCGGCCAAAGCGGCTATCATCGTGCCAGCGGCAATCCGCTGCTGTGGCAGCCCAACGGTAATTGACGTGCCGCCCGACGTGACGCCGGCGCGTGCAGCCGATATCCCATCACTGGATCGGCTGTTGAATGACACCGACTTCGCGCCGGCGCTGTCGCGCTTTTCGCGCACTCAGGTGACTGCGGCGCTGCGCGAGACGCTGGCCGCGCTGCGCCAGCAGGCCATGCTCGGCGAACTGCATGGCGATGCGCTCAGTGCGCAGATGATCGCGCGAAGCGTCGACGCCCGTTTGCAGCAGAATACGCGTCCACGTCTGCGGGCCGTCTTCAATCTGACCGGCACGGTACTGCATACCAATCTGGGGCGGGCTCTGCTGCCGGCCGCGTTGCAGGAGTCGGTGCTGCGCGCTCTCAGTGCTCCGGTGAATCTGGAATACGATTTGAGCAGCGGTGGCCGTGGTGACCGTGATGATGTGGTCGAGCCGCTGCTGCGCGAGTTGACGGGCGCCGAAGCCGCGACGGTCGTGAACAACAACGCGGCAGCTGTGCTTCTGGTGCTCAATACCCTGGCCAACCGGCGCGAGGTCGTGGTGTCGCGCGGAGAACTGGTCGAAATCGGCGGCGCCTTTCGCATACCGGACGTGATGCGCAGCGCCGGATCAAAGCTCATCGAGGTCGGCACCACCAATCGCACCCATGTCTCGGACTACTCGGACGCCGTCAGCGCGCGCACGGCATTGCTGATGAAGGTGCATACCAGCAACTATGCGATCACCGGATACACCTCCTCGGTCGGAATCGACGAGCTGGCGCAGCTCGGGCGGGCGCGCGGCGTGCCGGTGGTCGTGGACCTGGGCAGCGGCAGTCTGCTCGATCTGGCGCGCTGGGGTCTGCCAAAAGAGCCGACCGTGCGCGAGGTGATCGCCGCCGGCGCCGATCTGGTCGCGTTCAGCGGCGACAAGCTCATGGGAGGACCGCAGGCCGGCATCATCGTCGGGCGCGCCGATCTGATCGCGCGCCTGAAGAAAAACCCGCTGAAACGTGCACTTCGGGTCGGCAAGCTGACCGTGGCCGCCCTGGAGGGGGTTCTGGCGCTCTACCGCGCGCCGGAATTGCTGGCTGAGAAACTGACCGTACTGCGTCTGCTGACGCGCACCGTGTCCGAGATCGAGACTCAGAGCAGACGCTTGCTGGCACCGGTACAGGCGTCATTGGGGGATGCGTTCGAGGTCACGGCGTCGCCGATGAGCTCGCAGGTGGGCAGCGGCGCATTGCCGGCCGATCGGTTACCGAGCTTCGGATTGCGCCTGCGGCCATCAGGCGCGAGGGGCTTCGGTGTTGCTCGGCTCGAGGCCAGGCTGCGTGCATTACCACGTCCTGTCATCGGGCGGCTCGCCGACAAGGCGCTGTGGCTCGACCTGCGCTGCCTGGAAGTGGAGGATGAAGCCGAATTCCAGGCGCAGTGGAGTACGCTCGGCCGATGATCATCGGCACAGCCGGTCACATCGACCACGGCAAGACCAGCCTGGTGCGCGCCTTGACCGGGGTCGACACGGACCGGCTCAAGGAGGAGAAGGAACGCGGAATCTCCATCCAGCTCGGCTATGCCTATGCTCCCGTGATCGGCAGTGAACCCCTGGGAATCATCGACGTCCCAGGCCATGAGCGGTTGGTGCATACGATGGTAGCCGGCGCCGGGGGCATCGATTTCGTGCTTCTGGTGGTCGCCGCGGATGACGGCGTGATGCCACAGACGCGCGAACACCTGAGCATACTGGAGCTGCTGGGCGTGCGTTGCGGTGCCGTGGCGCTCAGCAAAATCGATCGGGTCGAGCAGCCGAGGTCCCTGGAGGTGGCGGCGCAGATAAGAGCCCTGCTGGCCCCCACGGCGCTGCACGACGCGCCGCTGTTCGCAGTCAATGCCGCCGTCGCCGATGACCCGGGTGTAGCGGCGCTGCGTGCCCACCTGATGGGTATCGCGGCGCACTGGCCCATGCGTTCCGACGCTGGTTTGTTTCGCCTGGCGGTGGATCGCGTGTTTACCTTGCCGGGTCGAGGTACCGTGGCCACCGGCACTGCGCTGGCTGGGCGCGTTCTCGTGGGCGACACGGTCAGTGTGATGCCGGTCGGCGCGCTCGTACGGGTGCGCAGCATTTACGCGCAAAACCGCGAGTGCGAATCCGGTCGGGCAGGCCAGCGCTGCGCATTGAATCTGGCCGGGATCGACCGGACGGCACTGACGCGTGGCGACTGGTTGGCCGATCCGCGCGCGCTGCAGGCGAGTACCCGGCTCGATGTGCAGCTGCACTGGCTAGCGCGCAGTGCGACGCTCGCAAATCGGGCGCCGCTGCACGTGCATCTGGGCACCGCGCATCGGGTGGCTCGGGTGCTGCTGCTGGAGGCTAACGAGCTGACCGGAGGCGGCAGCGCGCGCGCGCAGCTGGTGTTCGATAGCCCCGTCTGCTCGGTTGCCGGCGATCTCTTCATCGCCCGAGACGCCCAGGCGCGCCATACCGTGGGTGGGGGAATGGTCATCGATCCCGACGCCCCCGAGCGCCGTCGGCGTAGCCCTGAACGGCTGGCCTGCCTGGGCGCCATTCAGCGTCTGCTGCTGGGTGAAGGCATTGTGCCATTGCTGGAAAATTCCCCGCTGGGTATCGGATTGCAGCGACTGGTTCGACTGCGCAGTCTGGCACCGGAACATATGGCATTGCCGCCGCAGGCACTGATCGTCGGTCCAGCGGGGCGCGGCGCGGTGATCCTGGATGCGCATTGGCGACGCCTGGGTCAACGCGCGCTGGACGCGATGCGCGCGTTCCATCAACAGCACCCGGACGAGCCGGGGATCGATCGCGGGCGCCTGCGACGCATCAGTGCACCGACTATCGCCGATGCCCTCTGGCGCGCGCTGATCGACGAACTGCTGCTGCAGCAGCAGCTGCAGCAGAGCGGCTACTGGCTGCACCTTCCAGAACATCGGGTCAGCTTGACCGAGCGCGAACGCGACCTGGCGCAAAAGCTGCAAACCGCCCTGGCCGCGGGAGGTTTCGATCCTCCGTGGGTACGAGAGCTCGCGCAGGCCGTGCCCACCGACGATGAGGAAGTCAGACACGTGTTGCGCAAGTGCGCGGTGCTGTGTGAGGTCTACGAGGTGGTGCGCGATCTGTTTTATCACCAAGACAGTATTCGTGCGCTGGCTGGGCAGCTGCGCAGTCTGTACGAGCAGCGTGGCCTGGTCGAGGCGGCTGACTATCGTGATTCGATCGGACTGGGCCGGAAACGCACCATCCAGGTTTTGGAGTTCTTCGACCGCGTTGGCTATACTCGGCGCACCCCGCGGGGACGGGTGCTGCGTGCCGACAGCAGCTGGCGTGAAGCGAATAACCTGACGTAATCATCGCGACGCGCTGACGGGCGGCAACGGAAGGCATGCGCATCCGGTGGTGCGGTCGGGCTTCAAACCCGGTGGGGGACGTCAATCGTTTCCCGGTAGGTTCGACTCCTGCTACCTTCCGCCATCCGGCGAGGCGAGGTTCAATGAGCGCGCAGCCATCATCGCAACCGCGGCCCCGATTGACGTCGCTCGCGCACGGCGGCGGCTGCGGTTGCAAGATCTCCCCTGGCGTTCTGGCCGACCTGCTGCAGGGCGCGTTGCCGGGCACGCCTTACGTCGATCTGCTGGTGGGCGCGGATACTGCCGACGATGCCGCCGTGTATCGGCTGAACGACGAGCAAGCCATCGTGGCGACCACCGATTTCTTCATGCCGATCGTCGATGATCCATTCGACTTCGGGCGCATTGCGGCCACCAATGCCCTGTCCGACATCTACGCCATGGGTGCGCGTCCACTGCTGGCGTTGGCCATCGTCGGCATGCCGATCAATACGCTGCCGCACGACTGCATTCGCGACATCCTGCGCGGCGGCGAGTCGGTGTGCGCACAAGCCGGCATTCCCATTGCCGGTGGACATAGCATCGATTCCGTGGAACCCATTTATGGACTGGCCGTCACCGGCGTGATCGATCCGCAGAAAATCAAACGCAACAGCCGTGCACAGGATGGCGATCTGCTGGTCCTGGGCAAGCCGCTCGGCGTCGGTATTTTGTCCGCGGCGTTCAAGAAGGATCTGTTGGATGACGCCAGCTACCGCGTCATGATCGAAACGACGACGCAGCTCAATCTGCCGGGCATGCAGCTTGCGAGTATCGCCGGCGTGCACGCGATGACGGATGTGACCGGCTTCGGATTGCTGGGCCATCTGCTCGAGATGTGCCGGGGCAGCAGTCTGGGCGCGCGCATCGAGGCTGACCGGGTGCCGCTGCTGCCTGGGGTGCTGGCGCTCGCAGAATCTGGAATTGCGACCGGTGCCTCGAACCGAAACTGGCTGTCGTATGGCAAGCAAGTACGAGCGCTCAATCCCATGAGCGCTTCGCGGCGGGCGATTCTGACCGATCCGCAGACCTCGGGCGGGCTGCTGGTTGCCTGCGACCCAACACAACTGCCGGTCGTGCAAGCGATCTTCGAGCGTCTTGGATTTACTCAGGCGTCGGTCATCGGCCGCATGGTTGCCGGCAGTGGCGAGATACAGATTGAGTGAACACGCGGCAGTGGTGCGTCTTTACGCTAGGCGATTGACCCAGGCCACGCGCGTCACGATCCTGCTGCTTGTCGCGATCGTGGGTCTTTTCTATGTGAAGTGGATGCGGTATTTCCAATAGGCATTCCTCGCTTCGGCCAACCACTCCATCGGCAAATCAATGCTGATGGGCACTGCCGCGCAGGCGCCGGCGCCGGGAGCTGTCACTGGAGCTGTCACTGGAGCTGTCACTGAAAATCCCTCGCTCGGACCGCTTCCGGCCATTCGCACGATTCCTTTCAGAAATGCCAAATGATGTCTCCGCCGAAGAACCAGAGGCGTCGAGCGGTGCCATTGTCGAAGGCCGCGACATCGGGCGAGCGGTAGTAGCCGATCTCGGGGCGAATCTCGACCTGCGGGCCAATCCAATGCTGCCAGCCGGCCGCGATGTCGACGTAGCGCGTCGCGTAGCCCGTGCGCTGGCCCTTCATGTCATCGTAGAACTCGGTGCGCAGTGTGAGATTGTCGAAGGTGCCGATGCGATAGTTCCAGAAGGCGAGCAGGCCGTATTCGTTGGCGGTGCAGGTTGGCAATACGGTATTGCAGATCGCCTGCCGCGGCGGGTTCGCCATGCCGTACCAGGGCGTGCCGAAATACGGATCGATCGGATTGTTGACGTAGCCGGGGCCCTTGTAAGCTTTGTTCCACACATCGCGTTGAAACATGTAATAGCCTTCGAACGCGACATGAACATGCTCGTTGAACTGGTGATAGTACGTACCGCCGTACCAGTTCAAGTTGTTGTAGCCCCATCGGGCGTTGTTAAGGTCGTCGACGCAGAGATAGGCTGCGTCGTCGCCTGAATCGGTCTGGTACTGGACGCAGCCCGACAGGGACGCCTGAGCGCCGGGATCTCGCGGGCCGTTGTAACCGGGAATGCTGATCGAGCGCGCATTCCATGGCAGGGTTTCGGTGCCGCCGCCAATGCCCGCCTGCAGCAGCCAGTTCCTGTTGATCTTCAGGCTCCCGTTGACACCGGTCGTGCTGTAGTTGTCGACGGAATAAGTGATCGATCGCGTGTAGAGATAGTCGTTCGGCGCGAGTTGGGCCTCGATGTCGGGCAGGGTGATGTAGCGGCCGAAACGCAATAGCAAGCCGTCCGCGACCAACGGGACGAAGACTTCTCCGTAGGCCATCGGCATGTCGAAACCGTTGAACCGATTTTGATTGACAAGTTGGTTGCTGAAAAAGCCGAGCGCAGTGGTGTAGCGATAGTTCTCCCCGTACATGGGCGCGAAACGAAAGCCCCAGTCGACGCCGGTTTTCTGCACCGTGTCGGGCACGCGCTCAATGTAGACGACGACCTGATCGAGTTGGACCGTGTTTTGGGTGAACGAGTCGGCGACCGGCGCATTGCCGCCAAAGCCGTGGGTTGCGCTGCTGACGTTGCCGCCGGCGTCGATCCAGCCATAGATCTGGACATGCGCGTCCTCGAGCGGTTTGCCGATCGGCGTTCCGCCGATCAGCGCCTCCATGAGAGGACTGTCCACCGAATTCGGCGTCGCGCCGCCAATCACCTGCGTCGCACCGATCGGCCAGTCAGTGAACGGCATCGGCGGGCTCGTCATCGGCACCGGCGGGACCTCGGCCTCCGGACGCCGCGTCGGTGGCGCATGCGGATCCGCGGGCGGCATCCGATTCCATTCATCCGCGTAGGCGTTGAAAAGAATCCAGAAGAACTCGTGGTCGTGATTGCCGCTGTGATCTGCGATCGATGGCGCGGGCGGGAATAATTGGCACGGCGTCCAGGCCGGAGCCGTCGCGCAGGCTGGCTCATCCGCGCGACTTGACGTACTGCCCAAGACAGTGAACGCCAGGAGGCAGAGCGTGGCCAGGTTCTGAAGACTCCGAATCACAGCCGTCTCAATAAAACGCGGGTGGCGAGCGGCCAGAATTACAGGCCTCGAGCGGGTTCGTAACCCAGTCCTGGCTCTCCGGCGGGGAATAGATATTCGGCAATCCCTCGGCGTGCGAGCGCGTCGAGGAGCAGTTCGGGTGGTTCGTCCCGACGCTCGTCGGTAAGCTGGAAGACGCCCCAGTGAATGCCGACCGCGCGGGCGGCTTCGAGGTCCTCCAGGATCTGCACGGCTTCATTGGGATCGGTGTGCTGCGCGCTCATGAACCAGCGCGGCGCGTAGGCGCCGATGGGGATCAGAGCTAGATCGGGCCGTCCGATCCGTTGCCGCACCTCATGGAAGATGAGCCCGTTCCCATAGCCGGTGTCGCCCGCAAAATAAGCGCGGCCGCCAGCCGTACTCAGCATGAATCCGCACCAGAGCGCCATGCGCCGGTCGCGTCCGGTACGCGACGACCAGTGATAGGCCGGGACGATGGTCACCTCCCCGCCCTTGCCGATCTCGATACGGTCCCACCAGTCCCCAGCCAACACCCGCACGCCCTGAATCGCGCGCTGCAGGATCGCGTCGTTGCCCAGCGGCGTCACCACGAGTGGACGGTGCTCGCTGTGGAGCCGGCGCAGCGTCGCCATGTCCATATGGTCGTAATGATTGTGGCTGAGCAATACGGCGTCGATCTGCGGCAAGGACTCGAAGGCGATCCCGGGCGCCCACACGCGCTGGGGCCCGGCGAACGCGAGCGGGCTCGCCCTTTTCGACCATACAGGGTCGGTGAGGACGTTGAGACCGCCCGCCTGGATCAGCACGCTCGCGTGGCCAACGATCGTCGCTCGCAATCCGGCGACGCGGGCATCCGGAACGGTCTGCCGCACCGGGACTGAGCGCGGCCATGGGGCAGCTCTTTCCTTCAGCTTCCAGCGCAGCAGGTCACGCAGGCCGCGATCGGTTTCGGGGTGATCCGGGTTGAAGAAGCGCAGGCCGTCGAAATGGTCTCTCGGTAGCCCGGAATAGTATGGATTCACCGATCGCGGCAACGCGCTTACCCTCTTGGCACAGTCCACCTGGCCTGATAACCCCGTTTAATCCATAGCCCCGGTTTTGCCCCAACTTTACCCCTCTGGCCTTAGCGGCTGCCAGACCAGTTCTGGTGCGCTCGTAGTTATAGCGCCAATACCGACGGCCGTCGGCGGCCAACATAGTGGTGGCCAGCGGTAGAACGCCCGCGAAAAATTACCGGAGCTCAAAACGATCCAGGTTCATCACCTTGATCCAGGCTGCCACGAAATCGTGCAAGAACTGCTCCTGCGCATCCGAACTTCCATACACTTCAGCTAGTGCCCGGAGTACCGAGTTGGAGCCAAAGACCAGATCGACGCGCGTGGCGGTCCACTTGAGCTCGCCCGTCTTTCGATCGTGGCCCTCGAACGTTTCCTTGGCGTCGGACACCGCTTGCCACTCCGTACGCATGTCAAGCAGATTCTTGAAGAAGTCGTTCGTCAGCGCTCCCGGCTTATGGGTGAAGACGCCATACTTCGACTGCCCTACATTGATGTTGAGTACCCGCAGCCCACCAACGAGCACAGTCAACTCGGGGGCGGTCAGTGTCAGCAGTTGCGCGCGGTCGACGAGCAGTGCTTCGGCCGGTACTGCGTACCGAGTCTTCTGGTAGTTGCGGAAGCCATCAGCGATTGGTTCGAGCGGAGCGAAGGAATCCACATCAGTCTGGGACCGCGAAGCGTCCATTCGTCCTGGCGTGAACGGCACCGTTACATCATAACCGGCATTCTTCGCCCCTTGCTCCACACCCGCGGAACCACCTAGGACGATCAGGTCGGCGAGCGACACTTTCTTGCCGCCTGTCTGCGAGCTGTTGAACTCGCCCTGAATGCTTTCGAGGGTTTTCAGTACACGCGCCAGTTGCTCCGGCTGATTGATCGCCCAATCCTTCTGGGGCGCGAGCCGGATACGAGCTCCGTTCGCACCGCCGCGCTTGTCGGAACCACGGAAGGTAGAGGCAGATGCCCACGCGGTTGAAACGAGCTGCGAGACTGTAAGTCCCGAGGCGACAATCTTTTGCTTGAGCGCGGATATGTCCTGCTGGTCGATAAGCTTGTGATTAACCGCTGGAATCGGGTCCTGCCAGATGAGCTCTTCTACAGGCACTTCCGGGCCGAGATAGCGCGCACGCGGACCCATGTCACGGTGCGTTAGCTTGAACCAGGCACGCGCGAACGCCTCGGCAAACTGTTCCGGGTGTTGCAGAAAGCGCCGTGAGATTTTCTCGTAAGCCGGATCAAAACGCAGCGCCAGATCAGTCGTCAGCATGGAGGGCGCGTTCCGCTTCGAGGAGTCGTGCGCGTGCGGCACGGTGCCGGCACCCGCGCCATTCTTCGGCCGCCATTGGTGCGCGCCCGCCGGGCTCTTGGTCAACTCCCATTCGTAGCCGAACAGGTTCTTGAAGAAATCATTGTTCCATTTCGTAGGCGTGCTGGTCCAGGTGACTTCCAGACCGCTGGTTATCGCATCACCCGCCCAGCCCGTGCCATAGCTGCTCTTCCAGCCGAACCCCTGCGCCTCCAGGTCACCTGCCTCAGGCTCTGCGCCCACATGTGAAGCTTCGCCTGCGCCGTGAGTCTTGCCGAAGCTGTGGCCACCCGCAATCAAAGCGACCGTTTCTTCGTCGTTCATCGCCATGCGACCGAAGGTCTCGCGAATGTCTCGAGCAGATGCCACCGGATCCGGTTTGCCGTCCGGGCCTTCCGGATTCACGTAGATGAGGCCCATCTGCACGGCGGCCAGCGGATTGGCAAGCTCTCGCTCTCCGGAATAGCGCGTGTCCGCACCCAACCACTTTTTCTCGGTGCCCCAATAAACGTCATGGTCAGGCTCCCACACGTCCTCACGGCCGCCACCAAAACCGAAGGTCTTGAAGCCCATCGATTCGAGCGCCACGTTGCCGCTAAGAATCATCAGGTCGGCCCAGGAAATCCTGCGGCCATACTTTTGCTTGATTGGCCAGAGCAGGCGTCGCGCCTTATCGAGGCTCGCGTTGTCCGGCCAACTATTGAGTGGCGCAAAACGCTGCTGGCCTCTACCGCCGCCGCCGCGGCCGTCACCGGTGCGATACGTACCCGCGCTGTGCCATGCCATCCGAATGAACAGGGGGCCGTAGTGCCCGAAGTCTGCCGGCCACCAGGGCTGCGAGTCGGTCATCAGTGCCGCGAGGTCTTTCTTCACCGCCGCGAGGTCGAGAGTTTTGAATTCCTTCGCGTAGTTAAAATCCCGGCCCATCGGATTAGACTTCGAGGAATGCTGATGCAGCAAGTCCACGGGCAGATGGCTCGGCCACCATTCCTTATTCGAAGTACCGCCGCCTGGCGCGTGATGGAAAGGGCACTTTGATTCGATTGCTGCGTTCACGTGTGGCTCCCGCTTGCGAAAGTGCTGTAAATATAGTCTGGGGGCTCCGCGTGTGTGGTTGTTTGTTTCAATTGCCTCGATAGATGGCGGCGATGGATTATTGCCATCAAATCCGTGTAATCGTCTCGAGCTGTGGCATCTCTAGCTGATTGTTTAATCATGAGAATGTCACCGCCGTCGCAACGATTGCGGCGTCGTTTGGCGATATCCACCGCACCGCGCTGCTCATCCCTCGCTCGCGCTCGGGACCGTCGGCGCCAGGGCGCGCCGACGTCCTTCGCCGCCGCTGTCGCGCCGACTCGTCGAACCCTGGGGTTCGAAGGCAGCGCTCTTCTGCACGAATGGAATTGGAAAGGGGCCCAAAGCAGCCCCCTTTTCAATTCCATATTGGCGGTGAGAGAGGAATTCGAACCGGATCCAGTCCCTACGTCGGATCAGCAAGTTACGGATTTTGAAAACGATTCTGTCCCCGATGGTCCCCAGAAAACCCCGTAGCTGTCACTGGAGCTGTCACTGAGACGCGACTCTTCAACTATAAATGAGTTCTCGTCATAAGGTATTGCGTGTATTGGGGCTCAACGTCTTGCGCGCTCGATGGCAGCTTCTGAGATTATTCGACACTTCCTTCGTGTCAAAGGCAAGTACTGGAGATGACCGACTCGACCGAATACGTTCCGCCGAGAGTGTGGACTTGGAGCAAACCCAGTGGCGGTACATTCGCGAATATAAACCGTCCGGTGGCGGGGCCCACGCACGAGAAAGAACTACCTGTGGGGCGGCACCCGTTGCAGCTCTATTCGCTGGGAACGCCCAACGGAGTGAAGGTTACCGTGATGCTGGAGGAGCTGCTGGCACTCGGTCAGCGCGGTGCCGAATATGACGCCTGGCTGATCCGCATCAACGACGGAGAGCAGTTCGGCAGCGGCTTCGTGGCGGTAAATCCCAACTCCAAGATTCCAGCACTTCTCGACCGCAGCGGTCCGGCACCGATCAGGATCTTCGAATCCGGCGCGATCCTGCTGTATCTCGCAGAGAAGTTCGGAAGCTTCCTGCCTGAGGAGCAGCCTGCGCGTGCCGAGTGCCTGTCCTGGCTTTTCTGGCAGATCGGCAGCGCGCCCTATCTCGGCGGGGGCTTCGGCCACTTCTACGCCTACGCACCGACTAAGATCGAGTACGCCATCGATCGGTTCGCCATGGAGGTCAAGCGGCAGCTCGATGTACTTGACCGTCGTCTGGCCGATCACGAGTACATCGCCGGCAGCAGCTACACGATCGCCGATATCGCTATCTTTCCCTGGTACGGCGGCCTCGCCAAGGGCTGGGCCTATGGCGCCGCCGAGTTCCTCAGTGTGCAGGACTACAGAAATGTACAGCGCTGGGCGGATCGGCTGCTCGAACGACCGGCAGTGCAGCGCGGACGTATGGTGAACCGCACCTCCGGCGAACCTTCGACCCAATTGCACGAGCGCCATGATGCCAGCGACTTCGCGACCAAGACAGCCGACAAATTGCCGCCGGGGATATGAATGGCTCTTGCAATCGTCAAACCAAAACGGGAGGAGTGATGGCGCCTTGGACGAACGCTGACACGGGCGGGTTTTCGAATGTGTCAACGCCTGGATATCAAAAAGGGACCCCGAGGGTCCCTTTTGATTTCCATAGTGGCGGAGAGAGAGGGATGGAACCGGATTCAGACCCCCATTCAGATCGACAAGTTACGGATTCAGAAAACAACTTGGTCCCCAGGGATCCCCCGAAAACCCCTTAGCTGTCACTGGAACTGTCACTGGAAATCCCTCTCTCGGACATCGATTGCTCAGTCTATAGCAGACTATTACGGCCGGTAGCAGGAGTCGGGACGCGCGACCTTCGACCGATCGTCGACGCTGAGGGTCGCTGATCGGCCAACTCCGTACCTCCAGCGTACCGAACTGCCTGCCCAAAAGCCGCCGTTATGGAGCCGGCTGCCCTACGCAACGCAATGTCTTCCGCTCAACGGCAGGAGGGCTGATCGCTGCCCGCAATCTCGAGCGGCGTTATGAGCGTCGGCGACCCACATCCGGACCGGCAGGGCGTCAGTTTGGTGCGTTGACCTTAAGCGGATACCCGATCCTCTTCATCAACGCCGTGAACCGTGGGTCATCAGCGACTGGCTTCAGCATGGGATCGGTCCCGAAGTAAAGCACACCGGTCCTCCGGTAATCGTAGTCCCTTTCCATCCAATCCAAGGCGGACTTTTTGTCGCCGAAAGCTGCGTAGACTTCTGCAATCTCCATTGCGCCATCCAGTGCGTCGTTGGCCAGCAATGCGTTGAGCTGGGTCTGCGCTTCCTCCTTCCGGTGCTGCGCCCACCAATACAAGGCCAGCGCCCATCGGCGATACAGTGGCGACTCTTCGGCAGTAGCAAACGGTAGTGCCTCATCCAACTTGTTCTGCATTATAAGTAGTTCAGCAAGGGTACCAGCTGCTGAGTCGAACTTCGGGCTGATCTGCAGGACTCGACGAAGGTCTGATTCGGCTCCTACAAGATCGCCCCCATACCAACGCATAAACCCACGGTCGAATATCGCCAGCGCACTCAACGGGTCGCGCTCGATGTCACGGGAAAGACTTCGAATATGTTGCTCGAAACACGGTCCCGAGACGCAGCCCAGCACGAGTGGTACGAGCAACGGCTCGGTGAGATTCGGGTCAAGTCTCTCAGCAGCCTGCACGTCGGCCGCCGCCGCCTGTGGGTCGTGTTCGAACGCCATGTTGATGTGGGCACTGATGTAGCGAGTCGCTGCATCATTCGGATTCAGCGCCATAGCTCGTTTGATGGCCGCTCGCGCCAACTCAATATCCGGACCAGGATCGGTGTCTATATCATCCGCAAGATGGAAGTACACTCTCGCGAGCTGCGCCCAGGCCGCTGCGTACGTGGGCTCCAATTGTACGGCTCTGTCGAGAGCCACTGCCGCGTCTCTGGTGGATTGGGGTGTGAATTGTTCGTAAAAAAGGTAACGGCCCTTGAGCAACAGCGCATAGGCTTCGGTATTCGCCGTTCGGTCGGAAGGGGCCGACCCCACCTGCAGAGTGAGTTTCAACGCCTTGACGACCGCTCCGGCAATGTCATCCTGGACTTCAAAAACGTCCCGCATGTCACGGTCGTACGTTTCAGACCACAGGTGCTCGGCCCTGTCCACCCGAATCAGTTGCGTCGTGACTCGGATGTGATCTCCAGACTTGCGGACGCTACCCTCCAGCACGGTCGCAACGTTGAGCGCCTTCGCTATTTCCCCCAACGGCACTTGCTTACCTTTGAAGTAAAAAGATGACGTTCTGGCGATGACGTGGAGCCCCGGCGTCTTGGCGAGCTGGTCGAGCAACTCCTCAGCAAGGCCATCCGAGAAGTATTCCTGGTCATGCTTCTCGCTCATATCGACAAACGGCAGCACCGCAATCGACTTTTCTACGGCGTTCGAAGACGCTGCGGGCGCACGCGGTCCCACCTGACGCCAACCCAACCACACCGCAATCGCTATCGCCAGAGCGCCCACACCGACCCATATCGTCTGACGCGTGGGCCTTCGCGGCTGCAAGATGCTCGCCGAAGCACGCGAGCTCCCGTCTGTAGGGATAACCTGAATGGGGTCGCCAAGAAGACCCGCTATGCGATTGACGAATGGCGGGGACGGTTCCCCGCTAGGTAGTCTCGTCCACTGCACTTGACGAAATCGCTCAGGTACGGATGCGTGACGCTCGCCCGTCCCGTCGATCACTACCGGCACTAGGAATGCCTTGCGCTCCCCCATATCACGCATGCGATCAACGGCGACCCCCCATTCCCGGCGGAAGTAACCCTCGTCACGGGCCTCAGTATTAGCCGAGATGATTGGCATGAACAGCCGGCATCGGTGAATCTGCTCGTTGATTTGACGGTCCCAGACTTCCCCGCCCCGCAGCTCACTCTTGTCGAACCAAGCCTCGATACCGGCAGCCCTCAAGGCCTCGGCAATACGAGCGGCCGCCTCCGAGTCCTCAGAGGCATAGCTCAGAAATACCGCTCCAGACGGTGTAGCCGCGCGAGCTGCCGACATATCCTCCACTGAGGCCCCTCCCTGCCTGTGCCATGAGCATGCCTTAGGGTGCTCTAACCGGCAATTCGACCGATCTGCGTCCGGTTCCTAGCACCTGTATGGCGGCTGTCGGGAGGGTATCGAGGTAGAGTGACGGCTCTCCAGGCCTTCGATTGCACTACAGCCTGGACTCTTATGCGGCATACGTGCGCAATCCGGATAGAAACAAGCTAGCCGTAGTTTGTTGCGGCTTTACGAAGCAACCATTACCAGCTGAAAACTGGCTTTCCGTAAGCTGACAGTCACCACGGGCCGCTCCGGGTCCAGGAGCGGTCGTAGGCCAGTCATCGGGCCAGGAGCAAACGTTCAGAGTAAGTGAGTCCACGCTGACTCCTTGCAATGAAAGCCGCGTATTCGAGGTTTCCCAGAGTAATCTTGAACGCCCATCGTCAGGAGGTCGACCCATGTTCCGCCGAATCTGCAAGCCCTTCATCCTGCTGGCCAGCACCCTACCCCTTGTCTCCGCCGTCAGCGCCAATCCCGTCGCGCCATC
>Ga0210394_10000743_pt1 | contig 61838 bp, 60 predicted proteins | sample IncBWC12MmetaG_FD_160121 | JGI IMG/M metagenome (GOLD analysis project Ga0210394, IMG submission 160121) | Forest soil microbial communities from Barre Woods Harvard Forest LTER site, Petersham, Massachusetts, United States - Inc-BW-C-12-M | ecosystem: Environmental > Terrestrial > Soil >...
CATGCGACTGGGCATACGCCAGTCGTATGTTTACGGAATACCCGGCGCCGTGAAGACGCCGGCTTCCCAGCGATGGATGCCACTCGACCCTTCTCTGGCGAAGAAGCTGCGACAGCATCAATTGCGGTATGCTTCGCCGGCGAACAAAGAAGACTGGGTATTTGCAAATCCAGATACAGGAAAGCCGTACTGGCCTGGCCGAATTCAAGAGAACTGGCTTGTTCCTGCCGCAGAAAAGGTGGGGATAGGTCGCATCGGCTGGCACACGTTTCGGCACAGCCATTCCTCTTTGCTACATGCGTTGGGTGTAGATCTCAAGGTCCAGCAGGAGTTGCTGCGTCACGCGGATATTCGGACGACGATGAATATCTACACGCATGCGGTTCCCGCCGCTTTGAGAGAAGCAAACAGCAAAGTGGTTCGTTTGGTGCTGCCGACGCAGGTAGCGTGAGCTTAATGCTCCCTTAAGCTCCCTCCCAAATCTGCAACTGATTGTTAGAAAAGGAAATATTGGTAGGGGCGGTGGGGATCGAACCCACGACCTTCGGCTTAAAAGGCCGCTGCTCTACCACTGAGCTACGCCCCTATTTGTTGAATATCAACTAATCAGTTCTATCAGCTCAGCGGCACTCTGCAAATTGCCCCCGAGCTTCTTCTTCGTGGAAAATCGCGACCTTGCGCCACGCCTCAAAGACTTCCTTCTACAACACGATGCAATGGCGATCGAAAGTGCTGCGCGTCCGATCGCCCGTTATCGTCCGTGCCGCCTTCTCCGGCACACCCACCGCGACAAGATTGCGGACGGCTTTGCGGCGAAGATCGTGAAAATTCATTCCCATGCAGGTCATCACTCGCTTCGTCTTCGAACGTGGTGCTCGCAACAGCGCAGATTCCGGCGTCCCAGCGGAATTAACGGAGGGCGCCATTTCGCCGACTCCGGTCTTCACACACGCGCTTCACGAGGACTTCCGGAAGCTCTTAATCTTATCAGACCAGCCGCTTCGGTCCACGCGAAAACAAACGTACGGACAATCCGGTCGGCGCCTCGCGAATTCTGCCCTCCGGAGCACGCTCGGCGTGGGGACGATCGGAATTGCGCGCCTGTCGTCTTTTTTAGATGCTCTGAGACACAAACCCTCCCGCGTCGGAGCCTCCGCAAATCACCCTCAGCCGACCTGGCAAGACCTGTTTCTCATTTCGATACACTCCCCGCGAATACCTGCTGCATCTTTCGCTCATATGAACGATTTTACTGGCGTCCTCCACTGCCTCTCATCAGTGGGCGACAACCCAAAAGTGATCGCCAAGCCGCTGCGCGCCGCCTCAAGAGCTGCAACCGGCAGCCGCGATTGCCTCAAGGAGACAAATGGAAATTGGTTCAGGCGTGCGCATTGGCCCCTTCGAAGTTTTTGCTCCGCCGCAACCTGCCGTCTCGACAGTCCGCCACTACGGCGAGCATCACTTCCCCGGCAGATTAATCGTCGTGGAAGGTATTGACGGCTCCGGAAAATCCACCCAGCTTAGCCTTCTGCACAAATGGCTGGAATCGAAAGGCTACGGCGTGGTCTTCAGCGAATGGAATTCCTCTCCGCTGGTGAAGGACACCACCAAGCACGGCAAGAAGAAAAAGCTGCTTACGCCCGCCACTTTTTCCCTGATTCATTCCACTGATTTCGCCGACCGTACCGAGCGCGGCATCCTTCCGCTGCTGAAAGCCGGCGCCGTAGTCCTCTGCGACCGCTACGTCTATACAGCCTTCGCGCGCGACGTCGCCCGCGGCATGGACCGCGATTGGGTGCGTGAACTTTATGGATTCGCCGTGAAACCCGCGATCGCTTTTTATTTTCGCGTTCCCCTGGAAACTGCCATCCATCGCCTCCTCGACGGCCGCGACGGCTTTAAATTCTACGAAGCAGGCATGGATCTGAATCTGGCGGACGACTCCGTGGAAAGTTTCCGCATGTTTCAGGGCCGCATTTTGTCGGAATACGAAAAAATGATTCCGGAATTCGGCCTCACCGTGGTGGATGCGACGCTCCCCATCGAAGTCCAGCAAGCGCAAGTGCGCCAAATCGTAAAAGCACACTTGGATAAAGCCAAGCAATTGAGGGTACAAGCATGAGAGAAACCTACGGAAGGCTTTTGCCCGACATGCGTCTGGCCGATCTCGCCGGAAAACTAATCGTCATCGAAGGCACCGATGGCGCCGGACGCAGCACCCAGATTGAACTGCTGAAGCCCTGGCTCGAAGAGCTAGGCCACGCCGTGGTGGATACCGGCATGACGCGCTCGCCCCTCGCCGGTGAAGGAATTCGCCGCGCCAAGGAAGGCAATAATCTCGGCCGCGTCACGCAAGCCCTGTTCTACGCCACCGATTTCGTCGATCGCTTGGAAAATGAAATCGTGCCCGCGTTGCGCGCCGGCTTCATCGTGCTCACCGATCGCTACATTTATTCGCTCATGGCACGCGCCATCGTGCGCGGTATGGATCCCCGCTGGATTCGCAGCATCTATAGCGTTGCGCTCAAACCTGACGCCGTCTTTTACCTGCGTCTCGGCATTGACCACTTGCTCCCGCGCGTTGTCTTCAGCCGCGGTTTCGATTACTGGGAATCGGGAATGGATCTATATCCCGGCCACGATATGTTCGATAGTTTCTGCAGCTATCAAGCCGCGCTGCTCACCGAATTCGATCGCCTCAGCGCCGAATTCAATTTCCAAATGGTGGACGCCGCGGCCGACGCGCGCACCGTCTGCGCGCACCTGCAGCAAAATATCCTCCATCTGCTAGAACGCGATTCGCGCAAAAACTTCATGTCGCGCCTCTACAACGATTCCACAACAGCTCCGCAACCAACGCCGCAAGAAAAAACCCAGGAGCGCGCCGCGAAGCCTGCCGATACGGCCCTTTTCGCCCTCGCAGCCCCAGTCGCCGCGCCAAGCACAAACGGTAACGGTAATGGCAACAGCCATCACCACACCGCACACCCCGGCCAATAATGGCTTTAGTTTTTGAATCATGTAGCGGCCGGCTTTAGCCGGGCGCCTTTGACGTGGACTTGGACTTTGCCTTTGAATTATGTAGCGGCCGCTGCGCCCCGCGCTTTTCGGGACGAAGCGGGCATCTTGGTTCTGCCGTTGCTCTTCACTGTTCACCCTCAACTCTCCCTCATCGCTACCCTTACACAACATCAGCGCAACATTTCCGGCCCCGCTTCTTTGGGAAAATACGCCGCGCGCGGCACTTGAATATCAAACTGCTCGCCGTAACCCGAAAATGTCACCGTTCCGCGCGGCTTCGCCAAGTCACCTTCCACATATTTTGTCGGCAGCCGATCCAGCGTCCCGATCCATACAGTGTGCAGCGGAATGAACAAGGCGTTGTCTTCCACCTTCCATATCTCGCTGGAGACTCCGTCCACCACCTCGTTGCCCATCGGCGTAATCGTCACCGCATCCTCGTGCGCATAATTTGCAAATAATGGCAGGATGCGTTCCTGGTCCGGGCTGAAGAAGCGCACGCCCATTTTCCCGAGCTGCCCACCGTTCAGCAACCGTGTGCATACCCGCAGATTTGACGCGCGGCGCTCCCCACTCCAATTAGCATCTGCCACATCCGCTGCCCGGCGGAACAAAAGCGTATCCGTCGCGATAAACTCCGTTTTGCTCGCGGGATTTTCCTTCGTCTCGATGTAATGCGCGATGCCCCGATCGCACTGATATTGCACGTCGGTCACCATGCCGCCGTCCTCGTCGGTCACGATGTGCGCGCGAAACGACCGCACCTTGTTCAGCTCAGTTTCCGATTGCAGAAAGATTTTCCGTCCATCCACAGCGGGCTTGCGGCTACATCCGAAACATAAAAGCGCAACAGCAATAGGGGTACCAACGACCCGCGCAAGCTTTCTCACCACGCCACCTCAACCGAAGGATAGACCCAGCATCAATATAAGCTGCCAGCACGCGACAAGCCGGAGAGAATCCCGCGCCGTTCCGTCGCCAGCAACGGCCCCGCTCTGTTGCGCGTAGGTCGCGCGAGGAAGTCTTGCGAAACGGTTCGGGCAACAGAACTGGCGGGCACAATTGTGCCGTCAATCTCGATAACGATGACTTTTAAAGAGAAAGTGGCGGGCCTGAGAGGAGTCGAACCTCCGACAACCTGGTTCGTAGCCAGGTGCTCTATCCAGCTGAGCTACAGGCCCGCCGAAACCGCACGTGCATTCCCACTAGATTACGATACCCCGCCCGCGACTTCAACAGCCTCGCGCACCCTTGGCGCAGGTTTTCCATCGCCTTGCATTTATCTGTGTTCATCTCCGTTCATCTGTGGTGCTTCTGAATTGACGCCGCGCGCCATCCGATCGTTCAAATTCGCGCGCCATGTTAGCGAAATCCACGGCCCACCCCCCGTGCGGAACTGTTCACTGCGCCGTCACGCTCCCGTAACAATCTCCCGTTAGTTTCGCCACCTGAATCTCCCACACACCTAGAGGTGACGCATGGCGGCAGGATCGTCAGTTCTCGATTCCAAGATGGCGGCGGGACCCGGAAGAATTGGCATTTTGATTTTCGGCGTCGTGCTGCTGATTGGCCTCGTCTATGTCGGGACCCACCTGCTCACCGACCTGTCGGGCGTCCATGCCGAGAGCTGGCTGCCCTACGCTCTGCTCGGCGTCGCCCTCCTCACCGCTCTGGCTTTCGAATTCGTCAACGGTTTTCACGATACCGCCAACGCCGTCGCCACCGTTATCTACACGCACACCATGGAACCGCACGTGGCCGTAGTTTGGTCGGGCGCGTGGAATTTCCTGGGCGTCCTGGCCTCCAGCGGCGCGGTGGCTTTCAGCATCGTTTCGCTGCTTCCCGTCGAATTGATTTTGCAAGTCGGCGGCAGGGCCGGCTTTGCGATGGTCTTCGCCCTGCTCGTCGCCGCGATCATCTGGAATCTCGGCACATGGTGGTTTGGGCTCCCCTCCTCCAGCTCGCACACCCTCATCGGCTCGATCATCGGCGTAGGCATCGCCAACCAATTGATGTCCGTGAAGACCGGCACCAGCGGAGTGGATTGGGCCCAGGCCACCACCATCGGAAAGTCCCTGATTCTTTCCCCGATCGTCGGATTCGTGTTCGCGGCGCTTCTTCTCCTCGTCAGCAAAAAACTGATTCCGAACAAACAGCTATACGAAGCGCCGAAAGGAAAGGAGCCTCCTCCCTTCTGGATTCGCGTCCTGCTCATGCTCACCTGCACCGGCGTCAGCTTTTTCCATGGCTCCAACGACGGCCAAAAAGGCATGGGCCTCATCATGCTCATCCTTATCGGCACCGTCCCCACCGCCTACGCCGTCAACCACGCCGTCACCTTTCAGCAGACGCAGGATTTCGTCGCGGTCTCCACGCAAACCGCGGACATGCTGGATCATTACGTGTCCCCCGCTGCCGTCATCGGAGACGCGCGCGAAGAAGTAACCGATTACATTCGAACCAAGCAATTCACGCCCAACACCATGCTGGCCTTGCGCGAACTCGTCAACGGCATCGGCACGGAAAGTGCCCTCTATCGCGAATTGAAAGCCGTCCCGCAAGATAAAGTCCGCAACTTCCGCAACGACATGTACGTCGTCAGCGAAGCTTTGCGTTTGATGAACAAGTCTCACCAGCCGGCGTTTTCCTCGGCCGACTCTGCCATCCTCGCCAACTACAAAAAGCACATTGATAACGCCACAAAATTCATTCCCACGTGGGTGAAAGTGGCCGTGGCTCTGGCGCTCGGCTTGGGCACCATGATCGGATGGAAGCGCATTGTGGTCACCGTTGGCGAAAAAATCGGCAAGGACCACCTCACCTACGCGCAAGGCGCCGCCGCCGAAATCACCGCGATGGCCACCATTGGCGCCGCCGATTGGTTCGGCTTACCGGTCAGTACCACGCACGTGCTTTCTTCCGGAGTGGCCGGCACGATGGCCGCCAATCATTCCGGATTGCAAATGGGCACAGTGCGCAATCTCGCTCTGGCATGGGTGCTCACGCTGCCCGCATCCATTTGTCTCGCGGCCAGCCTCTTCTGGCTATTCAGCAAAATCGGCAGCGGAAGTTAAATCACAGTCGTTAAATCGTAGCAACATTGCGGAAATTCAAGGACGAAACCTAGCTTCCAACGCAGGCCGCTTTGCCGTTCGTTCTTGCTTTTGACTCTTAACTGTCAACTCTCAACCGTTCGCTTCGTATTTCTCAGATTTTCCACTGCAGTTCGTCTGTGGCCTCTGCGTAAATCTTTCTGCGCACCTCGATGAATCTTTCCCTTTGCACACGCATCCATATCAATGTAGGATTTCCCATCATGATTCGCTGCTCAAGCGCGTGCCTCTGTACGCCGTGTTGTTGTATCCCCAACGGCTGGCGCGGAGTTGCGATCCGAATCCTGTAGCAATCCTCTAAATCGGATTCCAAGCCCGCTAACAGCCCCACCATCGAGCGGGCTTTCGTGTTTTTACACCACAAAATTTCGCAGCAAACGCAAGAAGGGAGCATCGCAAATGGCCGAAGAACAGAGACGCAGTGACAAGCCGACGAAACCATCGCCAACCCTATCGCTAGACAGCTGGGCGGTAATCCTAGCTTTAGCTCTCTCCCTAGCCATCTGGATCGGCTGGATCAAACAAGTCCCATGGTGAATCGCGTCCAAGCCCTTGACTCCGTAGCGGCCAGCTTCAGCTGGGCGCCTTTGACGTTGCGTTTGAGGTGGCCTTCGTAGCGGCGCATTTCCGTGCGCCATCGATGGCGCGGCAGTCAGCGATGGCGGTCTGAAGACCGCCGCTACAAAGAGCACGCGCCGCACGCATCGGCGCCAAAAATTTCCAGGAGGACGCCACCACATGGCCAGCTCGATCGCACTAGAAGCACCCGCAACCGAAAATTTCTTCAAACAATCCGCCCGCCTAATCCCGGGCCTCGCGCTTCTCGCCGCGGTCGGCTATGCCGGCAGAATCATCGAACGCTCCATCGCCACCTACGGCAAAGCGCATCACCTGACGCTCCCCAATATCGAATACGTCCTCTGGGCCATCGTAATCGGCCTAGTGATCGGCAACACCGTCGGCGTCCCCAAACTTTTCCAAGCCGGCGTCGCCACCTACGAATTCTGGCTGAAGACCGGCATCGTCCTGCTAGGCTCGCGCTTCCTGCTCGGCGACGTAGCCAAACTCGGCGGCGTCGCCCTCGCTCTCGTCGCCATCGAAATTGCTGTCTCGCTCGCGTTCATGACCGCACTAGGCAAGGCCTTCAAACTGAAACCCAAACTCACCACGCTGCTAGCCGTTGGCTCCTCCATCTGCGGCGTCTCCGCCATCATCGCCGCGCAAGGCGCGATTGACGCCGATGAAGAAGACGCATCCTACGCCATCGCCGCCATCCTTTCGCTAGGCGCCATCAGCCTTTTTATTTTTCCGCTCATCGGCCACTGGCTGCACCTCAGCGATCAAAGCTACGGCCTTTGGGCGGGCCTAGGCATTGACAACACCGCCGAAGCCACAGCCGCCGGCGCTCTGTATTCCGACGCCGCCGGTAAAGTCGCAGTTCTCGCGAAAACCGCGCGCAACGCCATGATCGGCTTCGTAGTCCTGGGCTACGCCATCCACTGGGCCCGCAAAGAACACACCGAAGGTGTCACCAACAAAGCCGCATTCCTCTGGCGCAAATTCCCCAAGTTCGTCCTGGGCTTCCTCCTGATCAGCGCCATAGCCACAGCCCAAGTCTTCAGCAAACCGCAACTGGGTAGCCTAGCCAATCTCTCTCGCTGGGCCTTCCTGCTAACGTTTGCAGGGGTCGGCCTCCGCACCAACATCCGCGCCCTAGCCAAGCAAGGCTTCCGCCCCTTCGTAGTAGGCGCCGTCGGCGAAGTGGTCATAGCATTCCTAACCCTAGGCCTGGTGTACGGCGCTGCTCGTTTTTTGCCAAAGTGACGGGGTAGCATAGGCACAATCTTGCCTGTGCTCCTTCCTTTGATTTTCTGAATCCCGGCAAGCCGATTGCCCGAAGCTAGCCGCAATATCGAATTAATCAGTGCCGCGCGCCGCACCGCGCAATTTCGGCCAGTAAGTACTATTTCTGTCCCAATTCTGTCCAGACGTTCAGCTGTGCGTTCCGCCCACCCGTGTTAGCTTTGGGCGGGAGTCGAAAAAATGAGGCGTATTCAAAATTTGCGCGGCGAAGGCGGATTCGCATCGAAGCCGCAGCATAACAACACGCGCGCTACGGCTCGCACGTGCGCGCAAATAGCCGCCGCCTCGCGTTATTCGTTTATCGCGACGCCGCTTCTAATCGGTTGCGGCCAATTATTAGAAACAGAGTCAACTTGCTCAAAACAAAGGAGAAAATATTTGCTATCCGGTAGTTTCTTAGGACCTCTAGCAACCCGGTGCGCTAACGGTGAACAATTTGTTCTCTCCACCGTGGTCTGGCAGCGCGATGATTTTCTCGAAGCGCAGGCCGAGTTTTTCGAGCAGGGCGATGGAGGCTTGATTGGTGGGCTTGGTGATGGCCACGATACGCTTCAGGCGCAGCTTGGTCCAGCCGTAGTGCAACACAGCGGCGGCGGATTCGCGCGCGTACCCCTGCGACCAATACTTTCGGAGGAACGCGAAGCCGATGTCCACGTCGGCGAGCGATTCGCGTTTGAGCAGGCCGCAAATGCCGATGGGCGCGCCGGAATCTTTCAGCTCCACCAAGAACAGGCCAAATCCGAATCTGCGGTAGCTGGCGACGGGGCCTTTGGCGATGTAGCGCCGCGCGTCGGCGAGGGTGCGCGCGCCGCGATCGCCGATATTTTCGAGGAACGCAGGTTCGTTCAGAAGTTCCAGGATGAACGCGGCGTCGTTCGCGGCGAGCCGCCGCAGCAAGAGCCTTTCTGTTTCGAGAATTATCACCGCCGGGATGTTTCCATTTTTCTGCGTCGCACGCGAATCATAAATGCAAAATCAAAAGCAGGCGACGCAAGCCTCGCCCAAGAAAAAGCGCCGGCAACCCGCCGCACTCCAACAATGTGAGACGGTCGGGGCGGGTCCCGCGCATGCGGGACCCGCCCCTACGAAATGCAAAACGCGCTTACGCGGACGCTTTACCCGCGGCGGATTTCGTGCCGGATTTTTCGGTCGCGCTGCGATCAAGCACCGTCAGGAATTTCGCCAGCCACGCTGGATGCGCCGGCCACGCGGGGCCGGTGACCAGGTTGCCGTCCGCCACCGCGTCCGTCATCTCCACTGCAGTGTAAACACCGCCCGCCAGCTCGACTTCCGGAGCGCAAGCGGGATACGCGCTGACGCGTTTGCCGGAAATGACGCGCGCGGCGGCCAGAATTTGCGCGCCGTGGCAGAGCGCGGCGATGGGCTTATTGGCCGTCGAGAAATGCCGGACGATCTCAAGCACCTTGGGATTCAGGCGCAAATATTCCGGCGCGCGCCCGCCGGGAATTACCAACGCGTCGTATTCTTCGGCGCGGATTTCGGCGAACGTCGCGTTCAAAGTGAAATTGTGCCCCGGCTTTTCCGAATAAGTTTGCGCGCCTTCGAAATCGTGGATTGCCGTGCGCACGAATTGGCCAGCTTTCTTGTCCGGGCAAACGGCGTGCACGGTGTGCCCGACCATTTGCAGCGCCTGGAACGGCACCATCACTTCATAGTCTTCGACGTAATCACCGACAAGCATCAATATTTTTGCTGTTGGCATGTGGCGTGGCCCTCCCCGGCTGAAAGTTTCGCGGCGAAGTATGATCATAACACCGGGAGTGCGCGGCTTGAAGGTGGGCAACGAACGGCTCGCGCCGCCGTGCGGCAGCAAGCAATTCAAAAGCTGCCCGCCTATCTTTCGTTCGCCGATGGCGGACGAAAGATAAGGAGGCGGCCGCTACAACGTCAAAGGCAAAGAGCCGGCGAGACGCCGGTGCTACGCACTGCGCGCGAATCAGCTTTTCGGGCGCGATGCTGGCGGCGCAGACTCGTGCTGCGCGGGTGCTGGATGCGACGCTGGGGCTGGCGCTTCGTGATGCTCCGCGGGCGGCGGCGTGTTGGCGTGGTGGTTTAGCGGAGGATGCACGTCGTAGTCGTCATCCTTGGCCTTGGTTGGCGGCGTGAACTTCACTGCCGGGTGCTGCTGGGCAGCGTCGTTCGCGGGCGGCCGCTCGTTTGCGTTCGGGCGCTCGTTGCCGCTAGCGTTCGGCCGCTCGTTCGCGTTGGCATCGTTGCGGGCGTTCGCAGGCGCGTCGGTGTTCGGATACTTCGGGCTGCGCGCCAAACTGTCGTTGTTGTACATCGGCGGCGCGGCGTTATTGGCGCGCGGTGCCGAGGGCTGTCCACCTCGCGGCGCCGCCTCCGGATTCACGGCGTGCGTCACCGCGTGGCTGGTGATTGGCATCGGCGGATTCAGCCGCGCCACCACCGGCCGTTCGCTGAATGCAACAGCAGGCTTCGCGCGCGCGGGCCTGGCCGTGGCCGCCACGTAACTCGTGCGCGTGGGCGCGAGCGGACTTTGCTCGATCACATGCGCGCTCTGCAATTGTTCTGGTGTCACGCGAACGAAGCCGGTGCCTACCGGTTTTGCGCCGACGAAAGCTTCGCGCGATACCGCGGTCACCGCGACAGCGTTGTGGGCGTAGGTGTAGTCAACGCGGTTCACGCCAACGTTTCGGTTCGCGACGTAGTTGTTGTATACCGTGGTGACCTGCGTGACGTTGACGACGCGCGTGTTGGTGATGTTGACGTTCTGCACGTAACGCGGGCTGGCGCGATAGCCGGGAATGTAAACATCGCGCGGGCCCAGTGGAAACCACGCGACGCCCGCGAATCCGCCGCCAAATCCCACTCCGACGCCCAAGCCGCCTCCGCCGCCGACAAATCCAACCAGCGCTGGCGCGTAAACCGGACGCACTACCTTCGGCCCCGGAACCCAGCCCCAACCGCCGTGCACATAGGCCCACCGCCCATAGTGAAATGGCGCGAAACCCCACGGCTCGTCTTCCACCCACGTCCAGCCCCACGGGCCAATCCAAACCCAATGGCCGTAGCGATAGGGCGCCCAGCCAACCGCAACGCCGCTGGGAACCCAGATCGCGCCGTAGTCCGGATCGGTCTGCCACTCACCGTTGCCGTCGAGATCGTAGTAGCCGTCAACGTCGCGCGAAACGTAGCGCGCCGATGCGGAACTGTTCTCGCGCTGGTCCTGCGCCTGGCACCAGTCTTCGAAGTCGTCGAATTCCGGCGCCGCTTGCGCGTCGAAGTTCAACTGGTCAGTGCCGTTGAAAATATATTGTTGCCCGGCCGCCAGGTCGTAGGATTCTCCCGCGCCGGTCGCCTGCCCCGCTCCTTCGCGCACGGTGATCGCCGTGGAATTTCCGTCGGGGTTCGTCTGAATGCGATATTCGCCGGAAGCTGCCAGCGAGAAAGCGAGATTGGGCGTGTCAATTTCGAATGCGTTGCCGGGTTCCAGGCGGCGGACGTGCACTTCGATGGTGCCCTGCACCAGTTGCAGCTGCACGGTGCGATCGTCCAGATTCAGAAAGGAAATTCCCGTCTCGCTGGAGAGCCGAATCGAAGTTGCGCCGATGTGAACTTCGCCGCGCGAATCTTTGTCGGCCCACAGATTGTCACCGGCGGTGAGCGGGCGATTGATGTCGGCCTCAAGCCAATCTTGTTCGCCCGCGGGCTGGAAGGAAATCGAGCCTTGCACGTAATTCAAGCGCGCGACGCGTGCGGGCGGATCGACTACCTGGGCTTGGGCCTGCGCTTGCACTTGCGAAGGGTCTTGGGCTGCCGCGTTTTGTGGCAACGCGAAAAGCATGCTGACCAGGAGCATGAGGAACAGTACAAGCGACAGCTTTTTGGTCATGAGCTGAACCCTTTCGTCGCGTGCACTGGCAACAGCATCGCCATCCTGCGCAATCAGCTCGCGGCTAGGAACCAAGCGAACCAAATAACGATACGCGTGTCTGACATGGCGGCTCGCGACCTCCATGTAAGAAACCCGATTATGAGCTTTTAGTTGCGGTTTGCATACGGGCCGGACGCGCCACGTAGTTCAAAGGCGAAACACGGAGTTCACGAAGGAACTGTTGGAGGAAGACAAGAAAGTCGGGCTGGAATATGGCGCTCCGGGAGCCATACGCCTGATTTCGCACAATGGGTGTATACCTCCAGTATGGCTAGAACCAACATTGATCTGGACGAAGGGCTGCTCCGCGAGGCGCGCGAGCTGAGCAGGTTGAAAACCAAGCGGGAAGTCGTCAATACGGCCTTGGCGTTTTTCGTCCGTTACGAAAGACTGAAAGGCAGCATGCGCTACTACGGCACCGGAATTTGGAAAGGTGACCTGCAAGCCATGCGGCGGAACCGTGTGTGATCCTCGTCGATAGCTCCGTGTGGATTGATTTTTTCAGTTCTGCGCCTGGAACCTCGGGCAAGGAACTGCGGAGAATGATCGAAGTCGGAATGCCTGTGGCGCTTACCGGCGTGGTTGTCACCGAAATCGTTCAGGGCCTCACGCGCGACGCGAGCCCCATCGAGGGCTATTTGGCTGAGGTAGAAATGCTGTACGCGCAAGGATTTTCCACTTACCGGAAAGCGGCGGCCATTTTCAGAACGGCCCGCTCCAAAGGAATCAGCCTGGCGAGGGTCGACGTACTAAATGCCGCGGTTGCGCTGGAACATCGCGGCACCGTATTCACGCTCGACAAAGACTTCTCTTATATCGCCCAGATCACAAACCTTTCGCTGCACAAGGTACCCTGATCGCTGACTCGGATATTGCAAGAGCGAACGGATCGCCAGTTCGTCGCGCAAGACAGCAGGCTCGGCGGCAGGAAGATCAGCTCGCGATTCGCCCCAGGGTCGTCGTCGAGTTCAGCTAAGGAATTTCGACGGCGACCAGAGACATATCGTCGGCGGGAGGGCCATGGCGGAATGCGGCGACGCGGTTGACGATTTCTTGCGTCATCGCCGGCAGAGGCAGCTTGGAAGTTTCGCGCACGATTTCCGCCAGGCCCTCGACGCCCAGCATATCGTCGCGCGTGTTGAAACTTTCCGTGAAGCCGTCGGTGTACAGAATCACGCGATCGCCTGCCTCGACTGGAATATTCATGGCGGCGCCGGCGTCCACCGCGTCGTGCAGCAGACCCAGGACGGAACTGCGCGATTCCAGCAAGCGCGGAGCTTCGCCGGGCTTAACGATCATCGCCGGAGGGTGCCCCGCGCCGACAAATTCCAGCGTACGCGAGGCGAGATCCAGCCGCGCAGCGACTACGGTGAAATAGAAAACCGAACTGCGCAGGCTGCCAATCACAAAACGATTCAAATGCTCCATCATCGGACGGAGCGCGGCGCCGCGCTCGATTTGCGACATGGTCTCGGTGTAAATCCGGTTGGCCACCAGCGCCGAGCCGATGCCGTGGCCGGAGACGTCGCAAATCATCAACGAAAGATGATCGGGACGCGGCGCGACCAGGCCAAAATCTCCGCCGATGGTGCGCACCGGTTGATAAAAAGTTTCGACGGCCGCGCCTCCCCACATCAGGCTACCGGGCGCGAGGCTCTGCTGCACGCGCGCCGCCAGCAGCAAATCTTCCTCGATTTCGCGGTGGCGCTGCTCCAGCTGAATGTTCACTTCGCGCAGCTCATTCTCAGCGCGCTTCTGCGCGGAAATATCCGTGAGGGTGACGATGGAAAAAATTCCGCCATCCGGATCTTCGATCTGGCGCGCGGTGATCACCACCGGCAGGTGGCTGCCATCGTGGCGCGGCACGTAAAATTCAAAAAGGTTGCTGCCTTCCCGCTGGCGGCGCTCGATTTGCCGCCGCAACGCCTGCGCGTCTTCGGGAGGATACCAACTGGTGACTTTCGAGCCGATGACGACGTCCGCGGATTTCCCAACCATTTTCAGATACAGAGCGTTGGCGAACACAACCTCGCCACAATCGTTGTTGATCAGCACACCCTGATTGAGCGATTCCAGAATGCCGACAACTCCGTCCAGCCATTCATGCGGTATTTCGACCACAGGTCTGCCTCTTGTGCGAGCCTGAGAAATCGGCTCGGCGATGTGGACTCAATATTACGGAACGATGATACCACTACACGCGATTCCATTCCTGCGCCTACGGCGACAACTCGGCCTCGCGAATTGCCAGTCACGAAGCCGGCGGAACGACGGCGCGTGATTCATGTAAACTGTTGCCTTCCCACTGGACCGGAAACACTGGTTGGATGCACGGGAGAGGCAAACGTGACCGACATTTTTACACCGAAAAGGCTCGCGGTGCTTGGCGCGGGCAAAATGGGCGGGATTCTTATCGAGGCGTTCTTGCAACAGGGCTTGGTCTCGCCCGCGCAAGTGTTCGCCACCGTGCGGCAGACCAGCTCGGAAAGGCGCAGCATTTCCAGCGCGCAAATCACCCTGGGCACCGACAATCGCGCCGCGGCAAAAAACGCCGATGTGATTTTAATCTGCCTGAAGCCGCTGGCGGTGGGCGCGGTGCTGGACGAAATTCGCCCGGAGCTGAACGAGCAAAAACTGGTGATTTCGATCGCTGCGGCGGTTTCCACGGAATATATGGAAAAGCGCGTGGGCGGGAATGTGCCGGTGCTGCGCGCGATGCCCAATACGCCTTCGATGGTCGGCGAAGGCATCACCGCGATCTGCAAAGGCAAGCACGCTACCGCGAAACATTTGGAACTCGCGCGCAAACTTTTTGACGCCGTCGGCAAGACGGTGGTGGTGGACGAAAAACACATGGACGCGGTCACCGGCCTTTCCGGCAGCGGTCCGGCGTTTCTTTACATTATTTTGGAATCGCTGGCGGAAGGCGGCGTGAAGATGGGCTTGTCGCGCGAGCTGGCTACGTTGCTGGCAGCGCAGACGATGTTGGGCGCGGCAAAAGTGGTGCTGGAAACCGGGCACCATCCCGCGCTGCTGAAGGATACGGTGACGACTCCGGCGGGATGCACGATTGACGGCATTCTCGAGTTGGAAGAGGGCAAGCTGCGGGTTACGTTGATCAAGGCTGTGGTGAAGGCGTCGCAGCGGGCAAAGGAATTGTTGTTCAGCGATAAGGAGAATTAACCGTTCGGTCCTCGGGCGCACCGCGCTAAAGGAAAGCACTTGCCGCAAAGGTCGCAGAGAAAGGCGCGCAGCGGGCGCAGAGAAAACTAATGCGCGGGCTGGTCCGGAATGATTTTTGCAATCGCGTGGATTTCGAGTTCTACCTTGTCGTTCGCGTGCAGCAGGAACGTGCTGGGGTCTTTCATGCCCCATTTTATGTAGGGGATTGTGAACTGCGTGTCGCACTGCAGCTGCGAGCCCGGCACAAGTTGAACGGCCAACGTCATCGTGAAGTCGTGATCCTGGCCATGAATGCGAAAGGTGCCGGCTACGTCCAGCTGCGACGCCTTCTGCGGAGCGAATGAGCCGCGCACCTGCTGCGGCGTGAATACAATCTCCGGATATTTCTGACTCTCGAGAATTTCCTGATTCATTTTCTTGTCGCGGGATTTGTTGTCGGTGTCGGCGCTGCGCGCGTCCACCACGACTGCGCCGCTGACTTTGCCGGTGCCAGCATCGAAATGAATCTGGCCGCTTATTAGCTGGAAGGTTCCGTGCACGGTGTGCAGAGTGGTGCCGAGCGCAAATTCAACCCTGGTCTGTGCTGGATCGAGGGTAACGACATACGACTGCGCGTGCGAAGCCGGCGCAAACGCCAGCGCGACGAAACACGCGAGCGCGAAAAAAGTGAGCGCACCCCTGACGCGCTGTAATGCCGTCGGACCAACGTGAAGGCCTACGCCGCCGCTTCGGCTCGTATCGCGTTCAAACGTCACGCGCGCAAAACCTGCCATCCGAGATCGAACATTTCGCTGGCGCGGATCGGCGCGGGCTTGGGGCAATTGGCGTGCGAGGAAATCATCCTGCCAAATAGCTTGGGATTTGCGGCGAACAGTCGCAGCGCCTTGCGGCGCAGCCACGCCTGACGATCCAGCAGCAAGAGCAACCGCGCCATGCGCGCCGGCTCCTTGATAAATTGGCGATGTGCGAGCTGGTAGGCCCCCAAATTCTCAGACGCGAGCGCTTCGCCAAGGCTCAGCGCTTGCTGAAACGAGAGGCTTAGGCCCTGGCCCGTGATTCCGTCAACCGTAAAGGAAGCATCGCCCACCAGCGCGATATTCCGCCGCGCGACGCTGCGCGGATAGTCCAGCACGGTCGCGCTGCCGATTTCGTCAGTGATGCGCCGCGCACCGCCTAATCGCTTGGCGGCGGCGGGAAATTCTCCGAGCGCGCGCCCGACTCGCATTTGCGGATCGCTGCTGAGAACCGCCAGGCAGACTTCATCGGGCCCCGTCGGCGTCACATAAATCTGGCAGCGCTCGCCCCAGTACACTTCGACGAATTCACTCCAGGGAGTAACCGCGAAGTGGCAGCAGAATCCGAAGCGCGCGGAGCGAACGCGGCGAGGACCGAGGCCAGACCATTTTCGTACGATGGATTTCTGGCCGTCGGCGCCCACCAACCAGTGAAAAGGAAAGCGCAAGCCGTCCAGGCGCGCGCTATCGGAATTTATTTCGGAAACCCGCGTTCCCCAGCGAAAGGAAACGCCCAGTTCGCACGCTCGCCGCGCCAGCAAACCGTGCAGCACGCTGCGGCGCAAACCAAACGCCGCGCCCCGCGTGATTCTGCCGCAAGCAGACGACGTCTCATCGGAGAAGCGCATTCCTGCAATGGGGTAAGCGTTCGAGGAGTCCAGCCAGATTCCGAGCTGACGAAGCGCGGATACACCTTCGGGGAGCAAACCTTCGCCGCAGGCTTTGTCAATCGGCGGCCTGCGCGCGTCAGCTACCGTTACGCGAAGTCCTTTTTGACTTGCTGCGATCGCCGTCGCAATCCCTGCTGGCCCCGCTCCAACGATCAGGACTTCCGCGCCTGTGGCCACTCGCCCCCACTTCCTACCAACGTAACAAAACTAACTCCGCACAAAAGCCCGGACCCATCGCGGCCAAGATGCTCAGCGAGCCTGGCTCCGGTCGCCGGTTGCTGTACACGTCCTCGAGAACCAACAGTACGGACGTGGATGAAATATTTCCTACGCGCCGCAAGCAAGCCCATGACGCCGACAAATCATCGGCGGTAATTCCCAAAGCGGTCGCGGTGGCTTCCAAAACTTTGGGGCCGCCGGTGTGCATGATCCAGGATTTGATATCCGAGCGCTTGGCGCCATTTTCGGCGAGGAAAGCGTCCACATCTTTGCCCAGATGCTTCGTCACCATCTCCGGGACTTCCGGAGATAGTACGATGCGGAAACCCTTCTCAGAGATGTCCCACCCCATGACCTTCTCGCTATGCAGATAGAAGCTGGACTTGGTGGCGAGGATTTCGGGGCCGTCTGCCTTGCGATTGGAGCCGGTCACGATGGTCGCGGCTGCGCCGTCGCCGAAGAGCAGCGCAGAAATCAGGTGAGCCATCGAGAGGTCGTCGCGTTGCAGAGTAAGCGAGCACAATTCCACGGACAAAAGCGCGGCCGCCTGGTCCGGATAAGCCTTCACATAATCCGCAGCACGCGAAATTCCGGCGGCGCCGGCGACGCAGCCCAGTCCGAAAATTGGAATGCGTTTGATATTGGGCGAAAGGCCCATGCGATTCACCAGGCGCGCGTCCAGAGACGGAGCGGCAATGCCGGTGACGGATGTCACAAAAATCGCGCCAAGGTCTTTCGGCACCAGTCCCGCTTTGTGTAGCGCCTTGCAAAGAGATTCTTCGCCGAGTTCCAGCGCGTGCGCGATCCAGGTGTTGTTGGCCTGGCCCCACGTAGTCAGCTTTTCATAGTAATCAATTGGTTCGACCAGATACCGGCCCTCGACCTGCATGCTCTCGTCGAGACGGTCGAGGATGTCGGGATTCGACAACCGATGACGCCAATCGTTCTTCAGCGCCTCCGTCAGAATCTCTTGTTTGTAGTAGTACTCTGGAAAAGCGCTCGCGACGCTGGCAATCCTCATCGAATAGGCTCCTAATTTGGGACTAATTGGTTCCGAAGAATAGTATCGCGAGAAGCGCCAATATCAACAAGGTGTTTTGTAAAAAGCTATCTAAGCGGCAGGTGAGGCCTTTCCGGGCTTGCGGGAACCAGCGATTCAGGGCGTGAAAGCAGCCGTGGCCAGAATGCATGTGCGAGCAAGAACCGAAAATTTCCCTGCGGACTGGAAAAGCGCCGGACGAAAAAAATCCTCGGGTCTGGGGGCGCAGACCCGAGGACGGGGGTGAGGGACGCTGGGCCGAAAACTTTTTTAAATCATGCCGCGCTTAGTAATTCCAGCGGCGCATTGCCAGAGACGCGCGAAACACAAGTTGAAGTGCTATCACGATCATTGTGTCGCGAAACGCGACTGCTTTTTCGCGCATTACCGAAACCTTTGAGGTATCGGGAAAAGGCAGCGCTTGGGCCGTAGCCGTGCGGCTGTGTGACTTCCAAACCGTGCCCGTCAGCGTGCTCATGCCCTGCCCCCTTAATTCACTACGTAAACCGGATTGTCATGTTCGACGGCCAGCACCATGGATTTGAAGATGTCCACGTCCCAGCTGTCGGCGATTCGCAAACGTACGACTTCCGTGGTTTCCGAAACCAGGCGCCCGCGCAGCGGTACCCGCAGGTTCCCTGCTACCACGCGAAGAATGACTGACTGCCCCATCCAGATCGCGTAACCACCTACCATTTGTCCCCCCTCATGAGCCTGCCTTCCTCGAACAACTACATTTTCGGACAGGGGTCCGACCTGACCAATGGTACAGGTGGCTAGGAACGCTAGGAGGGTAGTACTAGACACCTGCTAGTGCTTGGGTGTGATGGCTAAAGTCTTTTCTGTTATCGTGTTTACAGCGGTTTGGCCGTGTTTCAGGGCCTTCAGCACCCGTCGAGAGAGCGAGGTTTCCCTACTAAATGGTCGAGCTATTGAAGGAGCTTCTGCACCGTCTTTCCGACGTCCGCGCGCTGGTGGCGCTGGGCGGGATGGTCATGGTCTGCGGGATCGTCTTCGTCGAGACAGGGCTGTTCGTGGGCTTCTTCCTGCCGGGCGATTCCCTGCTGGTCACTGCCGGAGTAGTGGCCGCGGATAAAGCTTCCGGCTTGCAGCTGCTGTGGCTGCTGCCGCTGGTAACGCTTTGTGCGATTGCCGGGGACCAGGTGGGCTACTGGATCGGACGCACCATGGGCGAACGCCTCTATCAGCGCGAGGACTCGCGATTTTTTAAGCAGAGCCACCTGCTGCGCGCGCACGAGTTTTACGAAAAGTACGGCTCGCGCACTATTATCATGGCGCGCTTCATGCCCATCGTTCGCACCTTCTGCCCGCCCGTAGCGGGCGCCGCGAAAATGCACTACACGCGCTACCTGCTGTTCGACATCATGGGCGGAATCCTGTGGGTATGGAGCATGATCCTGCTGGGCTACACACTGGGCAGCACCGTGCCCAATATTGACAAGCGCATCCATTACGTAATCGCCGTCGTGATTTTTCTTTCTCTGCTCCCCGCGATTTATTCCGCCTGGAAAGCACGCACCAAGAAGATCGCAGCCTGATTGCAGCAAGCCAAAGCTAATCCAGATGCAGCGATTCGCGGAGACCTATGGCCGTGTTGGAGGCGTCCAAGACTCCAGCCAGAAATCCAGATGCAGCCACAGGCTGTAAGCGTATGGCATCAGCAGGAACGAGAGCGGAACAGCGAACAGGACCCAGAGCGCGAAGCGGCCGTCATGGGAGACAGCTTTCAAGTCGGGCAGAAGAAGCGAGACCAGAAAAACGGGGATGACGACCGCGAGCGTCAGGCCATAGGTGATGATCATGCCGCCGATGTAGTAACCCTGCTCGCGGAAGAAGGAGAGCCCGCAGCGCGGACACTCCGGAAAAATCTTATTCGGCCAACGTGCGAGCACGCGTCCCTGCTGGCAAAAGGGGCAGCGCAGGCGGAGCGCGCCGCGAACGGCACTGCGAAAGGGCGGGCGGATTGCTTTCTGCATCTTGGATGATCGGGCTGCAACAGTGTACCGCCATCGTCGATGTCGAGCATCTGGATGTTGCGTCGCGCGAATAGCCACTCTCGCTCTCTGCCTGACGCGCTCGAACTCTCGCCTAAGCAAGGGAGTCTCGCACCGACTTTGATCGCGAGCCTCTCGCTTCGCGGCGCGAAACTCCCGCAACGATCAGGGTCGTTGCATTCACGCGCCATGATTCTCCCACGCGAGGCGTGAATCACTGCCAGATGAACCCATGCCGAACGCCGTTTGCGTCGGTATAAAACCCCGCCACCGCTCCGTTCACGTTGATGCCGCGGGGATCGGTGCCCAGGCTCGTGGCTGAAAGGGGAAGTTGCGCCGCGTTTGGGTCATCGAAACTGACGAAGGTCCCGTCGGGCTGGCGCAGGTATCCGTGGCGCACCAGATTCGCGTCTCGGTAAATTCCCACCACCGTGCCGCTATCATTGATTGCCTCGGCCAAAGAGCTGTGCCCCCGCCCTGTGGAGGATCGAAGATCGTGTACGTTCCGTCCGCGGTGCGCACCAGACTGTGGGTCGCACCGATTCCGTTCACGACACCCACACCGATCCCGCCCACGATTGTGCCGCTGGCGTTCATGCCCAGGATGTCGGTCCCGAAGTTAACCTCGGCAACCGCGCCCGGCGCGTCCAGAATCGTGATGCTGCCGCTTGAGTCGCGCAAGAAACCGTGACGGACGTAGCTAATGTCAGTGTAAGTGCCAGCCACGGCCCCGCTCGCTGTGATCTGGAATGGAATCACGATTTCAATCTGCACCCCGCTGCCGGTCGGGTCGAACGTTGTGAACGTCCCGTCCGGCGCGCGCAGATAACCGTGGGCGCCATTCGAATCCAGGAATCCACCAGCCACCGTGCCGTTATCGTTGATGGATTGCGCGCCCGAGCCCGGGTTGCTGTTTGGAGGATCGAACGTGGTGATGGTGCCGTCCGCACTGCGCACGAAACTATGTTCGTCCTCTAGCGCATCTAAGTAGGCCCCGACGGCGTCACCCGCCGCATCGATCCCAGAAATGTTGGCACCCTGGTTTCCGTCGCCCGGAACGTCAACTGTCGTGATAGCGCCTGCGGCGTTTCGAATAAATCCGTGGATGAAGCCGTTCGCATCGTAGTAATACCCTGCCACCTCGCCCTTGAGATTGACTACCAATGCAATCGTGCCTTGCTCGCTGCTCGTCCCGGCTTCGGCTACATCGATCGTCGTAAAAACTTGCGGAGGAGGTGCCCCGCCACTCGGCATACCGGACGAGCCGCCTCCGCATCCAACCTGGACGCCGCAAAGCAACCCAACCACGATCGTCGCCCATACGCTCGCTCTTCGATGCTCTCGACAACAACAATTCTCCGGCTGCCTGACGCCTCGCTCCATGGCACCCTCCACGCCTCTGATGATTCCCTGGGAACGAAAAGCGACGCGGATTATACACAAGATTACTGCACTTGTGTTGTAACCCCAGGCACCGAGTTGGTCGGCGTTACATCCTGATAAGTGAAATTCGGACTGACGTGAAAGCATTGCTGCTACCGAGGCTAACGCCCGATTCTCGCGATTCTCGAAAACTGATCCGCCTCTGGACTTTCACCAGCATTGTCCAGGACCTCGCAGCTACCTCTGCGCGCCCCACTGGATTTTCGAGCAGTCCGCTAAAACGCAAAACGGGGAGCCTGGCGGCTCCCCGCTTGCTTCGTCCGTAGCCGCCGCGATGCCGAAGGCGTCGCTGGCGGCGCGCACCGCAAGAGCGGTGTGAAAACGGCGTCTATCTTAGACTACTCTGCCCGGTGGAGTCATACAAATCCCTCCGTGCGTCACGACTACAAGCCCGTTTTACTCCCGCGCACCGGTGAATGCAACCGGAAAATCTTGCGAGCAGAGCGCGCGCAAAAAAGCTCCAGCTACCCGGAAGGCAAGAAGAAAAATTACAACCGGCGAGTTATTTCAGCAAGAGCGCTTCGCGGACCTGGTCGCGGCCGACGAACGTTTTGGACGAGCGGAACTTCCCGAAGATATCCAGAATCTCGCGATTCTGAAACACGCGCGCATGCACCGCGAGCGTGGGAGTCGGCACCAGCTCCAGCGTTTGCGAATCCACGACCTTGTAGCGATTGAAACGCTCAGGCGCGCGGCTGTGAAATGAAGCCAGCACCGCGCCGCCGGGCCGCATCACTGTGTAAATCCGCTCCATCACGCGCGGCAAAAGTTCGGCGTCCAGATAGTCGAACAGGTCCCAAGCCAGCACACCGTGAAAATGATCTTCGGGATACTGCAAAGCGGTATCGAGAAATTTCCCGGCCAGCATTCCTTGTGAGACGCGAGCGTTCCCGTCGCCCACAGGTGCACTGCGCAAAGTTTCTTCCTCCGCGTGCAGGAATTCCTTCCAGGAGCGCAGCAGGTCTTCGGTGGACAGCCGGAAGCCTTTCTCGATGAAAAACATCACGGTGGACTGGAACACGGCGCCGAGGTCCAGAATCTTGCCCTGGCGTTCGTCACTGAGCAGCCACAGAAATTCCTTCAGCCCGTTCGAGACACGGGTGTTGGCGGAAGGAGCGGTCGCCGCTTCCGCTCCCGGTTTCACGGGCGCGCGGGCCGTCGCCGTGGAACCCAGTCTGTTCTTGGCGGTCCAGTCCATGAAGCGCGCTAACTCCTCGGCGCCGCGGCAACGGCGGTTTTGCGCTTCTCGGCATTCACCGGACTCGCCGCTGCGGTCGCTGGCGAACTCTTGCCGCCGGAAGAATCGGCCGCGCTACCGGGGCGCGTCATTTCCACTTTGCCGCGGAAACGCGCGCCATCTTCGATGCGGATGCGCCGCGTCAGCACGCTGCCCTGCACGTGGCTCGCCGGGCCCATGCGCACGTTGTCGCGAGCATTCAGATTTCCCTGCACGTTGCCCTCGATTTCAATCTCCGGCGCTTCGATATCCGCATTCACCCGGCCGCTCGTGGCGACGGTTACCCGCCCGTTGGCCAAGTGAATTTTCCCGTGCGTTTCGCCTTCAACGACGAGGTGGCAATTGCCCGAAATCTCCCCGCGGATTTTCAGGCCCGCGCTGATGGTCGAGACGGTGGTAATCGCCGCCGCCACATCTGGCGCGATCGCCGGAGTGGATGTAAATGCCGCAGCAGCGGGTGCTGCTGCTTCAGACGTTGTTGAATTTTCCGCAGGTGGGGTCGCTGATGAATTTAGATTCGAAGTGGTTGCGCCCGGTTCTGCTGCATCTCCGCCCGGCGAAGTGGGCTTCACTTCTTCGGTTTTACGCCACATATGGGTTCCTCCCCTGTATCTCTGAGACTCCCGCGGGGGGTGGCAGGGGTCCTGATGTGATGCACGAACTATATTACAGAGACGTGCTGCAACGATAGAGGCTGGCGTACTTAAATGACAACGCGCCGCGAATCCGCCAGCCCCGCCGCCAATTGCTCAGCCCTGTTGCTCAAGTAGTTCGGACGTCATTATGCCGCATCTCCCACAGCGCGTGCAGGTATCCACCCAATTCGTGAAAAAATATCCCGACGCCTTCCGCGGTGCGCCACCAGCTTTGCGGGTCGTAATCATTATCCGGCGCGGAAATCACGCGCAGCTGGGTTCCCGCCGGCAAGCTGCGTTCGTAAATGTATTCCGACCTGCGCGTGTGGTAATTCGAAGTAACCAGCAGGATTTTTTTCCATCCATGCGCAGCCACCAGTTCACTTACCACCAATGCCTCGTCGCGCGTATCTTCCGCGCGGTGATTCAGCGGAATGATCGCGGCGGCCGGCACGCCGTGATCCACCAAATCGCGCTTCATCAGGTCGGTGGTGCTGGCGTAGGAACGCAACGATCGCCCGGTCGCCACCACTCGCGGCGCCATGCCGGACCTGAACAGCGCCGCCGCTCGCGAAGCGCGCACCGCATCGAAATTGTCGCCGCTCAGCACCACAATGGCGTCCGAATTCTCCGGCGCGTCGTCCACAATCCAGAATTCTCCGGCGAAACGCAGCAGCGGCACGCGCACCAGATACAAAATCACCAGAAACACCACGAAGCAAATCAGGAACAGCAGCTTGAAGATGATTCCGCCGCGCTGCGGGTCCGGTTCGGCGAAGCGCGTGGCGGCGAGGCTGGTCATTTTCCCGGGTCAATCTGGCGCAAACTTTCGGCGGCCTGCTCGGGCAAGGTCCCGTTGAAATAAACTTCCTTAATGCTGTAGGACTTGCTGCGCTGCTCGACGATCGGAAGAATCTCGATATGCCAGTGATAATCTCCCGCGATGGTGCGCCAATATTCGCTCAGCTCGCCTTTGGTTTGCTGCGTGTTGGGCGCCGTGTGCACTACTAAATGATATCCCGGAGCAACCTGCAGCAATCGCCGCAGCGTGCGCCCTAACAAGACGGCCAGATTGTGGCGATTTTCTCCGGGCAGCGGCGCCTCAAATTGGTGATTGTGAGTGTGCGGCAGCAGCCAGACTTCATACGGCACGCGCGAAGCGTAGGGGCAGAGCGCGTGATAATCGCCGGCGTTGTCCACCATGCGCTTGGCCTGGCGCATTTCCTGGCGCAAAATGTCGCAAAAAACGCAGCGTTCGCGTTCGCGATACCATTCGCGCGCGGAACGCAGCTCGTACAAAATGCGCCGCGGCACGAAAGTGGTGGCGGTGATCTGCGAATGCGCGTGCGGCCACTCCTCGCCCGACTGCACGCCTTGATTCTTGAACACGGTCACGTATTTGAAGCGCGCGTCGCGTTTTAGATCGGCGGTGCGCCGCGCCCAGGCGTCCAGCACGCGCTCGATTTCCTGGTCGCTCAACTGCGCAAGCGCGCGCGTGTGGTCTTGCGTCTCCACCACGATTTCGTGCGCGCCGACCGCGGCCATGCGGTCGTAGATGCCTTCGGCGCTGCGCCCAGTTTCGCCTTCGATGCGATACAGCGGACGAAAATGCGGGTACACGCGCACTTGCCACTTGCCGTCGGAAGGCAAATCGAGCAGCGAGTGAATCTCCAGGCGATTTTCCGGGCACAGCGGGCACGGATCGGCCAGCACCTTGTCGCGTTCCGGATGCCCTGCCATCACCCAACTGCGCGTGATCGGGTCTTTGCGAAGTTCCATCAGCCCTCAAGCCACAAAATCAAACGCGTCATCTTATAACGTGGGCTGTGCGAGGGCAAAAGATAACGCGCAGTAGCGTTCGTAGCGGCGGATTCTCCTAGAGGTTCCCAAGGCGATTCTGAACGATACATCGCGCTGAGATTACTATATGTTCGACATGAATAGCGAAGCAGCAGTCATCAGAGCCTTCATACTCTCCAGCAAGCGGGACAGGTATTTAGAATTTCTGACCAACCCTAAAGGGAGGGCGAAGTTCATCGCTCAACTCGCGCACTTCAAGCATTTGAATCCAAACTTTGCTTGCAGCATTCCCGGCGGCCAAACAAATCCTGCTTCACTCCAGAAGCTGCTAGTGGCGAGGGGCGCCGGTTCCAAATGTTGGGTCATTTCGGAAAATCGCGAGCTAGACTGTCAGGAGATGGACTTGGAAGCCGCGTTGAAAGACACGATCGGCCGTCAGAGGGGGACTTTCATTTCGTGCGTGCCAGGACAGTCAGCGTACTCCGCGGACGAAGACGACAGATTCATCTTGCAGCGTTAGCGCGAGCCTTCAGCGGGTGTAATGCGTAGGCGTCGGCCCAGCTTCCAGCCGATGGCGATCCCAAATCGCCCCTTCGCGGCTGTAACTGGCCATCTCAAAATCCTGCGTCAATTCCAAACAATCGGTGGGGCAAGCGTCTTCGCACAATCCGCAGAACATGCAGCGCGAAGTATCGTACGTGAAAGTGGTAAGAACCTTGCGCCGCGTGGCATCGTCGCGCAGCCAGCCCACCACGATCAAATTCTCCGGGCAAGCCAGCGCGCACAAATTGCACGAAATGCACAGCGACTCGCCAGTTTCCGGGTTCATGTTCAGCCGCGGCGCGCCGCGGTAGCGCTCCGCCACCATCGGCCGTTCTTGAGGATACTGCTCGGTGTAAATATTCTTCGGCGCCTGATAACGAAACGTGACCCACATGCCCTTGAAGAGATCGACAAGAAAGACGCGCCGCAGAAGTTCTCTCATTTCGAGGATTGTGACTTCCCTGCTAGTAGTTGTCAATAGACGCGTGCTGAGTTCTGCGAAATTCAGAATGCCGCCCTCACAAGGTCGCGCCAAACTGCCCGCACGCCCGCGCCAAACATCGCTCTGAGGTCTGGCGCGGGCGCTTGGACAATTGATCGCGCGGGCGCTTAGCGCGAAGCTGCTGCGGCCGTGCTTGAGCCAATGGAACCCGCCGCGTCGATCACGAAAGCCGCAACCTCCTGTGGATGCGAAAGCATCGGCAGATGGCTGCTGGCGAGCGTCAAAGTCTTTGCGCCCATCCTTTTCGCCGTGCTAATTTCCTGCTCAGGCGCGATGGCCCGATCATTCGAACAGATCACGAACCAGCACGGCTTGCTATGCCAGGCAGCCTTCTGGACCGACGCCCCAAAAATGGCGCTTTGCGTCGCGCCCTGCACCGCAAACACCAGCGTCTGTTCTTGCAGCGTCAAGTCCTGCCCGAAGTCTTCCCGCACGCCCTTCTGGGTCAGCATCAAGTAGCCGTCCCCGACCGGCTGCACCTCACCGAACAATGGTGTCGGCGGAAACTTCGCCGCCATCCCGCTCAGCGTCTCGCCTTCCTCCGGCGCAAACGCGGCCACGTAAACCAACCCTGCCACTTTCGGATTGTTCCCGGCTTCGGTGATCACTGCGCCTCCATAAGAATGTCCCATCAGCAGCACCGGCCCGTCCTGCGCGTTAATAAGACGATTTGTGGAGGCCACATCATCGGCAATCGAGCTAAGCGGATTTTGTACCGCTACCGCGTGCAGTCCGTTGGCTTGCAGCAGCGGAATTATTTTGGACCAGCTCGAGCCATCGGCCCAAGCGCCATGGACGAGTACGACGTTCTTTACTCCTTGCATTGGTTCCTCCTAAATTGCGGTTAGCGGTTGGCGGTTAGCCGTTAGAGGTTAGCGATGAGCCGGAATCTTCGAGTCAGTATGCTGGAGCCCCCCATCGTACGCCGTTGCGGCCTTCGGCACAATAAAGTACCCGGCATCACTAACTGCGGCGAAGCGCTAAAATTTCCAACGGCACACGCGCCACGCACTTCACCACAGCGGCGCCACCGGCGCTTCGTCGAATACCGGCGTGGGGCCGCCTTTATTCGACAGGTGAATAATGTTCAAGTAGGGTTTAACCTGCGGATCGTACGTCACAGTGATGCTGCCGCCTCTTCCCGGCGAACCATCGAAGCCATTTCGTCCGTCGGAGCCAGCCATTCCGTTGTTGCCGTTAGGTGTCCCGATGCCGCCCGACCCACCCGCTCCGCCGCGCCCGCCTCTTCCGCCCGATCCTCCGGGCCCGCCATCCGCAGTCACCGTCAACGCGCCGCCCCGCGGATCAATCAAGTAAAGTCGCGTTTTTCCCGCCGCCGCTACGCTGGCTTGCAACAGCAGCTGCGCGCCGGTCCGCAGCGTCACGCGAACTTGTACGGGCGGCGCGTTTCCGCCATTGCCGCCATCGCCGCCGTCCCCGCCATTGGTTCCGTTCCCGCCATCGCCGCCCGGCGAAGGATTATTCGGATCGGTGGAACCCATGTTGCCGGACGAGCCGGCCATCCCGTCGCTGCCGTTCGAACCGTCGCTGCCGCGAGCGCCGGAAAAATTCGACACGAAGTTGTAATCATAAGTGATGGGAATATCGAGATCCGCTTTCAAGTCCGGATGGCTCGGCACGGTGATCGTGACGTGCGCTGTCTTGCCGTCGCTGACTCTGGGATCGTGAGCCAGAGTCACGACGCCTTTGTTGTTGGCGGTCACCACGGTCGGCGTCACGGTGAGGTCCTGCCACATCACTTTCCCTTTGCCTTTCCCCTCGGTCAGTAAAATCGTGCCGTCCGGTTCGGTGAATTGCACCATCACCGGCGATTTTTCTCCGGGCGCGATGGCCGGCCCGTTGGGCAGGCTGGCCGTCATGGACGTAACCTGCACCTTGGCCAAATAAACCCGCATCCCGAGCTTCACCTTCACAGCCGCGCATCCGCTGAGCGCGAGCAGCGAGGCGAGCGTCACATAGGCCGCGCCGCACCTGGCTCGCGAGTTTTTGTGACAGACCGTGTCCATTAGGCGGTTTCCAAATTTGCCTCGCAACAGCACCGGGAGCAAGCCGCAGCGGCGCGATCGCTCATTCTCTACCAAATTTCGCCAGCCCAGAACATTTTGGAGCGCGGCGGCTTGTCGCCGCTCTGCCTTGGGCGAGGCTTGCCTCGCCCGATTTCTGGCAACGCTGCTACGCGTTACGGTTCATCGTTGAGACGCGTAAATTCACATAAGAGTTCCATGCTATCCTGCAAAAAATGAGCGTACTCGATAATGTTCCGGACGATGACAACGACGCGCGATTCATGCGCGCCGCGCTGGAAGAAGCCCGCGCCGCCGCCGAACGCGACGAGGTGCCCGTCGGCGCCGTGGTGGTGCTGAACGATGAGATCATCGCGCGCGCCGGAAATCGCACCATTGCCGATTGCGATCCCACCGCGCACGCCGAAGTGATTGCGCTGCGCGAAGCATCGAAGAGGCTCGGGAACTATCGCCTCGCGGGCGCTGAATTGTATGTGACGATTGAACCCTGCGCCATGTGCGCCGGAGCCATGATTCAAGCTCGCATCGCCCGCCTGGTGTACGGCGCGGAAGACAGCAAAGGCGGCGCGGTACAATCGTGTTTCGCGGTGCTGGATCATCCGCAGCTGAACCATCGCGTGGAAGTCACCGCGGGCATCCTGGCCGAACAAGCCGCGGCAGTGCTCAAAGATTTTTTCGCCGCGCGCCGGTAGAAAAACCGGACGCCTGACCACTCGATGGTCTTTGTAGGTCGCGGCTTTGGCCACGACACGATCCAAGCAATTCGGTGCGGCATTGCAGTTTGCGGAAAAAGTGGAGCGGGCGTCATCCCGAGCGCAGCGAGGGATCTGCTTTTCGCGCGAATGCCAAGGAAAAAACAGATTCCTCGGGCAAAAAACCGCCCTCGGAATGACAATGTGCGCGTTTTTCCGCAAACTGTTTAGAAGCTGAAGCACCGGTTCAGCAGTCGCGACACAGACTCGCGCACCCACACGAATTGGATTGAACTCTCGCCACTTACCGCGGATTTGTTTACACTCGTTCACGGCGCAACGAACACGCCCCGAAGCTGCGCCGAATGCATAATCGCAGAAGGAATAATTCGAATGAACGTAAGGATGACTGGCAACACGTTACCCAAAGCCACACGCGCATTGCTCTGCCTCATAACCGCCGCGGGCTTTTTTCCAGGCGCCACTTCCCTCCTGGCGCAAACCGCGAAGAATCCGCAACAAGCCCAAACCCCGGCCGAAGCCACCCGCAAAGACCTACTCGCGCAATTCAACGAATCGCTGCAGGAACTCACCGCGCGCGTTTCGCCTTCCATCGTGCAAGTGCAAGTCACCGGCTATCGCGCGCTCAACGAAAAGAACGACACAGACGCCAACACCATCGGGCGCCAGCGCAGCCTCGGCTCCGGCGTGATCGTGGACCCCGACGGCTACATCATCACCAACGCCCACGTCGTGAAAGGCGCGCAGCGCGTGCGCGTCATCCTGACGCCCGCCACCGCCGGTGATTCGCAAGTGCGCGCCAGCCTCGGTCTTGGCGAACACAGCCCGCCGGCCGACGCGCGCATCATCGGAATCGCACCTGCGATTGATATAGCGCTGCTGAAAATTGAACAGAAGAACCTACCGGCGATGGCCTTCGCTGATTACACCCAACTGAAAAAAGGCCAGCTGGTGCTGGCGTTCGGCAGCCCGGAGGGCCTGGAAAATTCCGTGAGCATGGGCGTGGTCAGCGCGGTGGCTCGGCAAGCGGACCCGGACGTGCCGTCGGTGTACATCCAGACCGACGCGCCCATCAATCCCGGAAACAGCGGAGGACCGCTGGTAAATACCAACGGCGAGCTGGTGGGTATTAACACATTCATTCTCACGGAATCCGGCGGCAGCCAGGGACTGGGCTTCGCGATACCCAGCAGCGTGGTGGAATTCGTGTATCACGAACTGCGCAAATACGGCCGCGTGCATCGCAGCATTATCGGCGCGCAACTGCAGGACATCACGCCGGATCTCGCCGCGGGACTTTCGCTGAAGAAAGAACGCGGCGTGGTGGTCACGGACGTTCTGCCCGACGGCCCCGCGGAAAAGGCGGGCTTGCAGATTCAGGATATTCTGTTGAATTTGGATGGCCGCGCCATGGGGAGCGTCCCGCTGGCGGAAATGATTATTTCCACCCGTCCGGCAGGCGCGGTGATGCACGCCGAAGTTCTGCGCGGAACGCAGCGGCTCACACTGACGATCCCGGTGACGGAACAGAAAAATGACGTCGATCAGCTGGGCGACCTGGTGGATCCGGAAAAAGATCTGGTCACCAAGTTGGGAATTTACGGCGTCGAAATTGACGAGCAGCTCGCAAAACAGCTCGAGGACCTGCGCGAGGCTACCGGCGTGATCGTCGCAGCGCTCGCGGCCGACTCGATGGGCGTCGAAGCCGATCTGCAACCCGGCGACGTGATTCACGCGCTGAATGGCAAGCCACTTGCGACGCTGCAAGAATTGCGCGCCGCGCTGAAGGCGCTTCCCACCGGAGCCCCCGGAGTGCTGCAAGTCGAGCGCGACGGAAAATATCTCTACGTAACTTTTGAAATGGATTGAACTTTCGAGCGTCGGACAACTTCTGAAATAACAAATGTCCGGGGCCTCTAGTGCGCAGGCTTTTTGTTTGTACCCAGCAGAGGATCAGAAAACAAAAACGGCCAGCGAGTCTTTGAATCGCTGACGGCGGAATTCGAGGCATCCCACGAACAGAACGCCGGACTGGATCCCAGTGTTCTCTGAAGTTCTTCCGCAGAAATCGCGCGCGGCACACCTTTGCGCCCGAGTTCAGCCATAACACGCATAGCATCCTTATAGCAGCGCCGCCGGCGGCCATTCAAGCGCAAATAATCCGAACACCGCATGACACCGCCCCACGCGATTAGTTGTGACCCTGCGGCGCCTTTGTTAAGCTACAGAAGCCACAACCGCGGAGAGGTGTCTGAGCGGTTGAAAGAGCTCGCCTCGAAAGCGAGTGTCGGGGAAACTCGACCGTGGGTTCAAATCCCACCCTCTCCGCCACCAATCATTGATTCGCCGCAATACACTCCGCTATGGTTTGCTCAAATTGCAGCTTCAGCAGCTCCGCTTGCTCCTCGGTGCGGACCCTCACCCACGCGCTCGAAACCATCGGCTGCTCGACAGAGGTAATGGGCCCCCGTTTTCTATTGAAGACAATGTTTTGGTCCACCACGCTCACGGTGTTCTTGCCACGCATGGATTGCAGCCGAACCACGTAGTAGTCTCCCGCTTCGATGCCGGGCCGCTCGCCCTGTCCCGCGCGCACCGGCTCTATAGTGATTTGCTTCGCGTCCATGGTTGCCAACGGAACCTCAAATCGGTGGGTCTCGATGTAAATCAGTTGAGCGGATGCAGTCCCTTCCTGCATTTGATTCCAAACAATAGAGCAGCCGTCAAAGTCGATCGGCGCCACCGAGATCGTCGTGGTCACGTCACCGAACTGCGGAACAGAATGCTTCCAGCGCGCGGTATGGTCGATTGAGAACTCCTGTGCCAGCTTTTTGAGAAATCGAAACTTTTCTGACGGCGCAGAGGATTGCGTTAACGCTGCAACCGGCGAGGAGTGCGATGAAGTGGCGAAGCTTTCGTCCCCCAGCAACAAAAGCAGAAAAATCAGCGCGCCCTCAAACCTACTCAGCTGTTTATGCATAGCCACCCCCAAATGCTCCGGATCAACCCAACGAGTTGTGCCGACTACCCCGCCATCGCAAGTTATCATCCTTTTGCTGCCGTCAAAACCTCCAGTTGGAACTGAGGATTACGTGATGATCTTCACGCACCACGTGGATTTTTTCAGCATCACGATGCGCGCGCCGGCTCACAAAATCGAGGCATTCTCGGATTTCAGAACGCTCACTCCTGTTGACGCGGGCTTCACGTCCGCGTCCGACCCGGACAAGGCGCATCACCAATACGTCTGGATCTTCCGCATCGCGCCCGGCACTTTCGATCCGGAGAATTCCTCGCCTCGCCGCCGCTACCAATTTTCCACCGTCGAATCCAATGCGCTAGGTTCGAAAGCCGGCCTAAAAGCGGTCAAGGACGCTATCCGCTTCGTAGCCACCGCGAACCACTCAAGTTTGGCCGACGGAACATGCCAGGCAGACCTTGAACAATGCGGATAGCGTCCGAACCTGCGTTGTCTTTAACGTCAGCCGCAAGCGATGCCGGCCGGTTTCTTACATCAATTACAAGGCTGGAATCGTCTACGTCTTGCATATTCTAAGTCACGTCGAATACGGCAAGCATGGATGGAAAAATGATTGCGACTGCGATTAAAGGCGATACGCTGGCCGGGTTCGACACGCCGAAACCGATCACATCGGACGCGCAAAATGAGCGATACATTTCTGCGCTTCTGGAAATGGAGCACCGCGGCCACTTGACGGCGGCGGAAAAAAAGTATGCGGAGGTGCTGGCGTTGTTGATCGAAGCGTACGAGGAGAAGCACTACCCAATTCGCGCAGCTTCACCGCTGGAGGTCTTAGCAGGATTAATGTCCGCCAATAATCTCAAGCAAAAAGATCTCGCTTCCACGCTAGGCTCAGAAAGCATCGTTTCCGAGATCCTGAGTGGCCGCCGCGAACTAAACCGGCGCCATATCGAGCGCCTCAGCAAACGATTCAAAGTCTCTCCGGAAGTATTTTTCGAATCCTCCACGAACGCACGCCGCCGCCGCTCAACGAGTCGACGTACCTACAATTGTATTGACCTCGCGATGCGCTACTGCAGAGGCATGGCGGTCTTCCGGAACACCATGGCTACTGCCACTTTCGACGCAACCGGTGTGGTCCCGTAAACTCCAGCAGTAAACTTCCAGGTTTTGAATGCGCCGCTCGCCGCCGCCGTCAGCATAGGAACGGCGCGGATAACCGTAACTTTGGTTAGAGTGCCTCCGCTGTCAACGGACGCGTCCAGCACCACGGCACCGCCCACCGAAGCGTCGGAAGGATATGGCGAATACGTCGCGGCCAGAAGTTGCGGTGGAGTGTACGGCGTCGCTTTGGAGTCCGGCGATTGGAACGTCTCTGCCGGCGCCAGCGGAACATTTTTCAGCTGCAGATACGCCGGATCGAACACCGCATTGACAAGTAGCGTTGCCGGAACATGCTTGCCGTTTAGACTTGCCGGCACGTACGTCCAGCCACGCACCGCCACCAATGCCGGGCTCGTTAACGCGGGAATGTCTCGCAGAACCTGCACATTGATGATATTCCCGCCGTCGTCCAGATTCACCGCCAGCGTCACCACGCCCGCCGCGGCCGTGGCAGCGGAATACGGAATATCGCTCGCGTAAATCACGTCCGGCGGAATGAAATGTTGCGGACGCTGCGCAACCGCCGGCGCGGCGAACGGCAAAACGAAAAGCGAAAATAGCGACAGCCCCACCGCAATTCTTAGGATACTCTTCATAAATCACGCTAATCATCCGACGATCCTGCGAAGTCAGTCGCGACGCAGTCGCGCGCAGTATCGCACCGGCCTTTCAATCTCTCACGAACTCTTCTTGCTGGTTTTGCCTGATGAGACCGGGCCGCCAATCTTGTTCAGCGTGTCCAGCGCGCGCGATTTGTAAGGGCTGTCCAACCCAACCACTTCCGTAAGCACCACGCGCGCCTCCGGGATGCGTTGCATTTTCGCCAGCGTGAAACCCAGTCGGTACTGATTCTGCGCGTAGCTGAACGTGTCGGACTTCAGCAGCGGACTAGCCTGCTTAAATTGGTCAATCGCTTGCGCGGTGCGGGTGCCCCCCTTGTTCACGTTCACTTCGCCGAGCGACGAATACGCCAAGCCCTTCTGCAGCGCCACCTGTTTCTGCCATTGCGCGTCGTCCACGTTGTCCGGCTTCTTGGCCTGCGCCAGCAAATCGAGAGCGTGCTGCGCGTTCGCCGCGGCTTTATCCAGATGCGCCGTATCATTGCACCAGGTGTCCGCCAGTAAGATGAGCATGGAAATGTCGTCCGGATTGGACGCCAGCAGGCTTTGCGCCGCCGCCAGCATCTTCGGCGCGTTTAGCGCTTGCTGATAGGCGATGGCGGTTTGCTCGCGCGCGCTCACCGTGTAGGTGGAATCCGGAAACGTCGCCGCATAGCGTTCCAGCAGGGCGGCGCGCGCCGCGGCGTTGCTGGTCTTGTAGGCAGCGTTGAGCAGCGCGTACTGCACGTAGCCGAGGTCGCCTTCCACGGTTTTCAAAACGACTTGCCGTTGCGCGGTCCACGTGTCAGCCGCGGTGCCTTCGGGAGCCGGCACCGCTTTGTAACGCGTCACGATCGCGGCAACCTTTTCGCCCGCATCGAAAAGTTTCGCGGTGTCGCCTTGTTCTTCCGCGGCGTGCACCATGATTACCGCCGTCGAAAAATTATCAGGATCGAGCGCCAGCACTTTGTCGCCATACTCGTAAACTTTCGCATAATTCTTCTGCGCCAAATACGATTGGACGTACAGCTGGTCGCCCAGCAGTTCCAGATCGCCCTTGCCGTAATCCGCCATGAATTTATCCAGCAGCGCGACTTTGTCCGGCCCATCCGTCGCGGCATAAATGTCAGTCAGCGCCTTGTCTTCCGGCGTGCCGGCAGCCACCGAGACGCTCTTGCCGATCTGCGCCGTGGCGCTGGCCGCTGCAACCGTGAGCAAGATCCCGCACATCGCCGCGCACACCATGAATCGTCGCATCGCGCACCTCCCGTGAAATACTCGCTCCCGCAAACCTTTTCGCGCCGCTAACCGTCGCGCGGATTCGCACGCCCGCCCAGCGGTCTCACGCGCGCATCTTAGTCGAACGGCGCCCCGCGCCACAATCTTTTCGTTTCGCCGCCGAGGCCATGACTGGCGCGTCGTCATCTGAGCGTAGCGAGGGATCTCTCTTCGATCTCACGCGCTTGTCGCCGCCGCAGCCCAAGCTAGATCCTTCCTCGCCGCGCTCCTCAGGATGACGGTCGCATCGCAGCGTCCAGCCATTGACGATTCCGCCGTTTCAGTAGACGATTCTCTGTCACGCAATTTCCAGGAAGAGGTGCCCGATGCCCGCAGCCACATCATTCGAAAAAGTAGAACACGAAAAACTCAACGCGCACATTTCCCGCCAGATGATGAGCGGCGAAGACGCCACGCTCGCCCGCATTTTCATCGCGCGCGGCGGCATCGTGCCGCGCCACTCGCACCGCAGCGAGCAGTTTTCGCTGATCATCTCCGGCGCGCTCAAATTTTCCTTCGACGACGGCGAAACCACCGTGGTACACGCCGGCGAAATCCTCCTGATTCCCGCGCACGTTCCGCACAAAGCCGAAGCCCTGGAAGACACCGTGGACATTGACTTCTTCGCCCCGCGCCGCGAAGATTGGATCAACAAGACCGACGCCTACCTGCGCACCGGCGAGCCCCAAAAAAAGGACTGAACGCATGGACCTCGGATTAAAAGGACGCGTCGCCATCGTGGCGGCGGCCAGTAAAGGACTGGGCCGCGCCATCGCCACGGAACTTGCCAAGGAAGGCTGCGAAGTCGCGATTTGCGCGCGCACCGCTGCGGATGTGGCGCGCACGGCCCAGGAAATCGGCGCCACCGTCGGCCGCGAAATTTTCTGGCGCGCGCTGGACGTAACCAACGCGGATGGCGTGCGCGATTTCGTCGCCGCCGTGGAAAAGAAATTCGGACGCATAGATATTTGCGTCACCAATACCGGCGGCCCTCCGTCGAAGAGGTTCCTGGAAATCACGCTCGAGGAATGGCGCACCGCCGTGAACCTCGTCTTGCTCAGCAGCGTCTATTTCGCGCGCGAAGTGCTGCCGCGCATGCAACGCCGCCGCTGGGGCCGCCTGCTCACCATCACTTCGATCTCCGTAAAGCAACCGATTGACGGCCTGATGCTATCTAACTCTTTGCGTGCCGGCGTCACGGGACTGGCCAAGACGCTGGCGAATGAATTCGGCGCCGACGGCATCACCGTCAACAATGTTTGCCCCGGATACACGCTCACCGACCGCTTGGCCGAGCTTTTCGAAAAGCGCGCGCAAGATGCAGGCGTCGCCTACGACGAGATCCTGAAGCAATCCACCGCGAACGTGCCCATCGGGCGCTTCGCGCGCCCGGAAGAATTGGCCGCGCTGGTAGCGTTCCTGGCATCCGAGCGCGCCAGTTCGATTAACGGCACCACGATCGCGGTGGACGGCGGCAGCACGAAGGGACTTCTATAATTTGATCTGCGCCAGAAACACGAAACGCAAACGCCCCGCCGCGCGTTATATAGTATCCACTTTGTCGCCATCTTTGTTTCGTCATAGGGAGAACGGAATGACTCAGATTTCCGGACGCTTTCGTCCGCTTGTGCCCGCGGGGCTGTGCGCTTTAATTTTGTCGCTCGCGCTGCTGCTTCCCGCGCCAGGACGCGCGGATGAACCCTACGCGCGCAGCCGCGATTACGATTTGCAGAATGTGAAAACGCATCTCTGGTTCGATACAGACCAGCGCAAAGTCCGCGGTGAAGTCACCCACACCATCGCGATGCTGCGCGACGACGTCGCGCAAATTCAATTCGATTCCGTCGAACTGAAAATCGCCGCGGTGACGCTCGACGGCAAGAGCGCGCAATTCTCCACCACCGACACAGCGCTGATCGTACCGCTGCCCAGTCCTTCCCGGCGCGGCGAGCATCACGAAGTCTTCATCCGCTACGATGGCCAACCGAAAAAAGGCTTGTACTTCGTCCTCCCGGATAAAAATTATCCCAATCGCCCCAAAGAAGTCTGGACCCAGGGCGAAGCCGAAGACACGCGCTACTACATTCCCATTTACGATTACCCGAACGCTCGCACCACTTCCGAAATGATTCTCACCGTCCCCGGCACGTGGCTCACCATTTCCAATGGCAAGCTCGTCGGCGTGCAGGACGAACCAGACGGCAACAAAACTTGGGACTGGAAACAGTCCGAACCGCTTTCCACGTATCTGATCACCGCCGTAGCCGGTGAATTCGTCGAGAAAAAAGACACCTGGCGCGGAATTCCCGTGCGTTACGTCGTGCCGCGCGGCCAGGAAGACACCATTGATTCCACATTTTCCCGCACGCGCCAAATGCTCGATCTCTTTTCAGACAAGCTCGGCGTGCCATATCCCTGGGCGCAGTACGCGCAATCTTCGGTGAACGATTTCGTCGAAGGCGGGATGGAAAATACCAGCGCCACCACGCTAACCACCCGCGGCCTCGTCGCTCCCGGCCTCGCGCCCGAACTCCGCCGCGGTTCCGACGACCTGGACTCGCACGAACTCGCGCACCAGTGGTTCGGTGATCTGGTTACGTGCAAAGACTGGGCCAATATCTGGCTGAACGAAGGCTTCGCCACTTATTTCGAACATTATTGGGCCGAGCAGCGTTACGGCGCCGACGAAGCCGCTTACGAATTCTGGCGCGATCAAGCCGGATGGTTCCGGCAGAAGCGTTTGTACGGCGTGCCGATCGTCACGCGCAATTTCGAGGACAGCATCGAGTACGCCGGCAATGTATATGACAAAGGCGGCTGGGTGCTGAAGATGTTGCGCACCAAGCTCGGCGATGAGGATTTTTTCCGCGGCCTGCATTACTACCTGGAAACGAATCGCGGACAGAATGTCGTCACCGCCGACCTGGAAAAAGCGATTGACCACTCCACTGCGACGAACGTTGACCATTTCTTCCACCAATGGATCTGGCGGGCCGGCGCGCCGAAATTTGAAGTCGGCTACACCTACGACGATGCCGCGCACCAGGTGAAACTGAACGTCAAGCAAACCCAGAAGGTCGAAGGCATGGTGGATTTGTTCGACATGCCCGTTGAAATCGAAATCGCTACGGCCAGCGGACGCAAAACTTCCACCATTCAGGTGAGCAAATCCGAAGAGACTTTCACCCTGCGCGCCGACAGCACGCCACAGATGGTTCTGTTCGATAAGGGCGACAACATTCTAAAGACACTCGAATTCAAGAAAGACGCTGCCGCACTGATCTATCAATTGAAAAACGCGGAAACCGTGCCGGACCGTGCCGACGCCGCCGTCGCGCTTGGCGCCATCAAAGATAATCCCGATGTCGTCGCCGCACTCAGCAACGCGGCACAGCACGATCCCTTCTGGGGCGTGCGCGCCGAATCGCTGAAAGCGTTGGGAAAAATTGGCGGCTCCGCGGCTGAAAAACAAATTCTCACTTCAGTGAACGACCCCAAGCCGTGGGTTCGCCAGGTTGCCGTGCAAGAGCTTGGCGGTTTCACGGATGACGCGTCGCTCGGCTCGCAACTCACTGCGATTGCGACGAACGACAACGCCTATCGCGTCCGCGCCGCCGCGCTGAACGCGCTCGGTAAAATCAAAGCGCCCAGCGCCTACGATGTGCTCACCGCCGCCGTGAAACTCGACTCACCGGACGACACTCTGCGCAACGGCGCTCTCGAAGGCCTCGGCTCCCTCGCCGACGATCGCTCCGTGCCGCTGCTGCTGGAATGGTCCGCCCTCGGCAAGGCTTTCGATACGCGCGGCGCGGCGATCGGTGCCGTCGCCAATCTGGATACGAAAAACAAAGCCATCACCAAAACGCTCATTTCTTATTTGCAAGAACCTTACATTGACGTGAAGTACGCCACGCTTTTTGCGTTGACCAAACGCGGAGACCCGGACGCTATTGCCCCGCTCGAAGCCATGCTCAAATCCGGCGACCTAAGTCTCGGCGCCGCCCCGTACATCCAAATGCAAATTGACACGCTAAAGGCCAAAGCCGCAGGAAATCACGCGAGCGGCCCGGGCAGCGGTACGGGTGCGGGCACTGGTGCTAATGCGGCTGCTAACGTTGATAGTGATACAGGCGCAGGAACCGGGTCCGCCTCTGGCACGAGCGCGGGTCAAAGCGCAGGACAAGGCGCATCTTCGAGTCAGCCGCCGGCCTCCTCCGCGGCAGGTTCGGAAGGCACTCTGGACGCGCTGAAAAAACTGCAGCAACAAATGGACGAAGTAAACGCACTCCTGGCAAAAATCGAATCGCAAATTAGCTCAACCAAGAAGAAGTAAACGCAACGCACCCTTATATGGAGTGCGGCGGCTTGCCGCCGCTTTCACCCAGCGAGGCTTGCCTCACGAACCAAACGCAAGAGCGCGCGTTCACCAGCGTCGTTGAATCTGTCGCCGCCAGCTGCACCCGGGTGCCGTCGACATTGACTTTGCCGTTGTAGCGCCGGCGTCCCGCCGGCTCTGTTGCATTTGCCGTTGCCTTTGAATTTGCCTTGGACTCTGTGGCGCCCGGCCGGCGACGCGGGACCGGCGCCGTTGAATTTCGCGTGGCCTTTGTGTTCGGGCAAACCCCGCGCAGCCATCACTCCGCCAGCAAAATCCGCAAATCGCACAAATTATTCCCCGTCGGCCCGGTAACGATGGCGTCATCGATCCGCGCAAAAAATCCATGAGCATCACTACGCCGCAAATATTCCCCAGCATCCAACCCCATTGCCTGCGCCCGCGCCAACGTCTGGCCATCGGCCACCGCGCCAGCCGCAGGACTGTTCCCATCCACTCCATCCGTCCCCGCACTCAAAACCGCAATTTTCTTCCCGGCAATTTTCGGTACACAAGCCAACACAAAGGCCGAATTACGCCCGCCGATTCCCTGCCCCGTCACCGGGCTGCTGACTTCTCCTCCCGCAAAAATCGCCACGCGCCTGCGCGGATTTTCCTTCTTCAGAATTTCCAGCTGCGCCAGCAAATGTTCCGCGGCCTTTTCCAGTGGCCAATTATCCGTCTCGGTATCCACCAGGCACGTGAACCCCTCCGCCTCGCAACAATGATGCGCCGCGTGCAATAACTCGCGTTCCCCCAGCAAAATTTCAAATCGCGAACGCGCAAACGCCGCATCGCCGTCCTTGGGCGTCTCGCCAAACGCCCGCCCCTCGATCAACTCCCGCACCGACTCCGGCAATTTCGCGAGCAACCCATATTTCCGCACGATGCGCTCCACATCGTCCACGGTCGTCGGATCCGGCACAGTAGGCCCCGAAGCCAGCGCGGATTCCTCCCCTTCGGGCACGTCGCTGATCGCAAACGTTATTTTCATCGAGCGCGCCGCCGCCGCCGCGAGCCGCCCGCCTTTCGTAGCAGAAAGATGCTTGCGCACCACGTTGATCTCTTCGATCGGCGCGCCGCAAGTAACCAGCGCCGAATGCAATTGCTGAAAATCCGCCAGCGTCATGCCAGGATCCAAGGGCTGCTCCACCAGCGACGACCCGCCCCCAGAAATCAGAAAAAATATCAGCGTCCCCTCGTCACAAAGCGCCAGCCGCTCCAAAATCGCCCGCCCCGCCGCAAAACTCTCCGCCGTAGGCAAGGGGTGCCCACCGACAAACGTTTTCCATCCGCGCAAAGGCGACGAAGGAGCAGCAGGAACCACAAGAATTTCGTCAGGAGGAAATTCAGGCGTCAGGACTTCGTGCAAACCCCGCGCCATCGCTAGCGCGGCCTTCCCAAACGCGATCCCCACGACTTCGCGGAATTCGCGCAGATCAATGTCGGATCCAGCAGCGCAAAGCAACGAGCCGCGCCGGTCCAGTTTTCGCGTCAGCGCCGAGGGAATATCAATCGCCGCCAAGGTATGCCGAAATACGCGCTCAGCCGTTTGTTTCACAGCGCTATTTTAATCCCAATGCATCCGCGTTCAGCGCATTAGGCGGCCGCCGCCCTTCAAAACTCGCCACCACATTATTCGCCGCCATCACCGCCATCTTGGTGCGCGTATCGAGCGACGCACTCGCAATATGCGGCGTCAAAATCACATCGCGCCGCCCGACCAGCGCAGGATTCACCAGCGGCTCGTGCTCGTAAACATCCAGGGCGGCCCCGGCAATTTTTTTATTCTCCAGCGCCTCCGCCAGCGCCGCCTCGTCCACCACCGGCCCCCGCGAAGTATTCACCAGATACGCCGTGCGCTTCATTTTCTGCAAATTCTCGCGCGAAATCAGGTGCCGCGTATCGGGCAACAGCGGCACATGCAAGCTGATGAAGTCGGATTCGCGGAACAAGCGGTCGCGATCCACAAATTCAGCGTGCAACTCGCGCTCCACATCTTCCGGCGCGCGAACCGCGTCGCTATAAAGCACACGCATGTTAAAACCCGACGCCCGTCGCGCCACGCCGCGCCCGATTCGCCCAAATCCCAGAACGCCCAAAGTTTTCCCCCACACGTCGCCGCCCACGAGTTGATCGAGGTCCCAACCCGGCCAAGTTCCGCTGCGCATCCACGCGTCGCCCTCCAGCAGGCGCCGCGCGATGGCCATCAGCAAGGTCCACGCAAAATCCGCCGTCGTATCGTCCAGCACGCCCGGCGTGTTCGTCGCTGCCACCTTGTGCCCAGTGCACGCCGCTACATCTATATTGTCGTAGCCCACTGAAACCGTCGCCGCGATCCGCAATTTCGGCGCGCGCGTCAGCAGCTCCTCGTCCACTTTCTCCGTGAGCAGGCACACCAGCCCATCTTTATCCGCCACGCGCTTCAACAATTCCTCGCGCGAGATGCGTTCGGCCGGCGTCCAGTAATCCACCTCGAAATGCCGGTCCAGCACAGCCCGCGCCGCCGGAAATAGCGGCCGTGTCGAGAGTATTTTCGGTTTAGTCAACGAATGCCTCGTAAAAAACCCGTGCGCAGAATTTGTAACATATACTGCCAAATTAGTGAATCGCGCTACGGCGCAATTCATCCTGAGAACCGGCGGTGCCGGTTCGAAGGGTTGGCGCTAGAGCGCGATTCATCCTGAGCTCCCGCAGCGCGGGATCGCAGGGCAGGACGAAAACCGACGCGATGACGCGACATAATTAGTGACATATTTAATGTTGCGGGAGAAAGACTCATGACGCATCTACGAAGAGCCATCCTACTTGTATTCTTCAGCTGCTGTATTGCCCCGCTGGCAATGGCCCAGCTCACGCTGAAAGTAAAAATCCAATCCACGCCGATGGAGCGCCAACTACTCTTCGCCAAACTCAATGAACGCGCCGCGACTCACCATATCCAATTCGTCCTGGTCGAATCCGGATTCGACTACCGCGTAGCCTACGGTGTCGCCGGCCCGGTCATGACCCCCTACGGCCCAGCAGCCGCCAGCGCCTCCGTAACAAAAGTTTTCGACCCCAGCGGCACCGAGCTGTTCACCTTCGCGCGCGATGGCCGCTGGACCCCCGACGCCGCCGCCAACGCCACCGCCAAAGAAATCATCAAGCGCATAAGAAGGCTCCGCGGGATCTAATCGCGCCACCGCCGCAGCCAGATGAGTGAGTTGGTCTTCGATTTCTCTGTCGTTGGCTAACAATCTTCCTCGAGGCCATTACTACAAATCTCGCTCATAAATTCCTCAGACTTCACAAGCTTACTAGATGCGCTGATGCTACGGTCCAGCCTGCGGCACCATCACGCATCGCGACTACGAGATGAGTACCTCTATCGGGGAGTCCCTGTGACGCGTCCGGAGACGGCCATGCAATCGTCAAAGCGGCGACGTCTTCCGCAAGGACCAGTACGTTTTTCACCACGGCTGCCTCAACGCCGGTGCCGGCAGCCGCAAAATAAGCGCCAATCGCTTCGCTTACCTGAGGGCCGAGCCAAAGATCACCCTGCCTATCCCAAAACTGACCATCGTCTTCGAACAGGCTTGAAACCTTTTCCACGTCCCGCGCACGCCAAGCTTCGAGCAATTCTGCTGCGGTCGAGTGCAAGTCGAGGCCTGGGGAGCTGGGCGACGACGAACCGGAAACGGATCTCGTTCTTGGATCATCACCTGCGATGAGCTCCTTCGCCTCTCGTTCGATCACATCCGCGCCCAGGCAATACTTTTGTACAACGCGCGCCGCCGTGCACCGTCCTTCTCGCAGGGTGCCTAGGAGCAGATGCACCGAATCGACGTGCCGGTGCCCTAGTTTCTCCGCCGAGTCTGAGGCGTATTGCAACACGCGCTTGCACTCCAGGCTGAGTGGTATTTCGACAGCCGCGGAAATGCGTTCGCCGCGCACGATGTGGGCTTCAATTTCTGTTCGAATCGATTCGGCCGCGCCAGGCCGTTGCAAGACACGTCGCGCCAAGCGCTTGTCCTCCCTGAGCAAGCCCAGGAGCAAATGCTCCGTGTCGATGGAACGGCTGCCGTATTGGCTCGCCTCGTAGCGCGCAAAGAAAATTGCTCGCCGCGCCGCTTCCGTATATCGTTCAAACATGATTCAGATCCTTGCAGAGGGCTTCTTCTTTTCCACTCGGGTTGCTTTGGTCATAAGCCAAAATACGACAGAACTCCTGAGGCAATCTTAGCCGAGTCCCGGACGTGCTTGCAGGCAATGCATTTCTAGATCGCCGCGCTTCTGGCCGTGCGGTTGGCGCAAGATCGGCCAGTTTGCCGAACACCGATCCGCGACCAGCGCTTCGCGCTCGTTGACGCCCATCGCCGCACACGGCTATAGTGGCCGTGTGAGCGCGCGCAATTCCATTCGCTGCCGCCGCTCGAAACGCGCATGGATTCGCAACTACTCCGCGATCTGAAATCGCTCCTCGGCCCCGAAGCCGTGCTCCACCGCCCCGAGGAGCTAATGCTTTACGAATACGACGGTTCAGTCGAAGTCGCGCGTCCGAACTGCGTCGTCTTCCCCCGCACCACCGCCGAAGTCCTAGCTATCGTAAAACTAGCGAACCAATATCAAACCCCGCTAGTAGGCCGCGGCGCCGGCACCGGCCTCTCCGGCGGCGCGCTTTCGCGCAAAGGCGGCATCCTCACAGTTTTTTCGCGCATGAACCGCATCCTTGAAATTGACATCGAAAATCAGCGCGCCACGGTCCAGCCAGGCGTAGTGAATTCCGATCTCAGCGCCGCCGTCGCCCACGCTGGACTGCATTTTGCGCCCGACCCGTCCAGCCAGAAAGCCTGCACCATCGGCGGCAACGTCTCGGAAAATTCCGGCGGGCCGCACACCCTCGCCTATGGAGTCACCACCAATCACGTCCTCTCGCTCGAAGCGATTCTCCCCACCGGCGAACTCATCCGCATCGGCAGCTCCGCGCTCGATACTCCGGGTTACGATCTTCTCGGCCTGTTCGTCGGCTCCGAAGGCACGCTCGCGCTGATCACCGAAATCACCGTAAAACTCACGCGCCTGCCCGAAGCAGTAAAAACTCTCCTCGCGATTTTCGACACTCTCGACGACGCCACCGAAACCGTGGTGGACATCACCGCGCGCGGCATCACGCCCGCCGCCTGCGAAATGCTCGACGGCTGGACGCTCCGCGCCGTCGAAGCCTACGTGCACGCCGGATTTCCTCTCGATTGCGCCGCCGTGCTGCTGCTGGAAGTGGATGGCGTCGCCGAAGCCGTGCAACAACACGCCGAAGAGGTCGCCGACATCTGCCGCGCGCATCATGCCCGCGAAGTCCGCGTGGCTCGCGACGCGCGCGAACGCGACTTGCTCTGGAAAGGCCGCAAGAATGCTTTCGGCGCCGTCGGCCGCCTTTCGCCCACCTATTACGTCCAGGACGGCGTGATCCCCCGCACCAAACTTCCCGCCACCCTCCGCCGCATCAATGAAATCGGCGTCAAATACGGCTTCCAGATCGGCAATATTTTTCACGCAGGCGATGGCAACTTGCACCCGCTGATTCTTTTCGACGCGCGCGACGAAGCGCAGTTCCGTGGCGTAGTCGCAGCCGCTGATGAAATCATCAAGTTCTGCATCGAAATGGGCGGCTCCATCACCGGCGAACACGGCGTCGGCATGGAAAAAGATCGTTTGATGCCGCTGCTTTTTAGTGAAGCCGATCTCGACGTGATGCGCAACGTACGCGCTGCCTTCAATCCGCAGGGCCTGCTGAACCCCGACAAAATTTTCCCGTCGAAAAAAGGCTGCGGCGAAATTCACGTCCGCCCGCTGCCTCTGACCGGCGCACCCAGCGCATAATAAAGATGACCTCCTCTGCCATCAGCGCCAGCGTCACCTCGCGACTCTGCGAAATTGTCGGAGCCGCGAATGTCGCCAGCGATTTCGCGCAGTTGGCCACATACGAAATTGACCGCAAGCTGCCAGCTGCCGCAGTGCGCCCCGGCTCAAGCGAAGAAGTAGCCGAAATCGTAAAATTTGCCGCATCGGAAAAATTGGCGCTGGTGGCCACGGGCGCGCGCACAAAACTAGGAATCGGCTACACTCCCAGCTGCTACGACCTCGCGCTCGATATGACGCGCCTCAACAAAGTGATCGCCTACGATCCCGGCGATCTCACCCTCAGCGTCGAAGCCGGCGTGCCGCTCGCCAAACTGGCGCAAGTGCTCGCCGAACATCGTCAGTTTCTCCCGCTGCCGGTCCCGTTCGTGAATCGCACGACGATCGGCGGCCTCATCGCCTCCGGCGTGGACTCTCCACTGCGCCAATTTTACGGTACCGCGCGCGATTTTCTGCTGGGCATGGAATACGTCACCGGCGAAGGCGTCGCAACGAAAAGCGGCGGCCGCGTCGTAAAAAATGTCACCGGCTACGACATCCACAAATTAATGATCGGCGCTCTCGGCACCCTCGGCGTCATCACCCGCGTAAATTTCAAGACGTTTCCCATGCCGCTCGCCACCCGCGGCTTCATCGCCCGCTTCCCAACAGTCGAAAACGCGCTGGAAATGCGGCGCCGCATCGCGCAATCCGCCCTCACCCCGCTGACGCTGGAAATCTTTAGCCCGCGCGTAGCCGAACTTTTCTCGAGCGACGCAGCCTCGCACTATGAGCGCGCGCCCATGCCAGCCAACGTAATTTCAAACACGGAATGGGCACTCACCACGGGCTATGCCGGGAACGAACGCGTCCTCGAGCGATTTGCCAACGACCTAAAGCGCATGGCTCAAGAATCCGGCGCCACCGGAGCCACCACCCTCGCCGACAACTTGCCGCCAGCCTGGGCCCGCAAGCGCGAATTTGTCCCCATCGCGCTAGCATCCTCACCGGCCACCACCATCATGAAGATAAGCGTGCCGCCCATGCGCATGAAAGACGCCCTGGCAGCCGCGCAAAAAGCAGCCGAAAGCAGCAATCTCGGCTGGGCCGCCATGGCCCGCGGCGTGGGCATAATTTATTTCGCGATCTTGCCGAACGATCACACCGAGGAATACCGCGAGCGCGTCGCCAACGCCACAGGCGCCACACAAGAAGCCTGCGCCAAACTGACAGGCCACGCCACAATCCCGTGGGCCCCCGCCGAGTGGAAGCACACGCTGCAAATCTGGGGCCCACCGCGCCCCGACGCCGCGCAAATGCAAAAAATAAAATCCGTCTTCGATCCGCAAAATATCCTAAGCCCCGGCCGATTTGCGGGAGGCATCTAAAATCATGTCGTCCACGCCGCCTCCTGCTGGCCGGCCGCAAGGCTCGCCGCCTGTCGCTCACGAAGAAGCCCAGCGCGAATTTCAACTCACGCTCAGCGGTTTCTCCGCGATTGACAAGCCCGAGTACGAAGACTACTCCCGCTGCGTTCACTGCGGCCTGTGCGCCAACAATTGCCCCACCTATCGCCTGTGGGGCCGCGAAGCCGATTCCCCGCGCGGACGCATCAAGCAAATGGCCCTAGTCGATCAAGGCCGCTTGGAACTCGGCGAATCCTTCGTCCTGCACATTGACCGCTGCCTGAATTGCCGCAACTGCGAAACCGTCTGCCCCTCCGGCGTCGAATACGGCAAAATTCTGGAACTGGCCCGCGCGCAGATCGAACAAAAATATAAACGCCCGCTCGTCTCGCGCATCGCGCGCGATTTCGTGTATCGCCGCCTGCTTCCCTACCCTGGCCGAATCGCAAGCGCCGCGCGCGCGCTAAAAATTTACCAGCGCTCAGGACTCGCAGCCGTAGCCCGCGCCGCCGGAATCCTCCGCCTGTTCGGCCTGCAAAATCGCGAGAAGCTGCTGCCGCGCATCGATTCCGATTTTTTCTTCAGCGCGCTGGGCAAGACGTTCCCAGCAAAAGGCACCCGTCGCGCCCGCGTGGCATTTTTCGCCGGATGCGTCGCGCAAGTCACCTTCAGCGATTTAAACCGCGCCACGATCCGCGTCCTGCAAGCCAACGGCTGCGAAGTTGTCGTCCCCGCGGCCCAAACCTGCTGCGGTGCGCTAGCAGCGCATGCAGGCGTCCGCGATGTAGCCCGGGAACTAGCCCGCAAAAATTTCGCTGCCTTCCTCTCCGACGATTTCGATGCGATCATCACCAACGCGGCCGGCTGCGGCTCGACTCTGAAGGAATACGCGCACCTTTTCAACGAAGACAGTACTTCGCACTCGCGCGCAGAAAAATTCTCCGCGAAAATGCGCGACATCACCGAATTTCTAGCGGACCTCGGCCTCACCGCCCCGCTGCGTCCGCTGCCCGTACGCGTCACCTATCAGGATTCCTGCCACCTCGTCCACGGTCAAAAAATCCGCGAAGCGCCGCGCCGCCTCCTGCACGCCATCCCCGGCCTCGATTTCGTCGAAATGCCGCTCGCCGATCAATGCTGCGGCTCCGCCGGCGTCTACAACGTAACCGAAACCGAAACCGCGCTAGAACTCCTAGACCGCAAAATGGACAACGTGCAACAAACGAAAGCCCAAATCATCGCCACCGCCAACCCTGGCTGCATCCTGCAACTCCGCGCCGGCGCCGCCCTCCGCCGCACCAACCAGGAAGTCCTGCACGTGGTCGAACTTTTAGACCGCGCCCTAGCCTAGCCTGATCGGGAGTGCGGCGGCTTGCTGCCGCTTTCGCCGAAACCAAGTGTCCGCCACTAAAACGACCAGCCGAGGCTTGCCTCGCGTACTCAGCATTTGGCGAGAGCAATAGTGCCCGCACTGCGCGTACTGCTGGACTGGCGAACAAAGGAGGGGTTGCGGGCGGAGCGTGGGGGAAATTTTCCGCCCGCAATTTGAGGCTGAGCAACTGGGGCCGTGCAATATTGAACGTGCCGGTTATTCTTCCGCAGGCGGCGGTCCAGCCATCCGCACCGCGCCGCGCGCGTGCGCGGTCGTCTGAGCCACCGTGTAATCCGCCGGCACCTGGAACAAACTCGCCGCCGGTTCCGTCCGCGCAATGCTGGTCATCTGAAATACGGTGTCGCCCGAACGCGGATCGCTGCGCTTGGTCATCACCACCATCTGCAATTCCGACGAATACCAGCGCTCTGTGACGACCACGATCGGCTTCACGTTCCCAATCTGCCCCGCGGGAATGGTGCGCGTGTAACGCGTGCCTTCGGCCGTCACGCCGCCAATGGTTTGCGTTCCCAGCGAAGTGGTTACCGTTTCCTTGTCCGCCGCTTCCGCGCCCGGGCCGCCGGTGTGCGCCTTCCGCGTGAACTCCGCCTTGTTGGGAGGCGGCGGCATCTGCCGCGCAGTTTTCGTATCGGCTTCCAGAATGTAACGCGTGCCCGCCACCGGATCGTTCACGAAAGTCACGTGCGGCGGCGCACTCCGCCCCGCCACCGCCATCGGTCCGAACGCCGGCCAAGTCATATCGCGCCGCGTGCGTCCCTGGCTATCGCGCGCAATCGTACCGGTGGAGGTGTGCTTGATCTGGTTTCCATCGGCGAGCGTCTCGGTGGACTCCGTCGAAAAACTCGCGCTGAAAGGCGCGCCCGTCACGGTCTTTTCGCCGAGCCCTGCTTCAAAACCTAAAAATCGAATCTCGTCGCGCCCCGGCCCGTGCCCGTGTCCGTGGCCTGCAAGTGGTGGCGGAGGTGGCGCTGACGCCGCATCCTGCGCCCGCAGCCCAGCGCCGGACAGCAGCAGAATCATCGCCACCCCCGCCATCGCAATAAACTTTGCCGCGTTCCTCATCTCAAGCTCCTCTGAAAAAATCTCTAGCGATTACTAAAAATCCGTATCGGAATCAGAGTTCGCATTGGCGTGCGCCACCAACCGAATTGCTTGCGGCGTGCCGTCCTGGCTCACCACCATGTCCGCCGTCACATGTTCCGCCACGCCCAGTCCCTCCACCGGCAAACCGTAAGAAACCAGAGCCGCGCGCGGCAGCACTACGCGCACCACCGCCCCGCCTTCCAGTTCCGATGGATCGTAAGCACCCGGCAGCGGCATATAAGCGGTCGCATATTCGCTGTCATCACTTGCAGCCGCGCTCGCCGAATCACCGGCCGCTTGCGAACTCGAATTCGTCGCAGCCACCGGTGTTTTCGTCGCGCCCGGATTATCAGGCACCTGCGCGGAAGTCTGTCTAGCAGTCGGCGTAGAAGTCTGCGTGGCGTTCACGCCGCCCGGCGTCACCAAATTTTGCCGGTGCAAGGAAAGCCCCAGCGCCAGCAACACCGCCGCGGCAATTCCAAACGCCGCCAACTGCCAGCGCACTCCGCGCGAAGCCGCCGCGGATTTCTCCCGGCGAAATTCCTGCAGCAACAGAGTTTCCAGCCGCGGCGGAGCCTGCAATTCCGAGGAATCCGCAGCCGCCTGCCGCAACGAAAAATCCAACGATTCCACTTCGATCAGTAGCGTCGCGCAACCGCTGCACGATTCCGCATGAGCCAGCGCACGCTCACACAGCGTCGCGCCCTCGGTTCCGGGCCGGTCCAGTTCATGCAGCACTTGCTGAAATTGCGCGCAGTCCATGCGGTTCATCCTTTGCACTTCCGTGAAAATGTCCTTGCCGGGTTTCTGTTTCATTCGCCCACCGCCGACGCACGCCGCATGGGCTGCACGTCGCGCAATTTCTCCACCAGAATCGCGCGCGCGCGATGCAGCCGTGAACGCACCGTTCCCACCGGGCAATCCAGCGCCGCCGCCGCGTCCTCATAACTCAATTCATCCAGCTCGCACAGCACCACCACTTCGCGATAGTTTTCCGGGAGCGTCGCAATGGCCTGGCGCACGCGGTTCACATTTTCCAGCGTCGCGAAATCGTCGCGATGCAGCAAATACGCGCTGATGCCCGCGCCGTTGCCGTTCCCGTGCCCATTCCCGTTGCCATTTCCATAACTTGACGTGCCGTTCCTTCCGCTCGCTTTGCTGCGCGCCATGATCGCATCCAGCTCATCCGCCGATTCCGGCAGCGGCACGGAATTCCGTTCCTGCTCCCAGCGCCGCCGCAAATGATTCCGCGCGATGCCGTACAAAAACCCGCCCAGGGTCCCACGCCCCGGATCAAACCGCTTGGCGTCGCGAATCAAGGTCATGAAAACCTCTTGCGTCACATCCTCTGCAATCGCGGCGTTCCCGCTCATGTGCAGCGCAAACCGGTATATCGCCGGATGCTTCCGCCGGTACAACAGCGTGAAGGCAGCCTCGTCCCCGGCCACCATCCGCCGGAGCAGCAGCCCCTCATCCATGGTTTCAATGCCCCTGTTCATCTCAGACGGTTGGACGGCCCGGCGCAAGTCTCGTTACATATTCCACAATCCGCGGGCGAAAGTTCCATGAAAATCCAGCTTTTGACTCTGGTCTTGACTCTGTAGCGGCCAGCTTCGGTTGGGCGCCTTTGACGTTGCCGTTGAATTTGTGAATCGGCCCGCCGGGCGCTTCAGTCTGAGATTCGGCTGTGCCGAATCGAAGGGTAGCGGCCGCCTGCTTTTTAGGCGGGCGCATTTGAGTTTGCCGTTGAATTTGTAGCGGCCGGTTCGGGTTCATCGAACCGGGCAGCCGTTTACTTCTGTTGCCCTCGTAACGGCGCACTGCAGACCGCCGCCACGAACCCTCCCGCGCTCCGCACAATCCCCTCCTTGACCAAACCCCTCCGGTTCAATAACGTATGGGCGGACCGAAGCTGCCGGGCCGCAGCTAATCCGTAATCCCAAGGCGTCGCCGCACAAATACCACGGAGGAACCCCAGTCATGCAGGAATTTGATCCCCATGTCTTAGAAGAAAAGCCTATCCCGCCGCCCGACGAATTCAGCAAGAAAGCGCGCGTGCGCTCGCTCGAAGACTACCGCGAAATGTATGCCGCCGCCGAGGCCAATCCCGCAGCCTTCTGGGGCGAGCAGGCCAAACTGCTCCACTGGTTCGAAGCCCCGAAAAAAGTCCTGGAGTGGAAACCGCCCCACGCGAAATGGTTCGTTGGCGGCAAACTGAACGTCTCCTACAACTGCGTGGACCGCCACCTCGAAAAAAACGCCAATAAGCCCGCGCTGATGTGGGAAGCCGAAGACGGCTCGACCATTCAACTCACCTTCGCCGAGCTGCACGAACGCGTCTGCAAATTTGCCAACGTGCTGCTTACGCTCGGCGTGAAGCCTGGCGATTGCATCGCCATCTACATGCCCATGATCCCGGAGCTGGCCATCGCCATGCTGGGCTGCGCGCGCGTCGGCGCCGTGCATTCCGTGATTTTTGGCGGCTTCAGTGCGACGGCCATCTCCGACCGCGTCGCCGATTGCAAAGCCAAAATCCTGATCACCGCCGACGGCGGCTTCCGCCGCGGAAAAATCGTTCCGCTGAAAGAAACCGCCGACGCCGCGATGAAGAATTGCCCCACCATTGAAAAATGCATCGCAGTGCAACGCACCAAGGAAGAAGTCAGCTGGAAAGAAGGCCGCGACCTGTGGTGGCACGAACTCGAAGAAAAGGCCTCGAAGGAGAATATCGCCGCGCCCTTTGATTCCGAACACCCGCTCTACATTCTCTATACCAGCGGCACTACCGGAAAACCGAAGGGCGTGCTGCACACCTCCGGCGGTTACCTGCTGCAATGTACCTGGAGCACGCAACTCGTCTTCGATCTGCAAGAGGACGACATCTACTGGTGCACCGCCGACATCGGCTGGGTCACCGGCCACAGCTACGTCGTCTACGGCCCGCTATCGAATGGCGCCAGTATCGTGATGTACGAAGGCGCGCCGGACTTCCCGCAGAAAGATCGCTTCTGGGAAATTATTGACCGCTACAACGTCACCATCTTTTACAGTTCCGCCACCGCCGTGCGCGCCTTCATGGCCTGGGGCATGGAGTGGATCAATCCGCACAAACTCACCAGCCTCCGCCTGCTCGGCACGGTAGGCGAACCGATCAATCCCGCCGCGTGGAAATGGTATTTCGAAGCCATTGGAAAAAATCGCTGCCCCATCGTGGATACCTGGTGGCAAACCGAAACCGGCTCGATCCTGATTTCTCCGCTGCCCGGCGCCACGCCCACCAAACCCGGTTCAGCCACGCTGCCGCTACCGGGCGTGATCGCGAAAGTTGTCAACATGAAAGGCGAGCCAGTCGGTCCCGGCGAAACTGGTTACCTCACCATCCAAAAACCTTGGCCCTCGATGCTCCGCACCATCTACGGCGACGACGAACGCTACGCCCGCGAATACTGGACGCGCATTCCCGGCGTCTACTTCGCCGGCGACGCAGCCCAGTGCGACAAAGACGGTTATATCTGGGTCCTCGGCCGCGTGGACGACGTCATCAAAGTCGCCGGCCACCGCCTTAGCTCCATGGAAATCGAAAGCGTCCTGGTAAGCCATCCGGCAGTAGCAGAAGCCGCAGTCGTAGCGCGGCCCGACGAAATCAAAGGCGAAGCCATCGTCTGCTTCGTCGCCCTGCGCGTCGGCTACCAGCCCAGCAAAGAGCTGCGCGCTGCGTTGATGGATCACGTCGCCAACACCATCGGCTCCATCGCCCGCCCATCGGATATTCGTTTCACTTCCCTGCTGCCCAAAACGCGCAGCGGCAAAATCATGCGCCGCCTCCTCCGCGAACTAGCCACTAAAGGCGCAGTAACCGGCGACACGACAACGCTAGAAGACATGGCCGTAATCGAGCGCCTGCTAAAAGCCCAAGCCGACGACGAAGAATAGTCGCGGAATAATCCGAGGAACAATCTGCCGTTTTCGGCCTCTCGTTACTGACGCTGCTTACGTAGGGGCACGGCATGCCGCGCCCGCTTCGTCGTGGCACAGCCACTCTTGGCGGCGCTCCTCGGCTTTCTGGCGATGCGTCGAGCATCGTCATCCTGCCTGCCCTGAGTGATTTTGCGAAGGGAGGCCGGCGCCGTTGCCTCATGCCGGCCCAAGGATCTCTCTTTCTTTCTCTGCGCCGCCTACGTCGCTGCGGCAAATTACTTTTTGCGTTGGCGGCGGGCGGAGGACATCGCTGGCAGGGTGCGCTTGCCGTATTGACGTGCGAACATAGGTTTGCGTGCTTGCGGAAGCGTGGCTAGCATTTGTTCCGGGATTAGGCCGAGGCCTGTGAGCGCTTTGCGTGCAGACGGGTCTGCGAGTCACAGGGAAAGAAGTTTACGAACTTTTCCCGCAGGCATCGTTCGGCCCGCCTTGGCGTCGCGCACGCCTTCGCGAACGGCGGCAAGCGTCGCCTCGTCTTCGTCATTCGCAACAGCTACTGTTTTTTCGAAATTGAATTTGCGAGGCTTCGCCATGCGGTCATCTCAGACCATCAAAGCGCGTGTCTTCCCGGCTCATCAAACTCAAGCAGGATCTTGAACCCAATCACATCCGCTCCAAAACGTATCTTGAGTTCCTTGATCCCAAATGCAAAGTTTTTCGGCGGTGATCCCGCAGACGCCGCTTGCGGATCCTCGGGCAGTCTCCAGGAAAAATTGCAATGCGGGCACGCGGTGGGAATATCGCGGATGTCGTCAGGCGAAACTGTGAGCCGGGACTTGCATTGATGGCATTCAAACGTGATGGCGCGTATCTCTTCCAGACCCACCACAATTTTGCGTTCGAAGGTCACGATACCGAAGTGTATCACGGCAAAGCGCGGCCGCGCTCACCCCACCCGCGTCTCAACGCAGCCACAACTGCATGATATGAAACAGCCCCGCCCCCATCAGCGCCGCCCCCGGAATCGTCAGCACCCAGGCGCACACGATCCGTCGCGTCACGCCCCAGCGCACCGCCGTCAACCGATGCGCCGCCCCCACGCCCACAATCGCGCCCGTAATCGTATGCGTGGTGCTCACCGGAATGCCGAAATGCGCGGTAGTAATCAAAGTAAGCGCGCCCGCGGTCTCCGCAGAAAATCCCCCGAACGGATTCAGTTTCGTAATCCGCTGCCCCATGGTCTTGATAATCCGCCAGCCGCCAGCCATTGTCCCGCCCGCCATCGCCAGGTGACAACAAATGATCACCCAAAACGGCACCTTGAAATCATGCATCAAGCCGCCCGCCACCAGCGCGGTGGTGATGATCCCCATCCCCTTCTGCGCATCATTGGTCCCGTGTCCCAGACTATATCCCGCCGCCGAAACCAATTGCAGCCGCCGAAACCAGCGATCCACTTTCTGCGGCCGCATTTTCCGCACAATCCAACTCGTCCCGATGCTCGTCGTGAAACCCAAAAACATTCCGATCACCGGCGAGAGAAAAAGAAACAGAATGGGCTTCGTCCATCCGCTCAGAATCAATGCGTTCATTCCGGCGTGCGCCACCGCCGCGCCGCCATATCCGCCCATCAACGCGTGCGACGAACTCGTCGGCAATCCCAGAATCAGCGTGATCGTATTCCACAGGATCGCGCCCAGCAATCCCGCTAGCAGCACGCGTTGATTCACCATGTCAATGTGCACCATCCCGCTGCCCAAGGTTTTCGCCACCGCCGTCCCAAACACAAACGCCGCGATGAAATTCCAGAAAGCCGCCCACACCACCGCGCGGAAGGGCGTCAGTACGCGCGTGGACACCACGGTAGCAATGGAATTCGCGGCGTCGTGCCAGCCGTTGGAAAATTCAAATGCCAAGGTCAGGCCGACGGTCACTAACAGGAGGGGGAAGCTATTCACGGGGTCAGGCGCTTTTCAGGATGATGCTTTCGATCACGTTGGCTACGTCCTCGCATTTATCCACAGCGGTTTCTATCACTTCAAAAATTTCCTTCCACTTGATGATCTGCACCGGGTCCTTCTCTTCATCGAATAATTGCGCGATCAACGTCCGGCAAATCCGGTCGCTCTCATTTTCGTAGCGGTTGATCTCGATGCAATGCTTCATCGCGGTATCCGGCTTCTCGATCGCGTGAATCGCCGCGGCCAGCTCCTTCGTCGCGGACACCAGCACCCCCGCCAGATCCAGCGTTCCTACGCGCAAGGTTTCTACGCGATACAGAACGAAGCGGCTCGCCGCCGCGTCAACCAGGTCAATCACGTCGTCCATCGTGCTCACCAGTTCGTGAATGTCCTCGCGGTCAAACGGCGTAATAAACGTGCGGTTGAGCATGAGAAATGTCTGGTGCGTGACGTCGTCGCCGGCATGTTCGATAGCCTTGATGTTCTGCACTTGCTCCGGAACTCCCGTGTAGTGTAGCAACATCTTCAGAAAAGCCTCGGCGCTGCGATGAATATTTTCCGCCTGCTTGCGGAACAGATCGAAAAAACCCTCTTCGCGCGGCAGCAGCCGTTGCAGCAATCCGGTCATCGCGTTTCATTTCCCCAGGCCCAACATTTGAAACAGCCAGACCATAACAGAGTTAGCAATCCAGAGGCAAGGAACCCCCGCGAACCCCGAGAACCCGCAAGCTCAATTTCTCTATGCGCCCCGGCGACACGCTCACGCATCAGCCAGGCTAGGGGCGCTGTTTGTGAATCGCGCTGCAGCGCGGATTCATCCTGAGATCCCGCCGTGCGGGATCGAAGGGCGGCGCCCCAGCTTGCCCGGGCGTCAACTGCGCGACGCGTTTCCCATGACTTTTTGATCCGCCTTTTCCCAAATTGGGAAGCCAGGCGCCTATTAAGAGCTTGATTATCATGTTTCAACTATGATATAATAGTTACTAGAATATGCTGCCATTCGCTCATGATGTGGGAGCCAGCATCACGCGGGGCGCAAAGAATACCGGCGCCCGCCCCGCTCCTTGCCCGCTATGGACCCGCAGCTCTGCGTCGCCAAACCGCTCCTCGAATTTCGAATCGACAGTCCCGGCGATTAGAAATCGCCGGGACTGCTAGAAAACAGACGGCGACGTCTCTTCTAACCGACACCATTTTCGCATCCACAGCGCCGCTGAGTGTACGCAGAGCATCCGCAGTTCTAGCGATGTCCACAGCCAACAACGGTAGCCCGCTGCCCCAGATGCTGCTATTCTTGCCGCGAACCATTCCGCAGAGGTCGCGCTCATGGTACAAACCGCAACCCCCTCAATCCCCTACTCGGCCGCAAGCGCCGAAGCCCACGCTCCGGTCCCCTGGTACATCTGGTGCGGCCTGCTCGGCGTCATTTCCATCGTCTTCGGCCTGTACTGGGATATTTCCTGGCACATGAGCGTCGGGCGCGACACTTTCTGGACGCCCGCGCACCTGGCCATCCAGCTGGGCGGCATATTGGTCGCGCTCACCAGCGTATATCTGATCCTATCCACTACTTGGGGCAATAATCGCGCGGCTAAGGCCGCTTCCATTCAAGTTTGGGGGTTCCGCGGACCGCTCGGCGCGTTCCTCGCCTGCTGGGGCGGCGTCGTGATGGTCACGTCCGCGCCCTTCGACAACTGGTGGCACAGTTCTTTCGGCCTCGATGTCGCCATCGTCAGCCCGCCGCACATGGTTCTCGGCGTGGGAATCCTGGCCGTCGCGATCGGCGCCCTGCTATTACTCGTGAGTTCGATGAATCGCGCCGCAGGCGACGCGCACAGGCGGCTGCGCTGGATGTATCTGCTGCTCGGCGGAGTGATTCTTGCGCTCCATTGCGTGCTGCTTTCGGAATACACCAACGGCAGCCAGATGCACGGTCCCAGTTTCTATCGAGCCTTGTCGCTGGCGGTGCCGATCATCCTGGTGGGGCTGTCGCGTGCCAGCGGCTACCGCTGGGGCGCGACGATCGTCGCGGGAATATACACCGCTTGGGTGGTGGGCCAGCTGTGGCTGCTGCCATTATTTCCCGCGACGCCGAAACTCGGGCCGGTGTTCACCAAGATCACGCACATGGTGCCGCTGGAATTTCCGACGCTCATCATCGTGCCTGCAATCGCTTTGGATTTTTTGCTGAATCGCTACGCTAATAAAAATAAATGGGCTCTCGCGGCCGTGCTCGGCACCGCTTATCTCGTCGTGCTGCTGCTCGTGCATTGGCCGCTCGGAGATTTCCTGATTTCACCGGCCGCGCGCAACTGGGTCTTCGGCCAGAACTATTTTCCCTACATGCAATCGCCTTCGGAATATCACTACAACTGGGAATTCGTGGACCTCGCGCCAACTACGGGGCTCTTCCTGTACGGAATCGGCATCGCTCTGGTGACAGCGATTATCGGCTCGCGCATCGGACTCGCCGCCGGTGACGCATTGCGCGGCCTGCGCAGATGAACACCATGCCGCGGCGTGGAATCGCCTCGCGCGCGCGCGAGCTGGCACTTGCGTCGCTCGCGGTTGTGCTGTTGATCACGCCTGCATGGGCGCACGTTGGAAATCCTGACGTTTATTTTCAAGGCACGGCCGGCCCCTATCACCTGATCATCACGATTCGCACGCCGCAGATGATTCCCGGCACCGCGGATGTGGAAATTCTCAGCGCCACTCCGGGTATTTCGAAAATCACCGTCGTCCCGCTTTATATTGTCGGCCCCGGCGCGAAATATCCGCCCGTTGGAGACTTGCTCGCCCAAGCGAAAGAAGACCCGCAATATTTCTCCGGCACAATCTGGCTGATGGAATCCGGTTCGTGGCAGGTGCGCGTCCAAGTGGAGGGCGCGCGAGGCGCGGGTGAACTCGCCGTGCCGGTGCCGGCCGCCGCGCGCCGCACCTTGCCGATGCAAAGATCGCTCGGCATTCTGCTTTTCGCTTTGATGTCGCTGCTGGTCGTCGCCATCATTTCCATCGTGGGCGCCGCGCGCCGGGAAGCCACGCTCGCGCCCGGCGAATTGCCGTCCGCGGAAAGGTCCCGTCGCGGCCGCTGGATGATGCTCGGGACAGCCGTCGTGGTTTTCGGCGTCCTCTATTTCGGCAACTCGTGGTGGAATTCCGAAGCCAGCGCAAAAGCCCGTCAGATGATTTACAAGCCGCCGCCGCTCGACGTTTCTCTGGAGCCCGGCGGAAAGCTCCTGCTGAAAATGGGCGAATCCGCGTGGCATCGCACCCGCCCCGAAACCGTGATGACCACTCTCATGCCCGACCACGGCCACCTGATGCATTTATTCCTTATTCGTGAACCTGGCATGGATCGCTTTTATCATCTGCATCCGCAGATCGTTCCTCTCGAGCCGGGACTTCATGCCATGTCTGGCATTTCCTTCGAAACCGATCTGCCGGCGATACCGGCGGGACGTTATCAGGTTTTTGCCGACGTCGTGCGCGTGTCCGGCTTCCCCGATACCATGATCGCCGAAATTGATTTGCCAAATATTCCCGGCGTCGCGCTCACTGGCGATAATTCTGCCGCCGCGTCTTCACCGCTTCCCGCCGACAGCGCGCGCGCAAACGGCAACGCCGATCCCAGCAGCGCGCGCGGCCCACACGGCGCCGTGGCCGCGACAGTCAGCGTCACGCCAGACGGCACCACCGCGATTCTGCCCGATGGGTACGAAATGATCTGGGAGCGCGGGACGGCGCCATTCACCGCTAATCATTTCATCTGGCTGCGCTTTCGCCTGGAGACACCGGACGGCAAGCCCGTCAGCGATTCCGAACCTTACATGGGAATGGCGGGACACGCGGAAATTGTAAGTTCCGATCGCTCCGTTTTCGCGCACATCCATCCCGACGGTTCGGTCGCTATGGCCGCGCTGGAACTCGCGCAGAAAAATTCAGCACAGGGAAACGCAGCGCCGAACGCGCTAGCAGGAGTGAACGCGAGCGGCGAGATGGGCGGCATGGAGATGTCCATGGATCCGCGCTCCGCAGAGGTGTCGTTCCCCTACGGTTTCCCCAAAGCCGGTGAGTACCGCCTCTTCGTGCAGCTGAAGCGCGGCGGAACAATCGAAACAGGCGTATTCGATACGCAGGTGCTTCCGTGAGCCGCGGCGCGCTACGAGTCCGAAGCGCGCATCATCTTCGCGGCCATTTTCGTGACGAGGCTTCTGGGCGCGAGGCGCTGCCCTTCTTTCATCAGACGATTCATGAAGCCCGAAATCACGTATGACTTTCCTGCCGCTTGCGCTTCCAGACCGACGCGCGCCACTTTCTCCGCCGTCTCCGCATTCTTGAAGGCGCGATCCGGTTGGTGCGCGACCTCCTGGAATTCCGTCACGGTGGAACCCGGACACAGCGCGCACACGCGCACTCCATGCGGACGCACTTCCTCGGCGATTCCTTCCGCGAACAGCAGATCGAACGCCTTGGTTGCCGCGTAGCAGGCATTGTAGGGAAGCGGCTGAAACGCCGCGAGCGAAGCGACAATCATTACGTCGCCATGCCGCCGCTGCACCATTCCTGGCAGGTACAGCCGCGTGAGATGTACCACCGCGGAACAATTCACCTGGACCATCTCCAGCATCGTTCCGGCGGGAATCTTGTACGCGTTGCCATATGCGCCAAACCCCGCGTTGTTGATCAGGAATTCGATCTCGATCTTCTTGTTGGCCGTAAACGCGTAAATCTCACCCGGCGCTTCCGGACGCGTCAAATCCGCGGAGAAGACCTCGGTTCTGATGCCGTGCTGCGACGACAGGTCAGCAGCCAGCTTTTGCAGCCGGTCAATCCGCCGCGCCGTGAGCACCATGTTCGCGCCTTCGGCCGCGAGCAGCTTGGCCAGCTCCAGACCGATTCCGGCGCTCGCGCCGGTGATCAGCGCCCACTTGCCCCGCCATTCCTGCTGCCACTTTTCCGCCACGGAAACCTCCGATCAGGCGACGATCAGTCCTGAGCGCCGCTCCTCGAGACTCTATCACAGCGACCCTGGCGTTTTTCGAACCGGCTAGGACGAAAGACTGATGTGATGAAGGCCCAACTAGGGGAGCCGCCCAAGGATGAAATGCCGAGAAACAGGTCAGGCGTTGTTGGGCTTTTCGCGGGGCATCACGGTATCGCGAATTCGCACGCCCTGCTCTTTCAGGCGATCGAGCAGACGCCGCGCCCAGACGAATTCCGCCGCGAGGATGCCGAGCGCCAGCATGATGGTGAGCCAGCCAGGCCCAGGAGTCGCGATCATTGCGATTCCCAGCGCGAGCAGAGTGAACCCGATGAGTGCCTTGATGATCCGTTTGGCCTGCTGGAACGAATTGAACAGCACCAATCGTCTCGTTTCACGAGAATCGCATGCGCTCCTGGCCGCTTATTGCCCGCTCACGGCTTAGATGCGCGTCAACCAATTAAGTATCGGCATGCACGCGGATTTCCATCGTAAAAAGTTCGCCGAAAACTCATATACTGATTCCTGTACGGACAACAGTGGGTTTGCGTCGCGCGTCGTGGCCCGAATCTGTGTTTGGCGGCGAGCGATGACCACAAATGGAAAGTTTCTGCCGGGTAAGTGGCAATACGGAACCGCAAGCACGAACCAGTTGAAAATCCCGCGGGTGGGATTCAGACGATCAGACTGCGCAGCGACTATTAGAACTTGTACACGATGCCGACCGAAACTTTCGGGCTGATCTGATAGGTTCTGAAGAAACCGCTCGCGATGCCATCAATGGCAAGTCGTACCGCCGCGTGCCGATGGTGGCCGTTCAAATCCACGCCCGCGCCTACCAATCCAGCGACCGCGCCTTGGCTGCCAAAGGGCGTTCGCGGCGTGATGAACATTCCTCCTACCATCGCATGTGCCCACAGATCGATCCCTTTTGGCCCCACGTAGCGGAACCGTGGACCCAAGCCTACGAATACCAGCCAGGAATTCTGTCCGGGCTGGCTGCCGTATGTGGCCATGACTTCTGCGTCGGCTCCCAGCCAATCCCGATACCAGTACACCGCGGAAGCATTCCCGCCGTTCATGTTCGAGATGATGCCGGGAACTTCGTAGAAACGGAAGAACGTGTAACCTGCGTAGAGGTCCCAGCTGTACTTGTCAAAAACACCTTGTACGTCCTGCGGCATGGCCGCCGGAAACGCAGGCGCCGGACTGGCAAACGCTGGCGCCGCGAATACGGCCGGGGAATTTGCCGATGGGCTTGCGGGAGTCGCAGGCGTAGCTGGAGTAACCGAGTAGGTCATGAAGGAAGGGGTCGCGAGCGTAACGGAATTCCCGAAGTTCGCTTGTGCTCCGGCGTTTGCGGCCACGAATAGCAGGCCACCCAATAGAACAGAGATGTATTTCATCGCCTATTGCCCCCAAACGAAGGAATGCCTAGCCACCTTCTCTATCACTCTGAAGGATAGCCAAAGGGCGTGTCTATAGCTTTGATTGGCTTTGCCGCCTGGATATCACCCTGTTCTCTCGGACAGTCCGGAGCTGGGCGACTACGCCTGCGACGAGCTGGGGCGACCGGTGCTGGGGCACTCGGTGGCGAGGTTCGAACAGCGCGAGGGGTGCACCGCCGCGGCGCAGAGCTCGCAGAGAAAGGCTCTGCTGTGAGCGCTGCGGCTGCTGCGCAATGTGCGGGAACATTGCGCGACGAGGCGCCCGCACACAGTGATTCCGCAACCGACCTTTTTCCGCGCTCGTAATTATTTGATTCCGTTCCTGTTTTGACCTCATCCTGACTCCTGAGCAAATTCGCATTCGATTTTGATGCTTGACATCAGTGCTTATCTGA
>Ga0210394_10000744_pt1 | contig 61763 bp, 52 predicted proteins | sample IncBWC12MmetaG_FD_160121 | JGI IMG/M metagenome (GOLD analysis project Ga0210394, IMG submission 160121) | Forest soil microbial communities from Barre Woods Harvard Forest LTER site, Petersham, Massachusetts, United States - Inc-BW-C-12-M | ecosystem: Environmental > Terrestrial > Soil >...
ACGCGCGCGTTGTGGATCGTGCCGGTTTCGGTGGGCGCGGCGGTGCTGAAGCGTTCAGACAGCCGCATTCAGTGGCCGTGGTTCATTGCGCTGTTTTGTTTGGCCGCGGTGGCGAACACGTACTTGCCTGGGTTTGCGGGTGCATGGCATGTACTGAGCGTGATGGGGAAATTGGGACTGACAGCGACTTTGTATTTGATTGGCACGGGGATTTCGCGGGCTACGCTCCGGCAGGTGGGCGTGCGTCCGATGCTGCAGGGAGTGATTTTGTGGATTTTGGTGGGGATTACTTCGTTGTGGCTGATTCATGCGGGGTGGATTTCGCTGTAGGGTGGCGGGATGTTGCGTAGCGAAAAATCAAGGCAACGGCGGAAAATTACCGCAGCGGCGCAGAGAATGGCAACGGCTGCCCGGTCCCGCGTTGCGGAACCGGGCGCTAGGAATTCAACCGCAAGAAGCCGACGAGCGGCCGACGCCGTGCGGTGGCGCAAAACTTAGTCGCCGATTTCCGGTGCTGGCGGGGGGACGCGGGTTGGCAGAAACGTCGAGTATAGAGCTACCACGGCGACAATTATGTTCGCGACCATTACTGGTTTGGAGTTGATCAGCACGCCGTAGGTTAACCAGACGACCGCGCCGAGGGCCTGGACGGCGCGCAGCGTTTTGTGATTGCGAAAGAAGTAGGATGCGGTGACGATGGCGGTGGCGAGCCAACCGATTAAGCTGATCATAGCGATGAACCTTCCCCGGAGTGAGATTCGACGACTTCTTCCGCCGCGGGACGCAGCGTGAGCCAGTCGGTGCGAACTTTGTCCCATTCCTGAATGAGAAAGCCGTAGGATTCCAGGAACGCGCGGATTTGCGCACGGCCTTTGCCGACAATTCTTTCAAGGATGGGGACGAGGACGCCCAGAGCGCTGGCACTGAGAATTGTGCGCTGGGCAATGTGCGAAACGTGTTTGGTTTCGGAAACAGCGATGGTGAAGCCGTCGCGAGCATTGATGTGGAGCATGACGTGAATGTCCGAGCTGCCGTCGCCCGCGTAGATCACATGGTCCGGGCCGATTTTCATGGCGGCCTGAAGCTCGTCGAGAAACGCGACTTTGCCGTAGCCGGCAGTAGCGCGCACGATGGTGTCAATTTCTCCGCTGCTTTTGTATTTGAATTCCGTGCCGTGGATGCGGTCGGGAGGCAAAATTCCCTCGAGCGCGGATCGGATTACCTCCACCGGTGCGGCGGAGAGTACGTAAAAATCGAAGTGGTAGCCCTGGATTCCGTGGTCGAGAATTTCGTTGAGCAGGCCGATATTGGCTTTCAGGCGGATTTCCTTACCGACCTGGATCAGGTGTTCCTTGCGGACGCGCGAGCGAAATTCCGGATCGTGCAGCAGAAGATAGGCGAGTTCGGCTCCCTGCTGCACCAGATTGAGCTTGGCCATGCCTTCGGCTTTGCGTTCGAATTCCGCGGTGGGGATTCCCACGATTTCGCTGAGAACGTAACCGGAATCGTTGAATGTGAGAGTCTGATCGAAATCGCTGACGAATAAATAGGATTTTAGTGCGGCATCGCTCATGAAAGTAATTTACCTCCGGCTGACTTTGCTGGCTGCTATTACTCTATTTTACATCAGATTGATGCGGCGATGGCCGTCGGGTGTACGCGTGAATGGAACGCATCAGTAAGTTGAATTTGCAAGATGGCGCGGGTTATTGCTTGCGGTCGCGAGCCGGTGCACCGCAAGCGGGGCAGGTGGCGCGATTGGCACGCGTGGACAGCAGCGACGCATGGCAGCGCGGCGGGAACGAAGTGAAGATGCCGCGCTCGCTTCAGGCGCGATGTATAGTGTTGGTGAGGAAAAATGTATGAGCAACCTGCCCGGATACCGACGCGCGCTTACTGGAACGCAGCCGGAATATTTGCATCCCGCCTATGTGTCGTCGCGGAAGCGCGCGCCTGCGCAGCCGCTTGTTTATCTGCCGCACACGCTTTCGGAAATTACCGGGCCGGTGTTCGCGCCGGAAACCGTGAATGTGAAGGCTTGCGATTTGACGCGGCAGCATTCCGGCGAGCCGCTGGGCGAGCGGATCATCGTCAGCGGGCGCGTACTGGACGAGGACGGGAAGCCGGTGCGAAAAACTTTGGTGGAAGTCTGGCAGGCGAACGCGGCAGGGCGTTACCGGCACAAAGTGGATCAGCATCAGGCTCCGCTGGATGCCAATTTCAGCGGCCACGGCTACGCGCTGACCGATAGCGAAGGCCGCTATCGTTTCATAACCGTGCGGCCCGGAGCATACCCCTGGGGCAACCATCACAATGCGTGGCGGCCGGCGCACGTTCATTTTTCCGTGTTCGGTCCGGCGTTCGCGACGCGTTTGGTGACGCAGATGTATTTTCCCGGCGATCCGCTGCTGCCGTTTGACCCGATCTATAACTGCACGGCGGATGAATCGGCGCGGCAGCAATTGATTTCTGCTTTCGATTGGGAAAGCACGATTCCGGGACACGCTCTGGGATATAAGTTCGACATTATTCTGAACGGCCGCGAAGCAACGCCGATGGAGAAATAAATGACGCTGCGCGCTACCACATCACAAACGGTCGGCCCGTTCTTCAGCATTGGACTGGAACGACTCAATCGCGCGGGGCTTGCCGGCCCCGGCATTGCGGGCGAGCGCGTGACGATCGAGGGGCGCGTGCTGGACGCCGATGGCGTGGGAGTGCCGGACGCGATCATCGAACTGTGGCAGGCGAATTCGTATGGGAAATATGCGCACCCGGAGGATCCACAAGATAAGCCTATGGAAGCGGCCTTCCAGGGTTACGGCCGAATTCCGACGGATGAAGATGGGAAATTTCGTTTTGCGACGGTCAAGCCGGGGGCCGTGCCGGGGCCGGATGGGAAATTGCAGGCACCACACATCGCGGTTTCTGTGTTCATGCGCGGATTGTTGCGGCGATTGGTGACGCGGATTTATTTTCCGGATGAGCCGGGGAACGCGGGGGATTTTGCGTTGAGTTTGGTGGCGCCGGAGCGGCGCCAGACTTTGATTGCGCGGAAGACGCCGGGAACGGATGAGTTGCTAAAGTGGGACGTGATTATGCAGGGGCCAGGGGAGACGGTATTTTTTGATTGTTGAATGGTCAACCAAGCGAAAAGCAAACGGTCAAAGGCGCCCCGCTGAAGCTGGCCGCTACAACCTCAAAATCTTGGCCCGCGCGGCTGTACGATTCACGTTCGGGTGGATTTTTCTCCTACGCTCCGCCCTCGACGCACGCAGCCGCAAACGCGCGATTCCCGCATTCTGCACGCACTGCGGAATTTGCCGCGATCAGGTATTCACGGTAGAGCTAATGCGGTTGGGTGCGCGTAAGATAGACGCGGTGACAAGGTGACCGATCGAGCGGACAGAACCGGCCAGAGTTTGATGCGCAAATGGGTCATTGCCGGCGTCGTCGTGCTGTCGTTGCTGCTGGTGGCGGCAATACTGCTGGGACCGACGCTGCACGGCTTCGTTCGCGAACGAACGCAGAAAGCATTGCAAACCCATTTTGCCAGCACGGTGGAATTTTCCGACTTCGAGGTCAGTTTGTTTCCGCGGCTGCGCGTCACCATCACCGGTTTGGCGTTGCGCTACAAGGGACGCACCGACATCCCGCCGCTGATCCAGGTGCAGACGGTTTCGATGTACGCGCAGTTGCCGGCCTTGCTGCGCCCCAGACCGTACATTTCTTTCGTGCAACTGGACGGACTGCAAATTCGCATGCCGCCGCGTGAGCCGGGCGGAGCGCCGCTGATTCAGAAGACCGATCAAGACCTGGCGAAAAAGTATCCGGCGCTGATTGGCGAATTGCGCGCCGACGACGCGAACATCGAAGTGCTGCGAGCGCAATCCGACAAGCCGCCGCGCGAATTCCCGATTCATCATTTGGATCTCCACAACGTCAGCTTCGATCACCCGGCGCAATTCCACGCCCTGCTGACCAACGCAGTGCCGAAAGGTGAAATCGATTCCACCGGCGAATTCGGACCTTGGCAGGCGGAAGAGCCGAGCGCGACTCCGGCCGACGGACACTATACGTTTCAGGACGCGGACCTGGGCACGCTGAAGGGGCTGCGCGGGATTCTTTCTTCGAAGGGAACATTTTCCGGGCCGCTGGATTATTTGGCGGTAGAGGGCTACACGGATACGCCCGACTTCGGACTGCGCACGGGCGGCAGACCGGTCGCGCTGCACACGGAATTTTCAGCGCTCGTCGACGGAACCAACGGCGACGTGGTACTGAAAACCGTAGCTGCAAAATTTCTGCACACCACGCTGGCGGTGAACGGGAAGATCGTGGACGTCAGCAAGGACATAAAGGGGCGCACGATTTTTCTGAACGCCTCATCGGAAAACGCGCGCATCGAAGATCTGCTGCGCCTGGCCGTCAACTCCGACGAGCCGCTTATGACCGGCTCCGCGAACCTGAAGACCATCATCGATATTCCCGAAGGCGACGAGGATCTGCTGGCGCGCATGAAACTCACGGGACAATTCGGAGTCGGTCAGGGGCAATTTACCAGCGCCACCGTTCAGGAAAAGGTGGACACGCTCAGCCGCAAAGGACAGGGCAGGCCGAAGGACACGGACATCAGCGAAGTCGCCTCCGATCTTCGTGGAAGTTTTAGACTCGCGGACGGCATGGTGACATTTTCCAACCTGAGCTTTGCGGTGCAGGGCGCGGCGGTGCGACTGAACGGAACCTACAGCCTGAACAGCACCGAGATGGATTTTCACGGAAAGCTTTCAATGAACGCCAAGCTCTCGCAAACCACCACTGGCGCAAAATCGTTCTTCCTGAAGGCGGTCGACCCGTTCTTCAAAGGGAAAAACGGGGGGACGGAGCTGGCCATCCAGATTACCGGCACGAAAGACCATCCGACGTTCGGCCTGGATAAAGGCGCAGGAGCGAAGAAGGGCGATACGACCGCCGCGAAGACGGGCGAATAGCGCTTCTTTACGTCTGGCCGTGCAAATTTTCGTGTGAACGCTTCCGGACTGACAGAATTGCAGCGAACGATTGCTTTGCTGCCACACCGCTTGCGGTTCTGTTCCTAACTAAAATCAAAAATGTTCTGGCATGTGCGCCGCGATGGTATGAGAATGCAACGGCTGTGAAACGCCGCTTGGCCGGCGTGCGTCGGTAACGTTGTGCTGCAAGACTTGCTCGTGTGCGTCCCTTTTGGGCCGACCATTTCAACTCAGGAGAAACTTTTCATGTCTTTGCGTTCGATGTGCTGCTCGCTGCTTACGATTACTGCGTTACTCTCGGCCCAAATCAGCTCGGGGCAGAACACGGACGCGCAGAGTGCAACGACGATTGTCGGATACAGCCGGCCATCCGCGGAGGCGGAAGGTGCGCTCGAGAAAAAGTTTCAAGACGGCGTCGTGCCTGGAAATATTCGCGAAAACATGCGCCGCTTGAGCGCGCGGCCTCATCACGTGGGTTCGCCCTACGATAAAGACAACGCCGAATGGATCCTGGCGCGATTTAAAGAGTGGGGCTTCGACGCGCATATCGAAACGTTCAGCGTATTGTTTCCCACGCCCAAAGAACGCGTTGTCGAGTTGCTCGAACCCTCGCACTTTCGCGCGAAACTGCAGGAGCCCACGCTGCCGATTGATCCTACCAGCGATCAGACCGCGGAACAGCTGCCGACGTACAACGCGTATTCGGTGGATGGGGACGTGACCGCGCCGCTGGTCTATGTGAACTACGGCATTCGTGAAGATTACGAGCAGCTCGATCGCCTGGGAATTTCGGTGAAGGGGGCGATCGTCATCGCGCGGTACGGTTCCGGCTGGCGCGGCACTAAACCAAAAGTTGCCGCCGAGCATGGCGCCATCGGTTGCATCATTTACTCCGATCCGCGCGGCGACGGATATTACCGGGGCGACGATTATCCCGCGGGCGGCTGGCGGCCGCGCGAAGGCGTGCAACGCGGCAGTGTGATGGATACAGATTATCCCGGCGATCCACTCACGCCCGGCGTCGGCGCCACACCCGATGCAAAACGCCTGGCGATCAAAGACGCCAAGACCATCACAAAAATTCCGGTGCTGCCAATCTCCTACGCCGACGCGCTGCCGCTGCTTTCCGCGCTGCAAGGTCCCGTGGCGCCGGAAAATTGGCGCGGCGCGCTGGCCATCACGTATCACATCGGCCCCGGGCCGGCGAAAGTGCATCTGAAAGTCGCGTCCAACTGGGACATGAAACCAATTTATGACGTGATTGGCACATTGCATGGCGGCGACGATGCCGGGCAGTGGGTGATCCGCGGCAATCATTTCGACGCGTGGGTGAACGGCGCGGACGATCCAATTTCCGGGCAGTCGGAAATGCTGGAGGAAGCGCGCATGCTCGGCGAATTGCACAAGCAAGGTTGGACGCCGAAACGCACCATTATTTATTGCGCGTGGGACGGCGAAGAGCCTGGGTTGCTCGGTTCCGTCGAGTGGGTGGAAACACATTTGGCCGAACTGCAACAGCACGCCGTCGCGTATCTCAATTCCGACAGCAACGAAAGGGGCCACTTTTCTGCGGGAGGGACGCAGGATTTGCAGGGCGTCGTCAGCAGTGTGGCGCGCGAAATCGAGGATCCGGAGACGCATTTGTCCGTTTTTCAGCGCGCGCATCTGGTGGGTATCAGCGAAGCGAAGGACGCCGAAGAACATGCGAAAGCTCGCAAGCGCGCGGACCTGGAGATTTCCGCGCTGGGAGACGGATCGGACTATACCGCCTTTCAAGATTTCGCCGGGATTTCCACGCTGGATCTGGGATTTGGCGGCGAGGACGATGGCGATCAGTATCATTCGATCTATGACGATTTCTACTTTTACACGCATTTCGTGGACACCGATTTTTCGTACGGCCGCGCGCTGGCGCAAACCGCGGGCACTACAATTTTGCGTTTGGCCGGCGCGGATTTAATCCCGGTGGACTACGCGCCGCAAGCCGAAGCCATCGCAAAATACGAAACGGAATTGGAAAAATTGCTGAAAGACAAGCAGGACGAAATCGCCGAGCGCAATCTGGAATTGCAGGAAGGCGTGTTTGCGGCAGCGGCGGACCCGCGCAAGACCTACGTCGCGCCGCCGGCGGAAGCGGTGCCGCCGTACATGAATTTTACGCCGATGAAAAATTCCCTCGAGACGCTGAAGAAGAGCGCGGAGCGTTATTCCAAGGCGCTCGCGCAATGGCAGGCTGCGGGTTCGCCGGCTTTGGCGCCGCAATCTTTGCAAACGCTGAACGCAGATTTGCTGCGAATTTCGCGATTGTTCCTGAACGAAAAAGGATTGCCGGAACGTCCCTGGTTCAAGAACCAGATTTATGCGCCTGGCGCCTACACGGGTTACGGGGCGAAGACGGTCGCGGCGGTTCATGAATACATGGACGAGAAAAAATGGAAAGAAGCGGAAGCGCAGATCCCGCAAGTCGCGCAAACAATCGAAAACGTGGCTGCCGGAATCGATAAGGCGGCGGCAGATTTCGAAACGGCTCTGACGCAGAAACGCTAACAGGCCTTGGTAGCGGCCAGGCTCTTCTGGGTAGCTTTGACTCTGACTTCGCCCTCAAAGTCGTCGCGGCGCTCGTGTGGTTCGTATGCGGATGGACTGTCAATTCGCCGCCCTGGGACTTCGGCAAACTGCTCGGCCGCTACGTGGTGTTTTTCTTTCTCACCGCTCAAGCCATCTCGTGGCTGGCGTTCCAGCAGATTCCATCTCTGGCAGTGCTCGTCGGCGGACTGTTCATCGTCACAGGCGGCATAATCATCGCAATCCCGAACACGTAAAGTCAGCCCGCAGTTGAGCTGCCGCTGGCGCGCGAGGATCCGGCGCGCGGAAATTCTTAGTGCGATCGTTCGGGTGCTGTGGAAGGGTGTGCCACCCGCCGTATAATGTTGGCGCCTACTTTAGCCACCGCGACGTGGCGCACGACCCACAGGCGCGCGGAGTCGATCCTATAACTAAACAGAGTAGGTACCCTGCAGATATCTTTCCCGTGTACAGTGTTCCGGAAGGAACGCCGTATCACAAGCCCCTTCCGCTGGCGTCTGTGACGGGCGGTGGTGAGTGTGCCAAGCAGTAACACGAAAACCTGTAGCGGAGGGAAGCTAATGTGGCGGACGCTGCTGCTCGTTGCGATTGCGATCCTGTGCGTTGCGAGAACTGGCTGGCCACAAGGATCGCGCGCGCCCGCTACGGACGCGAATTGTCCTGCCGATTCAGCAAAGGATACAGTTCAACAATTGTGGGACATGGCGGCCTCCGGTGAGTTGGTGGATCGCTGGGGCGAAGGAGCCCGTTTGTTCAGCGAACCCGGTCCGTGGCCCAAGGACGGATCGGTTCGCGTCGTCTCGGACTACTGGTGGGTGGAATATTTCAAATGCTCCGAAGAGTCTCAAGCAATAGTAGTAGTGCATTCCCACTGGGGGGAGGCACCCGGAGTGATAGACTCACAACTTCGCTTCACCCCGCCACCGCCGGCGGCCTACCAGGCGGGTACGGGCTACAGACTGATATTCACAACCCCTCACATCTACGCCTGGGGCCCTGATGGTAAGGCAATCCCGGGCGGGCTGTTTCCACCCAAGCGGTGGTTGATCGCGGGACCTGCGCCTTCGCCCTTCGTCACTGTGACGGCAGCGATTCGCTACGTTCTTGAGAAGCGCTATGAAAGCACCGATCCAGAAATCAGGAAGAACGCCGACCAGACTCTAGCGAAGCTATTGAAAATGCACTGAAGCTGCCCTGGAATAGCGTCCATTCTAACCGGTGGTTTTTCTGGCCTTTCGTGGCACCGGCCCCCCGCCGCGGAGGCCAATCTTGTGAATCGCCCCGCAGGGCGATTCATCGTGAGATCCCGCAGCGCGGGATCGAAGGGCCGTGCTCTTCGGTCTTGCATTGGGGCGCTACGAAATTGTTCAAATCAAATGCGCACAGGCAAGATTGCCTGACTAGCGCAGCCAGGCCTGTGCCACGTTGCTCGAATCGCAGGACGCGCTTCGAGGCTCGCGCTAGCGCGGAGCTGGCATCGCCTGCCGTCCATGGGGTTCGTTCGCGGCCGCGGGCAAGGCTGACTTCGGATGCAATGCCGCTAACCAATCGAGCTTGATCTTTTGCCGGAACAAAACGCGCCGGTAAGGTGGATGGTTGCCGTCCATCCGGACATAGTACAGATAAGGACTGTCCGTGATCGTCATGAAGCTGGAATCGGCGGATTTTGGATCGATGAGCGAAAAATATGCATACGACCAGTTTCCTTCCGGCTCGCGCCGGAGCATTTGATTCTGTGTTGTCGCCAGCTCCGGCTTGCTCCAATGAATGAAGTCCGGCGAGGTCGTGAAGTAGAGGCCGATCGGTCCCCAAGCGGCCGAGCCCTGATTCCAAAGCGTCGCGACAAACAGATGAGACGCCGGGTGATAGTTGATTCCCGTGGAATAGTCCAGATAGGGAACCGTAACGCAAACATGGGCTTTTGGATTTGCCACCGGGGCTCGGTAAGGATCCACGAACTCGACGGTAAAATTTCTGCCGTCCCAGCCGCGCCATGACGAAGGGTCCAGAATATTCGCCGTGCGAATCGCGCACGCGCCGTCGGGAACGAGGCATGGCTTCTGCCCGTTGCCCTCGCCGCACTTAGGCGGCCAGGCCCACGAGTACACTTCATCGTAGTACCACTCGCCGACCTTCACGACGTTCGCATCCACGCTGTAGCCTTCCGGGCCCTGATTCACTTCGTATTTAACCGGAAGGCTGAGGAAGTAATTTCCCGGTGGTTTCGGCCGCGCAAAATGATAGCCGCCATCGTCGGATAGGTTGTAGGTGTCCACGTTATACCAGCAGGTGGCTGTGTCGGTTTTCTGCGCGCACATCCCGGCGTGCTCCCAGCCGTGGTACTCCATGTGGCCAAGTGCGACGATTCGCTTGCCGTCGAGATTGTAAAACGCGTTCAACCACGTGGCGTCGTTGAAATTCGTAATGTTACCGTCGTGCGCCGAGTTGAAAATCACTTGGCAATTATGCTTCGCCGTTTCCAGCGTCGGGCCCAGTCCCGCGCGCGTTACGTAGTGCGAGGCGATCAGATGGATCGTTCCTTTGTAGTCTTTGAAGGCGCGGGCGGCGGCATCTGGAATATCGATCTGCTCGCAGGATTCCTTCTGCGTATCGAACGCCGCGGCGCGCGTACCGTCCAGTAAATTGGGCGTGGGCGGATCCGGCGGCCACTTGGGAGCAGGAAATGAAAACTTTCCGGACCCTGCCAGCAGAGAGTTTTCGACGTTGCCTGCGAGCGCGATGCCGTGGATGTAGAGTTTTTTGCGCTGGAAAGTTCGCAGCAGTTGGTTGGGCAGCGCGGTATGGAATCTGTGCTTGCCGCCGTCGGCGTCATGGCACTCATGGTCAACGGCAGGCTCGTTCACGAGATTGGCAGTGTCCGCCGTGACGTATATTCCGGAAGGCTTGGCACCCGCCGGGTGATTCGCGTAGATATTGATGCTGATGGAACCTCGCTCGCCCTCCTGGCAAGCCCAGCCGTGTACGAAATACTGGTCGCCCTCGACCGACACGCCATCAATGACGCCGGTCACTGGACCCGCTTTCGAATTCTGGCCGATTGCCACGGAGCAGACCAGCGTCGGGAGAAATAGGCCGACGACCAACGCGACGACCAAACTTGATGGCGCCAACTTCGGTGCAATTCGAAGCATCGACTGTCTCGCCCCAGAGGATCATCTCCGATGACGCGAGCCGTGCCAAGAGTGGTTTTGTCCTTGTTCTCGGCGTCTTGTGAAATTTAGTTTCCTCGATGCGCGCAACCCTACGACGTACGCCACTGATCGTTTGACTTTCGAGTAACTAGCTCCGTTTCGCAGATCCTGCCAAAACAGCGTCCTGTGCCGGTCCCGAGGTCATCGCGATTCCGGGCGAACAGCTCGTCACTGGTTTTCAGGCGTCGTGCACATGAATTCCTGAGACATGTTGGAGATATATCGGCGACAAAAGCTTTACATCCATTTCTGTGACTCGGCAGCGGACCAGCGCGTCCAATCGTTGTAAGCGTTTGGAAGATGATTCCGCCAAGTATCACTTTGGCGGAATAAAAGCTGCGAAGCGACAGTTAATTCAGATGTACGGAAGTGAATTGCGAGCATGCGGCGGCCGCAATACTACAAAAAAGGAGTTGTTATGAAAAGAGTTACCATCGTAAAGAGTTTTGCCTCTGTCGGGCTTTTGTTTTTGCTTGCGTTCCTGATCGCCACACCAGCTGTACGCGCGGATGAGTCAGATCAGGCCACCAGAGTCACCTTTAGCCAGCCCGTTCAGATTCCCGGCCGCGTCCTGCCGGCGGGAACTTACGTGTTCGTGCTGCCATCCGACGCTAACCAACACTATCTGGTCCATGTCTTCAACGCCGATCGAACCGAGTTGTACGCGACGGTCTTCACGATTTCCGCGGAACGTCAACAGGTGACCGACAACACCGCGTTCACTTTTGCGGACCGTGGATCCGCGGGGCCGGAGGCGATCGTGACGTGGTTCTATCCGGGTGACACGACGGGCCATGAGTTCATCTACCCCAAACAGGTGGAGAAGGAACTCGCGAGCGCCAAGCTGGTCACCGTCGTGGCAGGCAAGTAACCACGTGGCGATGTACGGCATCAACTGGTCGGCGGTGAAATTCAAGGGCCGCCGGCCTAGTTGGCGCAGCACACTTCCGAGCACGGGGATGGTTTCCAACCGGCTACCGCTTTTGACGGGCAGCATTTTTGGACGAGCAGGCAAAGATCTGAAGGACGATACCGTGACGGCATCAAGGCAAGACGAACGACGAGAGTTGACTGACGCGAATGCCGTGCGACTGGCACAACAGGGTGATGCCGCCGCGTTTGAACGAATCTACCGTTTGCACAGCCGCAAGGTTTACACCCTTTGCCTGCGCATGGCGGGTGACCGAACGGAGGCTGAAGATCTGACGCAGGAGGTCTTTCTGCAGCTGTTCCGGAAGATCAACACGTTTCGCGGCGAATCGGCCTTTTCCACGTGGCTGCATCGCATGTCCGTGAATATCGTACTGATGCGTTTCCGCAAAAAGCCCATCGCGCAAGCGTCGTTGGACCCAAGTACCAGCTCTGAGCAGGAGTCCGATTCGCCGCCCCAGGAATTTGGCGGACCCGATCTGCGACTGAATGGCGTTGTTGACCGCGTCACGCTGGAATCGCTAATCAACGAATTACCGCCCGGATACAAAGCGATGTTTATTCTCCACGACGTGCAAGGATACAACCACGACGAGATTGCCGAGATTTTCGGATGCACGCCGGGAAACTCAAAATCGCAGGTGCACAAGGCTAGAACACGACTACGTGAGCTTTTGCAACGGAGAGTCGGGGACGGCGCCCTTCGCCACCATAACGCCGACGCCCGTTCGGCCGCCACGGATCGGCTGAAATACACGTTCGATTGCGTCAACGCTTGAATGATTTGCACTCCGCACGGGATGGAGTGTTGCCGAGACTCGAGCTTCGGGGGGGGCAGATAAAGAGCAATCGGTTCCCAATAATCACAACACACAGCACTTCCCGTTTTCTCGTCGCGATTCGTGCCAACTTCAAGCGAGCGAGCGACGCCTGTGGTGCAAGCAACGCTCTGTTTCCGCGAAATAAGTTTGCGCGGTTCGGGAATTTCTTTGGGAGCTTCGCGGTCTAGACACTTGCAAGGGTGCGGGAGGAGCACAGCGCGGTCGCAACCGCCGCCGGCTATACAGAAGCAACGTGCGGGACCAGAAAAGGTTTCAAAAAAATTTACATTTATCTTTTGAGTGCAAATTGAAATTGTACAACTCACTCGAAAGACGATGCGTCGAAAGCACTGGAGCTCTGCGGAGTTTTTCAGGACCGATCGCGCTGTCAGGCCCGAAACCTCAGTGTAGCCCAGGAGGGGGAAGAAACAAGAACGATGAACTTGCAGTAAGTACGGGTGTGTTCGCTCGCAGGAATGGGCCTGCCTAAAACGGACGGTCTGAGCTTGCGGCGAAGGGTGTGGGAGAAACACAATTTGCGGGGGGAGGGTGAGAAACAATGAATCTTAAAAGATGGGGCTTACTGAGCTTTGCACTGCTATTAGCGGTGGTGTCTTCCGCGCTGCAACTTCGCGCGCAGACTCAGACCACAGGTGAAATCACCGGGATCGTAACCGATCCGTCAGGCGCGGTGGTGGCAGCCGCAAAGGTTACGCTCAAGGACAATGCAAAAGGATCCACGCTGAGCACCGAGACCAACAAGGATGGCGTCTACCATTTCCAACTCTTGAATCCGAGCAGCTACACCGTCGCTGTCGCGTCCTCCGGCTTCGAGGAAACGAAAAAGACATTCACCGTCGCGCTCGGACAGGTCACCGCCGGGGATATACAGCTCACGATCGGCTCTGCCGCGGTGACTGTGAACGTCGAAGGTGAAGCGGAGCCGCTGCTGCAAACAGAAAATGGTAACGTAGCGACTACTTTTAGTCAGCAGCAGCTCAGCGAAACGCCGAACCCCGGCAATGACCTCACCGCGATTGTTCAGACAGCTCCGGGCCTGGTGATGAACACCGCAGGTGGATTGGGCAACTTCTCCGACCATGGTGTGGGCGCCGCGTCAAACCTGTTCACTCTCGACGGCATGGATGACAACGATCCCTTCCTCAATTTAAATAACTCCGGGGCCACGAACCTGCTTCTCGGCGCAAACGACATCCAAGAGAGCACGATAGTGAGCAGCGGATATTCGGGAGGATACGGCAGCCTGGCAGGAGCCACCGTCAGCTACGTCACAAAGTCCGGCAGTAACGACTTTCACGGCAACGCGGTCTATTACTGGAACGGCAGCGCTTTCAACGCGAACGATTGGTTCCTGAATCATGCGGGCGATCCGAAGAACTTCAGCAACGCCAACCAGTGGGCTGGTTCCATTGGGGGGCCGATCAAGAAGGATAAGTTGTTCTTCTTTTTCAATACCGAGGGCTTGCGGGTAATCATTCCCGTAAGCACGGCAGTCGCGTTTCCCAGCCAGGCGTTCCAGACCGCGACCATTGCTAATTTGGAGAACAACCGCGGTTTCGCCGCCAATTCCGCAACCGTCAATTTCTACCAAAACATTTTCAATCTCTACAATAACGCCAAGGGCGCGAACAAAGCCGTCCCGGGCGCCGGACCTTTGTCCACCGACCCGCTGGGATGTAACGGCTTCACGGGCCTGGGAGCTGGGGTCGCTTGCTCGTCCTTCTTTCAGGCGGCGGATACCAACCTCACAACCGAAGCGCAATATTCCGGCCGCGTGGATTTCAATGCTACGGCAAACGATCGCGTGTTTCTGCGGATTCTTTACGATAAAGGCAATCAAGCGTCCGATACCGACCCGATCAGTCCGCTTTTCAACATCATCAGCGTCCAGCCGCAATGGCAGGGCCAATTGAATGAAACGCACACGTTCGGCTCGAGCATGGTGAACCAGTTCATTCTGTCGGGCCAGTGGTACGGCGCGGCGTTCGACAACGCGGATCGCACCGCAACGCTTGCGGCGTTTCCCACCACCATACTCTTCGGGGCTGCCAACATTCCGTGGTTCAACATCGGCGGAGCTGCCGCCGGTGGCGCCGGGGATGCGTTCTTCCCGCAGGGACGAAACGTCACGCAGTATCAGATCGGCGATGACTTTTCGAAGACGTTGGGCAATCACACTCTGAAATTCGGAACCAAATTCCTACGCTACGATGTGAGCGATCTGGACTTTGGCGAGTTCACGAGCGGGCTGGTGACGCCCAATTCGGTTGCGGCATTCTTTAATGGTGGCGTGGACCCGGCGACCGGCAAGAGCTCGGTCTTGCAGCAGAGCTTCCCCACGGCACAGGAGCAGCCGATTGCTCTATACACGCTGGCCTTCTACGGGGAGGACGACTGGAAAGTAAAGCCGAACCTCACGCTCACCTTCGCTCTGCGGGTCGAGCACGAATCCAACCCCGTCTGCCAGACCAATTGCTTTAACCGCCTGAACGATCCGTTCCTGTTGGCGGACAACAACGTCAACACGCCGTTCAGCACCGATGTGTTGCAGGGACTGCACCAGGAACTGCAAGGTCTCAGCACGATTCTCTGGCAGCCTCGCTTCGGCTTCGCGTGGTCGCCTACGCACAGCACAGTGGTCCGCGGAGGAGTCGGGCTTTTCAACGACGCCTTCCCCGCCGTGTTCACGGACAACTTTGCTTCGAACGCGCCCGGAGTTAATACGTTTTTCGTCAGCGGAAACAACATCGCTCCCGGCGAAACCATGAACGGCGGCAGCATTTTCACGCAGGCGGCCGCCAACAACGTGGGCTTGATCAACGGCTTCAAGAACAACGAAACGTTGGCGCAAATCCAGGCGGCCGTTCCAGGCTTCGCGCCTCCCAGTCTGTTTAGCGCCAACAGAACGACGAAGATCGCGCAGTTCCAGAAATGGAGTTTGGAGGTCCAGCAGGGAATCGGCAAGAACAGTTCCTTCGACATCGCCTACAACGGAAACCACAGCATCCACGACTTGGTGGATCGCGGCGGCGTAAACGGATTCTGTAGTCCGGGCGCCGTTGGGACCGCTTGCCAGAACGTCCCAGCATTCGCCGGCCTGCCAGCTCAACCGTTCGATCCGCGGTTCGGCACCGTGAGCCTTCTCGATACCGGCGGCATATCAAACTATAATGGCGTCACCGTTTCGTTCAAGCACAACATTAACGGCGGCTGGGGGAAAGGCGTATTCCAAGCTAACTACACCTACAGCCACGCCCTTGACGATGTGTCCAACGGCGGAGACCCGAACGTCTTCTTCTCTGCGATTTCCGTTCCCTTCGCTATAAACCCATTCAACACTCGAGAGAACTACGGACCCGCCGACTACGACGTCCGCCATTACTTCAACTCGAGCTACGTCTGGGAATTGCCCGTTCGTCGCGCTTTGTTGGGTCATGGCTGGGCGCCATTGGTGGACGGCTGGCAGGTCTCCGGCACCGTGTTCGTCCGCAGCGGTCTTCCTTACTCCGTGGTGGATGGCGGGCTCGACGGTCTTCTGGCCGGGCAGGGGTTCGGCGGTGCGGTGCTTCCGCAGTTTCTCGGCGGACCAATAGGCAGTTGCGGAGAAGGCGCAGCAACCGGTGTGACGCCCTGCCTTGCCACCACTCAGTTCGTTGGTTCGACGACGGAGACGAACTTTATCGGCGGCCTGCGCAATAAGTTCCGGGGACCCGGCTACTGGAACACCGACTTTACGGTCCAGAAGCAGACCCAAATTCCTCACTGGGAAAGGGGTCAATTCGGGCTGGCCTTTCAGTTCTTCAACCTGTTCAACCACCCGAATTTCAATCTGCCCAACAACAATTTGACTGGAGCGCTCGGATCCATCGCCTCGGCTGTCAGTGAACCGACCAGCATTCTCGGTTCGGGACTCGGCGGCGATGCTTCCGTCCGAATCATTCAAGTAAAAGCGTCCCTTACGTTTTAGCCCCCGCGACGGAACTGCGGCCCGCTCCCAGCAGCGGGCCGCAGACTCCGCGGGTCAGGACCTTGCTCCCGCGTTGTCAGCTTGAGCCGCGTCGGCTTGGCCCGCTCTGCATTACGGGCCAGTAGGAGGTATTTGTGCCAATAGCACGACTGTTGGAGATTCACGAACAACCGTGGTTTCCGCAATCTCTGCGCGATGAATTTGTGGACTCGCTGCAGATGATTCTGGAAGTCACTGATACCTATGAGCCGATCGCGACACTGTTGCGAAGTCGGCTGGAGGAGTGCGGTTCTGAGCGCGTGGTGGATTTGTGCTCGGGGGCCGGCGGACCGTGGCCGTCCCTGTTGCGCCATTTTGAAATGCACGGAGCGATTTCGCCTGAGGTTCTGCTGACGGACAAATATCCGGCCACAACAAAACTTCAGGATGTGGAATCTCCAGCCACGAATCGTATTCAGTTTCTCAGAGATTCGGTTGATGCGACGCGGGTCCCGAGATACCTGCGGGGATTCAGGACGTTGTTTTCCTCCTTTCACCATTTGAACCCCGACGAGGCGCGCGGCCTGCTGCAGGATAGCGTCGATAAGCGACAGGCCATCGGCGTGTTCGAGGCGCCCGCGTGTCACATGCTGACGTTCCTATCTATATTATTGATTCCCATCGGTACGTGGCTTTTCGTCCCGTTTCGGCGACCCTTCCGTTGGTCGCGCCTGCTTTGGACGTATTTAATTCCGGTGGTTCCTTTGGTTCTTTTGTTCGATGGCGTGGTTTCTTGCTTGCGGGCGTACTCGGTCGGGGAACTGCAGGAGATGACCAGCGGACTTGAGTCCAGCGGATACCGCTGGGAGATCGGAGAAAAGGCCGGGGGGTGGTTGTCCGTGCGGATTACGTACTTGATTGGCCGCCCCCAGAATTTAACCGCCGACGCCGCCGATTGAACGCCGCGATGCAAACGAGCGGACGGACGAACGCTTGCTCCTCTGTGCACATTCTGCGGATGAAAAACTACGCGGCGGAACTTGAGACGCTTGCAAGCGAATGCACGGTGACAGAATTGAACGGGAAGAATATGCAGCGGCACCACGAGAGGGGCGGCAATACGCCCTGGACTTTGAGTGAAGCCGAAATGTGCTCGATTGTGGAGGCCGGAGGCGGGAGATATGTTGGCGTTATGAACGAGATTCCCGGGAAAATAGAATCCTTTGTTCTGTTCGTTTCGCCACAAACGAGAACGACACTGGCTCTGCCGAGTTCACGCTTGACCGTCGCGGCTGTACGCGAGCAACTGGCCGAGTCCGATGCGGCTTTCAACCGCGCTGGCTCGATCTGACCATTGCCGTCGCCGCCGGCGCCATCGCGAATCCGGAGCTTGGCGATATTGAAGTAGGACGTCCACCGAAGCATCGGAAACTTCTGGCGCTCGGCTTGCCGCTGCGGCTACCCTGTTGACGTCGTTCCGGTCGATGCCAACACAAACCGTTACAAAATCGGCTGGAGTAACCCAACCGATGTGTTGCATGGGCTGAAGGCAAAGCCATGCATCAATTGCCCAAAAGACCCTGTCCTTAGTTTATTGCGCGTTCACCCACGCGTCTGACCCCGTCACCTTCACGGCCACGTCACTAATCCAAAGATGCAGGGGCTTGCCATCGGCGGTGCCGCGGTGCTCGGTCGAGATATCCAGACCACCAGCCTTTTTGTAGCCTGCCCACGTTGAGGTGACGACGCTAGGCTTCACGGGTCCGCCGCGGTGATAGACAAATTGCTCGACGCGGTTGTCTTTGCCGATGTAGAGATCCCAGGTGTCGCCAGGAGTGTAGCCACCGTCGCCAGAATATTTCACTGAGAGCAGCGTGGCCGTGCCGGCGCCCAACGGCAGTTTATGCTTACCTTGATCGGTGATGGTAGCGCTGGTGTCCCAGTAAGCATGGAACGGGAACAGCAGCCAATAGTTATCGTTATTGAAGGCCGGATCGATCTCCTTTTGCACGTTTTCAGGCTGGCTGCTGAGCTGGGAGCGCAGATAGGTAGCCGAGACCGGCTTGCCGTCTTTGCCTTTTCCCTCGTAGGTAACTTTGTTCGTCTTGGGCTCCCAAGTCCACGTACGGGAGACATCCACCCCTGGAAACTGTGCATGCCATGTGTAACGGATCGCCGTGATGTTGTCCCACGAATCAAGGCCATAGGCTTTGGCAACCTGTTCGAGAATTGGCGGGCGGGTCTGTGCCCGAGAGGTTGCGGCGAGGATTAGCACTCCGCAAACCAGAAGAAGGGCCCTCATTGTTCGACTCGCTGATGTCATAGCGTTGGCTCCTTTGTGAATGGAACGGATAAGGTGTTGGATGACCGACAGAAGCCTCGGGATACAGGGAAAAATTTCGGCAGCATGAGTTTCGCCCACGCCACTCCGTCGCACCCCTGCCACACTCGGTCGCGAATTATACATCACACTGCGGGTGATCGTCCTCTCGCACGCTGATGCGCGCACACCCGCTAGTCCTTGCCAGTTTGCAGACCGTGCTCGCCAAGGACACTTAGTCCGATGAGCAATGGGCCACAGCCGGTCGTGTGAACCTGCGAAACATGATGATTGCACCGGCCGCTGCCACGGATCCGAATTCCAAGAACATGATCCAGTCGGGAACGAACCACTGACGACCAAGCGTGCGCAGATGCCAAACGTAGAAAGTCGGGATGATGCTAACAGTCCAGATGATGAGCGGCACGGTCGAGACTGTCCGCACCAAGGGCAACAGCCAGAGCAGATACCATGGATATACAACCGGTGCGCATAGAAGCGATGCCGCCATCGGCCATGCAAATGTCGAAGGCGAGTACTCACTGTGCCGTCTTCGCAGCCACACGGAGGTGGCTAGCCCGGCGAAGACTGCCAAAGCAGCCACCACTTGAGGACTGACGATTCGCTCGAGCGTGGCGAACACCGGGTCATTGAAGCGAAAGCGCTGCACGAACACACTGAGCGATCCCATTGGTACAGATCCGCGTTGCAGAAAAGGCACGTACAGCAACGCGATGATGAGAAGCGCCAGCAAACCATCGCGGACACGCACGCGACGCCAATAAAGCGGCGTCAACACAATCGGGAGAAATTTAACAGCGACAGCCAGCGCAAACGCGAGCGCGGCGAAGGCTCGCCAACGACGTTCGAGCGCTGCAGCGGAAAGCAGCAGGAGCAGGACTCCGAGGATGTCAACGTGACCGCTCTGAGCCACGCATGTGACAAGCAGAGGATTCCAGGCGTATGCGAGGACCCAATGTTCCCCGTGTCCGAGGCGACGCAATTCGGCGATCAGGAGTAGCACGATCGCTAATTCGCACGCTGCGAAAGCAACTTTGAACGCGACGGTTGACTCGTGGATCGCCGTTACAGCCCGAAAGAAAAGCTGGGCGCCGGCTGGATATGGGCTCGGGACTTCCGGGTTGTTCAGCGTGCGGGTCTCGGGTGTGTGCAATCCGGCGAGCGCAGGGTCGCTGGGAACGACAACGTACGGGTTGTAGCCAAGCCTCTGGACGCGGCCGTCCCAAACATAGCGATGAACATCATCATCGGAACCCGGCGGTAAAAGTAGAAATGGAATATGCCAGAGGGCAGCCAACACCAGCCCCATGACGATGACGCGGCGCGGGAATCTCGGCGTGGAGAAGAACTCACGAATGGCGAGCAGGTAAGCGAAGCCTGCGACGGCCAGTGTAATGAGGTAGGCAGGGGCTCCAACGCCACCCGGAATTCGCGCGCACGCTAGAAGCGCCGCAAGGATGACGGCGGCAAGCCCATAGAGCCGGTGCGATGCAGTGATCGTCATCGGTCTCCGCCGTTTTGGCCCGGCGGCACCGCTCGCCTCCATTCCGCGAGCCACTGCGCTGTTCTCGGAGCCCTCGCGGGAGCGTGTTGCAGTTCGGCGGCAAGCTGGCTGAGGTCTGCTGCCACGTCAATGTCGTAGAACGGATCGGTGAGTCGCACGGAAAGACCCAGGGCGCGAACTCGCGCCAGCAGCGCGTCAAACGCATTTGTGGTTCCGAGCCGGTCGCCGGAAAAGAGTCCGGGATGAGATGCGGTGGCGCCGACGAGGTAGTAACCTCCGTCGTGCGTCGGACCGACGACGACGTCGTGCTCGGTGAGTGCTTGGAACGCGCTCTTAAGCACGGACACCGGGAGGTGTGGACTGTCGCTATTGAAGGCGATGATTCGCCGGTGGCCCGCGGCCGCGAAATGCGCAAACACCGACGTGAGGCCGGCCGCAAGACCATCGCCCGACTGAGCCAGGACAGGAGCCGTGGCACTCGCTTCACGCGATAGAACTTCGACGTCGGACGCAGGGCACATGATGGCGACATCTACATCGTCGAGCGACTTTGCCAAGGCCATCGTATCGTCCAGAAGGCAGCGATATAACTCAACGACTGCCGTGGGAGGAAGGCTCTGGGCCAAACGGGTTTTCGCGCTGCCGGGCCTGGGTGCTTTGGCCATGATGACGAGCGCGCAGTCATGATTGGTTGAACCGGTCATCTGCTTGCCGTCCGAGCTGCTCCGAAAAAGCCCGTGTGAGCCGTCACGCAGACTCGGGCGTTCCGGCTCGTCGCAACCGGAAATAATAGAACAGAATGCGAGATAAAATGAACCATGCCGCGCCGACGGTGCCACTGATTGTGCCGCTGATCTTAGATTTTCCAATCCGGGGGTAGTAGCTGACGGGGACCTCGACGATGCGGAACCCGAGGAGCGCGCCTTTCAAGATCATTTCGACTGCCCAGCCGTAAGTGGTTTCTTCGAGCGCGAGCGCGCGGAGAACATCGGCGCGTGCGGCGCGGAAGGGGCCGAGGTCAGTGATCCTTTGATGAAATAGAAGCGAGATCAATCCCGCAGCGAGACTATTGCCGAATGCCGCGTGCCACGGAAGCGCCCCAGACATTTGCGGCGCCGCCAAGCGCGAGCCGAGCGTGATGTCCGCGCGCCCGTCCGAAATGGGAGCGAGGAGGAGTGGAAGTTCAGCCGGTCGGTCGCTGTAGTCACCATCAAGGAATACGACGACATCGGGCGCATTGGCACAGGCGAGACCGGTCAGGCAGGCTCGGCCATATCCGCGGCGTTTTTCGGAGACGACCCGAGCGCCCATGCGATCAGCAATCTCAGGCGTCCCGTCGGTCGAGTTGCTGTCAACGACAATGACCTCGGTCACCAGACCGTTCGGGAGATCCGCGAGTACGCGACCGATAGCCCACGCCTCGTTATGGGTGGGGATGATGACTGAGACCCGCACTCGATCTCCATTTAATTCACCACCAGAGCGACGACGGCCACCGGCGCGCCAGGAACGCGTCAAGCCCCCACGTGCGGCCTGCGCTTCCGATCGCCAGCCCAAGCGATGCGAGCACTGGAACCAGCAGCTCCCAAATCCACGCCGTGCCCCACTCAGATACCCAAAGGCTGCCCAGATACAGAAAAGCCACGAAGGCAGCCGGGCGCGTCAGCAGACCGACAACGAGCAGGATCCCGAGACCGATTTCGGTGATCGCCTGTATCGGAGCCGCCATCGCGGCATGACTCGCCGCTGCCGCCATCACGGCCTTCCATAGGGCAGGAGCGTGATCATGTTGAATGTAATAGTTGATCAATCCGGCGTAGCCGCTCGGCGTGTAGAGCCCTTTCCCTAAATTCTCGAAGAAGACCCACACGAACATCGCACCAATGGTTAGGCGAACGATCGCCAGCCCGTTTCGCGCATAAGGTTGTTCGGGCATTTAGGAAGTCCTCACCTGAGATTCGCTTGCTTTCATCGCTATCGCCGATGTGGCAATCGCTTTATAGCAGATCGGACAGCGAACTCGCAGTTTTGTTTGCGGACCGCGCGAGCGGCATTATACAGGGGCCAGTTGTCGCGTTCCAGCGCAGGCGCCAGTCGCGCATTCTTGGAGCAGGCAAGCCGTGTCTGATTACTCTGCCTGCCTATAACCCGCCCACGTTCTAATCGCGCGCAATCACGATCGTCGTACATGAGCTTTCCATTTTGGGAAGTTCGCGAGCGGCTGCCATGCGAACCTCCAACTTTTCTACTCGTCCTTTGACAACAGGACAATAGAAGTCCGGCTGATCAAGTGCGTTCTGGAGACGGCGCCGACCGGCACATCCGCCGTAACAACTCTCGAGATACGCGCACGGGCGGCAGGCTCCGGGCACCCTGCGCGCCTCTACGAAGGGCGAAGTTTCCACAATTGCCGAGCCCAGGGAGCACAACAGCGAGAGGGGCTCTCCAGCTCCCGGCCAGTACACGCAAGGCTGAGTGGTCGCGCGGGGGGTAATCCGCACAGTGCTTACTCCGCATCCGCCGGTCCTCGGAGGCAGACCGGCCATGGCGCGAACCAACGGTTCGCCGATGGCGATCACGTCAGTCTCCGCAAACAACGCTCGAAATCCTTGCCAATACTCGTGATAGCTCAAGGCGTACAGGTCGGAGCGCACCGCTTGGTATACATTGATGCGCAGCGGCGAGTCATAGCGCTTTACCGCACGCGCCACTTCGGCCAGACGCAAATAGTTCGACTTCATCATTACCGCGATGAAGGTGACAGGGATTGCCAAGCGGACACAGCGTGCCGCTTGATCGTGGATCAATGCCCAATTGCCAGCGCCGCGCTGCGCGTCCTGCTGAGCCTCGGTGGGATAATCCAGGGAGAACTCGATATCGTGGAAAGCACGGAGCTCATCATCGGTGAGCACGGCTGCGCTGTGGCCATTCGAAGTGATGGTGAGCTTCACCGGCAGAGTACGGAGATAACTCAGAATCTCACGGAATTGCGGGTGCATTCCGTTCTCACCCGTTCCCAGATTTACCGAACGGACCGGGAGACTTTCCATCACAGATCTTACTTGCTCGAGGCTAAGCCGGTCCGTCCGAGCCGGGTCGCGGTAGCAGAATGAACAAGCCAGGTTGCACTCGTTGGTAAGACCGAGTCCAAGAGCAAATGCACCCGTCGCTGTGGGACGGACCATAGGAGAGTTTAGAGTGGAATGAGCGCTTGGCAGCGTCACGGTCCGGTTACCTCGCTGGAGGAGGCGTCGGAACGGCGAGCGATTGCCTGAATGTAGCGCGCAATCGCGAAAAACTCTGGGCGCGCTCCCAGCGTCGCTTCCAACTCGAATACTTGAGAGTATGTTGCATCCGTCGGATTCTCCAGGCCCAGATAGTCGAAAAATACGCGGACGCCATGTTCGGCGATAACTTCCAATCCGGCTCGGGCAAGCATTTCGTGTAAATCCGAGGGGGCAAATACGCGCATGAGGTTCCCGTAGAGGGTATCCACCACCGTTTCCGCGGTGAGATTGGCATTTGCAAGTTTCCAGTCTCGCGATTTAACGGCGTCCTTCAGTACTTCTCCGGCGCGATTGCGCACCAACACAGAAAGCACGCCGTCCTGCCGCAGGACATGAGCGATGTCGCGAACAGTCGCGGAAGGATTCTCGGAATACTCCAGCAGGTTGTGGCAAACGACGACAGCAAAGGAGTCCGCCGCAAAGAGTTCGCGCAATTGCCTCGTCTCGGCGCGGCAAAAGGAAATTCGCGGCGCCACCCCGGAGGATTCCGCCTGCTGACGTGCAATCCGGAGCATCTGTTCGGAACTGTCAAGCAGCACGACGTCACGGCCCATCCGCGCGAGCTGCACCGTCGCAAAGCCGGTGCCACCGCCCACGTCGAGCGCACGATGTTTCGATGCATCGCGCGGCAGGAAGCGTCGCAGGTTCTCCCATGCCAGCTCGGAGCGCAGCCTGCCCGCCGGCGTCTTCAAGTAAGCCGCGTATTTTTCCGCGTCTTGGAACCGCAAAGTATCCGGTATTCCGATCGCAAACTCCAACGATCCGCCTCGTATGTTGCCTGCCGAGCGCGTCGAGTGTACGCTATCCGTTGGTGAGTGGGTAGGAGCAGAATTCCTGGTCTGAGGGGTTGGAGCATGAACCGACGCGATTTTCTGCGATCGACAGGAGTTTTTTCAGCAGGCCTCGCGTTCGCGAAAGCTGAGCGAATTTTTGCGAGCGACACCAAGGCTGAACATTGGCGCACGTTCGAAGTCACGACGCGCGTCGAAATCCTCAAAACTTCCGGGACCACGCGCATTTGGGTCCCCGCTCCGCTCATCCGCGAATCGCCCTTTCAGCAGACCCTCTCCAGTGCGTTCCACGCTGACGGCGGCGCTGCGAAAATCACACAAGACCAGCCTGACGCGCTCGGCATCGTCACCGCAGAATTTCCATCTGGCGTGAAGCCAGTCCTCACCCTCACCAGCCGGATCGCGACTAAGAACTACGTTGTCGATCTCTCCGCACCCAACAACGCGCCGAAACTCGACCCCGCAGACATGCAGCATTTTTTGCGCGCGACGAAGCTCCTACCCACCGATGGCATTGTGCGAGCGACGGCAGCCGAAATCACGAGCGGCGCGAAAACGGATGTCGAGAAAGCGCGCGCCATCTACGAATGGATCGTCGAAAACACGTTTCGAAATCCGAAAACGCGCGGCTGCGGTGTGGGCGACATTCGTTTCATGCTGGATTCTCGCGATCTGGGTGGAAAGTGCGCGGATCTAAATGCGCTGTATGTTGGCCTCGCACGTGCGGCCGGCCTTCCCGCGCGCGACGTGTACGGGATCCGCGTCGGCAAATCCGAAATGGGATACAAGAGCCTGGGCGCTTCGACAGAGACCGTCACAAAATCGCAGCATTGCCGCGCGGAGGTTTACCTGAGCGATTTTGGCTGGGTGCCAGTTGACCCGGCCGATGTGCGGAAGGTCGTGCTGGAAGAACCGCCCGGCAATCGTCCTCTGGAGGACGACATGGTGAAGAATGCCCGGGCGCGGCTATTCGGCTCCTGGGAGATGAATTGGATGGCATACAACTTCGCGCATGACGTCGCGCTACCGGGATCGACCGGCGCCCCGGTCGGCTTCCTCATGTATCCGCAGGCGGAAACTGCCGACGGCCGGCTCGACTCCCTCGACCCCGACAACTTCAAGTACGAGATCACGTCCAGAGAGACCACCTCCACGAACGATTGACAGAAGCGGACGATCCCACTTTGGTCATGGTCAGTCGCGCTGATCGTGAGCTGAGTTTTCGCTCCGCTCTTCACATCAGCGGGCGCGGGCGAATACTCACATTTTTTTGGCGCTGCAAGTGAAACCCTGAGGCGACTCCATAAATTGTCGCCGTGAGCTGAGTCACGTACTTGACGCACCGGGTCCGCATCCCCAGCGCTTCAAACTAATTCTTCGGCATCAACTCGGGAGGAATCGGATTGATGTTGTTCTCGGCGTCCCAAGACACTGAGGAAATCCACCACCTGTTCGCAGCGTAGTAAAGCTGGTAGATGTTGACACCCCGTGAATAGAGTTTTCCAGTCCTCGCCACTGATACTTCATAACTGCTAAAGACTGTCGCCACATTCCCGTACTTGTAAATCTTGTGGGCGACCTCATGTTCACTGAACCCGTCGCGCACAAGCTGCGCATCGGATTCGTCCGCGTATTCCTGCTGCGTCGGGTGCCAAACGACAAGCGCGCCCGTCTTTTCATCCTTGGACGGAACGAACGACCGCGCAAACGGGTCGTAGAGGCTGAAGTCTCGCGCCCACCGTCTCGCGACTCCGATTCCGCCGGAGACACACTCGTAGTCCGTGCTGACGATTGCCTCGATGCTGCTGACGTCTTCGGGCCTGGCCGCAATAACAGCGCCTTCGCCGTGTGGTTTCGGTTTGTCTTGTGCGAGAGCGTGCGGCAGGGACAAAACGAAGGCACACAAAACGATTCGGAAGGCAGGGATTTCCATGCGTTTCCTCCTGCGGGCAATTTCCAATACGGTACCATAACGGCTTGGGCCCCATGAAAATTCAAACACAGTCGGGGCTTCAGTCGAGTCGTTCGGTTAACTCTCGGTAAGTGGCGTTACCAGACCAGTCTGGTTACTTCTGCAACTGGCGAGCCGGGAGCGCCGCGGAACTGCGGAGTAGGGAAGGAGCCGAATCGGAATCTTTCGTGAACGATGTATTATGACTTCCTCAGAACCCTATGCACTTACCCCTAAACAAACAGACAGCGATCGTTACCGGCGCGGGAAGCGCCGAAGGAATTGGTTTCGCGGTTGCGCGGCGACTGCAAGCTGCGGGGGTGCGCGTGGTAATTACTTCCACGACGGATCGCATTCATGCCCGCGCGCGGGAGCTCAACGGCGACGGCGAGGAAGTTCTTTCCTACATTGCTGATCTCACCGTCGAAACCGATGTGGCGAGATTGGCCGATGCGGTGCTCTCGCGGTGCGGCCGCATTGATATCCTGGTGAACAACGCCGGCATGGCGCAAACTGGCCGGCCCACGAAAAGCAAGCCGCTGGTCGAAACCTCGTTCGCGGAGTGGCAAAACCAAATTGCGCTTACATTGCACACTGCCTTCTACATGACCCGCGCGGTGTTGCCTGGAATGAGCAGGCAAAAGTACGGCCGGATTGTGAATGTCACCTCGGTGACGGGACCACTTTCTAGCAACCCGGGTGACGCGCCTTATGGCGCGGCGAAGGCGGCCATGGACGGGATGATGCGCGGCGTCGCGCTGGAAACGGCCGGCGATGGAATCACGATTAATGGCGTGGCTCCCGGCTGGATCGCAACGGCGTCCTCGACGCCGTACGAAAAAATCGCAGGTCTCCATACGCCGCTCGGCCGCTCCGGCACGCCGGAGGAAGTGGCTGCCGCGGTCTGTTTTCTGGCTTCGCCCGAAGCTTCCTACATTACTGGACAAGTCTTGGTGGTTGATGGAGGCAACATCGTTCAGGAGAACAAGGGCGATTGATGCGAATGTTCTAGGTAGCTTATCCGACGCACTTCCGGGCAATGGAATCTGGAACTGCGTGGTCCGGCCCGAAGCGGTTGGTGAGCCATTCAGCGAAGATCGCGCCCAGCCAACGTAGCCGAGGCCGGTGAGATAAGCGATTGGCAATGAAACGAGTGGGAATGCAGTGTCACGCACGGTATCGCGCAAATCAACGAACCACACGGCTGACTCTGCCGACGCTATAGCCCCTTTATGTGGACGTAGATGGCTCTAATTTTGTATTGCCAGGTGCCCTACATTGAACATTGTATTCCGTAGTGGAAGCTTGCTGGAGTAGCTTCCTAGATATGAATTCAGGGCAGCACAAACATGTACTGATAGCGGACGATAGCGACACGGTTCGACAAATCCTCAAACGGTATTTATCAACACGCGGGGACGTGGTTGTCTGCGGTGAGGCAGTCAACGGCCGCGAGGCAGTGCAGCAAGCGATGACACTCAACCCGGATCTGATTCTGCTTGACCTGGCGATGCCAGAGTTGAACGGCGCCGAAGTTGCGTCCGTGCTGAAAGCCGCGATACCGGAAACCCGCATTATATTATTCACGATGTATAGCGAGAACGTTGGGAAGTACCTTACCTCTGCGCTCGGCATTGACGCCGTCCTTGCAAAGCCTGACGGAGTAACAGAGCTGGCCGCGGCCATTGATTCCGCGCTAGTGCGACGCTCAGATTCCGCCGAGTAGCCCCGTCTGCGAGCCCAAAACAAAGTTTTGTTGTCTGATTAAGCGCCGCGATAGCTGAGTAGTGTTGGTCCAGGCTGGCGCGCAAATGGCGCACATTGATTCGAAGTCTACTGGGACGAGCTTCAAAAGCTGCAGTCGTTCGCAAGCGTTGATTCGAACAGAACACTACCCTGTCAGGAACTAATTGGGTGCGGCCAGGCCCATCGGTTCTCTGGCGGAAATACGATCGTATCAAGCGACTAGATGGCGTTGCATCGCCCGTTGCGCTCGCAGCGTTAATCAGAACCCAGGCGTTTACTGGTTAGCGGTCCACAATAATTCCCGACGCTGCATCGAGGCTCAGGCTTCTCCAGGCTTCTCCAGCTTGACACTCCGCTGCGACGTTCCTATACTGCCCCACGCTACGAATTCTCGTCCGGGGGAGTCCTATGTTGAAATATTCGCTGGCCATTTTCCTGATTACTACCTCCGCAGCGTTTGCGCAAGAGCCCGGGAAACTTCATCCGCCCAAACTCACTCCGCAGCAAAGCGGCACTACGCAGCTGCTAATTTCTGTCAGTCCAGTGAACGACCGTGTGGTCTGGGCAGCCGGAACTGGCGGTACGTATGTGGTCACGACTGACGGCGGGGAACACTGGAAATCCGCTGTCGTGCCGGGAGCTGAAAACGAGCAATTCCGCGATGTGCACGGCGTGAGCGACGAGGTTGCCTATCTCATGTCCATTGGAAACGACACCACGGACTTTCGGGTTTACAAAACCACTGACGGCGGCGCGCATTGGACGATTCAATTCATGAATGAGGATCCCCTTGCGTTCTATGATTGCTTCGCGTTCTGGACTCCGGACCGGGGGATCACGCACAGCGATTCGGGGAACGGGGTATTTCCTGACATTCGCACGAAGAATGGAAACACATGGGAGTCCATCGCCGCCAATATGCCGCCTGCGCTTCCCGGCGAAGCCTCGTTTGCGGCCAGCGGAACCTGCATTGCCGCGCAGGGCGAAACAAATGCCTGGATTACCACCGGCGGCTCGACGATTGCCAGGATCCTCGCCACCAGAGACGGAGGCAATACTTGGAACGCGTATGACACCCCGCTGGTGAGCTCGCCCAGCGCTGGCGGAATCTCGGTGGCCTTTCGCGACTCCCGTCACGGAATCGTCGGCGGCGGCGATTTGAATTCAAACACCAGCGCCGACACGGCAACCTCTGCTGATGGCGGCCGAACATGGAATCTTACGAACGCGCCGCCCGTGCAGGGAGCCATATTCTGCCTGGCCTATGTCCGCGGCATGCACCAGAGTGGCGATGAAGGCTTCGGCTACGGCGACGAGCTCGAGCATGCCGTGGTGATCACCACCGAGACGGAGCCGGACTTCACCTCAGGAGAAGCTGCTTTTACTCCCGATGAGGGTATCACTTGGGTTCCCATACCCGGAGCGAGTGGCTACTGGGCCGTCGCTTTTGCGAATCAGCATGCGGGCTGGTTCGTAGGCAATAACGGTCAGATCCTGAAGATCAGCTTTTAACCAAGCCGACGGATCGTTTTGCCTGCGTGGCCGCCAAACTGCAGAAGCGGCGTTAGGCGATCGAAACCCTTCGGCAGTGAAAAATTTATTCCGCGCGCTTGCTCGCTGAGCCAAAACAGAAGACCTAGCCACTTGCGGCCGGGTGTGGGCTGCGGTCAACATGCTACAGCGCCTCCGAATTGCACTTTGCTCGACTCGCCAAATACCAGGATTACCGATTCGTTCTCATGTACTGGCTCCAGATGCGGGCCAAAGTCCTCGTTCGTGAGGACTTTGCTCGTATGGGGTGCCTGAGACTTCTCGGTACGCGCCGCGCGCGCCACGTCTCCCAACGGAACGTCCTGCGCAGCCGACACGCTCGCAAGAATCAAAATCGGCGCTAACAGCGAGGCGATCGCTCGCATTCTAGGTGCCCATGAACGGGGGGAATTGATACCACCCGAGCAAACGGAAACTGAGCCATTGCCCGACGCTGGCGAGCAGCGCCCCATCGGGTTGCCGCCGGTACATTCAAACCGATAGAATGGCTGCATGAGAGACGATACCGGACGCACGCGGCTTCACGGTCGGATTCTTCTGGCGTTCGCAGCGGTCCTGATTCTGGCGCTTGTTGCCGCTCGCCCCGGGCGCACGCAAACGGATGCGGGCAAAACCGCACCGCACGCGGGCAAGGGCGCTGGCCCCGCCGATCCGCCGCTGATTGACCTCCCCGGCTACCGTCAACTTCTTGCAAAATATAAAGGGAAGCCGCTGGTGGTGAATTTCTGGGCCACGTGGTGCGAGCCGTGCCGCGATGAATACCCCATGATTGTGGAGCTGGCCAAGGAATTCAAACCGCAAGGCGTCAGCGTGATTGGCGTGGACATGGACGACGAATCGGATATGAACCTGGTGCGCCGATTCATCGCGCGCACGCAGCCGCAATTCCCCAACTACCGCCAGAAGCCCGGGATTGATCTGGACGCATTCTACGAGGGCGTGAACCCGGAGTGGAAAGGCACCATGCCGCAGACAATTTTCTACGGCCGCGACGGACAGATCCTGGGATTCTTCCTGGGCACGCGGCCGCAAGCCGTTTTCGAGCAAGCGTTCCGCGCGACGCTCGGCCCGGCAGGCGCCGCAGGCGATACCGGGCACGGCGGCACGCAGTAATTCGCAACGTTTTCGGCCAATCGTAAAAATAGGAGGCACGCACGAATGCTTCACACCCGCGGCAATAAACTCACCTGGCTGGGGCACGCGGCATTTCGCATTGACACTCCCAGCGGCAAAGTAATTCTGGTGGATCCCTGGATTCTCACGAACCCGCTCTGCCCTGAAGCGCAAAAGAAATTCGAGCATGTGGACACCATGTTCATCACCCACGGACATTTCGATCACATCGCCGACGCCGTGGACTTTGGGAAGCGATTCAAACCGCAAGTCGTAGGGATTTATGAGCTGTGCGCGTGGCTGGAATCAAAAGGCGTGCAGAACACTAACGCGATGAATAAAGGTGGCACGCAGAAAGTCGGCGAAATCGAAGTGACCATGGTCAACGCCGTGCATTCCTGCGGCATACTCGACGGCGATCACATCGTCTATGGCGGCGAAGCTTGCGGCTACGTGCTGCGGCTTCCCGGCGGCCTAACGATATATCACTCCGGCGACACTGCACTGTTCAGCGACATGAAGCTGATCGCGGAGCTGTACGCGCCGGATGTGGCGCTGCTGCCGATCGGTGATCACTTCACCATGGGCCCGCGCGAAGCCGCCATGGCGATTCGTTTCTTGAACGTGCGCCACGTGATCCCCATGCACTTCGGAACGTTTCCGCAGCTGGTGGGCCGGCCCGAACAGGTTCGCCAGCTCACACAAGACATCAGCGGCCTGGAAATACACGTTCTGAAGCCCGGTGAATCCATCGGAGAAACCAGCTCGCACTTCACTGCGCAGACCTAGGGGCGAAAATGCCGGGAATTCTGGAACCGCAAGTCGAAAAATATCTGTCGAGCCTGCTGCCGGAGCGCGATGAAGTGCTAGCGGATATCGAAAAGTACGCGCAGGAGCGCGACATCCCCATCATCGGGCCGGATTGCGGGCGGCTGCTTGCGCTGATGGCCAAGATTTCCGGAGCGAAGCGAATCTTTGAGATGGGTTCGGCCATCGGATATTCGGCGATCTGGTTCGCGCGCGCGGCCGGAGCGGGCGCGGAAATTTACTGCACCGATGGCGACCCGGCAAACGCGGAACTGGCGCGTAAGAACTTCGAACGCGCCGGCGTGAGCAAGAAGGTCCGATTTATGACCGGAGAAGCGGTCGATTTGATTGACACTACCGACGGCACGTTCGACATCATCCTGATAGACGTTTACAAACATCAATATCCCGCGGCGCTGAAGAAGGCTTTGCCTCGGCTGAAGAGCGGAGGCCTGGTGATCACGGACAACGTGCTGTGGTCCGGCCGCGTCACCCAGCCGCCCCAGGATGACAATACGCGCGGCATTCTGGAATTTAACCGCGCGGTCTACAGTTCGCCGGAACTTTTTCCCGTGATCGTCCCGCTGCGTGATGGCGTCGCCATCTGCCGCAAGTCGTAGCGCAAAACGAGTCTCCGGATTATGCCGCGTCTTAGGTAGTGGGTACCCTTCGGGCCGTTTCCTGGGCCCGCGCTCAGCCTGTTAATTCTGTCCCCTCCCGGGGTAGATTAAAGGAATGAACCCGGCTGAATATACCCCGGCGCAAGCTTCGGCCGTTGCGAACCTGTCCCTCCCCGCTGTTCATAAGCTTATCGAGCGTCGCCTCATTCGGCCGCGACGCCGCCGCGCTGGCCGTTCCATCCAACGAATGCTCAGTCGCGGGCAAGTGCTTTATCTCCGGCTTGAAGCCTAAGGCGTGCGGCTCTTGCCACTCGCTGCGCGCCGTGCGATCGCCAGCAAGATTGAGTCCTCCCCCGAAGTTGACGCGGTGGTTCTTCCGGAAGGTTCAGCCGTGGTGATTCAAGTCAAGCCAGTGCGGTTGGAACTCGAGTTGGACCTGAGGAAGCTTGAGCGTGCGGAGAACATGATCGTTTCCGATCCTGGGATCATGCGCGGTGCGCCTGTCTATCGCGGGACACGTATTCCCGTCGCATTGATTGCCGAGATGTTGAATCGCGGAGCGAAGAAGGAGGAGATTCTGGATGGCTACCCAGCTCTGGATCAAGAGAAAATCGAACTCGCTCCGCTTTACGTTCAAGCCTTCCCGCGGCGAGGGCGTCCTGCTTCCCGCCCTGGGGCAAAACGAGGGCCGATTCGTCCGACCCGGGATGGCCGCGCCCTGGCGGGGTGACAGTGCAGTTCTTGATCGATGAATGCCTGCACACATCCTTGGTCGAGGTCGCGCACGCCGCGGGCCACTTGGCAGATCCTGTCAATTATCTCGGGCTCGGCCGTTCCAAAGATTGGCAACCTATCGCGACAATCCGCGCACAGGACTACGCGTTTGTAACCAACGATCGGTCCGATTGCCTCGCCTTGCACGGATAGGGACCGTGGCACGCCGGTGTAATCATTATTGTTCCCGGCGCGACGCCAGTTCGTCAGCGGGACCTGTTTAGCGCGGCGCTCAAACATATCGGCCCGAGAGATCCGACGAATACCGTGGTTGAGGTCAAATATGCGGGAAAGGCGATCGTGTGTTCCGCGTGTGACCTACCAAAACTACGACAACGACGCCAGGAACGGTCCCGCGCCCAAAGGATCATGAGCCCAACGAAGAGCGTGCGTTGCTCTTCTCTGAGGAACGCGGCAGCAGATTGCGCAGGAAGAATGTCACATTGGCGGGCCGCTCAGCCAAGCGGCGCATGAAGTAAGGAAACCAGTCCACGCCGAACGGGATATACACGCGCACGCGGAATCCGCCGCGCACCAATTTCTGCTGTAAATCGGTGCGGATGCCGTAAAGCATCTGAAATTCGAAGCGGTCGCGCTTGATATTTTGTTCGCGCACAAAATCCAGCGTGGCGCGAATCATGGCGGGATCGTGCGTAGCGATGCCGTGATAAAACCCGCTTGCCAAAAGTATTTTCATCAGCTTCACGTAGTTGGCGTCCACGTCGGCCTTCTTCGGGAACGCCACCTCGGGCGGCTCCTGGTAAGCTCCCTTGCAAAGCCGCAGCCGGCAACCCACGGCAAGTAAATCCTGCACGTCCTTCTCGGCGCGATAGAGATACGCCTGCATCACGGTGCCCACGTTCGTGTGCACGGAGCGCACACGCTTCACCATCTCGACGGTGCGCTGCGTATAGGCCGAGCCTTCCATATCCACGCGCACGAAATTCGATTGGCTGGCGGCGTGCGCGACGATTTTTTCCAGGAGTTCCTGGCAGAGCGCTTCGTTCAGGTCGAGGCCGAGCTGCGTCAGCTTTAACGAAATATTCGCGTCCAGGTGTTCCTGCGCGATGCGGTCGAAGATCGCAATATATTCGTCGGCGGCACGCCGCGCGCCGGCTTCGTCCGATACGTTTTCGCCGAGCAAATCCAGGCTGGCGAGCTGCAGCGCGCGATTCACTTCCCGCGCGGCTACCAGGGCGTCGTCCAGAGTTTCACCGGCTACGAAGCGGCGAGCGACGCGGCGGCTCACACTACTGCGCATCATCAGCGGCGCGAGGCGCTTGCTCTCCGATAGACGCAGCAGGAGCGCGCGCATCAGAAAAGGCCGAGCCTCATGAATTGGGATTGGAACAACTGGTGCAGTTGTGACGGCATGAACTCTGCATTATGCAGCAAATGAGACAGCTGCGTCAGCCTCTGTGCCTTTCCAGGAAACGTTCCGCTTCGATAGCGGCCATGCAACCGGAACCGGCCGCGGTGATGGCCTGGCGATAGTGATGATCTTGCACATCTCCCGCGGCGAAAACGCCTTCGATGTTGGTTTTCGGGCCGTCATGAGTGATCAGGTAGCCGTTTTCGTCCATAGCGAGCTGGCCCTTGAATAACTTGGTGTTCGGATCGTGGCCGATGGCGACGAAAACGCCGGAGGTCTCGATTTCGCTGGTCACGTTCGTGTCGGTGTTGCGGATTCTCACTTTTTCCACGGATTTGCTGTTCACGTCGTGAACTTCCTCGATGACGTAAGGCGTGAGGAACTCGATTTTTTCGTTGGCGTGCGCCCGATCCAACATGATTTTGGTGGCGCGGAATTCGTTGCGGCGATGGAGCAGCGTGACTTTCTTCGCGAATTTCGTAAGGAACGTGGCCTCTTCCATTGCGGTGTCTCCGCCGCCCACCACGATGATGTCTTTCCCGCGAAAGAAGAAACCGTCGCACGTCGCGCAGGTGGAAACTCCGTGTCCCAGCAGGTGCCGCTCCGATTCGATGCCCAGCATCCTCGCCGACGCACCCGCTGCAATGATCAGGCTCTGGGTTTCGTACGTCTCTTTTCCGGCAACCACGGTGAACGGCGTGCGGCTCAGGTCCACAGAGGTGACCGCGCCGGACTGAAACTCAGCGCCGAAGCGTTGCGCTTGCTTGCGCGAATTCTCGATCAATTCCGGCCCCAAAATGCCGTCAGGAAACCCTGGGAAATTTTCCACCATGGTCGTCAACGACAATTGGCCGCCCGGCTCGTAGCCATCCAGCACCAACGGATGCAAATCCGCGCGGGCCGCATAGATCGCCGCAGTCAGCCCGGCGCAACCACTGCCGATGATAATTACCTTGTGCACTGAATTTTCTCCCAGGTATTTGGATGATGCAAACCGGCGCGGCGAACCAAACTAAACACCTATTGTATCATTGCGCGCCCGACCCGCCAGCGCCCGCTCCTGCACCACCGGCTGGCAGGGCGATCACACGGCACCCGATTGCGTCGGTCGGCGGCTTGTCTGATAATGGCGCGCGGACTGAACACGTGCATGGCGACACCGAGCAATCTTTTTCGACTTCTCAGCGAATTCATTGTGCTGCTGCTGGGCGCGCTGCTGATCTTGCTGGCCGCGACGGGCCGGATTGGGCTGCCCGCGCGCCCCGGAGGCGTGGTGGCGCTGGGTGCGATCTTCATATTTTGGGGCGTGCGGGCGGCCACGCGGCCCGAAGCGAAAGCCGCGCGCCTGGAGACCATGATTCGCGCCGGTTCGCTCGCGCTGGTGGGCATCTTTATTCTCGCCGTGCCGTTCGTCCCCGCGCGTCATGCGTCGCAGTTGTTTGTCCTGGCCGGCGGCGTACTTGTCTTGCGCGGCGTGCTCGCGGCGGCGATTTCGGTCGCGCGGCGTTGATTTCCCGGCACCCCACAAAAAAGAAAGCGATCCCATTCGCGCTTGCCAGCCGTGCGCGTTCCGGATAACCTCCGCCGCAGCAGCACGGGATGCGGAGCAAGCACGGCTCACCCCATGGCACGGAACCGGTTGCTCATTGCGGCGCGCAATAAGATGCGAGGAGAACAACCATGCTGAAAGCGTTCAAAGAATTTGCGATGAAGGGAAACGTGTTGGACCTGGCCGTTGGTTTCATCATCGGCGCCGCGTTCGGGAAAATCGTCACGTCGTTGGTGGCGGACATCATCATGCCGCCGATCGGCCTGATCGTTGGAAAGATTGATTTTGCCGGCTTATTCCTGAATCTCTCTGGCAAATCCTACGCCACGCTGGCCGAAGCGAAAGCCGCTGGAGCGCCCACGCTCAATTACGGACTTTTTCTGAACAACGTGGTGGACTTCCTGATCGTAGCGTTCGCCGTATTCCTGGTGGTGAGAATGGTGAACCGCTGGAACAAACCGGCGCCTGCTCCCGTGGCGGCCACGAAGGAATGCCCGTACTGCGCTTCTTCGATTTCACTCAAGGCGACGCGCTGCCCGAACTGCACGTCGGAACTGCGCGCGTAGGCGATTGCGGCTTTCGATTGCGGTCTTTGGATTGCGCGTTTCGGCGACTGAGAGGCAAGAACGAGGTTCGGGCGCGGACTCAGCTTTCTGGCAATTTCTTAGGCGCGTCGCCTGTCTCCAGCCGGCGGTCGCCAATTTCATGCACGTGCTGGCGCAGCCGCTCGAGCACGGCGTCCGTTTCGCCCTGCGCCATCTCCCGCTCGACTTCTCCCAGCGCGAAATGAATGATGTCGTGGTGATGAATTTCCTCGCCAGGCAGTTTGTCGCTTAATTCCAGCCAGACTCTGTGCAGCAAATCAATTTCCTTGGGTGTCAGCCGCGGCGCGTGCGGACCCAGATAGAAAATCTGCTCCTGGCCGGAGGGCGTGAAAATTTCCAGGGTGACGCGCGGGCGCGGCTCGGGCATGCGCTCCCAGGCGAGTCCGATTTCGCGCGCCTGCTCCGTCACTGGCATTTTCGATGAGCTGCCCGCCACGATGGTGCTCGACTGCAAGTTCATGGAGGTGCGCAGAATGCCTTCCCACAAATCGTTCGCCGCGGCCACGGCCAGCCGCACCGGTTTGCCTTCTTTTTCCGCCAGCGCCAGCACTTTCGTGAAAAGCAATTGCTCGATGGTGCTGAAAAGCTGGTCCGGAGCTAGATCGTATTCGCCGGAGGCGGCGCGGCGCAACATGCGCACGTGCAGCACCACGATCTCTGCTTGCTTCTGACGAACTCGCCGCAGCGCCGCTTCCAGGTGGTACAGCGCGTAGTAAGTGCTTACCGGAACCAGAATGCTTCCCGGCGCGACGCCGACACTGGTGGGAGTCAATTCCGCTTCTTGCGCCAGATTGAACTGATCGAGCTCCACGTGCGCGGCGCCCGCGGCGTGCATGCGCATGCGATGCTCAGAAATCTCGAAAACCGTGAACAGCACCACCGTGAAAATGATGCCTGCGATGGTCGCTTGCGGTTTCGTAAAGAGGTTGATAATCGCGATCGTCACCAGCACGAGCGTGATCATCCCCAGGCCGATGGGAATTTCCTTGCCGAAAATTACCGGGTTGAGCGGCACGCGGTATTCGCGATCCTGTGGATGCGTGTAACGCAGCACCAGGACCGCGATGCCCTTCATCGAAAAACTCCAGATCACGCCAAAGGCATACAGGTTGCCGAGAAATGTTACGTCGCCGCGGCTGACTATGATGGTGACGATCTGAAACGCCACCACCAAATTAATGATGCGGTGCGTCGTGCCAAAGCGCGGATGCGGATGGCGGAACCAATCAGTGAGCACTCCATCTTCGGAAACGCGATTCAGCACGCCGTTGGAACCGACGATCGCGGTGTTCACCGCTCCGGCAAGAATCAGCGTGCCGACCACCACAACGAATACGTGGAAAGTCAGCCGCACCGGAAAACTTCCGACCAGGTGCATCGCCAGGCCGCCGATCAGGTTCTCGGTAAAGTTTCCGCGCACGCTGTCCGGAATGATCATCACCGCGAAGAAGGAAACCAGCGAAGTGAACACCAGGCTGTAGATGAAAATCACCAGCCCCGCTTTTTTCAGGTTCTTCAGCTTGGGATGCTCGATTTCGCGATACACCTGCGCGAGGGATTCTTCGCCGCTCATCGCCAGCACCGAATGACCCAGGCCGACGAAGATAATGATCAAGGTAATCGTGTGCGCCCAGTGATAGCGGTCCAGCCAGCCGAGCGAGCCGCCGTCGAGCTTCATGTTATGCGCGTTGGGCAACGGAGGCAGACTCCAGCCACTGCGCACCCACAGCGTGTAAAAGCACCAGCTGATTAGGACCACCACCATGATGGTCGTGAGTTGCATGATGCGCAGAGCTTTGCCGCTGGATTCCGGAACGCCTTTGATGTTCTCCCACCAGAAATAGAGCGTGATGACGATCGCCACGGTCGCGGCCGTCGCGTCCACGTTCAAATGCATCGTCGACCTGGCATGGTGGAAAAGTTCGTTGATCACACCGACCAGATATTGCCCCGCAGAAACGCCGCTGATCGGGCCGGTGAGCACGTAATCGAACATCAGCGCGGAAACGGAGAATTTCGCGAGCGTCCCGCCCAGCGCTTCCTTCACCACGCGGTACACGCCGCCGCGCACGAACATGCTGCAGCTTTCCACGTAGATCGCGCGCACCGCATACGAGAACAGCATGATGCCCAGGATGAACCACGGCGCCGTCTTGCCTATGAACTGCTCGGCCTCGCCGCCGGCGTAATAAGCGGAAGAAGCCAGGTCGTTCAGCACGATGGCCGCCGCGCGCCAAAACGATATGAAAGCCAGCATGGCCGTAGTGGCCACCAAGACTTTCGTTACGGGACGGGCGCGACCCGGCGTGAATGTGGGACCTGTGGAATTGGAAACCATACGCGATTGAGTGTGGACAGGAACTATACGTTGAAAAGCGGCCAAAAAGGAAGTCTCGCGGCGGAAGTGCCACTGCTAAAGGTAACTACTCGCCGGTTTTTCAACCGTGTGCCATGCGCCCGGTTGTTGCGCGCGGCGCAAACGGCGCATTACGCAGTCGTTTCTTTTGCCGCCGAACGAAAATCGCGCTCGCAGGCTTCGCAGGGACAAATCTCGCGTAGGTGCTCAAAGCTGAAAATTCCCGTCGCGTGACTGTCGGAAAATTGGATCTGCAGCGCGTAGTTCCCCACCGCGTTGGCGCTCTTGGCCGTGACGCGCGGCTTGTACATGGGAAGCAACGCCGAGCTGCTGCTGGCGCCGCTCTTGGCTTTCTTCTCGCGCTCGTCGTTGCACAGCGCGCAAGGACAATGATCCCGCAAGTACGGAAAATCGTAGCGGCTGGTGTGCATGTCCGACCAGGCGATTTCCACGCCTTCGCCCGTCGAGACGTGTACTTTGATGCTCAGCGGTTTTTTTCGTGCGTCTTGTGCGATTGGCATTGAAAGTCTAGCCCGCGATTTGGAAATCTACCCTGTTGGCTTCCGTGACGCGTCGCGCAGCATCGAGGATTTCCATCGAAACCAGATCTCCCTGACCATCGTAGTCGAGTATGATGCCGGGCTTTCCTTCATCGCTTTCGGTAACGGAGGCATTTTCCTTGAAAATGAAGCTGAGCGTGTCCGTCTTCGTGTCGTAGTTAACTTTCACTTGCGCCACCGTTGATTCTCGAACGGTCGGGTCTCCAATAACATAGTGTGCCATAGTTGCGCCCGGTCACGCGGTCAGGCGAGTTCAGGTTTCAAAGACGCCACGGCAGCTTGCACCAAATGCCCATGCGCGAATTCGATGCGGCGGTCGGCAAGGCGGCCGATGGACGGAGCGTGCGTCACCATCAGGATCGTGTGGCCTTCGTTGTGCAGTTCGCGCAGCAGGCTGAGCACGATTTCCTCGTTTGCCTCGTCGAGGTTTCCGGTGGGCTCGTCCGCCAAAATCAGTTTGGGATGATTGATCAGCGCGCGGGCCACCGCAACGCGCTGCTGCTCGCCGCCGGAAAGCTGCGAAGGCAGGTGCTCGATGCGGTCGCCCAGGCCCACGCGCTCCAGCGATTGCTGCGCTTCCTTCTCGTCCGTGGTGCTGTGAAAATACTGCGCGAGCATCACGTTTTCCACCGCCGTCAGATATGGCACCAGATGGAATTGCTGGAAGATGAAGCCGATTTTTTCGGCGCGGAAACGCGTCAGCCCTGCTTCGTCGAGGCGCGCCACGTCGGTGCCGTCCACAACCGCTTGCCCAGCCGTCGGCGTATCCAGCCCGCCAAGAATATTGATGAGCGTGGTCTTGCCCGAGCCCGATGGCCCCATGATGGCGATCCATTCGCCGGCATCCACGCGGAAAGAAACTCCGTCGAGCGCGCGCACGTTTCCGAATTCCTTGCGCAGATTTTCCACCTGGACGAGCGTCGCCACGTTCCTCTATTCCCCTCGCAAAATTTCCGCCGGCTTCACGTTGCCCAGCATGCGCAACGGAAGCGCGCCCGCCAGCGTCACCACAATCATCAGCGCGATCGTCGCCGGGAAAACTTCCCAGCGCGGCGAAATCGCTGTGCCAAATACGCGCAGACCCATCCAGTACGCGAGAGCCGCGCCTAAAATTGTGCCGAGCAGTCCGCCGACGGCGCCCAGCACGCCCACCTCGGCGAGAAAGATTCCCACAATGCGCGAGATCGAGCCACCCAGCGATTTCATCAGGCCCACATCTTTGCGCCTTTCCATCGCCAGCGCGGCCATCGTGCCCAGCACGCACAGCGCCGTGAGAATCAGGATTAGCAGCACCATGGAAACGATCAGGAGACGAATGCGGCCGAGCAACGCGCCCTCCGCTTCGGTCACCTGGCGGATGGGCCGTACTTGATATTGCGGCAGCGCGGCGGCCAAGCGTGCGGCGTAATCAGCCACGATCTGCGCTGTGCCCGTCACGCTTAGTTGCGCAACGCCGATCTGCCCCGGCAAGTTTGCAAGCGATTGCACCGCGCTTAGGCTCGCGAAAACTTGATTGTCTTCGGAGCCGCCCGCATCCACGATGCCCGCGACCCTGCATTGCGCGCTGCGGTCCATGTAATGCAGCTCGAGCGGATTTCCCAGCGCGAGCTGCATTCGCCGCGCGACGTTGCGGCCCACGAGACACTGCGATTGATCCTCGCGCGACCGAACCCAGTTCCCTTCCAGCTTCCACGTGGCGTCGAGCTTCTGCGCCTGATCCGGCCAAGTGCCCGCCACCACGACCCGAATATTTTGCGCGCGCGCAACAATATAGAGATACGGCGCGGCAGCGGACACCTGCGCCGATGGCAGCTGTTGCAGCGCCGCCAGCACATCGCGCTCCGGCATCAAGCTGGGCACTTCAGCTCCGCTGATCTGCGCTGGCGCGCCACTTGCCGGAGATATCACAATGTTCGCTCCGAGCGTGCGGAACTCCTGCGTCAATTTATTCTGGACGCCGAGATCCAGATTCAGCAGCGCGGAGATTACCGCTGCTCCGCTGACAATCGCGAGTATCGCGACGCCCAGCCGTCCGCGGCTCCCGCGCAAAAGTTGAAATACCAGCCGCCAGAACATCACTCGCCCCTCAGAATCACGGCGGGACGAAAATGCGCCGCGCGCCGCAACGGAACCAGGCTGCCGATCATCGCGATGACCGCCGCAAGCGCCAGCACGACTGGAAACAGAATCGGACGCGGCGCAGCAGGCGTCCCAAAGACACTTTCGCCCAAAAATCGCGCCAGACCCGCGCCCACAAAAAACCCGATGGCTCCGCCGGCAATCGCCAGCAGCACTTGTTCGGCGAGGAAAATCCCTCCCACCAAAGCGTTGCTCGCGCCCAGCGCCTTCATCACGCCGATTTCCGCCCGCCGTTCGAGTACCGTAGTCGCGGAGGTCGCGGCGATGGCCAGAGCAGCCGCGCCCAGCGCCGCCAGCGTCACAATCCACAGCAGCGTCCCGACGCGCGTGAGGATGCGGCCTTCGGTTTCCGCCACGCGCCGAATGGCATGCACGTCGGTCCCCGGCAGCACAGTTCTAATCTGAAAACCGATGGACGAAATATAGGGCGAGCAGAACCAGCGGTCATACTCCGTGGGGGTGAGTTGAATATTCTTATCCGTCTGCGCGCGCTCGCCGCGTTCCGCCAGCGCATCGGCGGGCTTGGTCAACGCGCTAACGAAGAGTTGCCGGAATTTGCCGGGATGACCGGAAATTTCCTGCGCCACGGGCAACGGTAGCAACACCGCGTTGTCTTCCGCGTCGCCAGTGGAAATAATTCCGGTGACAACCAGCGGGCGGCCGTCGCCCGAAACTTGGTTCTGCGTCAAGTGGATGGTCTTTCCGATCGCAAAGGCCGCAGGATATTTCTCGGCCAAGCCCGCTCCCACGACGCATTCATCAGCACCATCCTGAAACCACCGTCCTTGTACCTTCCACCAGGGATGAGTAGCACTCGCACCAGTCTCGAACTTCGTTCCGTCAGGCACCGGCACTTCGTGCTTGTACCACGTGCCGATCAAGGTCGTTGCGCCACCGGTCTCCGAAACATACGCAGGAACATCGAGGAACGGCGTGAATCCCAGAATATTGTGCCGCCAGAAAATTGTTTTCAGCTTGCCGAGGTCTGCTTCGTTCAGATACGCGCCTTCATCCACGGGCCGATAATCCACGCCGCCAATTTCCACCGGCAAAGTATCCGATTCCGGCGTGACCAGAAGGTTCGCGCCCAGGCTGCGGAATTCGCGCGCGAGCCGATCGCCCACTTCCAGGGCAATTGTCAGCGTAGCCGTGGCGACGGCCATGCCGATCACCAAGGCCGCAGCCGTCAGCACTTTTCGCCGCGGATTGCGCGCGAAGGATTCTCCAAGCAGGCGGGCAAACATTGCGTCAGGAGTGAATCTTGGAGGCGGCTTCGCCCAGCGCCGACAGGTCCACGATCACTTCGCCTCCTTCCACGCGGGACTTCACGCTGATGGGATTGCAGCCGCCGGATTGGCCGATGGAGGGAATATAAATCGCAGCGCCGCAATTCCGGCAGATCACGCTCTGGCCTTCCTGGCGGTAGCCGGCCGTGCCGCAGATCTGGCAGGCATCCAGCGCGGCGGCGTAATCGCCGCTCAGCTTGTGAATCACCAGAAAGCGAATCACGCTGCCGTCCACGTCCGCCGTGTAGAAGTGCAGGCTGGAATCGGCAAGGTCGGAAAGTGGGATGTGAACTTGATTGTCCTCGACGGTCAGCATTCGGGCCGGCGAAGGCGCCGCGGCAACGCGCCCGTACACATAGTCCCCGGCAAACGAAACCACCACGCCGACACACAAGATCGCCGCGGCGAAACTCCAGCGCCGCTGCCGGCGGAACTCATATTCGCGCATGCGTCGCGCCGCGGGATTCGCGGCTTCATCCGCCGCCGGTTGCTTTGCGCCGAACCACTCGCGCAGAGCCACCAGCGCCGCAGCGCCCAGAATCAAAACAAAGAAGAATACTTCGTTGCGCACGATCGGCCCGATGGTGGACATTTCGAGCTTGCTGGAAGGAATCCACAGGGCTTCGCTGAGCTCGTGCACGCCGGTCAGCGCCAACTGAAACGCCACGACCATCAGAATCACGCTGGTGGCTCTGAAGAAACGCTGCAAAGGAATTCGCAGCGTGCCTTGAAAGAAGAACAGACCCACAGCCACGGCGATCGCAATTCCAATCGCCGTGCCGATCCAAACCTGCACTCCGGCGCTGGAAAGTTCCACGGCGCGAAGAACCAGCACAAGCTCCGCGCCTTCCCGAACCACCATCATGAAAACAAATGCGCCGATCGCCCATCCGCCGGCGCGCGTGGACTTCTGCGCGTACCCTTCCACGCGCTCTTCGATGTGTTTCTTCAGATGGCGCGCCGCGCGGTTCATCCACACGATCATGGAAACCACCAGCGCAGACGCCACCAGCATCAGCAGGCCTTCAAAGCCATCTTCACTCACCTGCCAACGATCCAGCAGCACCGCAGCGGCGAAACTGGCCAGCACAGCCAGCATCACGCCGCCCCAAACGTACCGGGTAAGCGCGCGGCGGCCCGTGCGATTCAGGTACACCAGGACGATGCCGACAACCAGAGCGGCTTCGACGCCTTCGCGCAGAGCTAGCAGGAGTGCGGAGAGCATAAAGTTTCCAGTTGTAAACCAGTTGCAACTGGAAATTTAAGTCTAGCGCTGGGGTGCCCCGAAATCAAGCAAATTCAATGCACTTAATCCCTTGCTCACGTTTCCCTGTAGAATAGCATCTTATAACTGAATGACTTCTCCGCACCATTCCCACACGCGGCCACAAAGCCGCGCGAAAACCGGGCCGAGTTCACGGGAGTGGGCCGTGGTGCTCGCAATTGCCTTGTTTTTTTCACTGGCGGCCACGCTGGCCCTACCGTCTTTGAATGCTGCTCCGCAATCCGCCGCGAAATCCTCGGCTGCGACGCAACAGACTCAAACTCCTGCAGCGCCGAACGGCAATTCGGCGCGCGAACAAAAGCTTCCCTCGCCTCCCCGCAAACAGGACGTGAAGAAGGGCAAAGAAGCCTACAAACAAGGCCTGAAACTCGAGCAGAACGGCGATTGGCAGGCCGCTTACGACGCCTACTCCGACGCCGTGGAATGGGACCCCAGCAGCCGCGAATATCTGGTGCGGCAGGCCGTCGCCAAGGGCCAGGTGGTGCAAATGAAAGTTGACCTCGCCGAACGCGAGGCGGTTGCCGGCCATTTCGCAAATGCGCTGCATGCCTTGCGCGATGCGATGCAGCTCGATCCTTCGAACCGCACGATCCGCGAACGCCTGACCGAACTGGAAGCGCTGGACCCCAGTCGCGCGCGCCAAATCATCGCCGAGCCTGTACTGGTGCCGGCCGTTCAGCTCGACCATCGTCCTGGCACGCAATCCTTTCCGTTGCGCGGACAAACGCAAGCCGCATATCAGGAAATCGCGCAACGCTTCGGCGTCGAAGTCGCCTTTGATGTGGACGTGCGCGAGGTCCCGGTGCATCTGGATTTGCAGGATGTGGATTTTGCGACAGCCACGCGCGTTCTGGGAAGCGCGACCAACACTTTTTGGAGGCCGTTGACGAAGCGCTTGTTTTTTGTGGCGCCCGACACGACGCAGAAGCGCAAGGACTACGAAGTCTCGATTGTGCGCACGGTGCCGCTGGCTTCCTCGGAAACGAACGAGCAGATGACCGAGCTGTCGCGGCTCGTCCGCGAAATCGCCGGCATTACTCGCACGGACTTGGACACCAAGAGCCGCACGCTGACGATGCGCGCTTCGCCGCAAGCCATCGCGGTGGCCAGCGGCATCATCGAAGATCTACAACGCCCGCCCGACGAACTGATCTTGGAAATCGAAGTGATGGAAGTGGATCGCAATCACAACGTGGATTTCGGGATCACCGGCCCGCAAACCGCGAAAATTTATTCGATTCCCTCGAACGCCGCGCAGCTTGTACAACAGGGCGGCGCCACGGCACTGAATGCTTTGCTGACGCAGGTTTTTGGATCGGCCTCTTCGATTCCGCCGGTGTTGGCATTCGGCGGTGGCAAGACGACCTTCTTCTACACACTGCCCGGGGCCACCACCACGCTTTCGAATTTTCTTTCGACCGTGCACTCCGGCCGGCGGGTTCTGCTGCGCGCCGAGGATGGCCAGCCTGCGACGTTCTTTGTCGGCGAGCGCTTTCCCGTTTCGCTGGCGCAGTTTTCTTCGAGCCTGGTTGGTAACGCCAATTCCGTGGCTACGCAGACGCCGACGGCATCCGCCCCCAACTCGGCTTTGCCCGTGATCACGGTCAGCACCGGAACGAATCCCGACTTCGTCGCAACTGCCGATTTTAATAACGACAATTTTCAGGATTTCGTCGTCGCGAATTTCACCGACGGGACGCTATCACTCTACGACGGCAATCCCACTACTCCTGGTACATTCTTGACTCCCACCACGATCCCCGTCGGAGCAGGTCCCACCTGGATCTCTACTGGTTTTTTCAACACCAAGACGGACACCAGCAACACGATCGTAGATCTCGCCGTCGCCAACCAGACTGCGGGCACCGTTTCCATCCTGCACGGAAATGGGAACGGCACATTCACAGTGGAACCAACCTTGACCCTGCCCGCTGGAGCGGGACCCACCGCCATCGCGGTTGCTGATTTCAATGGTGACGGTTTCTCGGATCTGGCCGTGGTAAACAAGAACGCGAATACTGTGAGCATTTTTCTTGGAAATGGTGATGAGACCTTTCAGACCCCTACGACGCTCACCACTGGCAACACTCCAACCTCCATCGTGGCCCAGGCCTTCAATCCGAATGCGCCGACAATCATTGACCTGGCCGTCACCAATTCCAGCGACAACACGCTGCAAATCTTCATCGGCAACGGAAAGGGAGCGTTCACCAACGGCATCACCTACGATACCGGCGTAACCCCCGTCTACGTCGGATCCGCTGACGTGAATCTGGACGGCAATTTGGATTTGGTGGTGGCGGATAGCGGCGCTGCCACTAGCGCGAATTCCGTGGGCAATAGCGTTTCCGTTTTCCTCGGCAATGGCGACGGCACTTTCATCCTGCCGGGCGGCACCAGAATGGACTTTCCCGCCGGCACCACGCCAACATCTTTTGTCATCGCCGATTTCAACGATGACGGTATTCCCGATCTGCTCGTCACCGCCAGCGGCGACAATGCCGCTGCGCTGCTGCTCGGCGCCGGTGGCGGCTTTTTCAATGGGGCCATCGAAGTGCCGGTGGGCACGACACCCGATTCCATCGCCACCGCCGACTTCAATGGTGATGGACTGCCCGACGCCGTCCTTACGAATTTCGGATCAAACACGGCATCGGTGATTCTGGACTCGTCCTCGCTGATCAGCCTGCTTTCCGGCAGTGCAACGGGCACGCAGTTCCCCAACGCGGAGTACATTGACATCGGCTTGAAGGTGAAAGCCACTCCGCGTGTGCACGAGAACGGCGATGTCTCCTTGCAATTTGAATTCACGCAGAGCAGCCTGGCGGGCAACAGCCTCAACAACATTCCGGTGGTGAATAATCAGGAAATTCATCAGAGCGTGCGCGTGCACGCCGATGAGTCCGCGTTGCTGGCGGGCTATCTGGCGCCGCAATACATGACTACGCTGAATGGCACGCCGGGAATCGCAAACCTGCCGTTGAGCGGAATCGTCGGAGGGGCCACGTCAAACCAGTTTTCGAATACGGAGGTATTGATTCTGGTGACGCCGCGGATTGTGGACTCCGCAACGCGCAACAAAGATCATTTGATCTACGCAGGACGCGGCCAACTCGGCGGCCCCGGCGCGCTAGGCCCCACGATTCAAGAACGCCGTAATAGTGGATTCGTGAATCCTGCTGCGCAACCGACGGAGCCAGCCGCCGCGCCGCCACAACCGGGACCCACGCCGCAGCCGGCGCCCCCGCCAGTGCAAACGCCGCCGGAGCAGCCGCCATCCGTTCCGCCGCAACAACAGCAGCCGGACAACACTCCGCGGCAGTAACGGCGGCGCGCCACGTCTTCGCGCTGGTACCGCGCGCAGCGGATTGGCGCTATGGCGTAGCTTCCAGCACCACCACCGGCTGATATGTGCGCGGGACCACCGGCTCGGCAATCGCGATCAATCGTCCTTGCTGGCTGAAAACGCGCAGCCGCGCCGGCTTCCAATCGCCGGAATCAAGCTGGGCCGGCGCGTTCTGCGCCACGTTGGTTTGGCCCGGCTGAATCTGCGCGAGCGTCAGATTGAATTTCGCGCCGTGCCGCACGCGCTTCTCGATCACCGGCAGTATGGTCGTGCGCGGCAAGTCCGTGAGCAATTTCTCCAGAGGAATCACGCGCTCGAGCAACCGCCCGGCCCTGGCATCCTGCGCCAGATCGTCCAGCGAGACGGCCTGATCCAGCGTGAATTCACCGACGGCCGTGCGCGTAATCCCCGCCAAGTGCGCGCCGCTTCCCTGCAGCTTTCCCAATTCATGTGCCAGTGAACGAATGTATGTGCCTGCGCCACACTCGACTACAAATCGCGCGGCAAAACCTTCCACTGCCGTCAGCCGAAATTCGAATACTTCCACTTCCACGGGCTGCAGATTCACGGGCTTATTTTTCCGCGCGAGCTCGTGCGCGGGGCGCCCCAGTATTTTTTTCGCGGAATACGCCGGCGGAGTCTGCTGGATCTTCCCGAGAAAGCGCGCCGCATATGCCGCAATTTCGTCGGCGTTCAATGCGGGGGCCAGGTCCGGACCCAACGCTTCTCCATCGGCGTCGTAGGTATCGGTCTCAAATCCGAAGCGCACCGCGCAGGTGTAACGCTTGCGGCGTCCGGTGTAAAAACGCGCCAGGCGCGTGGCGCGGCCCAGCGCCAGCACCAGCACGCCCGTGGCCTGCGGATCGAGCGTGCCCAAATGGCCGATGCCGCGAAATCCCGCGAGCTGGCGCACGGATTCCACCACGTCGTGCGAAGTTTTTCCCGACGGCTTGTCTATAACCAGGATTCCATCAACCGGAGGTTGCTTGGGTGTGCGAGACATGAATGGTTTGGTGGCGCAGCCGCTACCGCGGCCACTTCCGCCCGCGGGCGCGCTCAATTTTGCGCGCCGATTGCGAAAGCGAAGGCCGGCTTCGGCCTGCGGCGGAGTATCGCTGCGTTACGAACTATGCTCCTCGGGATTCCTGGCCTTACGCAACAGATTCTCGATGCGATTACCGTACTCCTCCGTCTCATCGAGAATGAACAGCACTTCCGGCGCGCGCCGCATGTGCAGGCGTTCCACCAATTCATGCCGCACGTAGCCTTTAGCGGCCTGCAGTCCTTCCAGCGTCGTGGCGCGTTCCGCCTCGTCGCCCGCCAGGCTCACAAACACGCGCACCGTGCGCATGCCCGCGCCCAGGCGCACTTCCGTGACCATGACCGGAGCAGCCAGCCGCGGATCCTTCAATTCTCCGGCGAGCATCAGGCTCACTTCATTGCGAATTTCTTCGGCGATGCGTTCGGAGCGGTGTCCTTGGATCGTCATGCGCCTTCCTCGTCCTGGTCTTCGAAATATTCCACGTTCTGCGAAAGCAAATCGCGCCCCAACAGCCGTTCCGATTCCGCCGCGATTTCCGCCAGCGTTTTTTCCAGATACCCCGTGTCGCTGGAAATCGTCACCACGCCCACTCGCGAGCGCTGCCAGGTTTCCTGATGTTCCAGTTCCGCCACGGCCACATTGTAGTGAGCGCGCAGCCGGTCTTTCAAGCTGCGCAAGACTTGCCGCTTGTCCTTGAGGGACTGCGCATCCAGTATATGGATTTCCAGGGTAAGGAGGCCGATCGGCATTTCCGTGTGGCGCAACAACTCCCGTTGCGCTGGTGAAGCTTATACCATCAAGAAATTCTGCGCGCTCGAGTCAAAATCGCAGCTCGATAGTCTTGGTGGGTCGTGGCTTCAGCCACGACATTCTCTTTCCGAATACCGGGCGGCCTTAGCCGCTGCGGTACCTTCTTGCGGCGGCTCGTTACGCGCTCTCCTGCCGTGGCGCACGCGGACGCGGCGGAGGTGGCGGGGGCAGCGCCGCGATCTTCTCAACCGTGAAACATTCCAGACTGTCGCCCACCTTCACGTCCGCGAAATTCGCAATCCCGATGCCGCATTCAAAACCCTGGCGTACTTCCTTCGCGTCGTCCTTGAAGCGCTTCAGCGAATTGATCCGTCCGGTGAACAGCACCGCCGCCTCGCGAATCACGCGCACTTCCGCGTCGCGCCGGATAATTCCTTCCACCACCGAACAGCCCGCAATCGTGCCCACGCCCTTGACGCGGAACGTATCGCGCACTTCGGCGCGGCCCAGATGCTGTTCCTTGATGATCGGCGCCAGCAATCCAGCCACGGCCTTCTGCAATTCGTCCAGCAATTCGTAAATGATCGTGTAGCTGCGAATGTCCACGCCTTCGCGCTGCGCCAGTTCCGCAGCTTTGCGCTCGGGCTTCACGTTGAAGGCCACGACCACCGCGCCGGAAGTGGAAGCCAGCAGCACGTCGCTTTCGTTCACCGCGCCCACGTTTGCCAGAATGACTTTCAGCTTCACTTGATCGTTCGAAAGCTTGGGCAGCATTTCGTTCAGCACTTCCACCGAGCCTTGCACGTCGGCCTTGACGACCACCGGCAATTCCTTCACTTCGCCGATTTTCAATTGTTCGTGCAATTGGTCCAGCGTCAAGCGGCCACTAGAGGATTTCGCCAGAGTCGCTTCGCGCGCCTTGCCCTGACGATACTCAACGATATGCCGCGCCTTGGCTTCGTCCGCCACCTGGAATTGATCGCCCGCTTCGGGCACGCCCTGCAGACCGAGAACTTCCACGGGCGTCGAAGGCCCTGCCTGTTTGATCGCGCCGCCGCGATCGTCAAACATCGCGCGCACCTTGCCATAAACCGCGCCCACGATAAACACATCGCCCACGTGCAACGTGCCGTTCTGCACGATCATCGTGGCCACAGGGCCGCGGCCCTTATCCACGCGCGATTCCAGCACAGTTCCCTTCGCCGGAACGTCGGGATCGGCTTTCAATTCGCGCATGTCACCGACCAGCAGAATCATTTCCAGCAGCTTGGGAATATTCTTCTTGGTTTTGGCGGAAACTTCCACCATTACCGTGTCGCCGCCCCAATCTTCGGGCATCAGACCTTTTTCGGAAAGCTGGCGCTTCACTCGCTCCACTTGCGCGTCCGGCTTATCCACTTTGTTGATCGCGACGATGATCGGCACACCCGCAGCGCGCGCGTGCGAAATCGCTTCTTCGGTCTGTGGCATCATGCCGTCATCGGCCGCCACCACCAGCACCACGATGTCCGTTACCTTCGCGCCGCGGGCGCGCATGCGCGTGAACGCTTCGTGACCCGGCGTATCCACGAACACGATGCGCTTGCCCTGCACGTGCGCTTCGTAGGCGCCGATGTGTTGCGTGATTCCGCCCGCTTCGCCGCCCGCCACGTCTGCTTCACGAATGGCGTCCAGCAAACTCGTCTTGCCGTGATCTACGTGGCCCATCACGGTTACCACCGGAGCGCGCGGCACCTCGTTGCCGGTGCGCTCTTCCTTTACTTTCTCTTCCTGCACCAGTTGCTCTTCGAAGGTTACGACTTGCACCACACCGTTGAACGCCTCGGCCAGGTTCGTCGCCGTTGGCACGTCCAGCGCCTGATTGATGCTCGCAAATACGCCGCGGTCGAGTAAAGTCTTCAGCAGGTCTTTGGCACGGATGTCCAACTTCTCCGCCAGCTCGCGTACGGTAATTCCTTCCGTTACGGTCAGCGCGCGCGGCTCACGCTTTACCGGCGCGACTGGTTCGACGGCTGTGGCGCGTCCGCCTGGACCTGCGCCAGCGCGTGGACGAACTGGATGCAACTTGCGCTCGCCTTCGGCGTAGCGCTTCTCGATCAGCGGCCGCCCGCGCGCTGCCGGCTTACGCGCATAAAGCGGCTTGCCTGGCTCCGCCTTGGGGACTCCCGCGCCGGGGCGCTGCGTGCCGACTGGTCCTTTATTATCGCGACCGCCTGGTCCGCCGCCGCTGCCAGGACGCTGCGGGAATCGCGAAGCGGGTCCACCCGGACGCTGCCCTGGCGCACCACCAGGACGACTCTGCGGCGCGCTGCTGGGACGATATGTCTGAGGGGCGCCAGCCGGGCGCATGCTTTGCGGCGCACCAGGACGAGCTTGCCCAGGCCCCGAAGTAGGCGCGCCGGGACGTGATGGATAACGTTGCAATGTTGACGGTGCGCCGGCAGGACGTGGCGCGCCAGGCGCTTCCGCTGCGGGACGTGCCCCTCCGGGCGCGCCCGGTGCTGCAGCAGGCCGCAGCGGAACGCCGGGACGCGGCGCAGATGATCCGAGAGGAACGCCAGGTCGCCCAGCCGTAGCTGAAGCAGGAGACGCGGGTGCGGATGCAGCAGGCTTCGCAGCGGCAGGCGCTGCGCCAGTCGCGTGCGTCGCTGGATGAGCAGTCGAACCAGCAGGCGCAGCAGGACGCGCAACGCCTGGAGCCGCAGATCCAGTCGCGGGAGCGTGTGCCCCAACACCAGGCCTTGCGGCAGGCGCCGGAGCAGCAGGCGCCACACCAGCAGCAGGCTTCGCGCCCACAGCGGCCGGCGCTGCCGCGGCGGGCTTCGCCGCCGGTCTCTTCGCCGCCGAAGCTTTCGCGGCCTTTTCCGCCGCTTCAGCTTCTTCAGCAGCCGCCAAGCCGCGGAAGTGCTTGCGCACCAGCTCAGCGTGCTTCAGGTCAATCGAACTCGAGTGGGTCTTTTTTTCCGTGACGCCGGCTTCCGGGAGGTAATCGATCAGGACTTTCGCCTTGATCTCCAGTTCCCTGGCCAGCTCATTAATTCGGACTTGATTGGAATCTGCCATTCGCCTCTTTTCAGCAGCGCCAGCACTCGTGCCCGCGCTCTGCAGCCATTACAAAATCGTGCCAACAACAAACTACCCGCCAAAATCCCGTTACTGTTCGGCGCCTTCTTCCGATGTGCCGATCTCTTCTTCTCTTACTTCCTCGGTCGCTTCTTCGGTCGCTTCATCCACTGCCTCCGCTTCAGCTTCCAGGTTTGGAGGAGGTGCATCGGGTGTAGCTTCGCCTTCGCCCGCCGCAATTTCTTCGGTGGCTTCCTCGGTGGCTTCATCCACCAGCGCTGCTTCTTCGCCTGCCGCGGCGGCGGCTTCTTCCGTCACCACGCCATCGCCTTCGGCGACGGCTGCTGCCTCCGGCGCGGCGGTCGCTGCCGTTTCCAGCGCTTCAAAATACGCGGCGACGGATTGGTGAATCTTCTCCACCATTTTCTCGCCGATGCCGGGAATTTCTACCAGCTGTTCGGGCGTCATGTCCGCCAGTTTTTCGATCGAAGTCACACCCGCTGCTTCCAGCTTCTCGATCGTCTTCGGACCTACGCCGGCAAGTTGTGTCAGCGCGGTTCCTGGCGCGGTGAGCGCAGCCATCTGCGCTTCGATTTCGCGGCGCTTCTCTTCCTCGCTCTTAATATCAATGTTCCAGCCAATCAATTTGCTGGCGAGGCGGACGTTCTGGCCTTTTTTCCCGATGGCCAGCGAAAGCTGCGTATCTTCCACAATCACTTCCAGCCGCTTTTCTTCCGGGTCAATAATCTGCACGCGTGTGACCTTCGCAGGGCTGAGCGCCTTCTGCGCGAACGCGACGGTCTCTTCATTGAAGGGAATAATGTCAATCTTCTCGCCGCGCAGCTCGCGAATGATGGACTGCACGCGCATGCCCTTCATGCCCACGCACGCGCCCACCGGGTCCACGTCCTTGTCGCGGCTTTCCACTGCGATCTTGGTGCGCTCGCCGGCTTCGCGCGCCACGGCGCGAATTTGCACCGTGCCGTCGTAAATTTCCGGCACTTCCATTTCGAATAAGCGCTGCACCAGGGCGGGATCGGCGCGCGAAACCACCACCTGCGGCCCTTTCGCAGCCCGTTCCACCGCGCGAATCGTCACGCGCAGGCGGTCGCCCACGTTGTACGCTTCCAGGCGCGATTGCTCGCGCTTGGGCAGTCGCGCTTCCGTGCGGCCCATGTCCACGATAATGTCCGGGCCTTCCATGCGCTTCACGACGCTATTGATCAGCTCGCCCACGCGCGTGTGGAATTCGTTGTAAATAGTGTCGCGCTCGGCCTCGCGCACTTTCTGTAAGATCACTTGCTTGGCGGTCTGCGCGGCGATGCGGCCCAGCACGTCGGTCGGCTTGGTCTGCGTGATTTCGCCGCCCACTTCCACGTCCGGCTGCCGCTTGCGCGCGTCGTTCAAGGAAATCTCGCGCACCGGGTCGGCCACTTCCTCCACAACCGTGTGCACCGAATACACGTCCACCTGCCCCGTCGTGGGGTTGAATTTCGATCGCAACTCTTCTTCGGTGCGGTAATACTTCCGCGCCGCAACCACCATCGCGTCTTCAATCGCCGCGATGATGATTTCCGGTTCAATATGCTTTTCCCGGCTGATCAGCTCGATCTGCTGGTACAGCTGACTCGCCATTCGCGTCTCTCCCATACTTCCCAAGAAAAATTTGCCATCGCCTGCCGCTACAACTCCACCACCAAATTCGCCTTCTTGATGCCGGCGTACGGCACGACGATCTCGCGATCGCGCACTGTGAACTTGACCACGCCGTCGGTGATTCCCGCCAGGCGCCCTTCAAAATACGCCTGCTTCTCGAGCGGCTCGTGCAGCCAAATCTTCGCGAGCCGTCCCACGAAGCGCTGGTAATCCGCGGGCTTGATCAATTTCCTATCCAGCCCCGGCGAGCTCAGTTCCAAAATGTAAGCCGGCCCCGGAACCAAATCCTCCATGTCCAGGATCACGCTCAACTGCTCACTCACTCGCTCGCAATCCTTGTGAGTGACACCCAACCCTTGCGGATTCTGCGGGCCGGGCAGCCGGTCAATGTACACACGCAGCAGACGCTGTTTTCCAACCTTCCATTCGATGTCGAAGATCTCAAGACCAAGCGAGCCTGCCACCCGCTCGGCTGCCTCTCGAACCTTTTCCAGTTGCATTCTATTCCAAGGGCGATATTTAGCTTCGCTCAGACAGTTGGCCGCGAACCCTCCGACGACGCCAACGGCTTCGAACCAAGCGCGAGAGCTCGTCCCAGTACTGCCCTTCGAGCAGCTTCCTTCTTTCCTGTCAGATCGCCCTTCGACCGCAGGCACCCCGGGCATTGACGCACCGGCATCCCGCCATCCGTCGCGTCCAACAAAAAAGTGGGCTTGCGCCCACTGGCTCATGCGACCTGTCTGGAAGCAACCCAGTATAATTTCAAGCGGCCAAAAAGGCAAGAACAGCCGCGACGCCGTCTGGCCGCCAGATTCATCGAACCAGGAACGGATCGCGAAATGTTTGTATTTGGAACGACTGCCGAGTCAAACAACATTCGCCGTCGCCACAAAAAAAGGCCACCCGGTCGCAACTCCGGGGGGCCTTTTTCATTTAGCGGCCGGGCAACAATAATCGTTGCGCTGCGAAATTACTGCTGCGGCGGTGTAGCTGGCTTGGGAGCCGGTGCACGCTGCGGCGCGGGGGTCCGCGGAGTTGTGGCCGCGGCCTTGGCCGGGTAGCTCTGGTCGAACAAACGAATAATTTCCTGCGTGACGTCCACCGAATTCGCCGCGAAGATCACCGGCGAAGTCTGCCCGGATCGATCCAGAATCACGGTGAACGCGTTGTCGCGGGCGTATTTGCTCAGCACGTCAATCATCCGGCGGCCGATGCGGTCCACAATCTCGCGCTGCGCTTCGTTGAAATCATCCTGAGCGTCTTGCGATCTCCGTTGGAACGTGCGCTGGAGCTGTTCGCCCTCCCGTTGCAGCCGCGCTTTTTCATCGTCGCTCAGCGTGGTCTGTCCGGTGCGCAATCTGGTCTGGATATCTTCCATCTGCTTCTGCATGTTGGAAAGCTCGGTCTGCCGGGGCGCGAATTGCGATTGCAATTCCGCCGCCGCCTGCTTCCCTTCCGCCGTGCTGGTGATCGCTACCTGTACGTCAATCACGCCTACTTTGCTTGCTGCTGCCGCGACGGACGCGCCGCCCGTCTGCGCCCACACGGCGGGAACCATCAACATCGCCGCCAGGGCCGGAACTGCGAATCGAATCTTCATTCTCACTCCTTAAAGTAGATAGTCTTTCGGATGCCGGTGCCAGGAACTGTGCCGCATATCATGCAGGACACAAATCGGAGATTATAGCTGTCGCCCGAGAAGCCGGTCAATCGCTTTCGCGTCGCCTGCCGGTTGCGCCCCATGCAACCGCTCGCCTGTGAGATGCATTCGCGGAACGCATGGTTGGTCTAGGCCGCGCCGCTACCCGAGCGCTCACCCGCGTCGCCCGCCTCGATCGCCAACCTCGCACCGCGATTCCGGTCTCGGCTAATTCGGCAGCGGCACCAGCAGAATGCGGTTATTTGCCTGGTCAACCTGTACCGCGAGATTGAGCCGCGGATCGATCTGCAGCGAATTCACGCCCAGAACCACGGATGACGACTGGGGCTGCACGGCGCCAATGTCGAGAATCTCCCGCACCTGCGGCACCGGGCAATTCGAAGCGACATTCGTAGACGGCAGACAAGCGTAGTCGAGAATGGAGAGTGTGTTACTGGTCGCATTCGACGTGACCAAAGTGCTGGTGTTGAAATTGTAATCCACCGAACTTGGGTTAATACCCGTGCTGACAGTGAACTGCACGATGGATGTCAAAGGATCTACGAAAATCACGTCGTTCAGTGCGCTGTCCACAACCACGAAGACCTGATTCAGCGCATCGAATATCACCCCGGCGGGAAGCTGCACATTGAAGACGCGCGGAAGCGCCGTCCCGCCTCCCAGCGGGATTAATTGCACGTCACTGGCCTGCGCGGCGGCGACCGTAACGGCCGCGACATCCTGTGTCGGATCATTGTTCGGAGCGGGATCGAATGCGACCCCCTGCGGTAGATAATCAACGGAGATGCTCCCGGCCGACGCGCCGGGAGCCACGCCAGCAACAATGAAACTGGAAAGTTCCCCCGAAAAATTGGGCCCCACAAGTACACTGTCCGTGATGCCAGCGAGCCCAGTGTCTTGATTGATCCCTACCCCGATGGGCAGTGTTGCCGAGCCAAGTTCCACTGTCACCGGGCTATTGAATACCAGGTTGGCTCCCTTCTCATCGAGGACCGTCACGTCATTGCTGCCGTTATTGGCCACAACGGCCTGACCGGTCCGCGCCAGAATCGCCACGCCGTACGGCGTCGCACCGGTCGAGAAGAAGCTGGGCGATTGCGGCGTGATTTGCGAACCATCCAGCAAGTTCACGACGGAAATGCTGTTGCTCCCGGAATTCGTCACCACCGCCTGATCCAGATAAGGATCCACAGCCACGCCCACGGGCGAGATGCCCACCGCGACGGGCTGAATCACCGTGAGTTCGCTCACGTTTGAAATAGCCGTGCCCGTTTGCACGTACACGGCATAGCGCCGTGCGGTCGCGAGGTCGCTGGATGGAATCGCAGCGGTAAGCTGACGGCTGCTCACAAAAGTGGCGGGCACCGCGGTGCCGTCCAGGAACACCTGCGAACCGCCGGTGAATCCATTACCAATAATGGATAGAGTCAATCCCGCGGCCGGATTCTGCACAAACGTTGTGGAAGGGCTCATTTCCAGAATCTGCAGCGGGTTGGGCGTGGTGCTGGCCATGGGAAAAACCGAGACCGTATTGTTGCCGCGGTTGACGATGTAAGCCGTGTTGGTAAGGGGATTCACCGCCACCGCCTGCGGCGAGTTGAATCCCGCGACGGTCTGCAAAACCAGATTGTTCGCTAGGTCCAGCACGTATCCGTTGTTCGCGGTGCCGTTCACCACGATTCCGATGTTGGCGAGCGGATTTACCGCAGCGGCGACCAGCCCCAAATTAGTGAACGGAATTCCCCCTTGCGTAAACGTAACCGCGCCTACCCCTTGATTGAGCATGCTGAACAAGGAAGCCGACGGCGCGGCCGGCACATCGTTCGCACCCTGCGGATCAGCAAAAATCGCCACGTGTGTCGCGCCATTAATGCCGACGCCCTGCACGGTGCTTGAAATCGAAAGGCTGGCGATCACCGCCGGAGTGCGCCCCAAGTCGGCGGGATTCACGCCGGCACCGGGATTGCGCCCCAAATCCACGATGCTGATCGTGCCTGCGCCTCCCGGAGTAATCACGGCCCAGTTCAATTTCGGATCCACCGCGACATTGGGACTCGTGCCGGTGCCGATAGGCGTCAGCGTGCCTCCCAGATTTTCAACAAAAGCGGGAACACCGGAGGAAAAATCGAGAATGACAACGGTGTTGGTAGATTGGAAAGCCACCACCCCGCGATGCGTCAACGGATTGATGCCGATCGAGTAGGGCACAGGTGGGGCGTTGGGCGACGTATTCAGATTGGGCAGCGGATATGGCGCTCCCGCAAGCAACGTGGTCAAGTCGACCACCGTGAGGGTGTTGTCGCCGCTGTTGGTGACAACCGCGATGTGATCGCCCAGCGCGCCTCCCGCCGTGGTGATTTGATCGTCAATCGCCACAGACGTGGGGGCGGTCCCCACGGCAAGGTTCGTAGTCGCCAGCGTCGTAAGATTCACGACGCTGACCGAGTTGCTCCCCGTATTGGCGATTACGGCCAGGTTCAACGCCGGATCAATGGCGATGCCCTGCGGCGATGCGCCTACCGGGAAGCTGGAGCTTACTCCGGTAGAAATGTCGCTGGGCCGCGGTTCGACGGTGAGGTTCACGGCGGACATCGCCGGGTTCGGCGGCAGCACATCGTTGTTTTGCACAATCAGCGGATACTGCCCCGGCGCCGGCGCGCATGTGCCCGGTATCGTGACGCCCAGTTGCTGACTGCTTGTAGCCGTCGCCGCCACCCGCGAACTCGGCGTCGCTCCGTTACAATCAACAACCGTGCTCGACGAGAAAAATCCGCCAATCAGGTTCACGCCAGCCGTCCCGCCATTCGGCACGATCGTATCCGGCACGAGCGCCACCACCGCGGGACGCGACGGCATTACCATCAGTCCGTTTGTTGGTCCGGTAAGAACATTCGATAGATCGCCGTTCTGCGCTTGGACAACCATGGGGACGGGGCCCGCAGTAGCCAGTGGGGCCGCGGGAATCGTCGCATGCAGCAGCGTCGCGCTAAGAAACAACGTCGGCACTGCCGCGGGCGGCGTTCCGACCAGCACCACGCTATTCGAGGTGAAGTTTGCTCCGGTGAGAAATACCTCTTGCTGCGCCGATCCTTCCCCCACGATATTCGGCGTCGAAGAGCTGAGCGTCGGGGCGGCAGAAGTGATAATCGTGACCGCCGCAGTGCCGGACTCGGCCGGATCGAATCCCGAAACCGCCGTGATCGTCACGCTGCCCGGCGAATTACTTATCGGAGCGGTGTATTTGGCGGTGTTGCCATTTCCCCCACCCGACACAATAAAACCGTCCGTCACGCTGCCGTTCGCGATTCCATTCACTTCCCAGGTCACCGCCGTATTCGTCGTGCCGGTCACATTCGCAGTAAATGAGTAGGACTCCCCCGGCGCAATGGTGGCAGTGGAAGGCGAGACGGCCACGCGAACCGAAGAATCAATGTGCACCACGCTGATGCCGAATATTTTCGTGTTGACCGTGCTGGTCGCCACCACATAAAAGTCGTTCGTGGGGGGCAGCGACGCCGGAGCGGTGTAAAAGCCTCCCGCCGGCGTGTTGGTCTGCCCGCTCGTGATGATTCCGTACCCAGTCGGCAATTGCGTGTCTCCGGTTGTGGGCGGGCTGCAAACCGTTGGCTGCAGGTTGGTCGGAGTGGGCGGCAAACAGATTTGCCAGGTCACCGACGTCGTTGGCGTTCCGGTGACGGTTGCTTGAAACTGCAACTGGCCGCCCAAGGGGACATCGGGGGTTGGCGGGCTTACCGTGACGCCCACGGGCGTGGAGTTCCCTCCGCAAGCCGACAGGAACGCGGATGCCGCGACGAACAGCGCCGTTGCGCCCAACCTCAATATCTTGTTGCGCATTTCTCTCACCCTCTCAACTGAATTCGCTGCGCGCCTCGGATGCCTTGGACTGCGTCGCATCCGATCGTGCGTTCGCTTTACTCGTGCCAATTCCTAGAATGTCTTACCCACCGTAAAGCGGAAGGTATGCTGCGGCTCGATCAAGCCCGCTGGTATATGTTGCGTGTTCGCGACGATGAATGCCTGCAGCTGCGGCGCGATCTGCGTCTGGAGCACGCCCGGGGGCAGCGCGTTCTTCACTGCATCGCTCAGAGCGTATCCGCCGCTCAATCCGTTGATGGTGTCGTCCAGACGCAAATAGTTGTACGCATAATAAATACGGAACGGCGCATTCACGATCGGCAGGATCACGTCCAGCTCCACGCCCGCCGAAGTGTGTATTTTGAAATTGGTGCCGGGATAGATCGGCAGATTGCTGGCGATCTTCAAGTTCGGAAAATCCGGATTCGGATATTGCTGCTGATACAGCGTGACGGCCGAGGGATCCAGCGCCAATTGCGATTTCCGCAGGATGCCATTGACGCCGATGTCGTTGAATAATGTCAGCGTCACCGGCCCGGCAATCGGAATGCGGTATTCCATGTTGCCTACGTTCTGAAAGTCGCCGCCCGGCCGCGTGGGCAGGAACTGGATCATCGGCACACCGATCGATTGCAGCGTCGGTTTTCCCTGCGCATTCAACACCGTGGGGTTGAAGAAGGTCACCGATTGCGTCGTGGGGTAAGGAATTTCCACGAAGGGCGAAATGGTATAGAAATTGAACCCGCGCACGTCGTTTTCGCCGCCCAGAAAGAACCGGCTGAACGGCGGAACATTCGTCCCGTTGTAACCCGTGATCATTCCCGTCTGGAATTTCAGGCCAATCACGTTGCGGCGCTTATTCACCGGATGGAAATAAGTCGTCACGAAGGAATTCGTAATGGTGTTGACGTTCCCTTGCAGCGGCCCGCCCTCAAATCCGATCCCGTAATAAAAGCTCTTCCCGTTCGTCGGGTTTTGCGGATTGTTCACCGTGCTGTAGGAAACCGTCGCCGTGATCTTGCTCGACTCGATTCCGTTCAGCGCCGAAGGCCCGGCCAACCCCGTGAATTTAACGCTGTCGAACAATAATTGGGCGGAGGTGCTGAACGTCTGGATGTTTGTGGTGGAATAGCCATACGTGATGCCCAGGCGCGTGAAGGAAAATCTCCGCAGCGGATAGCTCGCGAACACCGTCAAGCCCTTGGAGTTGGTCGTGTAGTTCTCTTGCAGCGCGGGATTGATCGCGATTTCCTGGTTGTAGGCAATGCCCAGCTGTTTGGCCTGGTTGTAATCAAACTTCGTCGAAAAAATCGTGAAGCCGGTGGAAATCGGGCGATCAAACAGATACGGCTCGGTGAAACCGAATCGCACGTCGCGTTGAAAACTGCCTACTTGCGCGGAAAGCGAAAGCGTCTCGCCCAGCCCAAGGAAATTGTTGGTGGTGTAGGATCCGCCGATGAACGTGCCGGCGATGCCGCTGACGCCGCCGTTAAAGCTGATGGACTGCTTGCCCTTTTCGTGCAGCTTGAGTTTGATGTCCACCGTTCCGGCCTTCACGTTGCGTTTCAGCTCCGCGTTTTCCGGCTTGATGGTGTCGAAATAATTCAGCTGGTTCAGCCGCAATAGGCTGACCTCCCACAAACGATTGTTGAATACTTGGCCTTCGTCCAGCAGCAACTCGCGCCGGATTACCTTGTCGCGCGTCGTGGTGTTTCCGGAAAACTCAATGCGCCGCACGAAGAATTGCTTCTGCTGGTCGAATTCAATCGTCAGATCCACGACTTTCTTCGCGTCATTGATCTCGGTCAAGGGCGTGGCCACAAAGTCGATGTACCCGTACTCTCCGTAAAGCTTTTTGTAGTTGTCGAGGGCCTTGCGCAGCTTGTCCGCTGCGAGGATATCGCCTTCCTTCAGCGGAAAGGCGCGCGCCAGAACTTCGGACTTGAACACCAGTCCCTGCTCGGGGTCGGAACTGCGAAACCGCAGGCTGCCCATGCGATACTGCGCGCCCTCATCAATCGTAATCGTGATGTCGGCGCGCTTGCCGTTCTTCGATCCAAATATCGGCCACGGCCCGGGGATGCCGCTACGCTTGTCATCGGATACTTTCACCACCGGATCGCTCACCGAGACCTTGAAATATCCGTGGTCCTGGTAGATACCGTGGATGCCCACTCCCAGATCTTCATCCAGCTTGGCCTTGTC
>Ga0210394_10000746_pt1 | contig 61736 bp, 54 predicted proteins | sample IncBWC12MmetaG_FD_160121 | JGI IMG/M metagenome (GOLD analysis project Ga0210394, IMG submission 160121) | Forest soil microbial communities from Barre Woods Harvard Forest LTER site, Petersham, Massachusetts, United States - Inc-BW-C-12-M | ecosystem: Environmental > Terrestrial > Soil >...
CAGGTTGCTCCCATCTGCGCTCCATCTGCGTCATCTGCGGATGACGCTCTCTTACCGCGGCGGTGGCCCCGCGCGAACGTTCCGGCCGCGCACGACCGCCCACCCTCGGATCGATCGCGTGAACGGACGTACCGCGGTTTTCCGTGCTGGGGATTCTTCGCGTCGCTCAGAATGACAGATCAGGTTGGTCCTATCTGCGTTCCATCTGCGTCATCTGCGGATAACGCTCTCTTACCGCGGCGGTGGCCCCGCGCGAACGTTTCGGCCGCGCACGACCGCCCACCCTCGGATCGATCGCGTGAACGGACGGTACCGCGGTTTCCGTGCTGGGGATTCTTCGCGTCGCTCAGAATGACAGATCAGGTTGGTCCTATCTGCGTTTCATCTGCGTCATCTGCGGATCACCGCGGCCGCCGTTCCAGCACGATCCCCAACCGTTGCATCTTCCGGTAAAGCGCCTGGCGCGATACGCCCAGCGCTTTCGCGGCATCGGACACATTTCCCCCACCCTCACGCAGCAAGGTCTCGATCTGCTCTTTCTCCCCGTGAACCGGCAGTGACACGCGCGCGCCGTCCGTGGCCAGCGCCAGGTCGACGGCTGAGATCACATCCCCCGAGGCCGTCACTGTGGCGCGCTGGATGCGGTTCTGCAGCTCGCGGATGTTGCCGGGCCAGTCGTAGGACATGAGTCCGTCGCGCGCGTCGTCGCTGAGGCGCCATTTTCGGCCGGAGCGCTTGCGCGCGGCGGCCAGGAACGACTCGGCGATCGGGAGCACGTCGTCGCGGCGGTCGCGCAGCGGCGGGACGTGGATCTCGATCACGTTCAGGCGGAAGAAGAGATCCTGGCGGAAGGTCCCGCCGCGAACGTTCTGGCCGAGGTCCGCGTTCGTGGCGCAGAGGAGGCGGACGTCGACGCGGCGCGTGTCGCTGCTGCCCAGACGCTCGAACTCGCCGTTCTGCAGGACGCGCAGCAGCTTCGTCTGGGCCGCTACCGAAAGGTTGCCGACCTCGTCGAGAAAGAGCGTGCCGCCGTTGGCGGTCTCGAAGCGTCCGATGCGCAGCCGTTTCGCCCCCGTAAACGCGCCGGCCTCGGCGCCAAAGAGCTCGCTCTCCAGCAGCTCATCGGGCAGCGCGGCGGCGTTCACCTTCACGAACGGCATCTTGCGCCGCGGCGAGTTCGCCTGAATCACCTCGGCGATCTTCTCCTTGCCCGCTCCGTTCGGCCCGGTGATCAGCACCGGCACGTCCGCCGCGGCCACCTGCATTGCCAGCGCAACCACGCGGTGCATGGACGCGCTCTCGTAGACGATGCCGCGCAGGTCGGCGCTCGAGGCCAGCGCCGCGCGGGACCGGCGCACCTCGCGCTCGCCGCGGCGCTCGTTCAGAACGCTGCCGACGATCGACAACAGCTTGGTGTCATTCCACGGCTTGGCCAGGTAGTCGATCGCGCCTTCCTTCACCAGTTGCACCGCAGTCTCCAGCGACGTCCAGGCGGTGAGAAGGATGACCGGGATCCCCGGATCGATCGCGCGCACGGCCCGGAAGAGCGCCAGTCCCTGCTCCCCGTCCGTCGCCCCCGGCGTGAAGTTCATATCCTGCACGACGGCGTCCGCGTCCCCGCGCCGGATGACATCCTCGGCATCCGCCGGCGCCGGCACGGCGATAGCGTCGATGCCGTGGATGTCGAAGAGCAGCAGCAGCGCCTTCGCCACCGCCGGCTGGTCCTCGACGATCAGGACCGTTCCGCCGGCCCGTTCGTGTCCGTGCGTCGGAGGCATGCTTAGTACAGCCTCCAATCAAACCCACGGCTCACGCCGTGGGCCATGCGGCGCTGCGCGCCTCGTTGTCTGCACGGCGTTATCGTGCGATCGTCGGCGAAGCCGGCGTGAGATCCGTAGCCCCCGGCTTCAGCCGGGGGAAAACAAGCATCCCCAATTTGGCAGCCCGCTTTAGCGGGCGGCAGAAAAGCGCACATCCATGGCACCTCTATCGCCCGCTAAAGCGGGCTCGGGAAAATTGATGACCCGCATTTCCCCCGGCTGAAGCCGGGGGCTACGGACCTTAAGCCAGCTTCGCTGGCAAAGCGGGAAGGTGGCCGCCCCGGACAGCAGCCGCGGAGCGGCGGCATTTCGAATCTCGCCGCCCGGATTCGTCGTTTTGAACAAGAGCGGATGATGGAATCGAGATGCCGGCGCTCCGCGGCTTGATCTCTGTTCCAATCAAACCCACGGCTCACGCCGTGGGCTACGTAGATATCGCCGCTCCGCGGCTTGGCCCTGTTCGACATCCATCCCTCAGACAAATCATGCTCCCTGTGTGGCCAGGACCGGCGAGAAGCGCGTGGCCCGCAGCGCGGGAATCAGCGTCGCCACGATGCCCTGCAGCCAGAGCAGGATGACGGCGGCAACGACGAACCTCCAATCGAGCTTCGCCCCGCCGGCCTTCGTCACGAGAAGGACGTTCAGCCCGTAGGCCGCGGCAACGCCGAGAATCAGGCCCGCATTCGTCACGATCCAGTTTTCCAGCAGGAAATAACGGAGAACCGCGGCTTTGGTTGCACCGAGGGCCCGGCGCGTGCCGATTTGCTTGCGCCGCTCCGTGACCGTGAAGGACGTCACGCCGACGATGCCGAGGCCCGTGACCAGCACGATCAGGGCGATCACGATGGACATCGCTCCCCTTACGATCCGTCCCTGCGTGAAGAAGGTGTCCTTGATCGAATCGATCGTCGTGGTCTGGATGTTGCGGCCGTCATTGGCCTGCATCATCCGTTTCTCGATCATCGGAACGGTCTGGGCCATCGTGCCGGGTTTGACGCGCACGAGGTACATCGCCCCGCTGCGCGATACGTGGCCGGCGTAGAAGACGCAATACTCGTGGATCGGCCATCCGTACGGGTTGTAGAAGGGATCGAAGACGCCGACGACGTTCACGACCGAATTGTCCGAGTCGATGAGCTGTTTGCCGACGGCACTTTGATCCTTGAACACCAGTTTCTCCAACTCGCGGGAGATGATGGCCGTACTGGGCGCCTTGGAGTTCGGATCGTCGTCGATGTCGGAGTCGCGCAGCGGACGTCCGGAGACGAGATGGATGCCGAGCGCGTCGAGGATGCCCGGAGTGTTGTAGTACATCTGCGTGCGGAACTTGCTTCCGTCACCGCCTCCTGCGGAGACCTCTCCGGAGCTGCCGCCGCCCTGCCACGGCAGGAAGTTGGTGTTGGCCACGCCGACGACACCGGGCGTTCCCTGGATGGCGCGGAGATCGGCGTTGACGACGGAGAGGCGATAGCTCAGGTCCTTGAACGCGGGCGCGAACGGCCGGGTGCGGACCCAGACGATGTTGTCGTCGTCGAAGCCCGACTTCTTGTTCATGTTCTCGTTCGCTGTGCGGATCATGGTGATGGCGTTCGTGACCACGGCCAGCGTGATGGCGATCTGCACGACGATGAGCAGAAAGCGGACTCTGTTGCGATTGAGTGCGCGGATGATCGGTCCGAATTCCATGGTCGTTCTCCTCGTCAGATCTTGAGTTGCACGGCGGGCTGCACGGAACAGATCCGCCAGGCCGGGTAGAGGCCGGCCAGAAGACCGGCGCCGAGGGATAGAAAGAGGGCGGCCAGGATCATCTCGCTGTCGAGAGCGATGACGGAGGTGGCCGTGATCAACTTGCCGATCAGGCGCATGGCGCCGATCGACAGCAGCATTCCGAGCACGCCGCCGGCCAGTCCGACCAGCTCGCACTCGGTGATGTGTTGCAGAAAGACGTCGGCGCGCGTGGCCCCGAGCGCCCGCCGCACGGAGACCTCGGGTGCACGCGCCAGGAACTTGCCCAGCAGCAGCCCGGTCAGGTTGAGCGCGCAGATCGCCAGGAAGAGAACCGAGATGGCCGCCATGGCCGTGACCTGGGGAACGATCACTCCGGACTCCACCATGAGGTCCTGCATCGTGGTGACGCGATTCATCAGCGGGCGTGGGAATCGCCCGTGCTTCTTCTCTTCGAGAACGAAGTCATCGACGAATCGCCGATACTGTTCGGCCTCGGCCGGCGAGCGGAGCTCGACCCAGAACTGCACCCAGTCGGTGTCCGAGTTGAGGAAGTCTTCGAACGTGTTCCCCGCCGACTTCCAGCCGTCACTGTTGCCGGCGGTCCGGATCTGCATCGACGGCGTCAGCGAGAACGGCATGTAGACCGGCTCCGGAGGCGCGACGAAGAGTCCGTTCAGGTCGTACATCCGAATGAACGGCCGCCATGGTTGCAGCACACCAACGACCGTGAAATCCCGGTCGCTGATGCGTACGCGTTTGCCGACGGAGTTGGCGCCTCCGAACAGTTTCTGGTTCATGGCGTCGTCGATGACGACAACCTGCTCGGCCTTCGCGTCCGCGCGCTTGTCCCACGGACCGCCGTACGCGAAGGGAACGTTGAACATCGTGAAGAAATCGGAAAAGCAGAGCCGGATCGTTTCTGTTGACGGGCGCGCCACGCGCGGGTCGGGGTAGACGGTCAGGGCCGCGGTGTAGTCGGCCGTCTGGTGCAGCGGGATGTTCGAGCGCATGAGGGCCATGGCATCGCGATAGCTGATCTGCGGCGGAATGGGCAGGCCGGGGTTGGTGGGATTGGTTGGATACGGCGCGTGCGGGTCCCAGTTGTCCATGCGCACGTAGAAGAGATTGGCGCTCTTTCCCGGCAGCGGATCGCGCGCGAACATGTGCCGGACGGTCGTGAAAGTCGTCGACGCGCAGATGCCGAGGGCGATGCCGCCGATGATCACCGACGTCAGGACGGGATTGCGGCGGAGGCTCTTGATGGCGATGCGAAGGTTGTAGAGCAGCATGGCATCCTCACTTCGCCGACATCAGCGCACCGCCGAAGAGAGCGGGCGGCCGGTCGACGTCGATCACGCGTCCGTCGAACAGATGGATCTCGCGCGACGCGCGGGCGGCACACTCGGGGCTGTGCGTGACCATGACGATGGTCGTGCCGCGCCGGTTGATCTCGTCGAGCAGGTCCATGATCTCGCGGGCCATCAGCGAGTCGAGATTCCCCGTCGGCTCGTCGGCCAGGATGAGCTTCGGATCGGCCGCCAGCACGCGGGCGATGGCCACGCGCTGCTGTTGCCCGCCGGAGAGCTGCGAGGGCAGATGGTGCAGGCGCGAAGAGAGACCGACCATCTCCGCGGCGCGCTCGATGCGCGTCTTGCGCTCCCCCGCCGCCATGCCGCGATAGCGCAGCGGGACGTCGACGTTGTCGAAGAGGTCGAGATCGGGGATGAGGTTGAAGCTCTGGAAGATGAAGCCGATCTTTTGATTGCGGATGTGCGACATCTCGCGGTCGGAGAGGCGGCTGACGTCTTTGCCGTCGAGCTCGTAGACACCGCCGTCGAAGACGTCCAGCAGCCCGGCCACGTTGAGGAACGTCGTCTTGCCCGAGCCGGAGGGACCCATGATGGCCACGAACTCTCCCGCGTCGACGTTGAGCGAGAAGTCCTCCAGCGCGTGCGTCTCCACGAGCTCGGTCCGGTAGATCTTCCGTATGTTCTTCATGCAAAGCATCGATCTGTCTCCTGTCACCGCAGAATGAGTGTGTTGACGTTTCCGAATGGCGAGGTGTCCGAGAGGATCACGCGGTCGCCTTCGCGCAGTCCGCTGACGATTTCGACTTCCGACGCTCCGACTGATCCGAGCGTGATGGCGCGCCGCGTGGCCATGCCGCCATCGACGACGTAGGCGCTGCGCCCGCCGCTTGCCTCCACGAACGCTCCTCGGGGGAGCTTGAGCACGCCCTTCTTCGATTCGAAGACGAGACGCGCGCTGACGCGCTGGTTCTGCCGCAGCCCTTCCGGCCATTGCTGGTCCGGTACGGCGCGGGCCGTGATCTGGTTGCCGACGATCTCGGGCGAGACGGCGGTGATGTGCGCGGCGTGCTCCCCGCTTCCGTAGCCGATCATGAGCGGCGTTCCGATCCTGACATCTGCCGCGTACTCCTCGGGGATGGTGATCTCGAGCTCGAGCGAGGAGAGGTTGATGACGGTGAGGATGGGCTGGTTGGCGGCGACGGCATCACGCTCGTTGACGGTGATGGCCGCCACCATCCCGTCGAACGGGGCGCGGATGGTGAGGTCGTCGAATCGCTTCTGCGTCTCGTCGGTGGCCGACCGCTGCCGGTCGACCTGCAGCTTGCGGCTCTTGACGTCGAAGTCGACGGTCTGCTGATTCAACCCGATCTCGTGCTGCGCCTGGGCGAGCTCGAGCTCGGACACGTGGACGTCGTCCTGCGCCTTCTCGTAGTCGGGGCCGTTGAGGAGTCCGTCTTTGCGCAGCAGCTCGGCGCGCTGCAGCGCCCGCCTGGCCGCCTCGAGCTTCAACTGGGACAGTGCCACCTGCTGCTTGAGGCGCGCATCCGACTGCGAGCCGGCGATCTTCCCGCGCTCGTAGTCGGTGCGGAACGAGAGAAGCTGCGCCTTGGCCTGCTCCAACGTGCTGTGCAGCTCCGGGCTGTCGACGATGGCCAGGACGTCGCCGTTGCGCACGACGCTTCCGGCCTTGGTCCGCAGCGTCACGATCCCCTGGGCCGGACTGACCAGCGTGGGATGCAGCGCCGCGACGACGCGCCCCTGCACCGAGACGTCACGAACGAGATCGCCTCGGGTGACGGTGCCAATCGTAAGCGTGCTCGCGTCGACCGCCCGATCCGCCCGCGACCAGCGGCGGATCAGAGGAAAGGCGAAGGCGAGCCCGATGAGGACGACGAGCAGCACCACCGCCGCGATGATCCTCGGCCGCGTAAACGCTGACCCAGCCGCGACCGCGCGATCCATCGACGAAGTGTTCTCAATCATCCGGCGACGCTATAGCGCAACCGAGGTGCCATGAGGGATGTGCTTGATTCCTAACGAGTTCGAGGATTTGGACGCTGTCCGTTGTGTGTCCGAATGGACAGATGTCCGCGGACAGGTGTCCGGTCAGGAGAGTCGGTGACTATCGACCTAATACAACGTCGAGACCAGCGAGGACAAGCTCGACCTTTTCCCGCGGCAGTTTGGAAACTCGCTCGATCAATACCGATCTATCGGCCGTGAACACTTGCGACACATTCGCCACGGACTCCTTCGGAAGAGTCGTAATGCGCGGAGACAGCACTACGTTGCCGGGCGCCTCGGCCCACCGCAGATTGGTGGTTAGAGGAATACAGATCACCGTGGAGATCAGGCTTCGATTGAGATCATCGCCTTGCACAACGATGACGGGCCTTGGAAACCCCGGCTCCGACCCGGACGGTATTGGGAGATCGGCCCACCAAATCTCTCCCTGCCAGACTACCATTCGACCTTTTCGAGAATCCGACGAGCCGTAGCGTTCACAAAGTCTGTTTCCTGCTCGACTTCCGCGCAAACCCGATTCCACCCTTCTGTGACTTCGTCGGGTGAATGGCGGGCAACGTATTCACGCAAAGCGGCGCTGTACACTTCGCTTCGCGATCGACGACCACGGCGGGCGAGGCGCTCTACCTTTTCGAAGACGTCATCCGGAATCGAAACCGATGTTTTCATACCGTTAGTTTAACCTGCGACCGTTGAGAGTCACACGCACCGCCTCCGCTGCCTTCACGGCCGAGTTCGAAAGTGAGGAGGAGCTGCGGGAGGAGCACCGCACGAACCTGTCGATGGGCGGGCTGTGTCTGGCCACGACCGAGACGGTCGCGCTCAACGCCGCGCTCCTCGTGACGTTGCGCGGACCATGGGGCGGTGAATCATTCGCCCGCGCCACGGTCGTGGCCGCGCTTCCGGAAGGGATCGCGCTGGCAATCGAAGGGAACGCCGACGAGCATCTGGCACGCCTGATGGTCCGGCCGGCTGCGGATCCGGAACCGCCTCCGGACGATACGCCCGAGAAGAAGCAGAACATCTGGGACCACATCCGCTCGCTCTCGCAAATGGAGAAGATCCTGCTGGCAGTGAAGGCCGACCGCACCGAGCGCGCCCTCCTGCTCCAGGACAACGATCCGCGCGTCCTCCTCTCCCTGCTCCGCAATCCCCGACTCACCGTCGATGAGGTGGCGCGGCTGACCAAGTCGTCATTCCTGAACTTCCAGGTCGCCGACGTGATCATGAAAACGACGCAGTGGATGTCCAGTCTCGACGTAAAGGTCGGCCTGATTCACAACCCGAAGACGCCACAAGCATTCGCCCTGCGCATCCTGCCGATGCTACCAGAGTCGGAGGTGCGGTCCATCGCCCGGGCGGGGTCGAATATGGCGTTGAAGACGGCGGCGTTGCGACTACTTCAGAAGTGACTGCGATTTCGTAGCGCCAGCGGCTCGCCGGCTGGAACGCCGCCGGCTCGGCGGCGTGTCAGGAAAACCGCCGGCGAGCCGCCAGCGGTCCGGCCGTCGGGCCGACGGCGCTACGAACGAGCGGCGTTACCACCCCCGCACCGGCCGCCACTCATCGACAACCGCATCGCCCTCGACGACGTGATACCGCTCGTACATCGCCGCGGTGAGGCAGGAGTGATTGGGGATGATGCGAACGCGCGTACCGACAGGCGGCGGCGCGTTCATCCTCAGCTTCCCATGCTCCTGCGAAAGCGACACAAGGCGTGCGGGCAGCGGATGCAGGGCAGCGTCGCAGACGATGCCGTAGCCGAAGTTGGGATCGAGATGGTCGGGGCTGGTGTCCTTCGAAAGCGCCAGCGCGCCGGCGTCGATGATCGCCTCGCCGCGCGCGGGATAGGAGCCGACGACGGTGGACAGCACGGAGACGGCGACGTCGTTCATCGAGCACGAGCCGAGCGTGGCCTGGAAGGCGTCGAAGAAGACGTAGTTGCCGGGGCGCACTTCGTCGGTGTCGTTGAAGGAGTCGACGATCGCGGTGGTTGGGGTCGAGCCGATGCTGCGGGTGATGTCTGCCAGTCCCTCACCCGCGATCAGGGCGCGGAACCTCGTCAGCGATTCCACTTCCTCGGCGGCGATACGGCGGATCTCCTCGACGTCGCGCGCGTTGTACGAGTGGCCGGCGTGCGTGAGCAATCCCTGGAAGTGGACAGCCGGCGAACGGGAGATGGCGATGGCCAGGCGCGCGCTGTCCGGATCGTCCGGATCGACGCCGGCCCGGTGGTAGCCGCAGTCGACCTTGAGAAAGACATCGAAGATGACGTCGTGGGCGCCGTAAAACTCTTCTACCGCGCGTAGAGCGGTCTGGCTGTCGATGAGAATGTTCAGCCGTTCGATCCGCGCTGCCAGGGTGGCAACGCGCGGCAGTTTCTCGGGCGCGATCGGCACCGCGTATGTGATGTCGCGGAAGCCGGCATCGGCGAAGAACTCGGCCTCGGCCATGGTGGAAACGGTGATCGGACCCACTCCGCCGCCGTGCTGCATCCGTCCGATCTCGATCACCTTGTGCGTCTTCACGTGCGGGCGGAATGAGACCGCCGAGGCCTGGGCCTTGGCGCGCATGCGAGCGCAGTTTTGCTCGACAATAGAGCGGTCGACGAGGAAGGCGGGAGTCGGGAGGGAGAGAGTCGGAATGTTCAATGTTGAGTGTTGAATGTTGGATGTTGAATGAGAGACGGTTCAGGTGCTGGCGCCCTCCATCATTCAACATTCAACACGGAACATTCAACATTCAACATTTGCTTCATGAGAAAGATCATCCACATCGACATGGACGCCTTCTATGCCTCGGTCGAGCAGCGCGACCGGCCGGAGTTGCGGGGCAAGCCGGTGATCGTCGGATGGCCGGGCGAGCGGAGCGTCGTCTGCGCGGCGTCGTACGAGGCGCGCACCTTCGGCGTTCACTCGGCCATGCCAGCCACGCGCGCTATGCGCCTCTGCCCCGAAGGCACGTTCATCCATCCCGACTTCGAAAAGTACCGGACCGTGTCGCGGCAGATCCGCGAGATCTTCCATCGCCACACGCCGCTCGTGGAGCCGCTCTCGCTCGATGAGGCTTATCTCGCCGTCACCGAGGAGCTGACCGGTATCCCCACCGCGACGGAGACGGCGGAGACGATCCGCCGCGAGATCAAGACCGAGACGCAGCTCACGGCCTCGGCAGGCGTCGCGCCGAACAAGTTCCTGGCCAAGATCGCCAGCGACTGGAAGAAGCCGGACGGCTGCTTCGTCATCCGCCCGCATCAAGTCGAGCGCTTTCTGATGCCTCTGAACGTGCGCAAGATCCCCGGCGTCGGCAAGGCGACGGAGAAGATCCTGACGGAGATGGGCATCGCCACGGTCGGCGATCTGCATACCTTCACCGCCGATCAACTGGTGGTCCGCTTCGGCAAGTGGGGAACGCGGCTGTGGGAGCTGGCCCGCGGCATCGACGAATCGCCCGTGGTGCCGTCGCAGAAGCGGAAGTCGTGGTCGAGCGAGAACACCTTCGCCCAAGACATCACGCTCGATGATGTGGCCGCCTACATCCGCGAGGAATCGCAGAAGCTATGGCAGGCGCTCAGCGACAAGCAACTGACCGGCCGTACCGTGACGGTGAAGCTCCGCACCGGCGATTTCAAGACCGCGACGCGGCGGCTGACGCCTGACACTCCCCCATCGAGTGGCGACGACCTGGCCCGCATCGGCACCGAGCTCCTGACCCGCTTCGACTTCCCCCCGCAAAGCCGCTACCGGCTGGCCGGTATCGGCATGTCGAATTTCGTGGATGAAGAGGATGAGGCGGAGGAGGTGCCGCAACCGGAGTTGTTTGAAGAGTGAAGAGTGAAGTGTGAAGAGTGAAAGGCAAGTGAGCCTTTTTCACTCTTCACTCTTCACTCTTCACCCTTCTTTTCACTCTTCACTCTTCACCCTTCACTCTTCCACTACAATCCCGCCACTTTTGCTCACGAGGTGAACATGAATCCCGTCCAACCCATCGCAGTAGCGCAGTACGGCATCGGGCCGATCGGCGCGGAGATCGCGCGGCTGCTGCTTACCAAACCGTGGCTGCGCGTCGTGGCCGCGGTCGACGTCGATCCGAACAAGATCGGCAAAGATCTCGGCGAGGTGATCGGCCTCGACCGCGAGGTCGGCGTCAAAGTCACGCGCGAGATGACCGGGAAGGTGGACGTCGTCTGCCACTCCACCGGCTCACGACTCCGCGACGTCTCCGGCCAGCTCAAGGATCTCCTCGAGCGCGGCTGTCACGTGGTCTCGACATGTGAAGAATTGTCGTTCCCGCTCGACCAGCAGATCCGCGAGGAGCTGCAACAGACCGCGCGCGCCAGGAACGTGACGCTCCTCGGTACGGGCGTCAATCCCGGCTTCGTCATGGACAAGCTGCCCTTGACCGTCACCTCCGTCTGCCAGCGCATCGATTCGGTGGAGATCATCCGCATCCAGAACGCATCCACGCGACGCGAACCGCTGCAGCGCAAGGTGGGCGCGGGCATGACCCCCGAGGAGTTCCGGGCCGCCGTTGACGCCGGCAAGATCAAGCACATGGGTCTTCGCGAGTCGCTGATGATGGTCGGCAAGGGCCTCGGCGCGGAGTTCGAGTCGGTGAGCGATGAGGTGATCAACCCGATCATCGCCGAGCGCGAGGTGAAGACGCAGTACCTGACCTGCGCCGCCGGCCAGGTCGCCGGCGTTCATCAGACGATCTACGGCCGCGGCAAGATCAACGTGAGCCTGGAGCTGCGCATGTATGTCGGCGCCGAGGATGTCGCGGCCGATCGCGTGATCGTGCATGGCGTGCCGGACGTGGAGATGGTGATCAAAGGGGGCGTCCACGGCGACCGCGCGACGGCGGCAATGGTGGTGAACTCGATCCCGCGGGTCGTGAGCGCCAGGCCGGGCGTGCTGACGATGGACGATATTCCGATCAGCTTCCGGTGAGGCGAAGTGTAGCGCCGTCGGCTCGACGGCTGGACCGCTGCCGGCTCGGCGGCGGTGTTCGCGTATCGCCAGCGAGCCGCTGGCGGTCCGGCCGTCGAGCCGACGGCGCTACGCTCTACGACGAATGGTCGTACACGATCCGCCACCCTTCCGTTCGACGGTGGAAGATCAGCGTGAAGCGGCCGTGGGGCGTATCGGCTTCACGGGTCAGCTTCCAGGCGCCGGTGACGACGACGTCGTCGTTGCCGAGGAGACGGAGATCGACGTCGGAGAAGAGCAGCGTCCCCATCCTGGCGGGAGTGTCGTACTTGGCCTTGTAGCGATCGCGGACCTTCGTCCATCCGCGCGTGACGTCCGTGCCGACGAACATCGTATCGTTGCTGTTCGCGTAGCCGGCCATGTAGGCGTCGATGTCGCCACGGTTCCAGGCCGCCGCCTGCGCGTCGAGCACGACGCGGATGGCGGCGAGATCGTTCGACGACACCCGCGCCGCGACAGTCGTGGCGAGCAGCAGCAGTGCGAGCCCGAAGACAGCGAGCCGTTTCATTTACTGAGTGCGGCTACACGCTCGGCCAGGTAGTGGCCGGTCGTCTTCATCGAAGTGAGCTCCAGAACCATCGCCGACGCCTGTGGGTCCGGCGCTCCGACGACAACGCGCCGCTGCTCGCGCACGATGCCGGCGTTGTCGCTGATCGTGTACGTACCGATCGCGACCTCGCGCCGCAGGTGCGCGCGATTGGTGTTCGATGCGTCTTCGACGATCATTCCATCGTCCCACGGGGTGGCAGAGAGATGGGGGAACCTCATGGCGCTCACCGTGGGGCCTGGCGAGCTCCGGAGGAAGGCCTGCTGCGTAACTTGCTCACCTGGGTACGATACGTAGCCATGGGAGTCGAAGGACACGGTCAGCGTCAATGGCTGCCTGACAGCGCCATCCGCGCCGCGGATCTCAGCCTGGGTGATGCGTTGCAGCGCGGCCGTGTCGACAAGGCCGCTCGCGCCGTCCGACGCGTTGATGACGACTCGCACAGGAGCCCCCTGCGGCGCATGAGCGCAGGCGACCACGAAAACCAGCGTACTAACGAGAGCGAAGCGCTTCATTTCATGCCCCTTTTGAGGTTCTTGATGCCTTCCGTTCGGTATCGGCTACGGCGTCACCGGCTCAATGCTGCCACGCGCGAGGCGAGGAAGGCACCCGTATCCGCCACGCGGGCACCGTCGTAGATGGACGGAAAGATGCGTTCGATGGCGTTGCGGGGTCTGTCGGCGGGCTGCCACTCATCCTTCGATTCGATGACGCGTCCGTTTGCGTCCGCGATCGTGTACGAGAGACGCATCCACCGGATCGTCGTCGGCGAGACACCCGGGTAGACGACACCGGGCATACCGCCCACTCCTACAACCGGAGTAAAGCCATTCTGTCCCGGGTTGGGGCCGATCTCCGCGACTTGCCTCCCGGTGGCCACGTCAGAGCCGAAGTTTCCGTAGGCCATGACACCGCTCTCCCCCGAGTAAACCGCGCGGTGGTTGAAACCCGTCGTCCCCGTGTAAACAACATAGAGAGTCGCGGTGACCGTCATCGGTCGTGCGTTCGGCACCTGCTTCTCGATGTTCGTGAGAGCGGCCTTTCGAACGTCGTCGACCAACTGCTTCGTGGCCGTTTCGGAGATGACGGTCACTTTGACCGGCGTCGTCGTCATGGCCGTGTGCGTTGCGCAGGAAGCGCTGCAAAGAAGAAAGCAGGAAGTGAAGGAAACTAACACCATGCTCTTCATAAGGAACCCCTTCGGGAATACCGTAGCGCATACGGTATGCCAAGCGCGAGCACCCCGGCCACAAGCCAGAGTGCCGTCCAGGCCACTGGGGCCGACCTCATCCAGTTCCACATCGCCAGCGTGATCGACCAGAGCCCATAAATGAGTACGAACGTCCTCCGATGATGACGATCGTCATCCACACCGGACGCAATGCTCCCCGCAAGGATCAGCGTCGGGATGAGACCGAATACGACGTTCAGGACGTGGATCACGTCCGATACCGCACGTCGATCACCTTGCGTACGACGTCCTTGGCCACGCCTGGCAGGTTCTGCACGCGGGTCAGGACGTCGTTGAAGGTGTGCGATTCGCCGCCGTGCTTGAAGCATTCGGCACAGCGCGGGAGGTCCGTGAAGTCGCGGCGCGCGAAGGCGGCCTGCATCACCGCGAAGCGGGGCGAGTCGAGGATCTCGTGCAGCGACTGCGTCTTCAGATCGCCGAGGACCTGATCGCCGTGCGCGTCGTAGCAGCAGTGCGTGACGCGTCCGTCGGCGAAGATCACCACCCAGGTGAAGAAGGCGCCCTGCACGCAACCATAAAACTTCCCGTGCAGATCGGTCTCCTCATTCACGTCGAGCGCTTCACACGTCTTCTCGATGACGCGGGTGTTGCGGTAGTGCTTCAGATCGAAGAGCGACCGGAAGTCGTCGACCGTCTCCTCGAGCGTCAGCCGCGAGCGCATCTTCTGGATTTCGATGCGGATGGGATGTCCTTTGGCCTGGTCGAGGAACGCGCGCGTCAGCACGACGAGCTTGTCGAAGTCGCCGCCCGTACGAAGCTGCGGATAGACTTCGGGGTTGACCGAGTCCACGCAGATGCGGATCCGTTTCAGCGGCGAGGCCAACAGCTTTGCGCCGATCTCTTCGGTCAGCACGAGCCCGTTCGTGGAGAGGCTGGCCTCGGGGAAGAGGCGGATGGCGTCGTCGATGCGGGCATAGAGCAACGGCTCCCCCATCTCGTGCAGCCACTTCAGCTTCAGTCCCGCGCCGTGGATCTCGCGCTCCGCTTTCTCCACCATCGGCCACACCATGTCCTCATAGGGACGGCGCAGCACCGGCAACGGGCACATGCCGCAGCGAAGATTGCACTTCGACGTCAGCTCCAGGCCAACCTTGATGCGGCGGGGATTGAGTTTCATCTCCCGTCCACTAAGGCCGCGAACACAGCAGCGTATTCCGGCCACGAGTACTTGCGCGCCGAGGCCGAGGCGGCCCGCTCCATCGCGGCGCGATCACGATTGGCGAAGAAGTCATCGATCGCGCGCGCCAGCGCCGCGGGATCTTCGGGCGAAACAAGAATACCGTTGCTGCCGTCGATGATCTCCGGAAGACCGCCGACAGTAGTGGCGATGACGGGCCGCGCAAAATGAAACGCAGTGAGCGCCACGCCGCTCTGCGCCTCGATCCGGTAGGGCGCGAGCACGACGTCGGTCGCGGCGAAGTACGTGGCAATCTCGGAGTCAGGGATGAAGCGAAAGTCGAAGCGGACCCCTCTGTCAGGCAGGCCCAACTCCCCTGCCAGACGCTCATACTCCTCCGCCCGCTCCCACCACGCTTCGCCCGCGGCCACGAGCAGCACCTCGGTCCGCAGCTCGCGCCACGCACGCAGTGCGATGTCGAGTCCCTTGAACGGACGGATGTGGCCAAAGAAGAGCGCCACGTTAGTCGCGTCGTCGATGTGCAGCGTCGCCCGCGCCTCAGCGCGCGAAGGGATGGCGCCGCCGAGCTCGTGGACCGGGAGGAAGGTCTTGACGACGCGCCGTCCGCCCGAACGCTTCCATGCCTCGTTCGCTTCCGTCCTGGCGTGCGTGACGAGGACGTTGGCGCGGCACAAAACGCGATTCGTCAGCCACCGTTTCCAGGCCGCGGGCTCCTTGTCGCCGACGTTGTGGCATTGCAGGATGACGGGCGTGCGCCGCCGCATCATCGCGATCATCGTCAGGTACGCCGGCGCGAAGAGCCAGACCCACCAGACGAAGATCACGCTGTCGCACCGCCGCAGGCGCCACCCGGCACGCAGCCAGGTCAACGGATTCATCACATCGATGATGAAGGCGGCCGCCGCGCGAGGCAGCGTCGGATCAACGTCATCGCCGCCGGGATAGAAGCGCTTGGGAAACTGGCGTGAGAAGGAGATGACGTCGACGTCGTACTGCTTGCGCAACTCCTCGGCCAGCCGCGTCGTGCAGTAGGCGATACCCGCGCGGAAGGGATAGACGGGGCCGACGATGGCGATGCGAGCGGGAGTCGGGGGTCGGGGGTTGGGGGTCGGAGGCGAGACAGGTGAGTGAAGGTCTCCGACTCCCGACCCCCGACTCCCGACCCCCGCGTCGCTCATGCCGCCGACAGGAAATTCACCACCGTCGAGGCGAAGTACGCGCCCCACGTCCGCACGTCGAAGACCAGCGACGAGGACATGAAGCAGGAGTGCGTGCAGTGGCACTCCTTGGCCTTGATCGACGCGCGCTGCGCGTCGGCGGCCGGCGAGAACCAGAGCTTGCCGAAGTCGTAGCCGGTGTCGCGCACGTTGCCGACCGCGTCACGCAGCTCGCACATCTTCACCTCGCCGCGTGCGTCGAGCACGCCCGAGATCCGGCCGGCGTGGCACGGCTTGACCTGCGTCTCCTGCTCCAGGATTTCCAGCTCCAGCCGGCGGGTGTAGATCTTCACGAACTTGAGGAAGCTGTCGTAATGCGAATAGCTGTTCCAGTAGGCCTCCAGCTTCGGCAGCAACTCGCGGTATCGATCCGTCGAGATGGGCTGGATGTTCTTGTCGGGCTGGTCGCCGCGCAGCATCTCGAACGAGTGGAACGAGATGTCCGGAAAGTCCTGCCTCACGGCGGCAAACAACTCATCGAGATCGTCGGCGTTGTAGCTGCACAGGCACGTGTGCACATTCACGGTCAGATTGCCGTACTTCTCGCGCAACGGCAGCAGCGCGGCGTATGTCTTCTTCGCGCGCTCGTAATTGCCAGGCACGCCGCGAATCCAGTCGTGTTTCTCGCCGACGTGATCGATCGACAGGTTGACGACGATCTGCGTGTCGGGGCAACGCTGCAACGCCGCCTCAGTCGAACGGGCCGTGAGCTCGCTGGCGATGGCGCCGGTGGGGATGGTGATCTGCTTGACGTGGTTCTGCGTCGACAGCATGGCGCATACGTCCGGCAGGTCGCGGCGCAGGAAGGGCTCGCCTCCGCTCATGACCACGAAGAGCAGATCGCCGAGCGAGGAGAACGTTTTCTCCAGCTCCTCGAACGAAAGCTCGTGCTCCTTGTTCTTCCGGAGCTGCTCCCAGTTGAAACAGGTGCGGCAGAACGAGTTGCAGTCGTACGTCAGCCCCAGAATCATGTAGACAGGCTTCATCCCTCGCTTATCGACGAGGTAACGCAGGTACTGCAGCTTGTCGGTGAACTTCATCGCTCAATCGCGGTCAACCACACGGCTGCGTGGCGTAATCCTCAATGTTTGCCGAACCACTTGCTGGTGTCGAAGAAGACCGAGCGTTTCACACCGTTTGCGGTCTCGATATCGATCTGATCGGCAGGTTTATCCTTGCATGTGATCTGTGCCTGAGCAACCTTCTTCGCTCCGGGGTAGTTGTCGGCGAGCCATGCATTCTCGCCGGCGAACCCGTCGGGCTCGTTTGCGGCGTCGATCACGACTGCGCTGTTGCAGGAGATGCCGCGAGGCGCGATCAGCACCGCGCCCGGCGTCGATGGCCGTGTTTCCGCCGGCGCCGGCGGCGGCGTCGAGGCACACGCGGCGGCGAAGAGAAGGGCGATGGTGAGCAGGCGCATGGACAGATCCTAGCAGCCCAAGGGGAAGAATGGTCGCGACGCAAGTCGGGCTCTCCAGTTCGGCCCAACGGTGTTGCCCGTCTAACGGTCTTGCCGAGCCCTCTCCTGGATACGTTCGATCTCGGCGGTCAATGATTCCAGCGGCTCGTCAGGCAGGAGCGACGCCCGCTCTTCAGTGTAGTTTCCGGACCCCGGATCGTACTGACGAAGAAACCGAACAGCGTTTACCCATCCGAGCGTGTCCGCGAGAGCTCGAAATCCTCGCTCCCGAAGCTCGCTATGACTCGCGATCAGTTGGTTCATCGAAGATCTCCTCAGCCAGGCTAATAGGATCAGCCACTCGGACCTTAAGATCGCCGGATAGCTTCCGAGCGCGTCTCAGGAGCGGGTAATCCACGGTGACAAATACGTCCACGTGGGATAGTTCAGCAGAAGCGATGTGAAGGCTATCGAACTTAGTAAAACCCAGCGACATCAGTCTAGCACTGCGGATTCGCAGTTCGTGGACAGGTACAGCGTCGAGAGGTCCTAAGCTCAGCCATTGTGCCACCGCTTCGCGCCTCGACCGAACGGGGTTAAAGGCATTCTCAAGAGTATGGGAAGCCGACCGAACAAACTGAAGCTGCTCCTCGGTGGCACCAAGGATGGCGTCCACTGCTTCAGTCTCGAGATGCACGAGTGGATGGTCCTGAGAATCGAAGGGTCGCTTCAGACAGCAGAGATCGAGATATACCCTCACGTCCGGATCTTACCCGAGCTTCGCCCTGATCAACCCCCACACGATCCCCACAAAGTACGTGAGGTGATGCGCCGCGAAGGCGAACGGCAGCACGATCCAGTCGCGCTTCGGCAGTCGCGTCGTGCGGGCGCCGAGGATCAGCGTGACGACGAAGTACGGCAGGACGGCGATCGGGGCGGCGATGATGGCGATTGCGCTGACGAAGAGGAATGCCTGGATCTTCCGGTTCTTCGTGTAGCTCGCCGATCCGCGCGCCAGCATCTCGCCGGTCTTCACACGGTAGCGCCAGCGCTGACGCAGGTAGGGGCCGGGAAACGGCCGGCGGCGATGGAACACGCGAACACCTGAGTGGTAAACGACCGCCGGCAACAGCGAAGCGATCAACGACGTGTCCTCGCCGATGTAGCCGATGGTCTCGTCGAATCCATGGAAGGACGCTCTCCGGACGAAGAGATTGACGAGCGCCACGTCGCTTGGGCTGGTCACGGCGAAGATCCCAGGTCGATTCTCATGGCAGGCCACGCCGCTGCCGATCAGCGGGGTGGCGAGCAATGTCTCCGCGATCAGCTCAGCACGCGTCGAGTCCTCCGGCGCAGGATCGGGACCGCCGACGGCTAGGACGTCAGGATGGGTGTCGAGATACGCCACAGCCGTGGCCAGCCAGCCGGCATCGGCGACCGCGTCATCGTCGATGAACGCCAGAATCTCCCCTCTCGCCTCGGAAACCGCTCGATTTCTTCGAGTTGCGGGATTACGATCCGGCTCGATGACGTTTCGTACGCCGTTCCCGATCTCAAGCTCCAACGGTGCCGCGGAGACCAGTATCAGTTCGAAGGGAAACGGCGCTTCCTGACGCAGCACCGACGCGATCGCGCGTTCCGCGTCGCCGCCGATCCGCTCCACAGGCATGACGACGGTGACTCTGATATCGGCGCACATTTCGTGGTTGAGTAGATTCGTGGATGAGTAGATTAGTGGATCAGAACTGCCAGGGCACGCCCGCTGATCGACTAATCTACTGATCGACTGAAATGACATGAAGCTTATCGTTCAAATCCCAGCCTTCAACGAAGAAGCGACGATCGCACAGACGCTTCGCGACCTCCCGAAGAAGATCGACGGCATTCTCACGATCGAAAGCCTCGTCGTCGACGACGGCTCCTCCGACAACACAGCCGAGGCCGCGCGCAAGGCGGGAGCGACACACGTCGTGCAGCTCAAGACGCACCGCGGCCTCTCTTCGGCGTTCCTGGCCGGCATCAACGCCGCCCTCCGCCTCGGTGCCGACATCATCGTCAACACGGACGCGGACAACCAGTACGCGGGCGCCGACATCCCCAAGCTCATCGCACCGATCGTGCGCGGGACGGCCGACGTCGTCATCGGCGACCGCGAGGTGGCCAGGTCACCGCACATGTCGGGGTTCAAACGCCTTCTGCAGCGCCTCGGCAGCCGCACGGTCGGCCTGGCTTCCGGGATTCGCGTGAACGACGTGACCAGCGGCTTTCGCGCCTTCTCCCGCGAAGCGGCATTGCAGATCAACGTCTTCAACCCGTTCACATACACGCTCGAAACCGTCATCCAGGCCGGCAACCGCAACCTCGGCGTGCAGTCCGTCTCCGTGCGCACGAACGCTCCGACGCGCCCCTCGCGCCTGTATCACGGCATCGGTACGTATCTGCGCAAGTCCGTGGCCACGATCTTTCGCATCTACACGATCTACAAGCCGCTGAAGACGTTCTTCACCATCGGCGCGCTGTTGTTGCTGGCCGGCTCCGCGCTCGGCGCCCGCTTCCTCTGGCACTTCACGCACGGCGACCGCGGCGGCCACATCCAGTCGCTGATCCTGGCCGCGGTGTTCCTGATCGTCGGCTTTCAGACGTCGCTGATCGGCCTCGTGGCCGACCTCATCTCCGTCAACCGCCGGCTCAGCGAAGAGGTGCTCGTCCGCCTGAAACGCATGGAAACGCCGGTCATGGAGCGCCGTCCGCTTCCCCAGCAGGTGACGCGCGAGCCGCGCCCCACGCGTCCTCCCCATCCGAAACGCGAACGCGCCGAGGCCAGGACGGCGGCAACACAGTGGGTCTGGCTTCTCGATGAGGAGAAGCTGCAGGACCGCGGCGCTAAGCCCGAGACACCGGAAGTGGAGATCGACGACGAGACGCCGGAGCCGCCGCGGCCCGCCGGCGCACCCCGTCGCCGCCGTCGCCGCCGCGGCGGAGCGCGTCCGAATCCGGACGCGTGAGGCTACACGCTGAGCGATCCTCAAGGATTCGCATGGTCGACTCAGCGGGCATTCGGGAGCGGCACGTGCCGCACAAATGCCAATCGGCTCCTTGCTCTGCCGTGGTTGCCGACGATCTATGTCCAAGAGGTCCAAAAGCAACCCGATGAAACGAAGCCGGCTGCCGGCTCACTATTGAACGGGGAGCGTCGAATGCCCCTTCGATAAGGAGAGCAGCCCATGAGCACACGAAAACGCAAAAGCGAACAGAGCAGTTTCGTCAAAATCGTTCTGAAATTCCGCGAGAGGCTTTCCAATTCTGAGCGGCTCGGTACCCTTCTGCAGAATGTCGTCGAGCGTGCGGGGATCGCCGCAGGCGACATGCGCCTTCGGCCTCTGGTCGAGTCGCTCGCTCCAAGGGAGCTCGATGCGCTCATCGACCGAGCTCGGCGACTCGATTCCGAGTATAAGCCGGTCGATTTCTCCGTATGGTTTCAAGCGGACGTTCCCACCAGTGCTGATCCGGACGAGCTCGTGCGCGTCATCCGCGGCTCGAAAGAAATCGAAACCGCGTACATCATGCGACCCGGTCCACCGCCGGTAAATCCAGATGACGATCCGCGCAGCGCGAACCAGGGATATCTCGACGCGGCGCCTAACGGCATCGATGCACGCTACGCGTGGGGTTTCACCGGCGGTGACGGCACCGGCATCGGCTTCGTCGATGTAGAGCAAGGGTGGAATCTGAACCACGACGATCTCGCAGCCGCCGGAATAACCATCATCTCAGGCGTCAGTACCGCATACCCGGATCACGGCACATCAGTGCTCGGCGAGGTTCTGATGGTAGACAATACGCAGGGCGGCGTCGGGATCGCGCCGTCGGCCAGAGGCCGCGTGGTGTCGCAGTGGCGAACCGCGGGCTACAACACACCAGACGCAATCCTCGATGCGGCGGCGCACATGTCGTTCGGCGACGTATTGTTGCTCGAAGCGCAGGAACACGATCCGGTGGGCGGTCTCTACTATTGGCCCGTCGAAATCGTCGATGCCACGTACGAGGCTATCCGGCTGACGACCGCCCTCGGCATTGTCGTTGTCGAAGCGGGATGCAACGGAGGATACGACCTCGACGCCTACATGAACATCTCGGGGAAGAAGATTTTCGATCGCTCATCACCTGACTTTCGCGAGTCAGGCGCAATCATGATCGGCGCTGGCAGCTCGACTGCTCCGCACTCGCGGTTGTCGTTCTCGAACTACGGAAGCCGCATCGACTGCTACGCGTGGGGCGAGAACATCGACACGACGACCACCAATAGCGCAGGCACCGACAACACGCTCTACACCACGACCTTCGGAGGCACATCTGGCGCGTCACCGATGATCGTCGGTGCAGCGCTAATCATCCAGGGCCTCGCGCAGTCCTCGCTCGGCTATCGTTTCAGCCCGCGAGAACTGCGCCGCATTCTGCTCGTCGGCGCCACGCCATCGGCAGCGCCGGCCACCGACAAGATCGGGGCGATGCCGAACCTCAACGCGATCATCAGCGGGAACGAGCTGAATCTCGCGGCGGACCTATACCTGCGCGACTACGTTGGCGACGACGGCAATCCGACGAGTGGCACAGTGTCGATCAGTCCGGACATCATAGTGCGGCAGGCGGCTGTGCCGAACCCCCAGGCGTCTTTCGGGCCGGGGAGCGGCACGGAAAATGATCCGAACCTGTCCGACGACGTCCGCGCCGCTCACAACAACTTCGTCTACGTGCGCGTGCTGAATCGCGGTGGAACGGAGGCGAACAACGTTTCCGTCGACGTCTACTGGTCGCCGCCGTCCACACTCGTTTCGCCGAATCTCTGGAATCTCGTCGGCTCAGCAAATCTTCCTTCCGTTCCGATCGGGAACGCGCTCACAGTGTCAGACGGCATCACTTGGCCGGGTGCGAACGTTCCGGCAGCCGGTCACTACTGCTTCGTCGCCATCGCCGGGAATCTGCAAGACCCAAAGCCCGACCCTGCGACGTTCAGCACGTTCGACCAGTACGTGACGTACGTCGAGAACAACAACAACGTCGCATGGAGGAACTTCAACGTCGTCGTCGGTCCGCCTTCCGGCGGTCCACCGGGATTCCACAAATTGTCATTCCTCGTCGCCGGCGCATTCGACACGAGCCATTCGTTCCAGTTGGAGGCGAGCGGCCACTTGCCGGCAAAGAGCAGCGCATTTCTCGAAGTGCCGATGTGGCTCGCCGACGCTCTGCGACCACATCCAAATGAGGTGAAGGTCGACGGAAAGCGCAGCGTTGCACGGATGCCGCTGCATCCCCAGGGAATACTGAGGCTCGGGCAAGCTGTACTGCACGCGCGCAGCAAAGCGGAGTGCGCCCTCTTCGTGAAAATTCCGGAGAACTCCCGCGCCAACCACTATGACTTTGCAATTCGCCAGCTCTACAATCAGAAAGAGGTCGGCAGGGTGACGTGGCGTTTTGCAGCGGCACGGAAAACGAAGAAGAAATAATGCGAGTGGGTGCGTATTCCGATGGCGTGCGCACCCACACTTCTTCACTTGCCGAAGCTCGGTCGCGCCAAAGCCCAGGGCAACGCAAGTCCGCGCAGATAATCCGAAAAGTAGCCATGTAGGCGAGATATCGTCAAGTCCGAATCCGGATGCGTGAGGCTCCTACGCGTACACGCTGACAAACCGAGCCGTCAGCGCCGCGGCCATGCTCAGCTCGAAGGGCACGTGGATCAGCGGATGAATGGCGTTGTAGGTATGGCTGGCCTTCGCGATCACGACGCGTGAGGCATTGCCGGCATAGGACTCGATCTCCGCTGATTCGTCCACCGGCACGCTCTCGTCGCGGCCGCCGTGGATGATGAGAATCGGCTGCTCGATCTGCGTGGCGCACTTGAGGATGTCCAGCCGCTCGCGGTGCGCTTCGATGTCGTCGAGCATTCGCGATGACATCCGCATCATCTGCTTCGTGCGTGCGTTCTCGACTTCCAGATAGCCGATGCGGCGCCACAGCGACTTCGTGGCGTCATCCCATCGATCGGTGTGCGATATGGCGCTCCAGGTGACTATTCCGCTGAGGTTCTCGATGCCCTCGGCCGCGAGAAGCGATACGCCCCCACCGCGCGAATGGCCGACGAGAAACACCGGCGCGTCGACTCGCTGCTGGCAGTAGCTCACCACTTTCTTCAGGTCGGCGACCTGACCCGAGTACGTATCCTCGGCGAACAGATCGAGACGATCGAACGTCTCAGGGTTCTCCTCGATCCCGCTTCGCGACATGTTGAAACGGCAGACCGCGAAGTGATGATCGAAGAGTGTGCCCGCCAGCCAGGGGAAGAACCCCCAGTCCTTGAATCCCTTGAACCCGTGAACGATGACCACGAGCGCCTTCGCTTCCGGCGGCGCGTCGAGATCGCCGCGGATGGGAAGATTTTCGTCGCTGAGGATGGTGAATTGCATGCGGCCACTACACATTAAACCGGAACAGAATCACGTCCCCGTCCTGGACCACGTAATCCTTTCCCTCGCTTCGCATCTTACCGGCCGCCTTCGCCGCCTGCTCGCCGCCCAGGGTCACGTAGTCATCGTAGGCAATCGTCTCGGCGCGGATGAAGCCGCGCTCGAAGTCGCTATGAATCTTTCCTGCCGCCTGCGGCCCCTTCGATCCACGATGGATTGTCCAGGCACGTGACTCTTTCGGTCCGGCCGTGAAGAATGTTTCGAGATCGAGCAGCTTGTAGGCGGCCCGGATCAGAGCGTTGAGGCCGGGCTCATCGAGCCCCATCTCCTGCAGGAAATCCGATCGCTCGGCGGTGGGGAGTTGTGAGATCTGCGCCTCAAGCTCGCCGCAGATGACGACGACCTCTCCCCTCTTCTCTGCCGCCACCTTTCGAACCTTCTGCAGCAGCGGCGTCTCCTCGCCGAGGTCCGACTCGGCGACGTTCGCGACGTAGAGCACCGGCTTGAGCGTGATGAGATTCAGCTCAGCCAGCGCCTCGCGCTCGTCGTAGGTGAAGTCGATGGCGCGCAGCGGCGTCCCGATGTCGGCGGCCGTCTTCGCCTTTTCAAGCGCCTCGGCCTGGGCGACGTACTCCTTCTGACCGACGCGCGCCAGGCGTGCCACGCGATCGAGCTTCTTGCCGATGGCGTCGAGATCAGCCAGCAGCAACTCCGTCTCGATCACTTCGATGTCGCGCTCCGGATCGACCGACCCCTCGACGTGGACGACATTTGGATCGTCAAAGCAGCGGACGACGTGCAGGATGGCCTCGGTCTCGCGGATGTTGGCGAGAAACTGGTTGCCGAGTCCCTCCCCTTTCGACGCGCCGCGCACCAGACCGGCGATGTCGACGACTTTGAGTTCGGTGTAGACCGTCTGCTTGCTCAGCGCCAGCCCGGCAAGTTTGTCGAGACGTGCGTCGACCACCGGAACGATGCCGATGTTCGGCTCGATGGTGCAGAAGGGATAGTTCGCGCTCTGCGCCCCTGCGGCGGTGAGCGCGTTGAAGATCGTCGACTTGCCGACGTTCGGTAGCCCGACGATTCCGACAGAAAGACCCATGAGTGTGTTGACTCCTCGTATTGCGGCGGGGGGAACGGCTGGGGGGTGGTTGCGATTCCGGACGGGGCGAACGTAGGTCGGACTCTCCAGTCCGAACGGTGGGTGGTCGGGGACTCGAAGAGCAATGTTGAATGTTCAGTTTTGAATGTTGGATGTTGAATGGAGAAGCCAGGAAGCGAACATTGACGATCACAGCTCGCCATCAACACTGAACAATCAACATTCACCATTCGCTTCTAGGGAACCATCCGCGTCGCCATCTCCCCCGCCCCGAGAAGCCCGACCTTCGCGTTCGTGATCAGGTTCACGGGGATCGAGGCCAGGACGTGCTGGAAGCGCCCTTTGCGGAGGAAGGCCTCCACGAATCGGCCGTCGGTGAAGCGGTCGATGTTCTTTCCGGCCACGCCGCCGGCAAGGTAGACGCCGCCGCGGGCCAGCAGCCGCAGTGCCATGTTGCCGGCCTCGGCGCCGTAGATGTCGACGAAGATGGCGAACGTCCGCGCAGCGACGGAATCGCCGGATTCCAACGCCTTGGCGATCTCCATCGGCAGGTTCTCGTCGTACTCCCGCTCCTTCCCCGTCAGGAAGTTGTGGATATTGACCAGCCCTCTGCCGGAGAGGAGCCGCTCCCAGCTCACGTGGCCGAATTTGGTGTGCAACGCCAGGAAGAGGCGAGTCTGTTCTTCATCCTGCGGCGCGAAGTCCGCGTGGCCTCCCTCGGAGGGGATCACATCCCACTTCACGCCGTCGTGGACGAGATTCGCCTCGCCGAGGCCAGTGCCGGCGCCGAGGATGGCGATCGGAGCGAACGCATCGCGCGTTCCGGCGTTGAGGACAAGGAAATCAGCCGGCGTCAGAACCGGCACGCCGAGGGCGACCGCGTAAAAATCGTTGATGAGGGAGACGCGCCCGATGGAGAACTCCTTCGCCAGCGCCCGCGCGTCCATTTTCCATGTCAGGTTCGTGACCTCGGCGCGATCATCGAAAACCGGCCCGGCCACCGCGAAGCAGGCCGCGTCGATCGTTCCGACGACATGCTCTTTCACAAACGCGCCCAGCATCTCGTCGAAGGTGCCGTAGGCCGCGCTCTCATACCGTTGCTCCGCGAGTACGTTACGTTCCGTCTGCGACGCATCCACAAGCTGCAGGAGGACTTTCGTCCCTCCGATATCACCGGCAACGATTTTCATGGATGCGTAGTCTGGCACAAGGCCGGTAGGGCGGGGCCGCTGGAGCGCAGGCGTTGCCGGACGGGAGGCTGCGTGGCAGAAGGATCAGTCGGAGATGGCGGCCGGGGTTTCTGGCCGCTGATCACGACCGGTGGGGTGATTTCGGCTGATTTCGGAAACTGCGGCGTCACTAACTGGTTCCGCGAACCAAAGAACTCGTCCATCGAACGAGAAAACTCGTTCCTCGAACGCAAGAACTCGTTCCCGGAACGAGAAAACTCGTTCCACGGACGAGAAACCTTGTTCCCGGAACCAGAAACCTCGTTCCGGGAACCAGAAACCTCGTTCTCTCGAACAAGAAACCTCGTTCCCCGGAACCAGAAACCTCGTTCCCTCGCACCAGAGACCTTGTTCGATCGAACGAGAAACCTCGTTTCTGGAACCAGAAACCTCGTTCGCTCGAACGAGAAACCTCGTTCATGGAACCAAAAACCTCGTTGCTGGAACCAGAAACGTCGTTCCGGGGACCAAGAAAACTCGCTCCCGGACCCAAGAACTCGCCCATGGACAAGAACTCTGGGACTCTCCAGTCCGACGCCAGCGCCCTCCCACGCGACGCCTACATCCCCTCGTCCGCGGTCGTACCGTAGATCGCAGGCAGCGGCACGTCGAGCAGACGAAGATAAACCGAGAGTTGTCCGCGATGGTGGTAGGTGTGATTCATCAGGATCTGGCGGATGAAGATGATCTTGCGCGTCTGGTTCACGAGATCGCCGTTGCGCGAGATTGCGAACGGCGCTTTCAAGGCATCGTCGTCCATCCCCTTGATCGTCGCCGATACCGCGTCGAGGTTCCGGCGGAACGTATCCACGAACTCAGGGTTCTCCGGCATCTGCGGCGGTCCGGCATTGGCGATGTCGAACCGGCCTTCCGTGATCAATCGGACGCCGATCGACGGCATCACCACCAGATGCCAGGCCAGTCGTCCGAGCGTCATCGATTTCGGATGAGGCGTCCATGCGAGCTTGTCCATCGGTACCCGCTCGAGCATCCGCAACGTCGACTTCCCTTCCTGTTCCAACTCCGCGAGCAACGCATTCGCGAGCGGCATTCACTACCCCCTCCCCGGGACGTCACCCGGCGGAAAACCGAAGCTGATACGCACGGCAGCGTACTCCGGATGCACGGTGCCGTTCTGTTGTCGAATGATCAGTGGCGGCTCGATCCACGTCTCGCGTCGCGGCGGGATATCGGCGGCGCGCATCGCGGCGAAGAGGGAGATCATCGGCGGCTCGCCTTCCTTGAAGACAATGTCGCGCCGCCGCAGCAGGACCAGGCCATTCGACGCGAGAGCCTCCTCGGCGCGGGACCGTTGGATGTACGGGAAGACGAACACGAACATCCCGCCCGGCGCCAGGATGCGCGCCGCGGCGCTGGCATAGTCGGCCACCGTCCCGCGAATCTCGATGCGCGCCGGAATGGCCTGCGGATGCGCGGCCTCGGTGGCGCTGCTCGATGGCCAGTACGGCGGCGAACCGGTGACGAGGTCGAAGGCCGGCTCGCCGGAAAGGATCGAAGCATCGCGAAGGTCGCCCTCGTACACCGTGAAGCGCGACTCCAGGCCGTTGTAGCGGATGCTCTTCCGCGCCAGGCGGGCCGACATCACCTGAGCCTCCACCGTGCAGAAGTGCGCACCCGGCAGGCGCCAGGCGGCGATGAGGGCCACCGAGCCGATGCCTGAGCCGAGGTCGGCGGCGCGGCAGACACGCGGCGCCCATTGGGTGGCGTACCAGGCAGTCAGCACATCGTCCGTCGAATAGCGATGACCGCGCTCGTACTGGAAGATGCGGAAATGACCGCAGAGATAGTCGAGCGTCTCCCCTTCCTCGGGCGAAACACCCCGAGGCGGGACCGGACCGGGACGCCGCCAGCCTCGATAGCCGAGATCGTCATCACTCTGCAATAAACGAAACCCTCTTCGCGTCAACACGTATCACAGAAACCGCAGATCCTCGCGTCCCGGGAAATATCTGCCCGGAGCACTCGCGGAAAACCTCAAACAACTGGAGGCATCATTTGAAGGGAGCAGTGCGAAGACTGTCCACATCGTTCTTCCTGCTTCTGACGATCACAGCCACCCTGCACGCGCAGGATCTGGCGTCGGCCGAGAAGCGCACTACCGTGCGCAAGCTTGACAACGGCCTGACCGTGATCGTCATGGAGCGCCCCGAAGCCCCCGTCTTCTCGTTCACCACGATCGTGAATACCGGGTCGGCACAAGAAGTTCCGGGGATCACCGGCCTCGCGCACATGTTCGAGCACATGGCGTTCAAAGGCACCACCAAGGTCGGCACGTCGAATTACACGGCGGAGTCGGCTGCACTGGACAAGGTCGAGGAGGCGTACGGCGCCTACGACCGAGCCCGCCGCGATCCCGTCAATCATGACGAGGCAAAGATCGCCGAGCTCGACAAGGCCTGGAAAGCCTCCATGGACGACGCACAGAAGTACGTCGTGCCGAACGAGTTCAGCAAGATCGTCGACCGCGCCGGCGCCACCGGCGTGAACGCCTTCACCAACGACGACGAGACGACCTACTTCTACTCGATGCCGTCGAACCGCGTCGAGCTGTGGGCCTATCTGGACTCCGAGCGCTTCCTCCACCCGGTCTTCCGCGAGTTCTACAAAGAGCGCGACGTCGTCTACGAAGAGCGGCGCATGCGCACCGAGAGCACTCCGATCGGCCGCATGATCGAGCAGGCCCTGGCCGCGGCCTTCACAGCCCATCCGTATGGACAGCCGGTCGTCGGCTGGCCGTCGGACCTGCAGAGCTTTTCGGCCACGGACGCGAAGGCCTTCTTCGCGAAGTACTACGTCCCGGCCAACATGGTCGTGGCCATCGTGGGCGATGTGAAAGCGTCCGAGGTCATGCCGATCGTGGAGAAGTACTTCGGCCGCCTGCCGAAAGGTGCCAAGCCCGATCCGCTCCGGACCGTCGAGCCGCAACAGACCGCCGAGCGCTCGGTCATCCTGCGCGAGATGTCACAGCCCGTCTACTTCGAGGCGTATCACCGCCCGGCCGAGACGGATCCCGATTCGGCGACCTTCGACGCCATCGAAACGCTGCTTTCCGAGGGGCGCACGTCGCGCCTTTATCGTTCGCTCGTCCGCGACAAGAAGCTGGCCGCGGTTGCGGCGGGGTTCAACGGCTTCCCGGGACGGAAGTATCCGAACCTCTTCGCCTTCTTCGCCATCCCCACCGCCGGCCACACGGCCAGCGAGATGGCCGATCCAATCCATGCGGAGATCGAGCGCCTGAAGACGGAGGATGTGACGGCTGACGAGCTGCAGTCGCTCAAGACGCGCGCGAAAGCCGGCCTGCTGCGCCAGCTCGACAACAACTCCGGTCTGGCCATCCAACTGGCCACGTACCAGACGATCTTCGGCGACTGGCGGGAGCTGTTTCACGAGGTCGATAAGATCGACAAGGTAACGCCTGCCGACATCAGGCGTGTGGCCAGCGCCACATTCGTGCCGACCAACCGCACCACGGCCATGATCGAGTCGGCAAAGAAGCCGACCGCCTCGGCGCCGAAGGGAGACACGAAATGAAATCGCTTCGCATGCATGCGATCGCGGCGGCGGTGACGCTTCTCACGCTGCCCGCCTTCGCCCAGGTTTCCGATTACCACGACATCAAGACCCAGCCCCTGCATCAGATCCAGCAACCGCAGCCGAAGCGCGTGCAGCTCGCCAACGGCATGGTGATTTTCCTGATGGAGGATCACGAACTGCCGCTCATCAACGGCGGCGCCCGAATCCGCGGCGGCGCGCGCGACATCGCCGCCGAAAAGACCGGCCTGGCCGGCATCTACGGTTCGGCATGGCGCACCGGCGGCACGGAGTCGAAGACGGGCGATGAGCTCGACGACTTCCTCGAGGCGCGCGCGGCGCGCGTCGAGACCGGTGCGGGTGATGATTCGACGAACGTCAGCATGAGCGTGCTCAAGGGCGACTTCGACACGGTGTTCCCGATCTTTGTCGACGTCCTCCAGCACCCCGCCTTCCGTCAGGACAAAGTCGACTTGGCCAAGACGCAGAGCACGACCGCGATCTCCCGGCGCAATGACGACGCCAAAGGCATCGCCGACCGCGAGATGTCGAAGCTCGGCTTCGGAGCCGACTCGCCCTACGCGCGCGTCCCGGAGTACGCGACGGTCAATTCGGTCACCCGCGATGATCTCGTGGCTTTCCACAAGAAGTACGTCCATCCGAACAACATCATCCTCAGCTTCGTCGGTGACTTCGATTCCGCCGCCATGGAGAAGAAGCTGCGCGCTGCCTTCGGTGCGTGGCCCAAGGGTCCGCAGGCATCGACCGCGGCGCCCACCGGCGGCACTCCTGCCAGGGCCGGCGTCTATTACGTGGCCAAGGATGATGTGACCCAGAGCAACATCTACGTCGTCCACGGCGGCACGGGCGTGTTGCGCAACAATCCCGATTTCTACGCCGTGTCGGTGATGAACGAGATTCTCAGCGGCGGTTTCTCGGGACGTCTGATGAACGACATCCGAACGCAGCGCGGCCTTGCCTACGGCGTGGGCGGCGGCGTCGACGCGACGTTCGACCGTCCCGGTCTCTTCCACATCTGGATGGGAACCAAGAGCGGCTCGACCGTCGAGGCGGTCAACGCGCTGCGCGTCGATCTGACCGACCTTCAATCAAAACCGTTTTCCGCCGATGAACTGGCGCAGGCAAAGGAGTCGATCCTGAACGCCTACGTCTTCACGGCAGACTCCAAGGCCAAGGTCCTGTCGCAGCGGGTGACTCTGGAGTTCTACGGCTACCCCGCTGACTACTACCAGCAGTACCCGGCCAGGCTGCAGGCCGTCACCGCCGACGATGTCGCGCGCGTAGCCAGGAAGTACGTCCAGCCGGGCCAGACATCGGTCCTCGTCGTCGGCAAGGCGAAGGATTTCGACAAGCCTCTCTCAACCCTGGGCGCCGTGACGACGCTCGACATAACGATCCCCGAGGGGACGGCGAAAGCGGCCACTGCCGGCGGAACGGCGGCCGGGTCGAAGCCGTCAACCAGCAGCGCCGAGGGCGTTGCTCTCATCAAAAAGGTGCGGGACTTCGTCGGCGGCAAAGCGAAGATCGACGCCGTCCAGGCAACGCACTCCGTCGGTTCGGTCCAGGCGCAGACGCCGCAAGGTCCGATGGAGATGGATGTCGACAGCGTCGTGAAGTATCCCGCCTCAAGCCGGCGCGTGGTCAAGATGCCGATGGGCGAGATGACGATGGTGAGCACGCCCGACGCCGCCTTCATGAGCAGTTCCATGGGCTCGCAGGACATGCCCGGCTCGCAGCGGACGACGATGCAAAACGAGATGCGGGCCGACATCATCAACGTGCTCCAGAACATCGATAACCCGAAGTACATGTTCACCGCCACCGGCGCCGAGAAGGCGGGTACGGTCGACGCACAGGCCCTGACCATCGACGCCGACGGTTCGGCCGTCAAGTGGCTCGTCGATCCGTCATCGGGAAAGATCCTGCGCCGCATTTCGCAGTCTCCCCGCGGCGAGTCGATAACTGATTTGACCGAATGGAAGACCTTCGACGGCATCACCCTCCCGATCTCCTTCACGACGACCACCGGCGGCCAGCCCAGCGGCAGCGGCAAGCTGACGACGATCGAGATCAATCCAACGGTGGATCCGAAGATGTTCGAGAAGCCGGCGGCGAAGTAGGGATCACCACGTACGAATGATGGGAAGGGCCGCCGCCTCGGCGGCCCTTCTTTTAAGGCCTTTCTCAGTGTCGCGCCGACGGTTCCAAGACTGGCCCCGCCAGCAACCCGCTGTCCGGTCTACTCCCCGTTCTTAGCGCAATTCCCAGTCTTCGAGACGAAGGTCGGCGACGCGCGAGAATTCCCGAACATTGTGCGTGACGAGGACGGCGTGGTGGGCGCGGGCCGTAGCTGCGATCAGCATGTCGTTCGGTCCGATCGGCGTTCCGGCGCGATCGAGTTCCTCCCGAAGGAGGCCTTACTCCTCGGCGCAGCCGTCGTCGAATGGAAGGCTCGCGATCGTGTCGAAGAATCGCTCCAGCAGGCGCAGGTTCTCGGCTATCCGGCCGTTCTTTCTCGCGCCGAAAAGAAGCTCCGCTTTGACGATCGAGGAGAGTCGCACCAGCGAGCGGGGAACGACTCGCAAGCGTTCAGTCAGAGAGGGTGAGGTTCCGATGAGGATACGAATGCAGCGTTCGTGTCGAGCAGATACATTTCTACAGATGCTCATCTACAGATGCTCACGGCGTTCCACGCGGCCCTGCTTCGGCCGGCGAAGCGGCTCACCTTTCCAACCGCCCACGACCTCCTCAAAGAAACCTTCCGGCCACTCGCCTGCAACCTCGTTGACGACGAGGTCGGCCAGATAGGAGGAGAGGGATTTTCCAGCAGCCTTCGCTCTGAACCTCGCCGTCTCCGCAACGTCATCAGGAACATAAAGGTGCAACTGCGGCATCCGTCCTCCTTCCCGCTGCATCCACACATAGCAGGCTAGTGCAGTCGGCGCAAGGAGATCCCGGTAACTCCACGCGCGGAGAGCCCCTTGGGGCTGGCTGTCCTACGTCTTCCCGTTCAACGACGTCAGCAGCTTCTGGACCTCGGGATCACCGGGCTTCATCTGCTGCAGCTTGGCGGCGATGGACCGTGCTTCATCCATCCGGTGCAGGTCGACGAGGACGATCGCTTCGTTGAAGAGAGGTTGCCACTGGTCCGGCGCCATCGTGGCGGCGCGCTGGAACTGGGCCAGCGCTTTGTCCGGCTGGCCGGCCTGCTTGTAACAGATGCCGAGGTCCGTGCGGACGTTTGCATCGTCGCGGGCGGCCGCGGCTCGCTCGAGGTATTCGGCGGCCTGGGGGAACTTCGCGGCGTCCATGTACATATCGCCGAGTTGCACGAGGGCATCGAAATTGTTGGGGTCTTTGGCGATGGCATCCTTCAATGCGGCCAACTGCTGCTGGACGGCCGCCATCGGATTGCCTCCGGCCGCGGCCGGATTGCCTGCCGCCGCGGCTTGCGCCGGCGGGGCCTCGCTCATCGCCTCTGGCGCCTGCGACGCGCCTGCGAGCTTCGACTGAGCGACCTTCGGGCCGATGACGAGGCTGCCGATTGTCAGGCCGAGGATAAAACCACAGGCCGTAAAGATGATGGTGTCGCGTTTCATAATGTGCGCACTTGGCGCGCGTTGTCGCTTGTCGGTTGTCAGTCAGTTGTCGGTGTTTGCAGTGCGCGTCGTCGCTGCCGTGCCACTCGCCGCACGCGCTATCGTAAACGATCCCTCTGCTTTCCCGACAGCGTGTCGCGAAGCGCGGCCGACAACCCGACAAACCATCAACCGACAACCGACAACCGACAACGCGGCGAAGCCGCAGTTCAACCCCGAGTGATGATCTCTTTCAGCATCGAGTCCTGAAGCTGGTACACCGCGTAGACGCCGACGTGATAGTTGTTGAAGACGAAGGAGAAGGCGTAGATCCTGCCGCTCGCTCCGCGGGCGTAGCCGGAGAGTGCGACCACGCCGGCGATGTAACCGGTCTTGGCGAAGACCTGCCTGGCGAACGGAGCGACGCGCAGGCGGTGGCCGAACTTCGCATCAGGGTCGCCGGAGTACGGGAGTGAGCTGACGAAGTCATTTCGATACTGGCTCTTCCACATGTACCGCAGCAGGTGGACGAACGCATTCGCTGAGGCATGGTTCTCACGCGACATCCCCGAGCCGTCGGCCTGGTGAAACTCCTGCGAGGGGACGCCGATCTTGCCGGTCAGCCAGGTGGTCACGGTGCCGGTGCCAGCGGCCCACGTCCCCTCTTTCTTCGTTTCCGCGCCGATGATCTTGACGAGCTCCTCGGCGTAATGATTCTGGCTCTTCTTGTTGATCACGTAGACGACCATGTTGAGGGGCGTGGCGTGCTGCGACACCGGCTTCCAGTCCGGCCGGTCGTCGTGAGGAGTGACGATGATCTGTCCCTGCACGGTGATGCCGTTGCGGGCGAACGTCTCGTGCGCCACCGTGGCGAAGTACTGCACCGGGTTCTCGATCGTGACGAAGACCTCGGTGATGCCGGCGCGCGTGGGAATGCCGCCGCGGACGATGATCGTGTTCGTGTTTCTTTGGCGCGTGATCAACGGCACACCGCGGCCGGTGACGCATGACGTATCGAGCTGGAGATACGAAGTAGGCGGCTCGAACTGCACCAGGCAGGCTTTCTTAGGGCGCGTCGGCGACACCCGTACCTGCACGCAGTTCTCCTGCAACGAGAACGCCGATACCGGCGCCTCGTACCAGTTCACGAGCTGATTGACCGGCCACGACGGATGGATGTACTCCGTGTCCATGTAGCCGTACTCGAAGATGAGATTCCCCTTGATGGTCTTCACGCCGGCCCGCTTGAGGTCGGTCGCCCATTCGTCGATGACGGCCGTGGAATGACCGTCGTGAAAGCGCCCACTGATGGTCGGGTCACCGTGTCCCACCACTTTCACGTCGCCTGTCAGCGTTCCACCCGGATCGGCCGCGCCGCGCATGAAGACGGTCGTGGTGACCTGGAAGTCGGGATGCAGAAGGTCGATGGCGGTGGCGGTGGTGAAGAGCTTCATGTTCGAGGCCGGCGTCAGCGGCGTGTTGGCGTTACGCTCGGCAACGACGGTGCCCGTGTCGACGTCGACCACCTGAAGGCTGACGTCCGAGCTGCCCGCCACGGTGCCATTCATGAGCGAGGTGACGCGCTCGGAAAGCGTGTTTCCGGTTGCCACATCGGCTGGCTTCGCCGGAGCGGCTTTCCGCGATGATCTCCTGCGATGATGCGTCGCCGCATCGCTCATGGGAACGAGAAGGAGCAGAAGGAGCGCGATGACGGCGCGCTTCGCGCGCAGGTTCTGCGGGCCCTGCCTGCGCGCTTCGCACGCGTTGTCGGTTGTCGGTTGTCGGTTGTCCGCGACGTTTCGCGCCGCTTTATCAGTGGAGCCGTGCAATTTACGAGGGACCCTTTCTAAGCGCCGTTTCGCGGCGTGTTGTCGGTTGCTTACAGCAGTCGCCTTGTCGCGAGCCCAATACGCCGCCCCGGCCGCGCTGACAACCGACCACCGACAACGCGGCGAAGCCGCAGACAACGCGCGCGAAGCACGGCAGCTTACAGCCTTTGATACGGCTCCGGCAGTGCGAGGCGGATGCGCTCGCGCAACACCGGCGGACAACGGCGGCGAATGTCAGCATGAATCTCACTCCGAGAATAACGCCTGCTGAAGTGGGTCAGCACAATCGTTTCGTTTTCGAAACGATCGGCGAAGGCGGCGATGTCGTCGAAATGGATGTGGCGATACTTCGCGGCGCGCTCTTCGTGCCCCGGCAGGATGAACGAACACTCGATCATCAGCACTTCGGCCTTGAACAGGGCCTCGTTCTGTTCGAGGATGCCGCGGTCGGTATCGCCGGTGTAGAAGAGCATCGAGCGCCGCCACTCTTCGTTCACGCTGACGCCGAGGCGCCGAAGCTCGGTGATGGCGCGCTCGTCGCGCCCCGCGAATTCGTCCCGGAGCCGATGGCGAACCTCGATCACCTCGTACGCGTTCGCGGCCACGCGGTGGGTGGCTCGGTGGGCCCGCACCTCGTGCGTTCTGCCGAGCCGCACCATGTCGCCGGGGGCGAGTGCGAGGATCTCGACCTCCGCAAACGACGCCCCGGTGATCCGCTCGTAGATGGCCAGGATCTCGCGCATCCCACCGGCTGCGTCGGTGGGGACGTAGACTCGGCCGCCCTCCATCCGGTGCAACTGCCGCTGCCCGGCGTAGAAAGGGATGCCGACGGCATGGTCGAGATGCGCGTGCGTCACGAAGATGTGCGGCGTGCCCACCAGTTGATCGGGGCATCGTCCGATGTCGAACGCCGCATTCAGCTCGCGAACGCGAAACCACGTCTCGTGCCCGGCTCGCGAACGCCCGTCGATGGAGAGGTGCGGCGTCTCGATGGTGACGAAGTCTTTGTCGGTCATGCCGGTCAGTAGATTAGTGGATTCGCAGATTAGTGGATCAGAGGATCACGAGGTTCTGCCCGACCAATCCACGAATCTACTAATCTACCGGCCGACATGCCGACCGAAGTCATCACCGACGCAACGGCGCTCGCGGCGCTCGAAACAGACTGGCTCGACCTCGCCCACCGCACACCCGGCGCGACGCCGTTCCAGACGCCGATGTGGCTCCTGCCATGGTGGCGTGCCTTCGGCTCGAACGATCTGGCCGTGATCGCCGCCCGCGGCGAGAACGGCCTCGAAGCGCTGGCTCCCCTCTACATCATCCGCGATGATGACTCGGACGAGTCGCTCGGCGTCTTCCTCGGCACCGGCATCAGCGACCACCTCGACATTCTCGGCGATGCCTCTCTCGTAATCGGCGACATGGCGCGGCTCGATTGCCAGCTCTGGGACCTGCAGCAACTGCCCGAATCGTCGTCGATGCTGCACGCTCCGCTGACGGACGGTTTCTCCGCCGACAACGTCGAGGATCAGGAGCCGTGTCCCATCCTCTCGATCGAGGGGGCCGGCGAAGAGCTACAGAACCTTATCTCCACGCACTTTCGCAAGAAAATCCGCTACTACCGCCGCGCGCTTGAACGGATCGGCGAGGTGCGCATCGAGTCGCCCACTCCCGAGACACTCGACGATCTCCTCACCGCACTGTTCGATCTCCACGCCGCCCGCTGGCAGCGCCGCGGCCTCCCCGGCCTTCTCGCCGACGATGCCAGCCAGCAGTTCCACCGCGAAACGGCCCGGCGGATGCTGAACGCCGGAATGCTCCGTCTCTACGCCACCCGCTGTAACGGCCGCATCGTGGCCGTCTTCTACGGCTATGCCTTCCACGGGACGGTCTGCTACTACCTGAGCGGCTACGACCCCGACCTGGAGAAACTGAGCATCGGCACGATCCTCGTCGCTCACGCCATCGAGGAAGCCGTCCGCGACGGTGCCACGACCTTCGACTTCCTCCGCGGCGCCGAGGAGTACAAGTACGCTTGGGGAGCCACGGACCGGATGAACCGGCGGCGGCAGTTGATCAAGGGGTGAGAGGCGCGGTCACCGGGTGGCGTAGTCTCGCGGTGCGCAGTCTCGAGGTCGTTCAAACCCACGCGACTGCGAGACCTCGCTACCTCGTTGCCGCGCTCCCGCGATCGGAATGACAAATCACCAAATTCGTTTAGAGTTTCGCGTCACCGTACTGGGGAGTCGCCAAGTGGTAAGGCAGCGGCCTTTGGAGCCGCCATTCGGAGGTTCGAATCCTCCCTCCCCAGCCAGGCGAAACAACTTCCGCGCGAGCGACTTGGCCGACCCTCTTCATCTGCGTCAACCGGTCCGACATGAGCGCCTGGGAAGATCTTACGTTCGTCGCCGTGCAGAGCCCCAGAGCCGTACGCACCATCTGGCCTGGTCCGACGCTGGTAGGATGCCGAAGCTGCCGCGGAGAAACTTGGCATTTGCCGATAGAGTGAGGTCGTATGCTTGATCACATCATTCTGACCGTGAGCAATGTAGAGCGCTCGCTCAAATTCTATACGGCCGCACTCAAGCCTTTGAAGATAAAGATGTTCATACCCTACAAAGGCGCCAACGGACATCCTGATCTCTGGGGCTTTGGTGATGGTCAAAGGGCATTTTTCTGGCTGAAGCAGGGTAAGCCTGATCCGGCCTCAATCCACTGGGGCTTCATCGCAGAAAACAACAAAGCGGTAGATGCCTTTTACAAGGCTGCGATTGCTGCGGGCGCAAGGGAAAATCTCTCGCCTCGTGCACGTCTGGAATACTATCCCGGCTATTACGCTGCGGACGTGCTTGATCCAGATGGCTACACGTTTGAAGTAGTCCACAAGAGCTAGCGTAGAGCCGATGGGCTGCCGTACCGAATATGATCGGGCCGCTATGCCGCGCTTCGCGGCGACGCGCGCAGGTCGGCGATGACCGAGGGCTCCCGCCTCAGTCTGCGTGGTCCGCGACGATCGGGTTCTGCGCCTGAGTGCGCCATGGCAGCGCGGGCCACCAATGCTCCTGCGGCCTCTCCGCGGTGGGCTCGACGCTCTGCCCCGGCCGGGGAGAGATGACCACCTCACCCGTGTCGCGAGCCGCCGCAAGCACTCGTTCGATGGGCTCGGTCCAGCCGTGCGACGCCAGTGCGAAGAGACCCCAGTGCACTGGCAACATCACCGCGCCATGCACCCGTCGATGGGCCTCCACGGCTTGCTCGGGACCGAGATGCCAATCCGGCCACGACTGGTCGTACTGACCGACCTCGATCATGGTGAGATCGAACGGACCGAGCCGATCGCCAATCGCTTGCAGGCCCGGAAAGAGCCCGGTGTCCCCCGAGTAGTAGACCCGATGGCGCGCGCCTATGAGGGCATAGCCCGACCATAGCGTCGCCCCGTCGTCGACGAGCAGCACACGCCCCGAGGCGTGTCGCGCCGGCGTCGCCCAAAGAGTAAGATCTCCGAACGCGCGCGAGTCCCACCAGTCGAGCTCGACGATCTTCGCCGCCGGAACACCCCACCGTTCGAGGTGTGCTCCCACCCCAAGTGGAGCAACGAAGATGAGGTTGCGGTCCTTGAGCGCGACGATCGTCGCATAGTCGAGGTGATCGTAATGGTCGTGCGAGAGCAAGACTGCGTCGAGGGGCGGCAGGTCGCGGAGAGCAAGCAGCGGAGGGAACCAGCGCTTGGGTCCGGCGAAACTGGTCGGTCCAATCCGCTCGCTCCACACGGGATCAGTGAGGAAACGATGCCCATCGATCTCGAGCAGAACGGTCGAGTGGCCCAGCCAGGTCACCCGCAGCCCCGAGGACGGGGGCACCGCGAATCGCGCGGGCTCGACCGGAGCGGTACTCGGCCGAGAGTGAGGTGTCACGTTGGGATCGGTCCGGAACAGGGTAACCACCGCGGCCCACGTGTCGTTCACGATTGGCTGCGGGTTCTCGAAGTGAGAGCCTCGCCACTCGGGGGACTTCTGCATCCGCTGGAGCCGGGCACCCTTCGCCCGGCCGCCGAGGGCGGTCCAGCTGACAACTGCGCCTGCGGCGGGCGATCACCACCACTCCGGCTGCGATGAGCCACCGGTTCCGCCGACGCCCGATCCGTGTCATTTCATTCAAGCGACGCGACCATCGCTCGGATCTCACGGTTCTCGAAAACCGGTCCTGCGTGGTCCGGTGTTCCATGAACCGCGGCGTTCACCATGACGCGAGCCAGATCGTCGGCGCGAATCACTTGATTGGGAAAGAGCAGACGAAACGCGGGGTAGATGGACCGCAATACGCGGTAGCTGACGTTCGGCTCCTTGCGTGACTCGACTGGGTAGATGTACGCAGGCCGGAAAATGTATAGGTGGGCGAAGCTGGCCGCGAGGAGGGCCCTCTCGGCTTCCCCTTTGTAGCGTGCGAAGGACATGCGGCTTCGTCCCGTCGGGTCCGCGCCACTCCCGCTCAGGAACGAGAAAGCGACCTGGGGGCTGCTGCCGTGGAGAACGCGCGCAAACTCGATCGTGTAGTCCACGGTGATCGTGCGCATCTCCGCGTCCGGCACGACGCCTGTATACGTGCCTAGACAGAAGATGGCTGCATCCTGAGCCGAAAGCATTTCCGCGAGTGACGAGCAGTCCGCGAAATCCGGATGAAGCACCTCCTTCAGCTTCGGGTGCGAGATGCCCAGCTTCCTGCGCACGATGGCCGTCACACCTCCGAAGTCAGAATCGTCGAGCGCGTAGCGAAGGGCATATCCACCGACCATTCCCGTCGCACCCACGATGACCAGGCGCTTCGTCACTGAGCACGCTCCTCGATCCAATCGACGTAGAGCTTGCTCTCTGCTAGCGTCCGATGGCGGCGACGCCAACATGAGCTTCTCGGCTGGGGGTCGCGCGGAGTCTTGTGCGACGGCAGCACGATCAGGATGAGCGCTAGCATTCCACATTGCTTTCGCAATCGCTCGGCCATCGCAAACGAATGAAAAGAATGGAAGGCGGGCGACGGAATCCTGGCATTTGCCAAGTTCTTAGCACCTTGTGGTTGCGTGAAGCAACCGTGGGCTCGCACGGAACGGGGTTTGCGCATTGACGGGAGGCGGACCGGCTGACAACCACGCCCTACAACTCCGCGAATCTCCGTCTGTTGATTTTGAGGTTCCGGATCTTCCAGTCGAGGGTGGAACGCGGTATCCCGAGCCTCGCTGCCGCGCCGTTCGGCCCGGCAACTCGGCCCCTGGTCTCCGCGAGCGCGGCTTCGATGATCTCTTTCTCGCGATCCTCGAGAGTCTCGCTCAAGCGGGCGGAGCGACCTGCATGGGGCCCACCGGGGCTCGAGAGCCACGCCTCGTCGATCCAGAACGCGTCGCTGTCGCAAAGGATCACCGATCGCTCGATGATGTTCTGCAACTCGCGAATATTGCCCGGCCAGTCGTAGGACTGGCACAGCTTCAAGGTCTTCTTGTCGATCTTCCGGATGTTTTTTCGAGCCTTGGCCGCATAGCGCCGGACGTAGTACTCGACGAGCAGCGGAATGTCGCTCTTGCGTTGGCGCAACGGAGGTACTTCGATGGGAAAGACATTCAGCCGGTAGAAGAGATCCGCGCGAAACGAGCCGTCGGCGATTGCCGTTCGCAAATCCTTGTTCGTCGCTGCGATGATCCGAACGTCGACTGCAATCGGCCGCGTACTTCCCACCCGCTCGAATTGTCTCTCCTGGAGCACGCGCAGCAAGGCGACTTGCGTTTCGGCAGGAAGCTCGCCGATTTCGTCGAGGAAGATCGAACCGGAGTTCGCAAGCTCGAAGCGTCCCTGGCGCCGTTGCAGCGCACCTGTGAACGCTCCTTTCTCATGGCCGAACAATTCGGACGCGATCAATGATGTCGGCACGGCGGCGCAGTGGACGGTGACGAACGGATGCGCCGCTCGCGGCGATCGCTTGTGGATGGCCCGGGCGATCAGTTCCTTCCCCGTTCCGGTCTCGCCCATGATCAGGACTGTCGAATCGGTCGGCGCGACTTTCACGATATTCGTGAGCACTGTTTGCAGCGCCGGCGAAGCGCCGACAATCTCCTCGAACATGAACTCGCGGTCGATCTGCTCGCGGAGCGCGAGGTTCTCCTCATGAAGGCGATCCTTGAGCCGCTTCAATTCTTCGATGTCCGTCAGGAGCGAGTACCAGCGGATGATTTGCCCGTCCGCGTTCCGACGCGGAATCGTGCGCGCATGGAACCAGCGGTACACACCGTCGGCACGGCGGAGGCGATTCTCATGGGTGTAGTCCTGGCCCGTTTTCACGGCGTTGGTCCACTTCGTGATGACCTCGGGCAGATCGTCGGGATGAACGACGCTTCCGGTCGTCCAGCCCTTCACAACCTCCTCCGGAATTCCGAAATAATCAAGAAGCGGTCGATTCACAAATTCGACTTCGCCTCCGGGAGTCGTCGTAAAGACCAAGCCCGGAATGCTGTCAACGAGCAACCGAAAGCTCTTTTCGCTGGCTCGCAGCGCCTCCGTGGCTCGCTTGCGATCGTCGATATCGGTCGTGGTCACATACCACTCAGAGGGCGCTTCTCTGAGAGGGCTGCAGTGGAAGAGGAACCAGCGATAGGTGCCGTCGGCGCGGCGAATGCGCACTTCGATTTCGCGCGTGCCCGCGTCTGCCGCGGCGAGCGAATTCCAGTACCCGGCGAGGCGCGGTAAGTCCTCAGGCCAGATCGCCGTATGCCATCCAAAACCGCGAGCCTGCTCGGGCGTCAGGCCGGTGTATTCGGACCAGCGCCGATTGACGAACTCGGCACTGCCGTCGGCCGCTGCGGTCCAGATCAGCTCCGAGATCGTGTCGACGACGCGACGGAGTTCGCTGTGCATGGCGTAGGCGATCATCTTAGCCCCAACTCGGCGCGCCATCGAAGGCCGCACGTCCCAGTCCTCTGCCCGCGCAATTGGCATGATCGCGAGCTGAGCGCGGTGTTCGTGGAGCAGGCATTGAGCACCCCGGTGGCAGCGAAGCGACAGCAGTTCCTCATGCCACTTCGCGGCGAAGAAAGCCGGAACGCCGAACAAGCTCGTGCTTCATACCGTGACGAGCGGCAGCGACCGATAGCGCTTCCCGGTGAGCCGTGCCAGTGCGTTGACGACCGCCGGTGCGATCAGCGGAACCGGGCATTCACCGATGGCTGTCGGCGGCTCGGCGCTTGGAACGATGTGGACATCCACTGCGACCGGCGCATCCTTGATGTAGGGCGGCGTGTAACCGTCGAAGTTGCGCTGATCCACGCGACCGTCCTTCAGCGTAATCGCGCCCTTCGCCATCAGTTGCGTCACGCCGAACGCGAGTCCGCCCTGAAATTGATTCTCGATGGTCATCGGGTTAACCGCCAGGCCGCACGCTACCGCAACGGTGACGCGATGAATTCGAGGGCGACCGTCCTCGATCGAGACATCGGCGGCACACGCGGACGCCGTCTCGTGATACTCGCTGAGCGCGATTCCGCACGCATGGTCCCGCGGAAGATCATTTCGCCAGCCACTTTTTTCGTTCAGGAGAGTGAGCACGGCGCGTTGTCGTTTCGCGTTCGCATCGAGAAGCTTCAGGCGATATGCCATCGGATCAGCATTTGCGCGCAACGCGAGCTCGTCGATCAGCGTCTCGACGACGAACGTGTTATGGCTGTAGCCGACCGATCGCCACGAGAGGACGGGTACGTTCACGGTCGGATGGTGCACGGAGACTTGAAAGTTGGGGATCGCGTAACGCGTGTCGGAGGTCCCCTCGATCAACAGCGCTTCGATTCCGTCCTTCGCATAGAAAGCCTCGAACGGAGTTCCCAGAACGATACCCTGCCCGACCACGACGTGCCGCCACGCCGAGGGCATTCCATCGTCGCCAACGCCGACCTCCACGCGATGCGCGACCATCGGACGGTAATAGCCACCCGGCACGTCGTCCTCACGCGTCCAGATCAGCTTGATCGGAATTCCGCGCATGCGCTTCGCAACCGCGGCGACTTCGCGCTCGAGATGTTCGTCCAGCGTGCCGCGTCTCCCGAACGCGCCGCCGGCGAAGCCGACGTGATACGTCACGCGGTCGGTCGGGATGCCGAGGACCTCGGCCATCGCTTGCCGTTGCGTATCCGGCACCTGGGACGTCGTCCACGCCTCCGCGCGATCGCCGTCGTTGCGTAGCGTGATGTTGAGCGGCTCCATCGGCGCGTGGGCGAGGTAGGGGAATTCGTATTCGGCGACGATGCGATGGTCCGTGCCAAGGGTGTCCATCGCTTTCGCGTCGCCGCGATTCAAGGCGATCTTGCCGGTCGTTCGGGCCAGCTCGTTGAATCGGCTGCGAAGCTCGCTTGTGTCGGCGTGGTCGACGCCTGACAGATCCCAATCGATGTTCAGCCGGTCGCGCGCCTGCTTCGCCGCCCAGAATCGGTCGGCGACGACCGCTACGGCGCTGCCTTTCCCTTTCGCGAGGGGGATCTCGAAGATATCGACGACACCGAGAACCTTGCGCGCTTCCGCGTCATCGAAACTCCGCACGCGTCCGAAGAAAACGGGCGGCCGCGCGAGTAGCGCCACCTTCATGCCCGGATAGTCGAGATCGATGCTGAATTTTTGCGAGCCGTTGCTTTTCGCGCGGCCGTCAAGCCGGCGGGTGGGCTTACCAATGAGGCGAAACTCCGAAGGGGCCTTGAGGCGAACCTTTTCGGGAATCGGACGGCGCGCCGCGTCCTCGGCCAGCTCCGCGTACACGGCCTTCTGGATCGTGGGCCCGTAGACGATGCTGTTCGCGGTGCGGCATCGCTCGGGCGTGACATGCCAGCGATCCGCTGCTGCCGCGATCAGCATTGCGCGCGTGCGCGCGCCGAGCTCCCGGTATTGCTGATACGAGTTCGCGATCGAGATCGAGCCGCCGAGCATCTGCATTCCGACGACGGGGTCTTTGTAGACATCCGCGGCCGGCGCGATCTCGGCGATCACTCTCGACCAATCCGCATCGAGCTCCTCAGCGAGAATCATCGGCAGCGCCGTGCTGGTGCCCTGGCCGACCTCGACACGGTTGACCATGATGACAATTTCGCCGTTCGGCATGATGTGCACGAAGGCGTCGGGCGGATAGATCTTCGGCGGCGCCGCCTCCTGAGCAGACATCGGAAAGTCGAAATACATGGCGATGAGAAAACCGCCGGTAGCCGCCGCGGACATGCGAAAGAAGGTCCGCCGATTCATGCGAGCTTCTCCGCGGCGCTTTTGATCGCCTCGCGAATGCGCACGTACGTTCCGCAGCGGCAGAGGTTGCCGCCCATCGACTCTTCGATGTTCGCATCGGTCGGTTTTCGATTGGACTTGAGCAACGCGACCACGCTCATGATTTGTCCGCTCTGACAGTAGCCGCACTGCACGACGTCGTTGTCGACCCACGCGTTCTGCACGACACGCCCGATCGGATCACGCGCCATTCCTTCGATCGTCACGATCTTTCGATCGCCGACGAGCGAGACCGGCACGAGACAGGAGCGCGTGCCGACGCCGTCGAGGTGCACGGTGCACGCGCCGCACGCGCCGATACCGCAGCCGTACTTAGTCCCCGTGAGCTTGAGATCTTCCCGCAAAACCCACAGCAGCGGCGTCGAGGGATCGACGGTGACCGTCTTACGTTCGCCGTTCACGAGGATGTGGACGGTCGTCATGGACATGGCGTGCCTGCCTTGACCCATTGCCGCGTTGCCTCGACGAACTCCGCATGCGTGAGCGGCGGCAACGTCCGCATCGTCCCATCGGGACGGCGTCCCGGATTGAAGGCCCACAGAACGAGCGGCTCCTCTTCGTGGTGCTTCAAGAGGTGCGGCCCGTCGAGCAGGCGCAAGACGGAATGACAAACTTCAGCGCTCGACAGCGGTCGGTCGTTCACGCTCTGCCATCTCATCGACAGCGGCGCGAGATGCCAGTTGTGCGCGCCGGGCACGCCGGTGCTATCCGCGTTCGTCGATTGATGACAGGTCGAACAGTTCAGCGCAACGACCCCTTTGTCCTCCGGACCGCGGATCACGTTCGCGACGTGACGGTGCCTGTCGTCACCCTGCTGCGGATACGTTGTTGCCGTATGGCAGTTGAGGCATCGCGGCGACACCATGACCGCATAGACCTTCTTCCAAGCAGCGAGGCCGTCGGATCGTGGGGACGCCAACGTGACCTTCCCGAAAGCTGGCAGAGGCCCGGAGTCGTGTGCGACAGTCAACACGACCAGAAGGAGCGCTAGCATGCCGCGTTACATTCGCAATCGCCCGGCCATCGCAACCCGTTGAAAACACGAGAACGACAATGCCGGAATGTTGGCATTCGCCAAGTTTTTGGCACTCAGCCGCATCACTCCAGGCTGCCGAGGACGAGGTCGCGCGCAAAGACGAGGAAATACGGGTTGAAGAAGCCGTTGTGCTGATGCAGCACGTTTGGCGCGACCCGCACGACCCAGAATGGGTTCCCGCGTTGCACGTTCGGACCGCACGTCAGAAGAAGCGGCCCAAGGTGGCGCTCGGCGACGCACGGCTCCGCACCCCACCCTTCGTCGCGCTCGCCTCCGTCAACGCGCTTTTCGAACAACGCAGTCAAGTTGGCCGCCGGCGGGATCTGCGGGATCTTCGCCACACAGTTCGTAATGTCGTAGTCGCTCGGGACCTCGGATCGGTCATCCGGTGGAAGGTCGCCCCGCCTAAGGTGATGTGTGACGAACGGCTCGTAGTGACCGATCGATGTGATGAGTGCGCGCCGCTGTTCTTCATCGCGCGCCTTCTGCAACATCGTTCCCAAGCGCTGCGCAATCGGGAAATACCGGCTAGTTGGCAAATCGGTTTCCGACGATGCCACGACGAGCAGCGGCCTTTGGCTTTTCGAGAAGCTCACGTAAGACGCCGCGAGCTCGTGAATCGAGTGCCAGCGCTCCGCCTCGAACGCTGGATTCACAAGGAGGACGAGATCACCGAAACCGGAAACGATCCTGCTTTTCCCGTTGACGTCGCGCCCCGGCCAAGCCTCGCCGAGCCGCGCCTTATAGATGTTCGCCAGCGCCTCGAAGACGATCGTGCCGCCGAGACTGTGCCCGATGACGACGAGGCGCGAAGCCTGTTTGCGAGAGGCGGTGAGCTCTCGCCGAAACGAATCGAGGTATGCGAGGAGCTCCGGGACGTCGCCCGAGGCGATTCGCGTCGCCGTGTCCTTGCGGCCCACGAATGAGAAAAACTCGAACGGCCAAACGTAGCTCGAGTAGCCGCGCCACGCGAGAAAGACTCCGATCAAGGGATGCCGCCCAGGGAGCTTCCCGAGATCATCGATTGAGATCCGGCGAACGAACTCGCGAAAGGCAACCAGCGCTTTGTCGCAGACGCGCGCGTCATCACGCCACCCGTGGACGAACACCAGCGTGCTCACTGGCGCTTCATCACCCAGGCTCGCCTCTTTGGTCATTTCCGCCTCGAGCGCGGCGACCTGCCGGCGATCCCAGAACCGCCCCTGGTCATCGAATTCAACGATTGCGATCGTATAGCCGGGATACCGCTCGATCGACGATGACGCCACCGCGTCGCGGGCGCGCGGATCGCTGAGTGGCGCGGTGACGTCGACCGGCACCGAGCTTGTGCGCAACTGACGAAGCGGCGAGCAGGCTGTACTGAGCAACAGCGTTGCAGCGAGGGCGAAGGAGCGCACGTTCATCCTCCTGTCAGGACGGAATCCATTGCAGAATTCTACGAGTCTCCGCGGCATGACGATCGAGTGGAGATGGTGGCCGAGCCCTGGGCAACCAGCGGCGCCGGCCGTGCCGGCCTAGGCCACACGAAGCACGATCTTGCCATGTGACATGCGTCTTGCCCCTCCCGGCGCAGCGGGCGACATCCCATGAACCCCTGGCAGGTTCCCGGCGATATCCTTCCAAGCCTGGGCCGCATCCTGGAGCGAATACACGGTCGCGACGTCTGGCCGGATCGTCCCCTCTTCCAGCAGTCGCGCGATTCGGCCGAGCCCTTCCCCTGACGGTGCGAGCCTCATCATCGTGCCTGACACACGGTGTCTCGTGGTCTCTTCCTCCGATACGGGCTGGATGGCAGACACGAGATGGCCGCCTTCCTTCAAAACGAGGAACGACCGCTTCTGCGTATCGCCACCGATCAAGTCGAAGACCATATCGACCTTCTCTCGCAGAACCTTCTCGAACTGGATCTCTCGATAGTTAATCACGCGGCTGGCTCCGATAGAGCTGAGGTACGCCTCATCGTCGCCGCTTGCCGTGGCGATGACGGTAGCACCGGCATGCGATGCCAATTGCACCGCATAGGCGCCCACAGCGCCGGCACCACCGTGGATCAGGATCGTTTGTCCCTTTTCCAGGTGACCGTGAGTGAAGAGTCCCTGCCACGCAGTTTGGGAGGCCACCGGCGCTGATGCCGCCTCCTCAAAGGAGAGGTTGGACAGTTTCCTTGCGATAAGAGCCGGCCTGACCGCCAGATACTCCGCGTACGCACCGCCCGATTCGTTGGCACCGAACACGGCATCGCCTGGCGCCCATGCCGCAACGTCACTGCCAATCTGTTCGACGACCCCCGAAAACTCATGACCAGGTATCCACGGCAGGTCGATCGGGAGTATCTGTCTTGCCGTTCCGGAGGCCTTGACGAGATCCAGGTGATTCACGGCGGTACTCTTGATCTTCACCAGGATCTCGTCGCGTGCGATCGCCGGCATCGGTACATCGTTGAACGCCAACTGCTCGCCGTATTCCAACACTCTGACAGCTTTCATGCGAGGCCTCCTTGAGTCTGCGCGTGGCGGCGTGCCCAATCGGGGAGCTTCGTGAGCATGCGGCCGAACTCGCGCTCCAGGCCGGCGATGTCGGCGCTGTAGCCGGTGTGCTCGAACCATTCCAGCATCAACGCCATATCCTTGCTGTACTGCCGGACCTGTTCGATTGGCGTCTGCGCGAACGTAATCGGCCGGCCCAGCGCCTCCGTCAGGATCTCCGCTGCCTCCGGCATCGTTCGTACGTCGCCGGCGAGATCGATCTCGCGGCGGTTCAAGGCCGCGGCGTCGGTGAACGCGCGTGCGCCGAACCAGCCGATGTCCTCCACCGCAATCATCTGCAGCTTCGTGCCTGGCCCCAACGCCCAGGTTAGCGTCGAGCCCTGAAGACTGAAGGGCGCCAGCAGGTTCTCCATGAAGAACACCGGGCGCAGGATCACATACGAGGGGAAGTGGAGGCCGCGGACGGTCTCCTCGATGTGCCACTTGGAGTCGAAGTGGGGGATGCCCGTCCGCCTGTCCGCCGATCCCACGGATGTGTAGACGTAGTGTTCGACGCCGGCCTCGCGCGCCAGCGTCGCAAGACGCTTGCCCTGCGCCTCTTCCCCCTCGACGCCGGCCAGCGACGAGTTCTGCACGCCGAAGACACCCCATGCGCCGGCCAACGCACGGCGCAGCGTGGCCTCGTCATCGAAGTCGCCCTTGACGACGTCGACGCCCTGGCGCGCCAGCGCCGCTGCCCGCTCGCTGTCCGGCTTGCGCGTCAAGCCGCGCAGAGAGAACCCGGTGCCCTGCAGCGCCTGCGCCACCGCGCCGCCTTGATTGCCTGTCACTCCGGTGATGAGAATCGTTCGATCGCTGCTCATGGCTGAAACCTCCTCAAATCGTCTGTATTACTTCGCTCTGCATGGTTTGCGGTTCGCGCACCGTTTTCAGGGCACGACCCCAGGCGATGACTTGATCAAGCATCGTGTGGACTTCTGATTCGCGCTGCGGGCCGGGCTTGAATGTCCTGAAGCCTTCGAAGTCGGTAAACAGCGACAGCGCCACGTGGGCTCGCACAGTGGCCACCATGAGCTCCGCCATCACGAGCCGGAGGTGTTCCACCGCGCGCACGCCGTTTCCGTGGCCGCCATAGCTCACGAAGCCGGCCGCCTTGTTCTGCCACTCACGACACAGGTAGTCGATCGCGTTCTTGAGCGCGCCGGATGTGCTGTGGTTGTACTCAGGCGTAACGAAGACGTAGGCATCGAATGAATTGATTCTCTCCGACCAGATCTTGGTGTGTGCGTGGGTGTACTGGCCGAGCATCGGCGGCATGGGCTCGTCCAGAAGCGGCAGATCGTAGTCGGCGATGTCGACGAGTTCGAACTCGGCATCCTTGCGCTTCTTTGCTTCCCGATGAACCCACCCCGCCACAGCCAGGTTGTTGCGGCCCGGCCGTGTACTGCCTGTGACGATTGCCACTCTGACCACGTTCATCTCTCCTTCGCTGCGCTCACGATTGCCGTCCTTCGTCGAGGTGCAGGCCGGTAGCGCCGTGACGCTCGCGTGGAGCGATAGGCGCCCGCTTGAAGCGGCCCCATGCGACGAAGGCAGAGAGCGTGCCGAGCACGGCCACAACGGCCAGCTCTCCGAGCTCGCCGCGAACGAGGTGAAGCACCGCTGCGGACGCCATCACGATGACAAACCCGGAGGAGGCCAGCGGCGTCAAGACCGGCGCGATTCGCGTGAGCGCCGGCAGGATGATTCCGATCGACCCCGCCAGCTCCGCAATGCCAATGAAGCGGAGGAGAGCGAGTGGGAAGCCGGGCGCCATTTTTGCCAGATCCGCTGCTGGCGTGGACACCTTCATCCAGCCTGCCAGTGCGAAGACGATTGCCAGAGCGATCTGGGGGACCAGAGAGCGATGCGAAGCCCGCGGCCGGCCGCCGCCCGGGAAACTGTAGAAGAGGTCGAGTGAGATTCCATTTGCATTTCTCCTTTCACATGGGTACGATAGATCCACTGATCGAGACGAACAATCACCAGAGCGCTAACATCTAATGCAGATCGTCTAAGCTTTGACAAGAACAATGGACCCTATCTCCGACGTCTTCACCGCTCTCTCAGTTCAGAGTGTTGTCTATGGCCGGTTCGAGTTCGGCGCGCCTTGGGGGATCCGATTCCCTCCCGGTCATGCCTCATTCGGAATGGTGTTACGCGGTCACTGCTGGCTGCAGGCGGAAGGAAGTGGTGCTCTGTCGCTCGACGGCGGCGACTGTTATGTTCTCCCGCGCGGAGTGGCGTATTCGCTTCGCGATGAGGCCACCTCGCCGCTGGTTGACTTGGATGCATTCATCAGTACGCTCCAGGCCTCCCACCGCTTTGGCGGTGACGGGCGAACGACAGTGATGCTCACCGGATGCTTCACACTCGATTCGTCATTCAGTAAACCGGTCGTTGATCTGCTTCCTTCGACGATCCACATCAAGGCAGACGAGCCGCAGTCGTCGACCCTGCAGAATACGATTCGACTGCTTGCAGACGAGATGCAGCACGACGCACCTGGTTCGCAAGTCATCGTGAATCGTCTCACCGATGTTTTTTTTCTGCAGGCCATTCGCTTTTACATGTCGAAGAACAAGGACTGCGCGTCGCACTGGCTCCGTGCGGTGGGCGATCCGCAGATCGGCCGGGTGCTTACGGCGATGCATGGCGATATGGCGCGCATGTGGAGTGTGGAAGAGCTTGCAGCCGAAGGCGGCATGTCCCGCGCCGGATTCGCCATGCGATTCAAGCAACTGGTCGGCGAGACACCACTCGAATACCTGACTCGCTGGCGCATGTACAAGGCCACGCGGTTGTTGCGCGATCGCGGCCGTAAGCTGTTGGAAGTCGCGAATTCCGTAGGCTACGACTCCGACGCCGCCTTCAACCGCGCGTTCAAGCGGATGCACGGTGTTTCCGCCGGCGAATACAGGCGAACGATCGCAGCGGCCTGATTCGGAAGCGCTCCTCGCCGGCTAGAAACCGAGCCGATTCAGGTTGAGCGTGGGTCGGCCGTGTTCTTGCTCGACGCGCTCCGAGACAGGCACGCCAATCCGATGGGCACCGCCCGCTCGCCGGGTACACCGACGCGTCTAGCGCGTGTCTAACGAGCACGTTTTCGTGCGTGTGCGGACAAGTCGCGACGTCAGTTCGACAATCGTCCACCGCCGGGCACAGGCCGGCGGACATCAGCCTCCGCGCATCAACCGTTCCGCACCAGGAAGCGGGTCAAGAGCGGCCAGGCCACCACAACCGCCGCGCCGGTGTAGGATCTCGTGATGCTGGAGCGGCTGCTCTCCACTGTGCCGCCCGACGGGCTCAAGATCGTGCTGGTGCTGGCGCTGGCCTTCTTTGTCGGCCTTGAGCGCGAGGAGCATAAGCAGCGTCAGGCGGGTTACGCCTTCGGAGGGGTCCGCACCTTCCCCCTCATGGGCCTGGTCAGCTATGCACTCGCGCTGCTCTCGGGCAATCAGCTCGCGCCGTGGGCGATCGGTCTGGCCGTCGTGGGCGGCCTCATGTGCCTGTCGTACTTTCACAAACTCGCGGGCGAGCTGCCCGCGGGCCTCACCACGGAGATCTCCGCGCTCGTCACTTACGTCCTGGGAGGACTCGTGCAGCGCGAGCACTACTGGATCGCCACGACGATCGGCGTGCTCAGCGTGGTGCTGCTGGATCTCAAGAAGGGGCTGGAGGGGCTCACCAAGCACATCGCCTCGAGCGAGATCATCACGGTCGCGAAGTTCCTCGTCCTGGCGGCGGTCATCCTGCCGGTCGTCCCCAATGAGGAGCTGACCCGCTTTCACATCAACCCGTTCAAGACTTGGCTTGTCGTCGTGGCTGTGAGCGGAGTCTCCTTCGCCAGCTATGTGCTGCAACGGCTGCTCAAAGGACGCGGCGGCGTGATGCTGTCCGCGCTGCTCGGCGGCGCCTACTCCTCGACGGTGACGACCGTCGTACTGGCGCGACGGTCGAGGGGGGAACGGCAGCCGAACATGTTCGCCGGATGCATCCTCACCGCCTCCAGCGTGATGTACGCGCGGCTGGTGATCCTGATCGCGTTCTTCAACCGGGCGCTGGCGGCGGAGCTCGCGCCCACGTTCGGTGCGCTCGCCGTCATCGGCGGTCTGGCCGGATGGATCGTCTCCCGCCGGAGCGACGGGGCCGAAACACCGAAGATCGAGCACCACGAGGTCAGGAATCCGCTCGAGCTCGGGGCGGCACTCTTCTTCGCCGTCGTCTTCGTCGTGGTTCTCGTGCTCACGAGCCTGGCGCGCGATTACCTCGGCCGGGCCGGCCTTTACTCGCTGGCGGCGATCATGGGTGTCACCGATGTCGATCCGTTCATCCTGGGGCTCGCGCAAAGCGGCCCGGCGACGATTCCGCTTCGGATCGCGACCGCGGCAATCATCATCGCAGCGGCAAGCAACAACGCCGTCAAGGCCATCTATGCGTATAGCTTCGCCGACCGGGCAACGGGGCGGAGGAGTCTGGCCCTCCTTCTCGCGCTGACTCTGCTCGGCATCATTCCCCTGGCATGGACGTGAGCGGTCTCGACTTCGCGAGCGGCAATTCGAGCTCCATCGCTTGTCGCCGGATTGGATGAATGAGAGCATCCAACGCCAAATGAACGACTACGAAGAACAATCCAGGCTCGCCTACCATGACCGGGATTTCCTGAACAGCGATGACGCGCGGCCACTGCGCATCATCGCCGAGTATCTGGAGCCCCTGCGAACGTTCCGACAGCAGCATATTCGCGACACGATCGTCTTCTTTGGCTCGGCCCGGCTGCGTGAAGATGGACCGCTCGGCCATTACTACGAGGATGCGCGCACGCTGGCGCGCCTTTGTACCGAGTGGTCCAAGTCGCTGCCGCCCGGTGCGCAGAGGTTCATCGTCTGCTCGGGCGGCGGCGGCGGCATCATGGAGGCGGCAAACCGAGGAGCCTCGGATGCGCGTGGCCGCACCATCGGGCTGAACATCGGCCTGCCGCGCGAACAGCGCCCCAACCCGTACATCACGCGCGAGCTTTCATTCGAGTTCCACTACTTCTTCATGCGCAAGCTCTGGTTCGCGCATCTGGCGCGCGCGATGGTCGCGTTTCCCGGCGGTTTCGGGACACTCGACGAGCTGATGGAGATTCTTACGCTGTGCCAGACGTGCAAGCTCGACCGCAAGATCACGATCCTCCTCTACGGCTCGAGTTACTGGAAGGAGATCATCAATTTCGACGCGCTCGTCAAGCACGGCATGATCGCGCCCGAGGACATGGCACTGTTCCAGTTCGTCGACGATCCGGAAACCGCCCTGGAGATCCTCAAGAAGGATCTGGTCGTGGAGCCCGATGTGAAGACACCGGCGTTCGCCAAGTCGGTCACTCCGCCGGAACCGGTTCTTTGAGACGAAGGAACAGCGGAACGTCCGAGGTCGTCACGTCTTCTTCCTCTCCGGCCACCCGCGGCTCTTCACCTCCGCGAAGGTCATCAGTGAATTGGCGTAGTAATCGCGGAGGAGGATCTCGCGCGGGTTCCACTGCCACGCTTCTTCGATGACGGGGAGGCCGCTGCCTTCGAAGAGATCCGAGCGCCAGCGTTCGGCGGGCTGGATCAGGTGGCGCAGCTCGACGACCGGACGGGCGGCGCGCCAGATCGTCTCACCGGTCTTCTCGCGCAGGAGCCAGACGCGGTCGCGCCAGATCTCGCGATAGCGGTCGATGGCTTCGATGATCTCGCCGTCGGTCAAAGGCTCCTGGGAATGTTCGGCGAAGATACGCGCCAGAAGCGTCACCGGCGTGACCGGCAGCGCGTTGGAGATCTCCGTCATCACCACCTCGGCCAGCTCGGTCAGGGCCGCTTTCCGGCCGTCGTAAGACGGTGAAAGGATGGCTGGATGTTCGCGGACGAAGTCGTCGACCGCGACCGGCGTACCGAACGTGACCACCGCGTAACCGTAGCGCTTGAATCGCTTGAGGATGCTGCGCAGGAGGTTGCGGAAGAGAAAGTCGATCGTGGTCTGCAGCTTGTCGCCCTTCGTCCGGCGGTCTTCCTTCCCCACCAGTTCCTCGGTGAGGTTGCGGTCTTCCAGCACGCGGTCGTAGTTGATGGCCGTGGGGATCAGAAAGAGCGGAGCGCTGAAATCGGGGTCGCGCTTGCCGGCCACGATGTAGTCGAGCATCCCCAGCTTCGGCTTCTGGAACGCTCCGTCGCGGGTCAGCCCCCCCTCGATGAAAACGCCCTGCGTCACGCCGTTCTTCGTGATCGTGCTGACGAAGCTGGAGAGGATGGCGTGGTAAAGCGGCTCGCGATAACGGCGCCGGATGAAGTAGCCGCCGAACCATTTGAAGAGATGGTTGAGCGGCCAGACGCGCGCCCACTCTCCGACCGCATAGGAGAGCGAGACGAATTTGAAGAGCATGTGCGCGACGAGGACGTAGTCGGCGTTCGAGCGGTGGTTGATGAGATAGACGACGACGGCGTTCTTCGGGGCGCGGGCGCTGAAGTCGTGAAGCGTCTTGTGCTCGACCACCGGCCGGTAGAGGAAGTGCATGATGGCCCGCGCCAGCGGTGCGCCGATGCGGTAGTACGCCAGGAGATTGAATTTCGGAACGATCTCGCGCAGGTAGGCCCGGGCCTGCCGCGTCGCTTCTTCGATGGAGGCGTGATGCTCTTTGGCGTAGCCGCGGATGGCATCGACGACTTCACGGCTGCCGAAGACTTCCAGCTCGATGGCGGCGTGGCGGCGCTTGAGCTTGAAACGGTCGACATGGATTCTCCGCGCCCGCTGCAACCGCCGCGCGTGCCGCTTGCCCAGGACCAGCGCCAGCGCGATCGCGGCAAGCATGGCCGCCGCGACGATAGCTTCGATCAGAAATGGCATTGGTTGCCGGAAGTTTAGCCCCGGAGATCGATCGCGCCGGTGCCTGCGAGAATTCAGGTTCCACGTCCCTCTAAGCAGTTAGACAAGACCCCTCTGGCGGAAATGGGTCCGAATCGGCGGGAGTGTGCATGAAGTCCGAAGTGACAGCGGTATCCGTTTGCAAGACGCAGAGCGCGCTGATCGCACTCATGCTCACCGCGCTGTGCGGCTGTCACCGGCAGGAATCGGCGGCTGAAAGGCTGCAGGCGCTGGCACCGCGTTCAGAACGCCCCATCGAAGCGCGGCTGACGGGATTCGACTGGCAGGCGATGCGCCTGCAGCGCGCCATGCCGGCCGGCCTGCTCGACCCGTCCCGGCTCGAGCTGGCCGGAGCCGCCAGCGCGGTCATCCAATCGCTGGGCAAGGACTCCTCGGCGCGCGCACGCCATGAAGCAGGCGCCGCCTATCTTCTCATCGAGCACGATCGCGACGCCATCGACGCCCTCGAATCGGCCGTGCGGCAGTCGCCGAAGGAGGCCGCTTACTGGAGCGATCTGGCCGCCGCGCGTTATACGCTCGCTGTCCGCGAAAAGCGCCCTCACGAGTTGCCGCAAGCCCTTGCCGACGACGATCAGGCGCTGAAAATCGACCCCGCGCTTCCCGATGCCCTCTTCAACCGGGCCCTGATCATCGAGGCTCTGGGCATTACCGAAGCGGCTCGCCGGGCCTGGCAGCGTTACGAAGCAGTTGATCCGTCAACGCACTGGTCGAGCGAGGCCATGAACCACCTGGGGCGTTTGGGCGTCGTCACGAGCCGCGATGCATTCCAGCACCAGTTGGATCTTGCCTCTGAGGCATTACGCGGCGGCGACGATGCGCCGATCGTCGCTCTGGCACGCAACTATCCGCAGCAGGCACGAACGTGGAGCGAGGCGATTCTGCTTTCGAAGTGGGCTGATTCCTACCGAGCCGGAAAGATGAGGCCGGCCGCCGAAACGCTGTCGGTAGTCCGCAAGCTCGGCTCATCCCTGGCCGCGTTCAACCACGATGAATCGATCGCCGATGCCGTCGCGGCGATCGATCGTGCGGCCGCCGATCCGGCCCGCGCGCGCATGCTGGCCGATGCGCAGGCGACCTATCGCGACGGACGACTTCTCTATCGCGATCGCCATATTGCCGAGGCGCAGGAACGTTTCCGCCAGGCTCGGGATCGCTTTGTCTCTGGTGGGAGTCCGATGGCGAACTCCGCGGACTACTACCTCGCCGGTTGTCTATTCGACATGAATCAGCTGGTTGAGGCAGGCCGGGCGCTCGACGATTTGACGGCACGTTTCGACCACACCCGTTACCCGGCGCGATGGGCCGAAATCGGCTGGAACCGCACGCTCCTCCAGGGCTCCGCCGGCGAGTGGGACGCCAGCATTCACACGGTCAGCGAGTCTCGAAGAATCTTTGCCAGCCTCGGGGAGACCGAGAACCGGGGCGAGATGGACCTCCTTCTCGCCGGGAATCTCAATCATGCCTCACAACCGGCCGCGGCATGGAAAGCGCGGGTTGCCGCCTTCGAGGTTCTCAGCCGTGCCGGTTCAGACGACCGAATCCGCATGTCACTCACCACCGCTGTCAGCGCCGAAGGCGCGCAAGGCAACGACGAAGCGGCCATGTCGCTGGCGCGAATCGCGCTGGATGACCTTCGCCGCTTGAGGCAGCCGATCACGATCTGCGCGGCTGAAGCGGCCCGTGCGGAGATCCTTGTGCGTAGTGGGGACTTGCCGGGAGCGAGGAGCGCGGTCGAACGGGCGCATCAGTCAGCGAACTTGGTTCCGGACGCGGAACTACAACGCCGCACGTCCGTGACTGTCGACATCGTCCAGGCGATCGTCGAGCGTACGGCCAATCCTCGTCTGTCGCTTCAACTCCTCGATGGGGCCGTCGCGTATTTCACACCAGAACATCACAACGCATTTCTTCCAAAAGCGTATCTGGAGCGCGGGCGAACACAAATTCGGATCGGAAACGACAAGGCGGCGCTCGCCGATTTCAAGGCCGGCCTGCGTGAGGTCGATTCGCAACGTTCCCTGATCACCGATCGGGACTTGCGAGGAACCTTCTATGACACGGAGCCCAACCTTTTTTCCGAGACGATCGATCTGCTACTCCGACGAGGCGACACGGCTGGCGCCTTCGAGCTCTCTGACGGTGCCCGCGCGCGCAGCGTGTACGAGCAATTGGGCCGCGGTAAGACGCCCGCAAGCGCAACGACCAGCGAGCAGCTTCAAAAAGCGATGCCACCGCGGACCGCACTTGTCGAGTATGCGTTGCTGCACGACTCAATCGTCATCTTCTACTTCTCATCGTCGCATTCGGGGGTTGTTCGCGTCCCGGCCAGACGGGCGGACGTTCGGGCACTCGTGGAACGTTCCGTCGATCTCCTGCAACACCGAGGCGACGTCGCGGAGATCCGGCGCGAAACCGCTGCCCTCGATCGGCTTCTGATTGTGCCTGTTTCGGCTGCGCTGGCCGGCGCGGACAGATTGATCATCGTTCCCGACCGACAGCTTCACACCATCCCCTGGGCAGCTCTGTACGAGGCACCACAGGGACGTTACCTCGTCCAGGACTTCGCCATATCGGTCGCACCAAGCGCCAGTGCCATGGTGCAGAAGACGAGCCCCCTGACGCTTGCGCCGGTACTGGTGGTCGGAGATCCGCACGACGAGCGAGCGCCTTCGCTATCGAAAGCGGCACGTGAAGCCGAGACCATCGCCGCGATGTATGACTCCGCGACGCTTCTCGAGGGCGAAAACGCCACGCGTGCCCGGTTCCTCACCGCGGCGCAGGGAAGCGGCATGATTCATTACGCTGGCCATGCCGAAAGCGACTCGGCCGATCCATTCGGGGCACTCCATCTCGCTGCTGACCGGCTCCACCTCACCGGCGATCTGGACACGAGCGCGATCGCGGCGCTGCACCTTACCAGGGCGCCGCTGGTGATCCTCGCGGCGTGCGGGACGATGCGCGGCGAATCCCAGCACATCGAGGGGATGCCGAGCATCGCCAGAGCCTTCCTCGCCGCGGGCGCCCAGAGTGTCGTAGGCACCTTGTGGGAAGTCGACGACGACACGGTCGCGCCTCTCTTTCATCGAATGCACCTCGAGCTGCGCAACGGGGCAAACCCTTCCGCAGCGTTACGCACCGCGCAAATCGCTCTTGCACACGACCCGGACCCGCGTCTTAGCCATCCTGCTTCGTGGGCGCCTGTCGAGCTTCTCGGCTATTCCAGCGAGCAAACAACTTCCCGGGAAAGAGAGAGGAAATAATGTCTGTTACAAGCATCCAGTTCGTCGGCTTGTTCGTGGTCATGATGAATAGCGGCGCGGGCCTGCACATTCTTCTGCCGCACTTTCCCGATTCTCCCTACGCCGATCACGTATCGGTGATTCAATACGACCCTGCTCAGGTATCAAGCCTGACGTGGCCGGGAGTGACGACCTGCGGACCGAGCGGCTCTCTCCGCTGTGCGCCGATCGACGTGGAGACGATCACATTCTCCGGGGCCACCGATCCCTCGCCGAGCGACATCATCGGGGCCATTCCTCACCTCCAGTGTTGCTGTCCTTCGATGACTGACATCCTTTCAACGTACAAAGATCCAAACGCAACCGGCAAGCTCTCCGCGCACATCTTCGTTACGCAAGGCGTCGCCGAGGCCATTACGAATTCGGACGGACGCACCGACACGTGGGTAACCATGCACTCGAGCGATCCGGCGGGAATCACGCTGACGGCGAACGCCGGAACGACGGGTGCGGTCAACATCGTTTTTGTCCCCGGGGCTCAATTCAGCATCCTGAACTCGGCGATAAGCACGGAAACGACACCCCCCCACTTTCTCGCCTACTACCTGATGGGCGTCGGCAGCAGCGACTGCACGGCCGTTCCAAGCGATGGACCGCCGTGTGCAGCAAGCACTGGATGCACCCCTGCGAAGAAGAAGAGCGTGAAAACCGCCAAGCCTTCGGTCAGCACGAAGCCGAGCGTGAATGCCGCTAAGCCTTCGGCCAGCACCAAACCGGTCGTGAAAGCCGCCAAGCCATCGGTCAACACGAAGCAACCACCCATTCCGACCTCGATACGGGACCTCGGTGTCGATTGCTCCAACTCCCACTTTCCATAGCGGCATTTCTCACGGAACCGGAGTGGAATCACGGACGATGTGAAACGTCGAGAGCTTTCTCCCCCCCGCTGAAAAGCGCGGTGGGGAGAAGACACTCGATGAACACTGCGCCTGCGATTCCACTTAGATTGTGTGAGAGGCCACGCGCCTCCCCTTTTGTTCTATCATCGCGCCCACCCCGCGATGTCTGAGCAGACGCACATCCTGATCGTCGACGACAGTGCTGTCGATCGTGCGCTGCTCGATGCGTACCTGGGCCGCGACGGATTCGACACCGCGTTCGCCGGTGACGGAGTCGAGGCCTGGTCCGTGCTCGACGCTCATCCCGACCGGTTCGATCTCGTTCTCCTCGACCGGACCATGCCCCGCATGGATGGCCTCGAGCTCCTCCGCCGCATCAAGGCCGACCATCGCTTCCTCATCCTCCCCGTCATCCTCCAGAGCGCGCTGAACAGCCGCCAGGAAGTGATCGAAGGCATTCGCGCCGGCGCCTACTACTACCTCACGAAACCGTACGACGCCGAGATGCTCCTCAGCGTCGTCCGCACGGCCGCCTACGATCGCGCCGCGTCGAAGGATCTGCAGAAGCGCGTGCGGAGAGGTTTGCAGGTCCTGCAACTGCTCGACGAGGCTCACTTCACCTTTCGCACGATCGAGGAAGCGCGCGGGCTGGCGGCTGTCCTCGCCAACGCCTGCCCTGACGCCGAATCCACTGTCATCGGCCTGACCGAGTTGATGGTCAACGCCGTCGAGCACGGGAACCTCGGCATCACCTACGACGAGAAGAGCGCTCTTCTCGAGGAAGGCGGGTGGACCGCGGAAGTGGAGCGTCGTCTCACGCTGCCGGAGAACCGCGGCAAGCGCGTCGACGTCCGCTTCCGCCGCGGCGACGACGAGCTTCTCTTCGCCATCTGCGACCGCGGCAATGGGTTCGAGTGGGCGCGCTACCTCGACATCGATCCGCGCCGTGCCTTCGACCGGCATGGCCGGGGAATCCTCATGGCCCGCCACGTCAGCTTCTCCTCGATCGAGTACAGGGGCTGCGGCAACGAGGTCATCGCCACGGTGCGATGCGGGCAACCGGCCGCGGCCGCCGGCGGCGCCGCGTGAATATCGGGAGTCGGGAGTCGGGGGTCGGGAGTCGGAGCCCGGTCGCCGACTCCAACCAGCAACCGACAACCGGCCACCATCCTCCCACCCTGGCCCGCAGGCTCGGCGCCTTCGACGCCACGATGATCGTCATGGGGGGCATCATCGGCTCGGGCATCTTCATCAATCCCTATGTCGTCGCGCAGCGGGTGCATACGCCAGCCATGATCGTGGGCGCCTGGGCCGCGGGGGGCGTGATCGCGCTTCTCGGCGCGTTCGCCTACGCCGAACTCGCGGCGCTGCGCCCCGAGGTCGGTGGTCAATATGCCTACCTTCGCGATGCGTATCACCCCTCGGTGGCTTTCATGTACGGCTGGGCTCTCCTGCTCATCGTTCAGAGCGGCGGGATGGCCGCCGTCGCGGCCACGTTTGCGCGATATGCGATCAGCCTGATGGGGATTGCCGTCCCCGAGTGGACGATGGCCGTCGTGACCCTGCTCGTCCTCACGCTGATCAACTGCCTCGGCGTTCGCAGCGGCAGCAACACCCAGAGCGTTCTGATGCTGCTGAAGCTGGCCGCGATCGCCATGTTGATCATCGCCGGGGCCACGGTGGTTGGGCCGCACACGAGCCCGCGGGCGTTGCTCGACGGGCCGGTCTCATCTGACCTTTTCCTTCGTTTCGGCGCGGCCATGACCCCGGTCATGTTCGCCTACGGAGGCTGGCAGACGGCGAGCTTCGTATCGGGCGAGCTGGCGCGGCCGCGGCGCGACCTCCCCATCGGCCTGCTCGTCGGCATCATCGGCGTCATCGCGCTCTACGTCGGCGTCACCTTCATCTGCGTTCGGGCGCTCGGCGCCGCGGGGTTGGCCAACTCCCCAACACCCGCCTCGGCAGTGATGCGCCTGGCCCTCGGCGAGCGCGGCGCGCATCTCATCGCCGCCGGCATCGCCATCTCCACGCTGGGGTTCCTCAGCCAGAGCATGCTCACCGCGCCGCGCGTTTACTACGCGATGGCGGCGGACGGCCTCTTCTTCCGCAGCGTCGGCCGCATCAGCGCCAGGACGCACGTGCCCGTCGTGGCCATCGCGCTGCAAGGCGTCGTCGCCATCGTCATCACCCTCTCCGGCACGTACGAGCAGATCCTCAGCTATGTCGTCTCCACCGACTTCGTCTTCTTCGGGTTGACGGGACTGGCCCTCTTTATCTTCCGCCGCCGGCAGCCGCCCGCCGGTTTCCGCACGCCCGGCCATCCGGTGACGACAGCGATCTTCACAGCCTCGTGCTGGATCGTCGTCATCGCGACCATCGTGAAGTCGCCGGTGAACAGCCTGATCGGCTTCGCCATCCTCGCGGCGGGGTTGCCGGCGTACGCGTGGTGGCAACGCGCGAAGCGCAGGGCCTAACGCAAGCCTAGTGTCCTGTCAGCATTGAAACCAGAGGTGCCGCGCTCCAATGCACTGTCATCCTGAGGCTGCCGCAGCCGCGCCTCGAATGTTGGTGCTTGCGCAATGAGAATTCGCGGCGGAGGACGCCGAAGGACCCCCCAACTACGGGCCGGAAAGGGAGGGGGA